>RCNI01000814.1_pt1 | contig 18215 bp, 17 predicted proteins | sample 2041151 | NCBI WGS metagenome assembly RCNI01 (sample SAMN09708214, study PRJNA481090) | feces metagenome | isolation source: feces | place: Antarctica: Albino Rookery | reverse complement strand
CCGGTGTTGGGCGCTGTGGCGGCCTGTCGGGCGATCGAAGAGGTGACAGGCACCCGGCCGGAGATCAAATGGCCCAATGATCTGGTCCTGCATGGGAAAAAATTAGGCGGCATCCTGACAGAAATGTCTTTGGAGAGTGAGAGCGGTTTGGTGGAGTATGTGGTGCTGGGAATCGGTATCAATGTCCATCAGAAGCGGAAAGATTTCGAAGGCGAGGTGGCGGATATGGCGTCTTCGCTGGATGCAGAGCTGGGGGAGACGGTGTCCCGTCCGCAGTTGGCTGCGGCGCTGCTGCGGCAAATGGATCTTCTCCGGGCAGAGGCGTTGACCCATCCTGAACGGTGGCTGGCGGAGTATCGCCGGGATTGCCTGACACTGGGAAAAGAAGTGCAGATCCTTCGGGGAGAGACGCGAGTTCAGGCCACGGCAGTGGATGTGGACGATGCGTATGGACTGGTGGTCCGTATGGCGGATGGCACAGAGTGTACGGTTCGGGCCGGGGAAGTCTCTGTGCGGGGACTGTACGGCTATGTGCCGTCCTGAGCAGGGGAGATTGTGGAAGGAAGAAAGAACATGAAAGAACTGTGGACACTATTTATTACGTTTGCCAAGGTTGGTGCGATGACCTTCGGCGGCGGTTATGCCATGCTGCCGATTTTGCAGCGGGAAGTTGTGGAAAAGAAAGGCTGGGTGAGCGATGAAGAGCTGACAGATTACTTTGCCATCGGTCAGTGTACCCCCGGCGTGATTGCAGTCAATACAGCCACTTTTATCGGTCAGAAGCGCGCTGGAATTCCCGGGGGGATTCTGGCTACGCTGGGTGTGGTGTTTCCGTCACTCATCATCATCACCACGCTGGCGGGCATCATTCAGCGTTATGCCCATCTGCCTTGGGTCCAGCACGCCTTCGCTGGCATTCGTGTGTGCGTATGTGTACTGATTTTCAATGCGGTGATCAAATTGTGGAAGAGCGCGGTGAAGGATCACTGGGGTCTGCTTATTTTTGCGGTGCTTCTGGCGGCGAACCTGCTGACGGATCTGTCGCCGGTGGTGTTTGTGCTTTTGGCTGCGGCGGCGGGCATTCTGATCAAGGGCCGGGAGGTGCAGAAGGCATGATGCTGTATTTTCGACTTTTCTATGAATTCTTCAAGACCGGCCTCTTTGCGGTAGGCGGCGGTATGGCGACGCTGCCGTTCCTCTACGATATGGCGGACCGCACGGGCTGGTTCACGACGACCCAACTGGCAGATATGGTGGCCGTATCGGAATCGACCCCCGGCCCTATCGGTGTCAATATGGCGACCTATGTCGGCTTTACAACCGGTGGTTTCCTCGGCGCGGTGACAGCAACCTTGGGGCTGATAGCACCATCCATCATCGTTATTTTGATCGTGGCAGCTTTCTTGAAGAGCTTCCGTGATAACCGCTATGTCAATGCCGCCTTCTATGGCTTGCGCCCTGCCTCCACGGCGATGGTGGCCTCGGCGGGATTGACGGTGGTTTCCGTGGCACTCCTGCGCCCGGAAATGCAAGGCCTTGCCATGGTGGACTGGAAGGGAGTGGTGCTGGCAGGCATCGTTCTGGTGCTGACCCGCTGGGTCAAGCCGACCAAAAAAATCCACCCCATTGTGTTTATTCTGGCCAGTGCCGTGATTGGCGTGATTTTTGAGTTCTAAAAAGAAAAACAGCAGCCGCAGGCTGCTGTTTTTTAGGATAGACTTTGCAGTTTTGTGATAAGAATTGCCGGAACCTCCCGGAACCAGTACCCGGCGCTGAGATACCATGGAGAAGCACACCCCAGCGACTGAGCCGACAGGCCGTGCTCCCGCGCCAGAAGATCGGCACGGTACTGGTGAAAGTTATCAGACGCCACAGCGATGGTGGAGGGCAGGTGCTTGGTACGGATGATCTGAGCGGAGAAGGCGATGTTTTCCGCAGTGGAAGTGGAGTGCGGCTCCAGAAAAATTCGCTCTGGAGCGATGCCTTGACGAATCAAATCGTTACGAATGCAGGCGGCCTCGCTGATCAGTGCGTCGGAACTCTGTCCGCCGGAGGCGATACACACAGCGTCAGGATGGGCCGTGAGATAGGCGCAGGCGGCATTGATTCGCCCTTGCAGCATGATGCTGGGCCGGGTATCCCGGACTTGACAGCCCAGCACCACCACAGTGACCGGCTCCGTTTCCTGCGGACGATCCAGAGCAGCATGGGCCATAGAAAGCAGTATGCCGCATAGAATGGAAAGAGCCACCAACAAAGAAATGGCCAGCCATTTTCCCCAGCGTGTGGAAAGAATGTGCTTTGTTCGGGTTGGCAGCAGTACGGCTGCTGCCAGCACAAGGAGGATTGCGGCGGGATAGAGCATACCGATGTGGAACACGCCGATGCCCAGTGGCAGCAGAAAAAAGACGGCTCCTGCAAGGAGGCATCCACCCAGAAAGATACGCCAGGAGCGGAGCACGCTGCGGCGGGGTAAATCAGTTTGCTGCAATGTGACCGGCGATACGCTGCATGATCATGTCCAGAGCCACCAGATTATGTCCGCCCTCCAGAACTACGATGTCGGCGAACTTGCGGCTGGGCTCCACGAACTGCTCGTGCATGGGCTTGACGGTGGATAGATACTGTTCCACCACCGAGTGCATGGAACGGCCACGCTCCTCTACATCTCGCAGGGCCCGGCGGAGAATACGTACATCAGCATCTGTTTCCACAAAGATCTTGATATCCAGCAGGTCACGCAGTTCCGGGTCATGGAAAATCAGGATGCCCTCCACAATGACGACCTTGGTGGGCGTGACCTCCAAAGTCTGATTGGTGCGGTTGTGGTCGCTGTAAGAATACACCGGACAGTGAATTGTGTGACCGGCTTTCAGTTCCTTCAGGTGCTGGATCATCAAATCGGTGTCAAAGGCATCAGGATGATCGTAGTTCTGCTTGCAGCGTTCCTCAAAAGGACGATCCTGCTTTTTGTAGTAGTTGTCGTGATGGACCACGCTGATGTCTGCGCCAAAATGGGCGGCAAGATGTTCTGTCAGTGTGGTTTTGCCGGAGCCGGTACCGCCGGCAATACCGATAAATAGGGTATTCATAAATCAAATCCTCCCTGGGAGAGTCTCCCGGTTTTCTGAATTTTACTGTATACTATTATAAGAAGCTACAAGGAAAAAGCAAGATAAGAACGACAAACTTGTAAAAAAAGGGTGAATTTCCGGTATTTACAGTTGACGTAAAGATTAAAAATCGCTATTATAAGAAATAGACTTTAGGCTGTCTGCGGCAGCTTTTCATAAGACGTTGATCGTCATTAGATACCCTGCGATTGAGAAAGGAACGTTTGCTATGAGCTTGATTAAATGTCCGAAATGCGGAGAAATGTACTCCAATAGTTATAAGACCTGCCCCTTCTGCTCCGAAGACGAGGAGTTTTACGGCAGCAGTAAAAAGGCAAAGAACAGTGGTCGGCGTGTGGAGCATCCCAAGAGCCCCAGTATCATCGGTCCGGCAATGATTATCATTGCCATAGTGCTGGTGGTTTTTTTGATCTATGCGTTCGTGGGCGGCGGTTCCTCCACCAATAGCGGTGACCAGACGCCTTCGGAAAAGCCGTCTGTTGTGGAACCCAGCGGCGAAAAGAATCCCGGTAAAGAGCCGGAAGAGAAGCCTGCGAAGGTGGAAATCAAGCTGAATAAGAAGTCTCTGAAAATGGAAGTAGGCGACAGCGTTCAGCTGAAGGCCACCGGTGCGAAGGGCTATACCTGGACCAGCAGTGATCCCAAGGTCGTCAAGGTCGATAAGAAGGGTATGCTTGCAGCACAGAAGGCAGGTACGGCAACGATTACGGTGACTGCTGACGGGGCTGATTCGGTGGCCTGCGAGGTAACGGTCAAGGAGGCCAAGAAGAATCTGCAGCTGGTGACGGAGTATGGTGCCAGCCTCTATTCTCAGAATGAATTTGCATTGAACCCCGGCGAAGAAGTTGATCTGAAGGTCGCCGGTACGGACTCGACGCCGACTTGGGAGATTACCAAGGGTGGTTCCCACGTCAAGGTGGATCAGGATGGTGTGGTCAAGGGCATCAGCCCCGGTCATGCAAATCTGCGGGTTACCGTGGATGGTCAGACCATCGACTGCAGTGTTCAGTGTAACGGCTAATTGAAAAAATGCACCCCATTGCTCTGCAAGGATTGTCTTGTAGGAGAAATGGGGTGCTTTTATTGCCATTGTAAATCATCCATGCTATAATCATGGCATTACTAAAAATCGACAGAAAACGAAGAGCAGGGAAGGTGTCCCTGCAACGCCGGATGGACAACGGACATGGCGGCGGCACAGATCATATAGGGGAAGCAAATGGACAGGAGAACAATTTTGGATAAGGTAGCCGCCAACGGAGATGAGCGGCTGCTGCTGAGTAAGGTTTGGGATAAATACGACCAATGCCAGCGTAAAAATATCCCCGCGGCCACGGCATTTCTCAGCCCGCAGGAGCAGCAGGTGGCCCGTCGGCTGCTGCAGACCATCGGGGCAGGGGATCACTATGCCTTTTGGGGCGGCTATGATGGGGCAGAACGATGCCAACTCCACTTCCTGCCAGATTGGACAGAGGAACCGGACAGAGAAAGTCTTAGTGCGCTGCGGTGTACCTGGTACCACGGTGACCAGCTGAATCATCGGGATTTTCTGGGCAGCTTGATGGGACTGGGGATGACCCGGGAGAGCATCGGAGATATTTTGGTAGGACACGAGAGTGCCGATGTGCTGGTCAGTGCCGGCGTAGCGGATTTTCTGGCGGCCAGCTGGGATGCTGCGGGCAGAGTAAAACTCCATGTACACCGATTGGCGCTGGAAGAAATCCAGGTACCGGAGGTAAAGACCAAGGAGATCCGGGACACGGTTTCGTCCCTGCGTCTGGACAGCGTGGTGGCCGCCGGATTTTCCACCAGCCGGGGGAAAGCGGCAGAGGCCATTCAGGCCGGTCGTGTACAGCTGAATTGGGTCAACTGCCTTAAAAGCGACCATGCAGTGGCTGAAGGCGATACCATCAGCCTGCGAGGTTTGGGAAAATGTGTGCTGGAAACCGTGGGGAATCAGACACGGAAAGGCCGTATTTTTGTAACAATGAAACGATATTTGTGAGGGAAAATCCATGGATCAGAAGAAAATCGACAGAATCAATGAACTGGCCCGCAAGGCAAAAAGCGTGGGCCTGAGCGAGGAAGAGCAGCAGGAACGCGCGGTACTGCGGCGGGAGTATATCGACAGCGTTGTGGGAAATTTGCAGCGTGAGCTGGATAACACCTATGTGGTCGATGAAAAAGGAAACAAGCGCAAACTGGGTAAGGGAGGACAGAAAGCCTAATGGATTACCAGTATGACCAGAATGAAACCATGTACCGCACACCACCTCAGAAAAAGCCACAGGGCAGTGATGCCAAGATGTGGATTCTTATTGCGGCACTGTTTGTGATAGGCCTGTGGCCGATTGCAATTGTTTTGATGATTGTGAAACTGACAGATCGAAAAAAACCGGCCCGCAGTACAGCGTACAACGGTGGGCAGAATCCGACAGGATCCCGTGCTCGACAGTCGGTGGAATCTATGACACGCACCCCGGCAGACAGCACCAAGAGTGCGCGGAACATGAAAATTGGCGGTACGGTGATGATCGTACTGGGTGGTATCCTTGCCATGCCGGTACTTTCCAAGATGCATATTTATGTGATGATTGGAAGCTTCTGGATGTTTGCAGAAGATATTTTCCCTGCAGTGGGCTTCCTCGGCGGCGGTGTGGTGCTGCTGCTGTTCGGGCGCAGCATGACCAATCGTCTGCGCCGGTTCAGCAAGTATCTGGCGGTGGCTGGAAATCGTCCCTGTGTGGAGATTCGCCGTCTGGCCGATGTAGCAGAGGTGAAAACCAACTGTGTGGAGAATGATCTGGAGACCATGATCGACAAGGGTCTGTGGGGGCGGGAAGCTTATCTGGATTTAGGCGCCGGGAAGCTGTATCGCTCGGCCAAGGCGGCATGGGATGAGGAAGAAGCGCGGCAGGCAGAGGAAAAGAAGCGCAAGGCTGAGGAGGAAAGCACTCCGCCCGAGGCTGATGAGGGCTATGCCGGAATGCTGCGGCAGATCCGCCGGGTCAATGACCGTATTTCGGATGAATCGCTCAGTGCCAAGATTGATCGTTTGGAGGAACTGACCGGGCGCATTTTCCGTCTGGTCGAGAAGGAGCCCGAGAAGAAAGCGGCCGCCAGTACGTTCTTGAATTACTATCTGCCTACCACGCAGAAACTGTTGGACTCCTATGCAGAGTTTGAGGAGGCGGGTGTCAGCGGTAAAAATCTGAACGAGGCGAAAGCCCGCATCGAGCGCATTATGGATACCATTGTTCAGGGCTTTGAACGGCAATTGGACGAGCTGTATCGGGCAGATACGATGGATATTGAGAGCGATATCCGGGTGATGGAAGCCATGCTGCGGCGGGATAGTGCCAGCGCAGAGAATGATTTCGGCTTGGGAAGCAACGACTAACAAATAAGAAACAGAACATAGAAAGAGGAAAGCGGACGTTTTGACGTCCGCTTTCCTTTTTTGAGCGAAGAGTCCTGCGCAGTTGTGCGATGCGGGAAGAGGATGCTCGTGCGGCAGCCGGGGAGACACAACGCCATGGGCAGCGTGAAATTACGGGTTGGGATTCATTGCGTCTTGTACCCGAAACGGCTATAATGAGGGATAAGAAATGGAGGGGATTTTCCATGAAACAGCTGATGACATCCATCGTGGACACGGTGCAGCAAGGAGAAAATGTGGTGCTATGTACGGTACTGAGCGCATCCGGCTCCACGCCCAGAGGAGCTGGGGCACATATGGCGGTATTTGCTGATGGCCATACGGAAGGCTCCGTCGGAGGTGGCTCTGTGGAACTGGCCGTGATACAACAGGCCACAGATAAGCTGTGCCACGGCGACAGTTGTTTGGCGGAATACCATCTGCACCCCAATGAAGTCGCAGATTTGGGGATGGTTTGCGGCGGTGATGTCACGGTGCTGCTGCAAACATACACACCGGCCCAGCTGCCGATGCTCACAGCCATGCAGAAAGCACTGACCGGGCGGGAAAATGCCTGGTGGCTGATGGAGCTGCAGGGGGGGCAGGTAGTCCAGACGGGGATTTACACGGCTTCGGCAGGCGTACAGTTTGCGGAAGTTGGAGAAGAGCAGCGGGCCTCCCTGTGCCGCAGTCGCCCCACGTTAGCGAGAAGGGGAGAATCGCTGTGGTATGCCGAACCCATACAGCGTGCAGGGATGGTGTATATCTTTGGTGCGGGGCACGTGAGTCAGGCGTTGGTGCCCATCCTCAAGAGCGTGGATTTTCCGGTGACGGTGTATGATCCTCGCAGGGAGCTGGCAAATTCTGTGCGGTTCCCGCAGGCAGAGCACATCATCTGCGGTGACTTTATGGAAATTGGCAGATACCTCACGGTTACGGCGGACGACTATGTGGTGATTATGACACCGGGCCATGAAGCAGACCGGGAGGTGCTGGCCCAGATGCTGCGGACGGATGCCACCTATGTGGGCTTGATTGGGAGCCGCCGCAAGATTGCGTCTACGCGGGCATATCTGGAGAGCCTGGGCTTTGCTCCGGAGATTTGGGACCGTGTCCATGCCCCCATTGGCGTGCCCATCGGCAGCGACACACCGGCAGAAATTGCCATCTCCATCACGGCGGAGCTGATCGATCATCGCTCCAAGCTATCATAGAAGCACGGCAGAGGCCTTTGAAAGAGCAAAAAACAGCGGAGGTTTCTAAGGAAACCTCCGCTGCTTGCTTGTTATTTTTTCAGTTCCATGGTGCGATCATAGGCGGCAATCACGGCATTCATAGCGGCAGAGCGGAAGCCGCCCTCCTCCAGAGCCCGGACACCGACGATGGTAGTGCCGCCGGGAGAGCAGACGTCATCTTTCAGCGCACCGGGATGCTTTCCTGTTGTCTGTGCCAGACGGGCGGCTCCCAGCAGCATTTGCTGGGCATAAGCAGAGGCCTTGTCACGGGGCAGACCGCAGATCACACCACCGTCTGCCAGAGCTTCCATGAAGAGGCAGGCAAAGGCAGTGCCGCAGCCTGCAATAGTGCTGGCGGCATCCATCAGCCCTTCTTCCAGCGGCTCTACCACACCGGAAGCGGAGAGAATGGTGTGCAGGCAGGCTTCCTGCTCTGCGGTCACCTCAGCGCTCTTGGCGTAGAGGGTCAGACCGGCACCCACAGCGCAGGCAATGTTGGGCATGATCCGGATGACCGGCAGAGGAAGTCCTGCCATTGCTTGCAGGGCTGCTACCGTAAGACCTGTGGCCATGGAGATAAGAACGCAGGGCGTGCGGCGTGCGGACAGAGTGTCATGCAGGGAGGACAACAGCTCCTCCATCATCTGGGGCTTTACGCCCAGAAAAATGTAGTCACACTGGGCAGCGATGGACAGATTGTCGGATACCTTGGCACCCAGCTGGGCGGCCAGACGCTCTGTCTTGCTGACGGTCCGGTTAGCAAGCCACAGCGCAGCCGGGTCGATGGCCTGGGCTGCAGCCTGTGCCAATGCACCGCCCATATTTCCGGTACCGATAAAACCGATTTTCATAAAAAGTCCTCCTTGATTTGCTGGTAAGATTATTTCTATCATATACCAAACCCCGGTAACGGTGCAACGAAAAATTTTGCTGGCACTTTCGGATTAGACTTGCTATGATAGGACTACCAGCTAGGATAAGAAAGGCGGGAATAGGATGATTTCTGAGATAGAACGGTTTGTCCCCGGATGCGAGCAGGAGGAGCGGGATCGGGCCTTGATGCTGCACTTTTTGCAGACGAACGCGGATGCGTATCTGCGCAGCAATACCTTGGCCCATATGACGGCCTCGGCGTGGGTCATCAGCCCGGACAGAGAACGTGTGGTGATGGTCTATCATCATATTTATGGCTCTTGGTCCTGGACGGGCGGTCATGCGGACGGTGACCATGATCTGCGGGCAGTGGCTATCCGGGAAGTACAGGAGGAGACGGGTTTGCGCCGCCTGCATCCGGTGGAGGAGGGAATCTTTTCACTGGAGTGTTTGCCGGTGGCCGGACATTGGAAACGGGGAGAATATGTGTCTAGTCATCTGCACCTGAATGTCACCTATCTCCTGCGTTCTGAGGACGTACAGGTGCGGAAGAAAAGCGATGAGAACAGTGCGGTGGGTTGGTTCACGCCCGAAGAAGCACTGCGGGCTTCAACGGAGCCATGGATGATTGAACATGTGTACCGCAAGCTGACCGAGCGGGCACGACCGTATATGAAACCATAAAAGAGCAGCTCCCGGAAGAATCTTTCCGGGAGCTGCTCTTTTAGCATCCATCAAGACTTGGTGCGGATATTGATAAATTCAGCGTGGGCTTTGGAGTAGAGAATGGTCTGACTGCTGTACAGGCCGCAGTAGCCGGAGATCAGATAGCTGATGGCACAGGCAATGGCGAAGTACACCACGGAGTCAGAACCGAACAGCTCGATACTGAGGATCACGGAAGCCATGGGGCAGTTGACGGCACCACAGAAGACGGATACCAGACCAATAGCGGCGCCGAAACCTGCCGGAAGTCCCAGCAGTCCGCCGGCCCAGCAGCCAAAGGTAGCCCCGATGAAGAAAGAGGGAACCACTTCGCCGCCCTTGAAGCCGCAGCCGATGGTAATAGCGGTGAAGAGAATTTTCCAAATCCAGTCCTGTCCAGCGGCCTCGCCATTCATAGCGGCCACGACGCGCTCCATGCCGGCACCGTTATACCGGGTGCCCAGAAGCAGAGTCAGCACGATAATGGCTACACCGCCCGCCACGACACGAAGCCAGGGATTGGGGAACCAAGCTGCGGCGGTATGCTCAATTTTGTGCAGTCCGGCACAGAAGATAATACTGACCAGCGCACACAGAATGGCCAGCACCAGAATTTTGCCCAGAGCGGGAAGCGTGATGGGCAGAGTGGGAATGGTAAAGCGGGTGGGGGGGACGCCTAGGGCACCGGATACCAGGAAGGCGGTCAGCGAAGCGGTGATACCGGGAACCAGTCCTGCGTAGTAGAGAACACCGACACTGATGACCTCCAGTGCAAAAACGGTGGCGGTCAGGGGAGTGCCGAACAGGGCAGAAAACACACTGGCCATACCACACAGGGTCGCCAAAGGAAGATCTTTTTCCCCCAGGTGCATGGAGCGTCCGGCTTGATAACCGATGCCACCGCCGATTTGCAGGGCTGCACCTTCACGACCGGCGCTGCCGCCGCATAGATGGGTCAGTATGGTGCAGACAAAGATCACCGGCACCAACAGCGGCGGCACATCTTTGCCAAAATGGACGGATTCGATGATGTCGTTGGTGCCCTTGCCCTCTGTCTTGGTGAAATGGTAGATGGCAACGATCAGCAGACCGGCCAGGGGCAGCAGAAACAGAACCCAGCCATGTTCTGTACGGAAATGAGTCACATAGTCCACGCCCAGGTGGAACAGCGCACCGATTACGCCGCCGATGCTGCCGATGATGGCACCAATCAGGATCCACTTGCACAGCGCCTTGACATACAGTCCCATGTGATTGATTCTCTGTGTGATGTAGTCCAAAGTGTTGTCCTGCCTTTCTTGCTGTCAGAAATATACTGTTTATCGATACTATCTTACCACTTGACAGGCATTTCGTCAAAGAAAGTCGCTTCTTTTCCAAAAAACACTTTTTTTGCAGCAGGGCATAAAGATTTTGAAACCCAGTGTTGCTAAAAAGTTCCGTATGCCGTATACTCATGATAGAGTCGGTCCACTCGGTGTTCTAGGCATCGGAGATGGAACAAAAATCTGCTGATTGATAAGGAGGAAAAATGATGAAGTACGACCGTTCTTTCAACTTCTCTGCTGGTCCTGCAATGATGCCGGAGCCTGTTTTGGAAGAGATCCGTGATGAAGTTATGAACTATCACGGCAGCGGCACCTCTGTCATGGAGATGAGCCACCGTTCGAAAGTATTTCAGAAAATTGCCGATGATGCACAGGCCGATCTGCGTGCGCTGATGGGTATTCCTGATAATTATAAGGTTCTTTTTGTGCAGGGCGGCGGCACCCTGCAGTTTGCCATGGTGCCCATGAACCTGATGAAGAACGGCAAAGCCTGTTATGTGGAGACTGGTGCATGGTCCAAGAAGGCCATTGCCGAAGCCAAGAAGTATGGCGAGGTCAAGGTGGTTGCCTCCTCTGCCGACAAGGGATTCTCTTATGTGCCTGACTGCAGTGATCTGGACATCCCGGACGACTGCGACTATGTTTACATCTGCGAGAACGAAACGATCCACGGTTTGACATTCCATGACCTGCCCAATACCAAGGGCCATGTTCTGGTATCTGACCAGTCCTCCATGTTCCTCTCCAAGCCCTGCAATGTGTCCGACTACGGTCTGATCTGGGCCGGTGTGCAGAAGAACGTAGGCCCTGCCGGTATGGCGGTGGTGATTATTCGTGAGGATCTGCTGCGGGATGATCTGGCTTCCTATGTGCCCTCTTACATGAACTACAAGACCCATGCGGACAATGATTCCATGTACAATACGCCCAACTGCTGGTCTATCTACTGCTGCGGTAAGGTGTTCCGCTATCTGCGTGAGATCGGCGGTCTGACGGAGATGCAGCGCCGCAACGAGGAAAAGGCCGCTGTGCTGTATGATTTCCTGGATCAGTCTAAGATGTTCCGCGGCGCCGTAGTGCCGGAGGATCGTTCCTTGATGAACGTACCCTTTATTACCGGAGACAAGGACCTGGATGCCGAGGTGGTGGCTGCGACCAAGGCGGCCGGCTTCGATAATCTGAAGGGACACCGCTCCGTAGGCGGTCTGCGTGCGTCCATCTACAATGCTATGCCCAAGGAGGGCGTTGTGGCACTGGTGGACTTCCTGAAGAAGTTTGAAGAAGAGCACAAGTAAAGAGTTTCTCAGCGTATAAAACGGGAGCGTATCGGTGATACGCTCCCGCTTTTTTACAAAAAAACGCCCGCAAGTCACGAGAACTTGCGGGCGTTTGGAGTTCATTCAAAGAATGGCAGAGACATCAATTCCAAAGATCTTCCCAGCGATCCGGCACGATGTTGCCCTCCAGATCCACTTCTGGTTGTGGCTGATTGGTGTCATTGGGCGTTTCAGGATCAATGGGCTTTTCCGGTTTTTCTGGTTTTTCAGGTTTGTTGGGAAACAGGGGGGGGAAAATGCTGGGCTTCGTATGAGCGGGGCACTTGCCGTGGCTCAGAGTCTCCAACAGGTAGGCATCGTCCTTAGCCTGGACACGGCCTGCAAACCCACTGCCGCTGTTGGACACAAAATCACGGTTGTAATCCAGCACAGCGACCTGCTTGATGTATTTCTTCGGGCACAGTTTGGTAGCTTCGTGCTCGCCCTTGGTGCAGTAGGAAATCATCTTGTGCAGATCACAGACTTCTGTCGGCGCGGTGTCGGCAGCGACCAGAACACTGCGGGTACGATGACCACGGATATCCTTGTTGCAGTGGGGCCCGGCCAGCTTACCGCTGTCCATACAGACTTCGACTCTTACAAGACCAGAGCAGCTGTTGAAGTCCTTGTTGCTGAGATTCTCATGAATCTGAGACATGACCTGCCGCCACAGATTGGCGGAGGGGTTGCCCCAGGAATCAATGACCTCGTTGGACTTGTAACCGGTCCATACGGCGGCACAGTAGTAGGGGGTAAAACCGACAAAGTAGCGGTCACGGTTGGCATCAGTGGTACCGGTCTTACCGCCGATGGACATACCGGAGAAGGCTGCCTCGGTACCGGTACCGGAGGAGACAACCGTTTGCAGCATATCACGCATCAGATAAGCGGTCGTGTCCTTCATAGCCACATGGGATTCAGCCTTGTTGTCAATAATGACCTGGCCATCGCTGTCCTCTACACGGACAAAGGTACGGGGCTTGGTATAAATACCATCATTGACAAAGGAGGAGAAGGCGGCAGCCATTTCTTCCGTGGTCACGCCCTGTTCCAGACCGCCCAGAGCCATATTACCCACCTGCTCACTATCGGTGGGGGTCAGGGTGGTAAAGCCCAGCTTGTCGGTCATGAAATTATAGGAGGCAGCTGTTCCATAGGCAGAATTGACACGGACGGCAGCACAGTTGGAGGAATATTTCAGCATATCCTGTACGGTACTCAAACCATCAAAGGTGCCGTAGGAGTTGCCGGGATAGATGCCATAACCGGACAAATAAATGGGGTAGTCGTCGATGGCGGAGGCGGCAGTGATCGTGCCGTCATCCAGCGCGGGAGCGTAAGTGGAGATGGGCTTGATAGCCGAACCACACTGACGGACGGCGGTGGCCCAGTTCCAGCTGCGGTCATAGTCTTTAGCACCGGTACCGCCCACCAAAGCCACGACATTGCCGGTATAGGGGTCCATCACGGTGATGCCGGCCTGCAGGGGTTCACCATTAGAATCGGTGGCGTTGGCGTAGTCGGTGTTCTCAAAGACATTTTCTGCAATTTCCTGATACTCAGGATTCTGCGTGGTGTAGATCTTCAGACCCTTGCTGTACACCATGCTCACGGCCTTTTCATAGGCGGTGCGCACATAACCGTCGGGATCGGCGGGGTCATCTTTCAGACCATACAGCTTGACCAGTTCATCGGCCACATCACTGATGACCTGATCGGTGAAGTAGGAGTTGTTGGCCGTGCTGACCACAGCGCCGCTGTTGCTTTCGCTTTCAGGAGGTCGGACCTGATTTCCCAGATTGGTGTAGCCATCGGTAAAGACGACCTCTTCCTTAACGGCCTTATCGTGGGTTTTCTGGCTGATCATCCCCTGATCCAGCATGGCATCCAGTACCAGAACCTGGCGCTTGCGGTTTTCCTCGCGGCACCAGTCGGCACGAAGGGGATCGTACTGGGAGGGGTTGTTGGTGATGCTGATGAGGGATGCACATTCCGCCAGCGTCAGATCGCTGACATCCTTGCCGAAGTACATATCCGCAGCAGTCTTGACACCGTAGCACTGGTTGCCCAGATAAATGGTATTGAGGTAGATGGTCAGGATCTCGTCCTTATCGTAATCCTCTTCCAGAGCGAGAGCACGGTAGATTTCCGTGATCTTACGCTTGACGGTGTTCTCGTTGTTGCCGGTACGGTTCTTGATAAGCTGCTGGGTAATGGTGGAACCACCCTGCACGCCGCTGCCGGTCACGGTGCTGACGATTGCACGGGCGGTGCCTCTCCAGTCCACACCCTTGTGGCTCATGAAGCGCTTGTCCTCAATGGCAATGGCCGCCTGCTTCAGATTCTTGGGGATGTCCTTGCTGTCCACCCAAATGCGGTTCTCATTGGCGAACAGCGTTTGGTACATAAACCAGGATTTACTGCCGGGTTTTTGATAGTACAGCTCGGTGGAGATCTCCTGGGTGTACTCAGACAGATCAACTTCCACATGACCCTTCAGCTTGGTGTTGACATACATCATAAAGATGCCGGCAAACATGGTCAGGGATAAGATTCCTACCAGAAAAACGGTTCCGATCCCGATCCAGATTTTGCGGTGGGTTGCTTTTTTCTGTTGGGGTGTCCGCGGTTGTTTGGGCTGCTTGCTTTCGTCGCTGCCCTTTTTACCAATTTGATTGGCGCGCTTCTGTATTTTTTTCATCAAGCCCTCTTTTCTAGGGCGCTTGTTTTCTTCCAATACAGGGCACCTCCCTTTCTTTGTATATTCCGCGCTTGTCCACAAGGACAGGCGGTTGATCGGCATAATACCTCAATATAAAAATTATTTTACCACATTTGTCAAGGTAATAAAATGCACCGTTTTACGAAAATGAGTATATCAAAAAGCTAAATTGGTGCTATTCTGACGATTTTTGCTGCTTAAATCAATACTTTTGCCAATAAAACACGGGGGACTTGCTTTTTGCCGTAAAATCCGTTATATTGCTTGTAAACTATCATTAGGAGGATACTGGTATGAGCGAAGAATTTGGCCCTACTTTTATTACCATTACCGATGAAGACGGTACGGAGATTGAATTGGAATATGTGGACGCACTGGAAGCGGACGGTCAGACCTATATGGCATTCTTCCCTGCTGTGGAAGAGGACGAGGAGATCAGCGACGAGGATATGGGTCTGGTGATCCTCAAGTCCGTGGTGGAGGACGGCGAGGAGCTGCTTTCCACGCTGGACAGCGACGAGGAACTGAACAAGGTCTACGACCTGTTTATGGAGCAGCTGCTGGACGAGGAAGAAAATTCTTGACCCAGGCAGTGAAAAACCTCTTTTCATTTCCATCCATATCTGCTATACTATGAGTGTCACCGAAAGGTGATCTCCTGCGCGGTGCGTGATGAGTCTTTTTTATCCTCACATTTTGTTATAGGGGATGTCGGATCAGTATGTGGATTGCAGGCCTCCCGACTGCCTTTCTGCGGTTGGAAGTTGGAAGCAATGAAGCACGCTGGAGACAACCCACCTGCTGGTTTGGTGCAGGTTATAACTTGGCTCGCACGGCCAAGCGGGAGTAGCCATCAGGCTTTTCGACCGGCTCGGAATTTTTCCGGGCCGGTCCTTTTTTATGCCTGAAAGGCAGCGGGAAATCCACTTTCTACTTGCAGATTACCTATGCTTCTTGTATAATAAATGCGTAACTTTGGCAATAAGGGTATAGAAAATACCTGTTTTTGAGAGGATTGAGCAAATGAGCGCATCTAGAGAAAAGAAGAATCGTCAGGAACTGTCCGGCAGCGGCATTCCCGACATCAAAGACATCCGCGCTGCTGAGGAACGCCAGAAGCAACGCCGCAGCAACTGGCTGTACGGCGGCATTGCTGTCGCTTTCGTGCTGGTCGCTGCAGCTTTGCTGCTGTGGAACTCGAATATCATCCAGCGCAGCAAAACGGCTGTGTGCGTAGGAGAAGAGAAGTACTCCGCTGCTGAGGTGGGTTATTTCTATCATAGTGCCTATAACAGCATCGCAAACTCCCAGTATGCCAATTATCTGGGCCTGGATAACTCCAAGCCTCTGAAGGAGCAGGCTGTACCGGAGATCGCCAGTATGCTGCTGGGCATCAAGGTCGAAAAGGGAATGACCTGGGACGATTATTTCCGTGACGCTGCCAAGCAGCAGCTGGTGCAGCTGACGGCTCTGAAGAAGGAAGCTGCCAAGGAAAAGTTCGAGTTCACCGATGCGATGCAGAAGGAAGTTGACGAGACGTTGGAGAGCCTGACGGCGAACGCCAAGCAGGCCGGCATGAGCGCCAAGGCCTATGTGAAGGCCCTCTTTGGCCCCAACATGACCCTCTCGATCTTCAAGGATATTTTGCACGACAGCATTTTGGTCAGCGACTTCAGTGCTGCCCATCAGGAGAGCCTGACCTACACGGAGAAGGAAATCGAAAAGTACTACAACAAGAACAAGGATCATTTTGACGTTGTGAACTACGAGTGCGTCTATTTCCCCGGCACCGCTGAGCCCACCAAGAACGATAAGGGCGAGGATGTGCCGGCAACCGAGGAGGCCAATAAGGCTGCTGCCAAGGCGGCGAAGAAGGACGCCAAGGACGCCCTGGCACAGCTGCAGGCTGGCGGTGATTTGGAGAAGATCGCCAAGGATTATAAGAGAGCGAGCTACTCCGCCAAGAAGGATGCCACCAACAGCGGTGATGCCATCAGCCAGTGGCTGTTCAGCAAGGACCGTACCAGCGGTGACAGCGACGTGGTGGAGAGCAATGGCAGCTACTATGTGGTGCTGTTCCATGACCGCGGCCGCAACGACTACAACACGGTGAATGTCCGCCATATTCTGCTGCGCATAGACGACAGCAAGCTGGACAAGGAAGCCAAGGATTACAAGGAGCAGCTGGAGGCTCTGAAGAAGGAGCAGAAAAAGAAGGCTGACAAGATCATGAAGGAGTGGAAGAAGGCCGGTGCTGACGAGAAGGCTTTCGCCAAGCTGGCCAACAAGTACAGCGATGACGGCGGTTCCAACACCAACGGCGGTCTGTACAGCCAGGTGCCTAAGGGCCAGATGGTTCCTGCTTTCAACGACTGGATTTTTGCGAAGAACCGCGAGAAGGGCGATAGTGACATCCTGTTTGTGGATGCCGGTAACTATAAGGGCTACCATGTGATGTACTTCTCTGGCAAGGATGCTCCTTATTGGAGCGTACAGGTGAAGGGCACCATGAGCCGTGACGATCAGGCCAAGTGGAATACAGATCTGATGAAGGGTCTAAAGGCTACCGAGGAGAGCGGCATGAAGTACGTGGGCTAATGCGGCCTTCGTCATAAGAAGTCATGAAAGGCCGGCGTTTTCGCCGGCCTTTTTTATTCCCTGCGCTCTGCAGAAAAGGGAGGTTATCCAATGAAAGAACAATTTTTGCGTACCGAAATGATTTTAGGCGATGCTGCTATGGAAAAGCTGCAGCGGAGCCATGTGATTGTCTTTGGCCTGGGCGGTGTGGGAAGCTATGCGGTGGAAGCACTGGCCCGGGGCGGCGTAGGAGAGCTGACACTGGTGGATCAGGATACACTCAGCGAATCCAACATCAACCGCCAGCTCTTCGCTCTCCATTCTACGGTGGGCATGGCCAAGGCGGAGGCTGCCGCAGCACGGTGCCGGGATATCAACCCGGACATTGTCCTCCATCCTATGTGTGCCACCTACGATGCGGCTCATCGGGAGGAATTTTTCGGTGGACGGCACTATGATTATATCGTGGATGCCATTGATCTGGTTTCATGCAAGCTGGATCTGGTGGAGCAGGCCCAGCAGCGGGGGATTCCCATTCTTTCAGCGCTGGGAACCGGCAACAAGCTGGAGCCGCAGCTGTTGCAAATCACGGATATTTCCAAAACCAGCGGCTGTCCACTGGCTCGGGTCATGCGCAAGGAACTGCGCAGCCGGGGGATTCAGCATCTGAAGGTCGTCTTCAGTCCGGAGGAACCGGCACCTACCCAGCAGCTGGAAACGCCGCCTCCCGGTCGGCGTAGTGTTCCAGCCAGTGTGCCTTGGGTGCCGTCGTGTGCTGGACTGATGATGGCAGGGGCTGTGATCCGGGACTTGATCGAAGCGGACGCCTAAGCGATACCTGCTGCGAAAGAAGAAAAGCGTGTCCCGGATTTTTCCTGGACACGCTTTTTCTATATAAAACGGTGGC
>RCNI01001315.1_pt1 | contig 18247 bp, 16 predicted proteins | sample 2041151 | NCBI WGS metagenome assembly RCNI01 (sample SAMN09708214, study PRJNA481090) | feces metagenome | isolation source: feces | place: Antarctica: Albino Rookery | reverse complement strand
GACGGAAGCTATGAACTGGATAAGCTGTTTGTTTCCTATTATCAGACGGAAATCAAGCCCGGCGTGGATTATACGGCTCTGGGAGCGTTTTCTCCTCTCGCAGACCACGCCGAAGTGGTTGCTTCTATGATGGCTCATACCTCTGCGGTGAGCGCACTCCACGAAACCTTAGGCAGAAAGCTGGAAGAAAACAAGATGCTTTCCCTGCTGACGGAGGTGGAGCTGCCCCTCTGCCCGGTGCTGGCAGAGATGGAACGCAGCGGCGTCTATGTGGATCGGGATGCTTTGAACGCATTCGGCACGATGCTGGATGATGGAATCCGACAGATGAAGGAACGCATCTTCCGTTATGCCGGGGGAGAGTTCAATATCAATTCCACTAAGCAGTTGGGCGAGGTGCTCTTTGAAAAGCTGGAACTCCCCATTTTGAAAAAGACCAAGCGCGGCTATTCTACCAATGCTGAGGTGCTGGAGAAATTGCAAAAATATCATCCCATTGTGGGTGAGATTTTGGAATATCGCAAATATACCAAGCTGAAAAGCACTTATGTGGACGGACTCGATAAGCAGATTGCCTCCGATGGCAGAATTCACACCTGCTTCCAGAATACGGTGACCGCCACGGGCCGCCTGTCCTCCACAGAACCAAATCTTCAGAATATTCCGGTTCGTACGCCGCTGGGCGCACAGATGCGTAAGATGTTCTTGGCACAGCCGGGTCATGTTTTGGTGGATGCGGACTATTCCCAGATTGAACTGCGTCTTTTGGCTCATATCGCCGGAGATCAGACCATGTGTGATGGGTTCCGGAATGGTGCGGATATTCACACCATCACTGCATCTCAGGTGTTCGGAGTTGCGCCGGAGGAAGTCACCAAGCAGATGCGTTCGCATGCCAAAGCGGTCAACTTCGGCATTGTCTACGGCATTTCCGAATGGTCGCTGGCAGATGATATTGGCGTTTCCATGAGAGAGGCCAAAGAGTATATGCAGCGGTATTTTGAAACCTACTCCGGCGTGTACGCCTATCAGCGGCAGATCGTGGAGCAGGCGAAACGGGATGGCTATGTTTCTACGCTCCATGGCCGCCGCAGATGGCTGCCGGAGCTGACCAGCTCCAACTTTAATCTGCGTTCCTTTGGAGAGCGTGTGGCGCTGAATATGCCCATTCAAGGCACGGCGGCTGACATCATCAAGCTGGCTATGATTGCCGTGTGGAAGCGACTGAAGCAGGAACAGCTGGAAGCAAAGCTGATCCTTCAGGTTCACGACGAACTGATTGTGGAGTGCCCGGAATCCGAGGGTGAACTGGTTGCCCGGATTCTGGAGGAAGAGATGGAACATGTGGTAGATCTGGCTGTGCCGCTGATTGCCGAGGCACACATCGGAAAAAGCTGGGCAGATGCCCATTGAGGAGGAAATCCATGAGTGAATTTAAGCGGGTGACCGGAACGATTCCGGCAAAAAATGTAACGCCCCAGCATTATAAAATCGTTCCTATGTCCGCAGATAATGTGGATCAGATCGTGGAGATTGAAAAAGAGTGCTTTTCCACGCCCTGGAGCCGCCAGATGCTGCTGGATGAGCTGGATAATCTCTCTGCATCCTACATCGCTGCCGAAGCGGAGGATGGCACGATCATCGGCTATGCCGGCCTGACGGTGGTGCTGGATGAGGGGTACATCAATAACATTGCTGTGCGGAAGGATTACCGCCGAATGGGTGTTGCCGCCAATCTGCTGGATGTGTTTCTGCGGTTTGGAGATGCCCAGCAGCTGGCGTTCCTGACCTTGGAGGTTCGCAAATCCAATGTACCTGCCATCGCCATGTATTTGAAGCATGGATTTCAGGATGTGGGCAGCCGAAAGAACTACTATGACGATCCCAAAGAGGACGCCATTCTGATGACACATTTTTTTAAGAAGGTGGAAGAATGATTATTCTTGCCGTGGAGTCCTCCTGCGACGAAACTGCAGTCGCTGTGGTGCGTGATGGCAGGGAAGTGCTGGCGGATGCAATTATCTCCCAGATTGAAATGCACACTTTGTATGGCGGCGTCGTCCCTGAAATTGCCTCCCGTAAGCACCTGACGGCCATCAGCCTGCTGGCAGATCAGGCCATAAAGGAAGCGGGAATTACCCGGAAAGATATTGATGCCGTCGCGGCAACCTGTGCGCCGGGCTTGATTGGTGCGGTGCTGGTGGGCGTCAACTTCGCTAAGGCGGCTGCCTATGCATTGAATGTCCCGTTTATCCCTGTGCACCATGTGCGCGGTCACATTGCCGCAAACTATATTACTTATCCGGAGCTGGAACCACCCTTTGTGGCCCTCTGCGTTTCCGGTGGTAATACACTGATTGTAGATGTGAGAGATTATACCGACATGCAGCTGATTGGTTCCACCCGAGATGATGCGGCAGGAGAGTGCTTTGATAAGGTTGCTCGTGTGCTTGGGATCGGTTATCCCGGTGGTGCACCCATGGACCGCTTGGCACAGGGCGGCGATGACACGAAATATCATTTGCCCTGCGCTCATGTTACGGACGCTCCTATGGATATGTCTTTCTCTGGCTTGAAAACGGCAGCGCTGAACCTCATCCATAATGCGGAGCAGAAGGGGGAGGAGCTGGATTTGCCCTCCTTTGCCGCTTCCTTTGCGAAAGCGATCAGCGACACCTTAATTCCTCGGGTTGCCTATGCTGCGCAGCAGACCGGCTATGGCAAAGTGGTTGCCGCCGGCGGTGTTGCGGCAAACTCCAGAATCCGGGGCGACTTGGCAAAACTCTGCGAAAAGCGTGGGTGGGAACTGTATCTTCCTGCGTTGAAGCTTTGCGGCGATAACGGAGCCATGATCGGCTGCCAGGGCTACTATGAGTATCTGGCAGGCGTGCGAGGGGACCTGACCCAGAACGGCTTTGCCAATATGGATATCGGTAAAGCGTTTGAATGAATTAAAACCGGCAGCAGGCTATGGCTTACTGCCGGTTTTGCAAGAAATGATGAGGAAAATTCATAAACAAAAGGAAATAAGATTATGTAAACTTGACAAATGGAACAATGTCAAATAATGTCGAAATTATGGCCATGAATAAAAATCAGAATACAGTGTATAATGATTGAAAACAGTGGGTTTTATGTGTGCATAACCTTGTGCATATTGTGCACAAGTAGTTTTGAATTTTATTTCTGACTTTATTTATGAAAACTTAAATTACTTATTTGAGGTTTTGAATTATTAAGTTATCAGGGCAAAAGATGCATAAAATATGATACTCTCTTTTGCTAATTGAAGAAAATGAAAAAACGGAAAGATTTTTTTCTTGCAAAATTGCAGCGCTTGACGCATTCTTTTTTAAAAACGGAGATTGACGGATGCGAAAATCTGTGATAAGATAACAAACTGTAAGTGCTACTGTGGCTCAATGGTAGAGCATCTCACTCGTAATGAGAAGGTTGTGGGTCCGATTCCCACCAGTAGCTCCAAAAAAGCACCGGCTTATGTAGTCGGTGCTTTTTTATGTATACCATGATTATTGATGGAACCTAGGTGCTTTGCGTTTTTGTGAATTCTCAAGATTAAGGAAAAAACAATGTTTATTTTGTCCGTTTTATGGTATGATGACCAGAGTGATAATAATACAATCATGGTAGAATGATTATTACAAACAGGATTGAGAAGTGAACTGAATGAAACTGATTACCTTTGCAGTACCCTGCTATAACTCTGCTGCCTATATGGAGCATTGCATCCAGACTTTGCTTTCCGGCGGTGACAATATCGAAATTATTCTGATTGACGATGGCTCCAAGGATGAAACGCCTGCGATTGCAGATCGCTATGCAGCGGAGTATCCGGAGATTGTCCGTGTGATTCATCAGCCCAACGGCGGACATGGAGAGGGCGTCAATCAGGGGCTTGCTCACGCACAGGGCATCTATTATAAGGTCGTTGACTCGGATGACTGGCTGAACGAGGAGTCTTTGCAGCGAGTGATTGCCAAGCTGGAGGAGTTCTCTGCTCCGGATTGTCAGCTGGACCTGATGATTTGCAACTATGTCTATGAGCATGTGGAGGATCAGACCAGCCATACGGTCAACTATAAGAATGTGTTCCCTGAAAACTGTGTGTTCAGCTGGAATGAGGCCAAGAAATTCAACATTTCTCAGTATCTGCTGATGCACTCCGCCATCTATCGCACGGAGATGCTGAGAAGCACCGGAATGGTGCTGCCCAAGCACACTTTTTATGTCGATAACATCTTTGTGTATCAGCCGCTGCCCTTTGTCAAGCGGATGTACTACATGAACGAGGATTTGTACCGTTATTTCATCGGCCGTCAGGATCAGAGCGTTAATGAGCAGGTGATGGTCAAGCGTGTCGATCAGCAGCTGCGGGTCACCAAGATTATGACCGAATGCACTGATTTGGAAGAGGTGGCAAAACAGTATCCCAGCCTTGCAAAGTACATGTTCCGTTACCTCGCCATGATGTACACCATCTGCTGCACCTTGCTTCTGATCGACGGCTCCGAAGAAGCTATGGAAAAGCGGAAGAAGCTGTGGGAGGAGTTGGAGGCAGAGCATCCGGAGCTGTACGGAAAGATCCGCCATCATTCTCTGGCTACCTTTGTGAACCTGCCCGGTAAGCTGGGCGGTAAGCTGAGCATTGCCGGCTACCACCTGAGCCAGAAGATTTTCAAATTTAACTGATTTCCACATAAAAAAGAGAGGACAGAGAAAAATCTCTGTCCTCTTTCTTGTTGCTTGCCATTAGAGGTTACGCATATGCTCCAGCATATCGTTTTTGATGTCCCAGAGCTTCTGAGACAGGTCCACATAGTAATTGTGGGGGTTCTCAAAACGCTTGACCTCGTCCCACAGGAGATTGATCTGGTTTGCGCAGTATGCGCGGATTTCCTCAATGGAGGGCAGATCATAGACCAATTCGCCTTTCTTGAACACCTGCACCAGCATGCTCTTTGCGGTAAAGTTGGTAAACAGGCTCTTTTTCCAAGTGTTTTCGGGATCAAACAGCTCAATGGGCTTGGAATCGTCGATGACTTCATCATGCAGACAAAGCACATCGGCAAATGCGTTGCCACTTTCGTTGTCGTAAAGACGGTACACCTTTTTGAAGTGGGGAGTGGTGATTTTGGCAGCGTTCTCACTGATTTTGATTTTGGGAATGATGGTGCCGTCTTCGTCCTCGATGGCAGCCAGCTTGTAAACGCAGCCAAACACAGGATCGCTTTCAGCGGTGATCATGCGCTCGCCTACACCGAAGGAATCCAGCTTGGCACCCTGCTGAATCAGGTCGCGGATCAGATATTCATCCAAAGCGTTGGATGCCACGATCTTGCACTCAGTCAGACCGGCTTCGTCCAGCATCTTTCTTGCCTTGCGGGAAAGATAGGCCAAGTCGCCGGAGTCGATGCGGATAGCGCACTTGGTAATGCCCTTGGGCAGCAATTCTTCCTGAAAAACCTTGATGGCATTGGGCACACCGGAATGCAGCACATTGTAGGTGTCGACCAGCAGGGTGGCGTTGTGGGGGTAAAGCTGGCAGTAGGTTTTGAAGGCGGTATACTCGTCGGGGAACATCTGAACCCAAGAGTGTGCCATCGTGCCGCCGGCAGGAACGCCGTAATCACGGTCGGCCTGCACACAAGCCGTGCTGGAGCAGCCGCCGATGTAGGTTGCTCTTGCACCCAAAATGGCGCCGGAAGCGCCCTGAGCACGGCGAGAACCAAATTCAGCCACCGGACGACCGTCAGCAGAACGGACAATGCGGTTTGCCTTGGTAGCAATCAGAGACTGATGGTTCAGCTGGAGCAGGATGTAGGTTTCCAGGAACTGAGCCTGTACCGCAGGAGCGCGGACCGTCAGAATCGGCTCTCCGGGGAAGACGGGAGTGCCTTCGGGAATGGCCCAGATGTCGCCGGTAAATTTGAAGTCCTTCAGATAGTCCAGGAAGCCATCGGTGAAATCGCCGCGATTGCGGAGATAGGCGATGTCCTCCTCAGTAAAGTGAAGCTCCTGAATGTAATCAACGATCTGTTCCAGACCTGCGGCGATTGCAAAGCCGCCGTCGTCAGGAACATGACGGAAAAACACATCAAAATAGGTGATGCGATCCTTTATGGGCGTCTGGAAATAGCCGTTTGCCATAGACAGCTCATAAAAATCGCATAGCATCGTGTAGTTGGTTTGATTCTTCATGCCGATTCCTCATTTCATTAGGCGTAATACTACTACTGGATTATAGTCTTGACACCTGTAAATTGCAAGTGTTATGTTTTCATTCTGATATTTGTGTGGTATGATGAACAGACGGAGGGGATTTATATATGAGTTTATTTTTGTGCCCGGTGTGCGGACAGCCGCTGGAAAAAGAAGAAAAGCGCTATGTCTGCCCAAAGCAGCACAGCTATGACCGTTCTGCAGCGGGTTATGTGCATCTGCTCCCGGCGAATCAAAAGAACTCCCTGTCTCCGGGAGACGATAAGCATATGGCCTCTGCCCGAAATCGCTTTTTAAACGGCGGCTGGTATCAGCCTCTGCGGGACGCCATGGCACAGATGGTTGTGGATCATCTGCCCGAAAACGGCGTGGTGTTTGATTCTGGCTGCGGCGAGGGCTACTATACAACCGGTGTGCGGCAAGCCCTGCTGGAGCACGGAAAGCCGGCAACGGTGAGTGGGATTGATATTTCCAAATTTTCGCTCCGATGGGCGGCAAAGAGAGACAAAGAGATTGAGTTCGCCGTGGCATCCGCATTCCATCTGCCAATTCCGGACCATTCCGTGGATTTTCTGATCAACTGCTTTTCTCCCATGTCCTTGGAAGAGTTTCAGCGTGTGATTCGCCCCGGCGGCTGTTATCTTTATGTGGTTCCTGCGCCCAAGCACCTCTGGGAGCTGAAGGCGGCCATCTACGATACGCCCTACGAGAACGAGGAGCAGCGGATCAATTATCCCGGCTTTGTCTATGAGAAGGTGCAGCGTGTCGAAGCAAAGGTGCATCTGCCGAATGGGGAGACGATTCAGGATTTGTTTGGCATGACGCCTTACTTCTGGAAAACACCCAAGAAGGGAATGGAGCGCCTGAACGCTCTGGAAGAGCTGGATGTGCAGATTGCCTTTGATCTGCACCTGTTCCGCAGAACAGAGGATTAACGGTTTTTGAGCCGGTTTTCCAGCTTGTCGTAGGGCTTGTCCAGCAGACGGCAGATGAGAAGGCTGCCGAAAATACCGATCAGCGTGCCTACCAGCACATCAGTGGGGTAGTGGACGCCAACATAAATGCGGGAAAGAGCAATCAGCGAGGCCAGAAGGATCGCCGGAATTCTCAGCTTGTTCCAATGCTTGTCCATGGTCCACATCAGGCTGGAAGCCACCGCAAAAGAGGCGCAGCTGTGCCCGGAGGGGAACGAGTAATCCGCGGGACACTTCATCAGCATGACGAGATCGGGCAGTCTGGTGTAGGGTCTCGGACGCGCCACCAAATTTTTCAAAGCTACATTGTTGATTAAGAAGCAAAAGGCCAAAGAGGAGAGTGCCAGCACGCCGAACTTCCGGGTTTTCGGAATGAGAGCCAGTACCAAGGCCAACAGGATCCAAAAAATGCCGGAATCACCAAGGTGGCTGATCAGTACAACCAGCGGATTCAAAACAGCAATCCGCAGATGTTCCTGAACAAACATTAAAATGTGATCATCAATCATTTGAAGTGTAGTAATCATGGAGAACCTCCTTTGATATATGGGTTCTATTGTAACCCACGAGACCAAATTCTGTAAAGGATGGAATGCAATGAAATCTGTCATTTGTCTTGCTCATAGCAGATGGAGCAGTGATCCCGAGCGAACTCAGCATCTGATGCGGATGATTCAGAATGTAAATGTCATATATTTTGAGATTTCCGTTACGAATCATGCCAGCAAGTGCATTTTTAAGAAAATGGACCACGAAAGTCGTGAGCCGCACCCCAGCGTGACTGTCTACCGGGTGCCGCCGATCTGTTATCACGAAGAGGGGAACGGGCCGCTTGAGAAATGGAGTTTGAAGCGTGCGGTTTCGTTTATCAATGCCCGGCTGCGTCGGCACCATGTGCGGGATGGCCTTCTGTGGTGTGCCACACCGCTGTTTGCAGAGTATGTGGAGCAGATTCAGCATAAGGGTCTGGTCTACGATTGCTATCGTTCTTGGGAGAAGTATCCGGAGGAACTGGAAAGTCAGCTGGCGTTTGATGCAGATGTGGTGTTTGCTGCTTCTGAAAATCTGATGGAGCATGTGTCGCCCTGCAATCGCAATGCGGTGCTGCTGCCTTATGGTGTCAATTATAATCTCTATGCAAAGGCGGCAGAGCCGGGGATTGCGCTCGATCCGGTGATGGCCGAGTTGCCAAAGCCGATTTTGGGCTATTTGGGTACCGTGAAGCCCGGCCTTCAGCTTTCCCCTATGCTGAAAGCGGCAAAGGAGCATCCGGATTGGTCGTTTGTTATCATCGGCCGTGTGCAGCGGGGGAACCCGGAAATTGAACGGCTGCACCATTACAAAAATATATATGTTCTGGGTCGCAGACAGCCCTCTGAGGTTCCGGGATGCCTGGCTGCGTGTGATGCCTGTTTTGACTTGCTTCACAATGATATTGCAGATGAAGATGTGGTGCGGGATCGTATTTATGCCTATTTTGCCGCAGAAAAGCCGGTTGCATGCGTCTATCCCAGAAGATATGTTCCGGAATTTCCGGATGTGATCTATGGCGCCCACACTGCGGAAGAGTTCGAGAATTGTTGCGTATGTGCGGCAAACGAACTGGGGCATCGAAAAAAGACCATTCGTGCCACTTATGCAAAGGATGCGGACTGGAGCGGACGGGCAGAGATCATGAATCGGGTTTTGCGGGACAACGGACTCATCTGAGAAAGTTTCGGTTGTTAATTTCCGACAATGAATTGTTTTGTAGCTTTTTTTCCTTGTGAAAGACTACAAAAAACGAAAATATACCGTAATTCTCTTGATTTCAATGAGAAGTTCCTCTAAAATAGGTAGTACCAATCCGGGAGGGGATGCGTCATGAGACTGAATTTTGTAATGTTTTCTTTCTTCATGCCTTCTCCCATTGCGTCCAAATTGTATCATTATGTCTAATTTTAAGCAGGTAAGTTTTCTTCTTACCTGCTTACTATTTTCAAAAGGAGAGTTGTTATGAGCAAGAAAGTTGCCGTTATCATGGGTTCTGACAGCGATTGGCCGGTTGTCAAGAGTGCCTGTGCCCAGCTTAAGGAATTCGGCATCCCTTATGAGGCCCATATTCTCAGCGCCCATCGTACCCCTGCGGAAGCTGCCGCTTTTGCATCCGGTGCAAGAGCCAACGGCTTTGGCGCAATCATCTGCGCTGCCGGCATGGCTGCCCATCTTGCCGGTGCTTTTGCTGCAAATACCACCTTGCCTGTGATTGGAATTCCGATGAAGGGCGGCGCTATGGACGGTCTGGACGCTCTGCTGGCTACCGTGCAGATGCCTTCCGGCATTCCCGTGGCTACGGTTGCACTGAACGGCGCTAAGAATGCGGCTGTGCTGGCAGCCCAGATTCTGGCTGTTTCCGATGATGCACTGGCTGCAAAGCTGGATGCCGCACGCGTTGCTATGAGTGAGCAGATCTGCGCCAAGGAAGCCAAGCTTCAGCAGGATCTGGAAACCATTTAACCAAGATATATTTGGAGGAGAAAACTATGAGCATTAGCAAGTCTGATTCTTACGCAGCTGCCGGCGTTGATGTTACCGCCGGTTACGAGTCCGTTAATCGTATCAAGCCCCTGGTTGAATCCACCTATGTGCCCGGCGTAATGGGCGGTCTTGGCGGATTCGGCGGCATGTTCGAGCCTCAGATGGCCGGCATGAAGCGCCCTGTCACGGTTTCCGGCACCGACGGTGTCGGCACCAAGCTGAAAGTTGCCTTCCTGATGGACAAGCACGATACCGTCGGCATCGACTGCGTGGCCATGTGTGTGAACGATATTATCTGCGCCGGCGCTATGCCCATGTTCTTCCTGGACTATATCGCCTGCGGTAAGAATGAGCCTGCCCGTATCGAATCCATTGTCAGCGGCATCGCTGAGGGCTGCCGTCAGGCCGGCTGCGCCCTGATCGGCGGCGAGACCGCCGAGATGCCCGGCTTCTATCCCGTGGACGAGTACGATCTGGCCGGCTTCTCCGTGGGTCTGGTGGACTACGATAAGGTAATCACCAACGACAACATGGCTGACGGCGATGTGCTGATCGGTCTGGCTTCTTCCGGTGTCCACTCCAACGGCTATTCTCTGGTTCGCAAGGTGCTCAATATCAACGAAACCTATGCTGACTACGAAGAGAGCCTGGGCTGCACCATCGGCGAGGAGCTGCTGAAGCCCACCCGTATCTATGTCCGTGCGATTAAGGGCCTGCTGGATGCCGGTATTGCTATCCATGGCATCAGCCATATCACCGGCGGCGGCTTCTATGAGAATGTGCCCCGTATGATGAAGGACGGTCTGACCGCCCATATTGATACCGCAACCTTCCCCAGACCTGCTATCTTCGATCTGCTCCAGACCAAGGGTAATATCCCCACCCGTGAGATGTACAATACCTTCAACATGGGCATCGGCATGATCGTTGCTGTGCCTGCTGCTGATGTGGAGCGTGCCATGGCTTCTCTGGCTGAGAGCGGCGAAAATGCCTATGTCATCGGTAAGATCACTTCCGGTGAGACCGGCGTTGAGGTGGCATTTTGAAGCGGATCGCAGTGCTTGTCTCCGGCGGAGGAACCAATCTGCAGGCATTGATTGATGCCAAGCAGAGAGGGGAGATTCCCAACGGCAAACTTGCCCTTGTGGTTTCCTCTTCTCCCAGAGCCTACGCCTTGCAGCGTGCTGCAAACGCAGGGATTCCGACAAAAGTCATTGATCGGAAGGAGTTTTCCTCCAATCAGGAGATGACAGTCGCCTTGACCCAGCTGCTGAAGGAAAAGGAAATTGATCTGGTCGTGCTGGCTGGATTCATGTATATCCTTACCTCGGAGCTTGTGTCCGCCTATCCCAATGCCATCATCAATGTGCATCCTGCGCTGATCCCCTCGTTCTGCGGGGACGGCTTCTATGGACTTCATGTCCACGAGAAGGCGCTGGCGTATGGCGTGAAGGTTTCCGGCGCCACCGTTCACTTTGTGAGCGAGGAGTGCGACGGAGGTCCCATTATTCTGCAGAAAGCGGTGTCCGTCCGTTCGGATGATACCCCGGAAACGCTGCAAAAACGAATTATGGAGCAGGCGGAATGGAAGATCCTGCCCCAAGCTGTCTGCCTCTTCTGCGATGATAAGCTGAGCGTGGAGGGCAGAGTGGTCCATATCAGTGAATAAACTGGAGGTAACCGAATGGAAATCCGCAATCTGATGGAAGAACTGAATCGCAATGCCTATCCCGGCCGTGGCATCGTGCTGGGCCGCAGTGCCGATAATAAGCATGCTGTCATCGCCTATTTCATCATGGGCCGCAGCGAAAACAGCCGTAACCGTGTGTTTTCCGTGACCGATGACGGCATTCGTACCGAAGCACACGATCCCTCCAAGATGGAGGACCCGTCGCTGATCATTTATCATCCCGTCCGTGCCTGCAAGGATAAGACCATTGTCACCAACGGTGACCAGACGGACACCATCCGTGATTTCCTTGTAGAAGGGAAGACCGAGCGTGAGGCTCTGGCAACCCGTGAGTTTGAGCCGGACGGCCCCAACTACACCCCTCGCATTTCCGGTGTGGTGGAAGCGGACGGCAGATACAGCCTGTCCATCCTCAAGAGTTTTTACGGCGATCCTTCCTGCTGCTGCCGTTATTTCTATGATTACGATGCGCCTGTGGCTGGCTATGGTCACTTTATCCATACCTACATGGGCGATGGCAATCCGCTGCCTTCCTTTGAGGGCGAACCGGAGTTGGTGAAGATCGACTGCGCCAATGCCGAAGAGTTTGCCGGAGCGATCTGGGAGAATCTGAACGAGGAAAACAAGGTGTCCCTGTTTGTCCGCTACATTGAACTGGCAACTGGCGATACCGATGATATCATCATCAACAAACACAACTGATCGGAGGCTATCACACAATGACCGAATTGGAACTGAAGTACGGTTGTAACCCCAACCAGAAACCTTCTCGTCTTTATATGGCTGACGGCAGCGAATTGCCCATCACCGTGCTGAACGGCCGCCCCGGCTATATTAACTTTATGGATGCGCTGAACAGCTGGCAGCTGGTCAAGGAACTGCGTGAGGCCACCGGTCTTCCTGCCGCAGCCTCCTTCAAGCATGTTTCTCCCGCCGGCGCTGCTGTGGGTCTGCCCCTCAACGAGGTGGAGAAGCAGATTTATTTCGTGGAGCCCGATCAGGAGCTGACTCCTGTGGCCTGCGCTTATATCCGTGCCCGCGGAGCAGACCGTCTTTGCTCCTACGGTGACTGGGCAGCTCTTTCTGATGTTTGTGATGCCGCTACCGCCACCTATCTGAAGGCAGAGGTCTCCGACGGCATTATCGCTCCCGGCTACACCGAGGAGGCTCTGGAAATCCTCAAGAGCAAGAAGAAGGGCGGCTATAACATTGTCCAGATCGACGCCAACTATGTTCCCAAGGAGCAGGAGCGCCGTGAGATTTTTGGCATTGTGTTTGAGCAGGGCCATAACTTCTTCAAGCTGGACGAGTCTCAGCTGGAGAACATCGTCACTAAGAACAAGGATCTGCCTGAAAACGCAAAGATTGATCTGATTATTTCTCTGATTACTCTGAAATACACTCAGTCCAATTCTGTCTGCTATGTCAAGAACGGCCAGACCATCGGTGTCGGCGCCGGACAGCAGAGCCGTGTCCATTGCGTCCGTCTGGCTGGTAACAAGGCAGATAACTGGATGCTGCGTCAGCACCCCAAGGTGCTGGCCCTGCCGTTCCTGGATGGTATCCGCCGTCCTGCCCGTGATAACGCCATTGATGTCTACATTTCCGATGAGTACGAGGATCTGCTGGCAGACGGTGTGTGGCAGGAGAGCTTCAAGACGAAGCCTGAGGTGCTGACGGCAGAGGAGAAGAAGGCTTGGATTGCTACCATGCAGGAGGTTGCTCTGGGCAGCGACGCGTTCTTCCCCTTCGGTGACAATATTGAGCGCGCCTTCAAGTCCGGCGTAAAGTATATCGCTGAGCCCGGCGGTTCTATCCGTGATGACAATGTCATTTCTTGTGCGGATAACCACAACATGGTGATGGCCTTTACCGGCATGCGCCTGTTCCACCATTGATTGAGAAGAGGAAATCGAACATGAAAGTTTTGGTTGTTGGTTCCGGCGGTCGTGAGCACGCCATTGTCTGGGCGCTCTCCAAGAGCCCCAAGGTGACGGAGCTGTTCTGCGCCCCCGGCAATGCGGGCATTGCGCAGCTTGCCACCTGTGTCCCGATCACTGCCACCGATGTGATGGTGACTTGGGCGAAGGAGAACAAAATGGACTTCGTCATGGTTGCTCCGGATGATCCGCTTGCCCTTGGTATGGTCAATGCTCTGACGGAGGCTGGTATTCCTGCCTTTGGACCTACCAAAGAAGCCGCTGTCATCGAAGCGAGCAAGGCGTTTTCCAAGGAATTGATGCACAAATACCATATTCCCACCGCCAAGTATGCCACCTTCACGAATATGGAGAAGGCAATTGCTTATGTCCATGAACAGGGAGCTCCCATCGTGGTCAAGGCTGACGGTCTGGCATTGGGCAAGGGTGTTGTCGTTGCTGCCACGGAAGAAGAAGCCGTTGATGCCGTGAAGTCCATGATGGAGGACAATAAGTTTGGCGCATCCGGCTCCACCGTAGTCATTGAAGAGTGCATGACCGGCCCGGAAGTGACCGTCCTGTGCTTTGCTGACGGTGAGCATATTGCTCCCATGCCTTCCTCTCAGGATCATAAGCGTGCCTTTGATGGCAATGAAGGCCCCAATACCGGCGGTATGGGTGCCATTTCTCCCACCCCGTATTACACCCCTGAAATCGCAGAACGCTGCGTGAAGGAGATTTTTGAGCCTACTATGGCTGCTATGAAGGCGGAAGGCAGAGCCTTTAAGGGTGTCATCTACTTCGGCCTGATGCTGACCCCTGAGGGACCCAAGGTGGTGGAGTACAATGCCCGTTTTGGCGATCCCGAGTGTCAGGCTCTGCTGATGCGTCTGGATACCGACCTGATGGAGATTCTGGAAGCCTGCGTCAATGGCACTTTGGATCAGCTGGATATTCAGTGGAAGCAGGATGCTTCCTGCTGTCTGGTTCTGGCCTCCGGCGGTTATCCCGCCCACTACGAAAAGGGCAAGGTGATCGACGGCCTGGATCAGGTTCAGGATGCAGTGGTGTTCCACGCCGGCACAGCCGCTAAGGACGGCCAGATCGTCACCAATGGCGGTCGTGTGCTGGGTGTCACTGCACTGGGTTCTGATCTGGAAATGGCGATTCAGAACGCCTACAAGGCGGCAAAGCCTATCCATTTCGATCAGATGCACTTCAGAAATGACATCGGTCACGCATTCTAAAGCTTGTTTCATTCAAAAGCGCTCTGCTGCAAGTTGCAGCAGAGCGCTTTTTTGCGTACAAAAACGGTCTGTGCGAAAAGCACAGACCGTTTTCATTATTTACCTTTGTAATTCTTGGAGCGTCTGCCGCCGTAGCGCTTTTTCCGGTTGGAAATGATCATGGCACGGATGGTCAGGACAATCACGAGGACCAAAACCACAACTGCAATCAGGATGAACTGCCAGCTGCGGACGATCTGGCCAATCGTATGCTTAAAAGCGAGCAGGGAGGAGCGTTCCACGCTGTTGACGGCAACCAGATCCACGGTTCCGTATTCTTTGCCGTCCAGAGTGACGGTCATAGTGCCCAGCTTCTGGCCCTGAGTCACGGGAGCTTCCACGGACTCGGGGAGATCGTAAGTCCACTCGAAGTCCTCGCTGGTGATGTCGTTGGGAAGCTGAGCTTCCAGAGCACCGTCCACGATGACAGAAACATAGTCGTTCTGGGTAGACAGGGTGACAGGAACCTCTGCAATGGGGTTAGTGGCGTCCAGAATGGAGTGGACGGAGAAATTGTCAAAGCCCCATTTGAACAGACGGCGGGTTTCGGAGAACTGCTTGCGCTGAACATTACCGTTGGCGTCGGTGGGGTTTTCACAGCCCAGCACCACGCAAATCAGCCTCTGACCGTCCTTTTCGGCGCTGGACAACAGGCAGCTGCCGGCGGCATTGGTAGTACCCGTTTTGATACCGGTGCAGTATTCATATTCATAGCCCTGATATTTTTTGTTGGACAAGAGTGCGTTAGTATTAAAGAAATGCCGGGGAGATTCATTCAAATTCGTGGGAGAGGTGTAGTACTCAGCGGTGCTGACCACCTCACGGAAGAAATCGAAGGTCATGGCGTACTTTGCGATGAGGTAAAGATCGTACGCAGTGGTGTAATGATTGTCATCCGGCATACCGTGGGGGTTCATAAAATGAGTTCCCGTGCAGCCAAGCTCAATGGCCTTTTCGTTCATATCCTCCACAAAGGCTTCGATGCTGCCGGAAATTTCGGTGGCAAGAATGTTGCCAGCCTCATTTGCAGAGGCAACCAGCAGGCAGTAGACCAGATCCTTCACAGTCATCGTTTCGCCGGGCTGAATGTTCTGGTTGCTGCTGGTATAGTCCAGACCTTTCCATGCGGACTGTGTTGCGGTGATTTCCTGATCCAGAGAAAGCGTGCCATTATCCAAGGCTTCCATCACAAGGATAGCAGCCATCACCTTGGTGATGCTGGCGGGATACGCCTTATCATAAGCGTTCTGCTCATACAGGATAAAATCAGTGTCCGGATCCACGAGCAGAGCAGCTCGGGTTTCTGTGGACATGGCGTCCACAATATCGGAATGATACGCCTGCGCAGTTACTGTTCCGCAGGACAAAACCAGTAATAAACTGAGTATAAAACAAACAATGCGAGATTTTTTCATAGGAAACTCCTGCCCTTTATGATATAATCAGGATGTCTTAACAGAAACATCCGTTTTAGATATTGGTATTATAGCAGATTTATGTTTACCCTGCAACGGGAGCGAGGGGGGAATGCGCAATGAAACTTAAGTGGTATGAGTGTTTGGTTCTCGTACTGATGGCCCTCTGTGCCGGGTTCTTTGCTCTGACCTTTTTCGCAACAAGGGCCGGAACCGGGGGAACCGTATTTGCGCAGAAGGGCAGTCCCGTTGATTTGCGGGATGTGGAAGTTTATAAGGGTGTTGAGTACGCCGAAACCGGGAAAAGCACCATCGGCCAGTTGGACCTGAATCTTGCCGAGGAAGAAGAACTTGCCGCACTGCCTCAGGTGGGTGAAAAGCGGGCTGCAGCCATCGTGGATTGGCGGCTTCGGCACGGACGATTTAAACGAGTAGATGACTTGCTTCAGGTGGACGGATTTGACCGGGAGCGCGTGAAAGATTTGGAACATTTTGTCACTGTATCAAAGGACAGGAGATAAGTATGAAGATTTTAGTAGTCGATGACGAAAAAGTATTGGTGAAGGGCATCAGCTTCAACCTTCGCAACGAAGGATACGAAGTGGATGTGGGGTATGACGGTGAGCAGGCGGTGGAACTTGCCCGAGCCACTCAATATGATCTCATTATTTTGGATTTGATGATGCCAAAAATTGACGGATTGCAGGCTTGTATCAAAATCCGAGAGTTTTCCAATGTTCCCATCATTATCCTAACCGCCAAGGGCGAGGATGCCGATAAAATCATCGGGCTGGAATCCGGCGCCGACGATTACATGACGAAGCCCTTCAATATTCTGGAGTTGAAGGCCCGCATCCGTGCGCTGCTTCGACGATCCGGTATGACAGCTGCGACCCAAAAAGAGGAACAGGAGTCCAGCGAAATGCTGACCCACGGTCATGTCACGCTGGACCTCGCCAAGCGTGTGGCCATTGTGGACGGTAAGATGGTAGATCTCACGGTCAAGGAGTTTGATCTGCTGGCGCTGCTGATGCGCAATCCGGGCCGCGTGTATAGCCGTGAAAACCTGCTGGATCTGGTCTGGGGCTACGAGTACCAAGGCGATTATCGCACCGTGGATGTCCATGTGCGGCGCCTGCGTGAAAAGATTGAGCTGGATACCGCCAATCCTCAGTTGATCCGTACCAAGTGGGGCGTCGGCTACTATCTGAAACAGTGAGTAAATCAACTTGGAAGGAGATGAAGCAAACATGGGAGAAGCGTCGAAGTCCAATCATAAGCGAATTCCGATTTGGCGTCGTCTTCAGGTAAAGTTTGCCTTTTCCTATCTTCTTATCATTGCCTTGGCCTTAGGTTTTTTGAATACGTACCCAATCCTTGCGTCACAGGACTTGGTGTTTAAGGCAAAGCAGAATTCACTGCTTTCGTCTGCATCGGTGATTTCTTCGTCTATATCCATGCTGGGTGAGGTAACCTCTGACGGCGTGGCACAAGTGATGGACATGCTGGATGAGGGGGCTGTTTCCCGTGTCATGGTGACCAATCCCAGCGGTTTGGTTGTGTACGATTCTCAGGCAACTACCGACCATAAGCGGTATGCGCTGATTCAGGAGCTTTCCATCGCCATGCAGGGAACCTCTGGAAATGATGTGTCGGTTTGCACCTATCGGGACGGAGCCTTCCGTACCAGTGTCGCATTGCCCATTATGTACCGAAATTCTCTGATTGGCGGCGTGTACCTCTATGAGTACGATGCAGAGCAGGGAGCAATCATCACCGGTTTGCAGCACAATCTGCTGCGGATTTCGGCGGCTCTTCTGGGCGTAGCCCTGCTGATCAGTATGCTCCTGTCACGAACTATGACTCGTCGCATCAGCACGGTGATTTCCAGTATTGATGAGCTGCGTGAAGGGGATTATTCTACCCGTGTGCCGATTTCGGGCAAGGATGAACTTGCCAATTTGGCCCTCGCGTTCAACGATATGACAGAGCGTATGCAGACCACAGACGAGATGCGAAAACGGTTTGTATCCGATGCTTCCCATGAGCTGAAAACGCCGCTGGCGGCGATTAAACTGCTCACAGACTCCATTGCTATGAGTGATGGGATGGATGCGGATACTATGCGAGAGTTTGTGGACGATATTGGCACAGAAGCAGACCGTCTGGTGCGAATCACCGGAAAGCTTTTGGCGCTGACGAAAAT
>RCNI01001528.1_pt1 | contig 18263 bp, 12 predicted proteins | sample 2041151 | NCBI WGS metagenome assembly RCNI01 (sample SAMN09708214, study PRJNA481090) | feces metagenome | isolation source: feces | place: Antarctica: Albino Rookery | reverse complement strand
ATGAGACGTGGTAAAGGTATGCGTTTATCCTGGATTTTTAATCATAAAAAACAGGAGATTATAAAAGAACGTTTGAAAATGCTAGATTTAGGATTAGAACATCGTTTATCTATGCGTATGGGGCTCTTATCGGGAGGACAAAGACAGTCCATCACATTATTAATGGCGACGATGATTGAGCCTAAATTACTTCTTCTCGATGAACATACAGCAGCTCTTGATCCTAAGACGGCAGAAAAAGTATTGCAATTGACAGATGAAATTGTAAAGGAACACAATTTAACAACCTTGATGATTACCCATAATATGCGAGATGCTCTTCGCTTTGGCAATCGCTTAATTATGATGGATAAAGGTAGAATAATCCTCGATATTAAAGGGGAAGATAAGAAAAAGATGACAGTGCCAGAGTTATTAGCACAATTTGAAAAAGAATCCGGTGAAATTTCTGATAGATTAGCTTTAGGTTAGACTTTACATTATGCTTTCTATTAGGTATAATAAACATGTTAAACACCGGCGAGGTGATCGATGACTCCAACGATGACTTTAGCTGAGTGGGCTTATTTATTTATTAGGAGGAACATAAACAATGTTAACAACTGAAGCTAAACAAGACATTATCAACAAATTTGCTGTACATGAAGGTGACACTGGATCCCCAGAAGTACAAATCGCTCTTTTGACAGCACGCATCGTATATCTTACTGAGCATTTGAAAGAACATAAGAAAGATCATCATTCCCGTCGTGGCCTTTTAAAATTAGTAGGTCAACGTCGTAACATGCTTGACTATCTTCGTCGCAAAGATGTAGAACGTTACCGTGCGATTCTTGAAAAGCTCAACTTGAGAAAATAATTCTTGTAAAAGCGGCTTAGGCCGCTTTTATTTTTTAAAAAGAGGAGGCACATAATGGAGCAATTCCAAATGAACCTTGCTGGTCGTCCGCTCATTATTGAAACTGGCGAAATGGCAAAACAAGCGAGTGGTGCTGTACTAGTTCGCTACGGTGATACAGCAGTATTAGTAGCGGCTACTGGTTCTAAAGAAGCGAAGGATATCGACTTCTTCCCATTAACTGTAGACTACGAAGAAAAAATGTATTCTGTTGGTAAAATTCCAGGCGGCTTTATTAAAAGAGAAGGTCGTCCACCGGAATCTGCTATTTTGAATAGCCGTCTTATTGACAGACCTATCCGACCTTTATTCGACAAAGGTTGCCGTAATGATGTAAATGTTGTTGCGACAGTTCTTTGCGTAGATCAAGATAATGCCCCAGAGCTTTGTGGCATGATTGGTGCATCAGCAGCTTTAGCTATTTCTGATATTCCATGGGAAGGTCCAATTGCGGGCGTTCGTATGGGTCGTATTAACGGTGAATTCGTTGTAAATCCAACTGTGGCACAATTAGAAGCTTCTGATTTAAATATGGTTGTTGCTGGTACGAAAGATGCCATTTTGATGGTTGAAGGTGGCGCACAAGAATTACCAGAAACAGTAATTTTAGATGCTATTCTTAAAGGTCATGAAGTGATCAAAGAAATCGTAGCATTCCAAGAAAAAATCGTTGAAGCGGTAGGCAAAGAAAAACGAGAAATGTCTGTTAAATCTATCGACGAAGCTGTATACGAAGAAGTAAAAGCTTTCGCTGGTGAAAAATTAGACGTAGCTCTTCGTTGTGCTGATAAACAACAACGTGATGATCAACAACAAGCTGTTTGGAATGAAGTAGAAGCACATTTTGCAGAAACTCATGAAGAACAAATGGCAGATGTAGCGGGCGCTTTCCAAAAATTAGTGAAAGAAATCGTACGTCACATGATTTCCGTTGAGAAAATTCGTCCAGATGGACGTAAAATCGACGAAGTTCGACCAATTAGCTGTCGTGTAGGTCTTTTAGGCCGTACTCACGGTTCCGCGTTGTTCACTCGTGGTCAAACACAGGTTCTCAATGTTTGCACATTGGCACCTCTTTCTGAAAAACAAACTATCGATGGTGTAGGCGTAGAAACAGAAAAACGTTACATCCATCATTATAACTTCCCAGGTTACTCAGTAGGTGAAGCTCGTTCTTCTCGTGGTGCTGGCCGTCGTGAAATTGGTCATGGCGCATTGGCAGAACGTGCCTTAGTTCCAGTGATTCCACAAGAAGCTGACTTCCCATATACATTACGTCTCGTATCTGAAGTATTAGAGTCTAATGGTTCTAGCTCCATGGCATCTGTATGCGGTAGTACACTTTCCTTGATGGATGCGGGTGTACCTATCAAAGCTCCAGTAGCTGGCGTAGCAATGGGTCTAATTACTAAAGGTGAAGATTATACAATCTTGACAGATATCCAAGGCATGGAAGATGCTTTGGGGGATATGGACTTTAAAGTAGCGGGTACAGAACAAGGCGTTACAGCTATCCAAATGGATATTAAAATTGCTGGTCTTTCTCGTGAAATCTTGGAAGAAGCATTGGCACAAGCTCATAAAGGTCGTATGCATATTATGGGTAAAATCGTGGAATGCATTGATAAACCAAGAGAAACAATGTCTCCATACGCACCTGTAATCATTACGATGAAAATCAACCCTGATAAAATTCGTGATGTTATCGGTAAAGGCGGTAAAGTCATTCAAGATATTATCGCGCAAACAGATACAAAAATCGACATCGAAGATGATGGTACAATTAATATCGCTTCCGTAGGCATGGAAGGTGCTGAAAAAGCGAAAAAAATCATTACTGATCTTACTAGAGAAGCGGAAGTGGGTGAAACTTTCATCGGTAAAGTTACTCGCATCATGAATTTCGGCGCTTTTGTTGAAATTTTACCTGGTAAAGAAGGTATGGTTCATATCTCAAAATTAGCACATCATCGTGTAGAAAACGTAGAAGATGAAGTAAATGTTGGCGATGAAATTATGGTTAAAGTTATCGAAATTGATAACCAAGGCCGTATTAACCTTTCACGCAAAGATTGCTTGAAAAAATAAGAACAAGGGAGAGAAAATATGGATATTCGAGGTTTCGAAATCGTATCGACTTATGCACATAAAAATATTACACTACCGACTCGTAAAACAAGCGAATCGGCAGGATATGATATTGAAGCGGCTGAAACAGTAACATTGCCACCTCATAAAGTAACTGTAGTAAATACAGGCATTAAGGCGTTTATGAATTGTGATGAGTACCTTGCGGTACATATTCGCTCCAGCCTCGCTTTTAAACGGAATCTAAATCTTGTGAATAGCACTGGCATTATCGACAGCGATTATTATAATAATGAAGATAATGAAGGTCATATTATGATTGGTCTTTATAATCATGGCGATGAAGCCGTAGTGATTGAAAAAGGCGAACGTATTGCACAAGGTATTTTCAGTAAATATTTATTGACCAATGACGATAATGTAGAAGAAGTACGTACTGGTGGTATCGGTAGTACGGGTACATTATAAGAATAAAATAAAAGCTATGGGAGAAATTCCATAGCTTTTGTTGTATGAAAAGAGGGATCTTATGAAAGAAGAAATTAAAATCTCGTCAGAATGTATATTCAAAGGCCATGTCATCACGGTAGAAAAAGATGTGGTACAAGTAGAAAGTGGAAATGAAGCTTCAAGAGAGGTGGTTCGCCATCCTGGTGCAGCGGCTATTGTATTGCAACTCGATAATGGGGATATAGTCCTTGAAAAGCAATATCGTTATGCTTTAGGGGATTTTCTTATTGAAATTCCAGCAGGAAAACTAGACCCTAAAGAAGAACCCCTTCACTGCGCACAACGTGAATTAAAAGAAGAAACGGGATATACGGCAAAAAACTGGATATATCTTGGCAAAACAGCTACAAGTGCAGGTTTTTGTGATGAAGTGATTCATCTGTATTTTGCGTCAGAGGCAACTAAAGGTGAAGTAGAGCTTGATGAAGATGAATTCGTAGATACATTTACGGTCTCAAAAGAGAAGTTTATGGAAATGACAAAATCCGGTGAAATCTGGGATGGTAAGACAGTAACAGCAATGTTTCTAGCCATGCCATACTTAAAATAAAAATACCCTACATCAAAGAGCCGAAAAGGGATCTCTGATGTAGGGTGTTTTTGTGTATAAAAAAACGCTACACTGTCGTGTAACGTTTTCAGTCTATCTTATAGGCTGTTTACTTTAGCTGCTAAGTTAGATTTTTTGCGAGCTGCAGTGTTTTTATGAAGAATGCCTTTGGAGGCCGCTTTGTCAATTACGCTAGTTGCGTTAACAAGTGCTTTTTGAGCTTCTTCTGCTACACCGGCGTTAACAGCTTCTACAGTCTTGCGAGTAGCTGTACGAATCTGGGATTTGATAGCAGCGTTATGAGCACGACGTTCAGCATCTGTTTTTACGCTTTTGATACTGGATTTAATATTTGGCAATTGATTCACCTCCTTTGAATGTTTGTTTATACTAGAAAAGTATATCACATGAGAAATATCTGTGCAAGGTTTTTCTAAAAGACCTTGTTCTTACGTTATGCATAGATTCTGATGCAAATGATTTCGCAATGAAAATTCCTATTTTGACAAAAAAGGGAAAACAAGAGTTTAAAAATGCTATAAACCTATATGATAACTAGATTTTAAGCGTGGAAAAAGGTATAATATAAAAAGATAAAATATTTCGAAAGAGTAGGGTTTTTATGCAATTATTACGTGTTGAAATGCGAGGGTTCAAATCCTTTGCGGATAAAACAACGATACATATGTCACCAGGGATGACGGCTATAGTTGGGCCGAATGGTAGTGGTAAATCAAATGTTACAGATGCTTTGAAATGGGTTCTCGGAGAATCGAATGTACGAAATCTTCGTGGACAAAAGGCAGAGGACATTATTTTTTCTGGTACAGAAAAACGCCGCCCTATGGGCACCGCGGAAGTGACTCTCGTATTTGACAATACTGACAATACATTAGAAGAAGGATTGGCTGAAGTTTCCATTACACGTCGAGTATATCGTAATGGGGATAGCGAATTCTTTATTAATAAACGACCATGTCGTCTTCGTGATATTCATCGGTTACTTGCGAATACTGGTTTAGGTAAAGACTCCATGGCTATTATCGGTCAGAACCGAGTAGATGCCGTATTGAACAGTAAACCGGAAGAACGCCGTCTTATCTTTGAAGATGTGGCTGGCATATCAGGATATAAACTCAATAAAGAAGATGCACAACGTAAACTAAATGCAACAGAACGTAATATGGAACGTGTGCAGGACTTGATGAGCACCTTAGAAGAACAATTAGAAGGTCTCTTTGAAAAAGCAGAACAAACAAAAAAATACAATCTATTATCGGCAGAAAGACGCCTTTATACAGGTGCGTTACGTTATGATGATTTCTTAAAAGCGGAAAAACAATGCCAAAGCTATGAAGAAGAAAATGGTAAATTAGATCTTCAATTAGCAAGCTTGGAAGAAGAGTTGGCTGCTAAAGAAGAAGAGAAAAAATCTTTCCGTAATGATGAAGCGGCAAAAGGCGAGGAAAGACAAGAAGTAGAGAAGAATATCGCTCTAGCGCAGGAAGAAAATCATGGCCTTGAAAAAGAAGAGGCTTTATTGAAACAAAAAGAAGAGAATATAAGTCATTCTTTGAAAGACCGTGAAGAGCAACTCCGCGAAGTCGTAGCCATGATAAAAGGGAATTCCACCAAAATAGACTTACTGGCTATGGAAATGGAAAAAGCACAAGGGGAAGGCCAAGAAAAAGGAGAACTCCTAGCAAAATGGCAAAAAGCGTATGAGGCAACGACGGCGGAAAAGGATAGCTTACAAAAGACATGGGATGAAAGTCTTGATTCGGAACGAACTCGACAAATGGACCGTGAAAAGCTTGTAGCGGATCGCCAAGCCTTAGAAACGAAGATTTTATTTGCGAAAAAAGCGATAGAAGAAGGCCAAGAAAAGAAAGAATCCTTGTTGGCAGATGTTGAAAATGCAGAACAAAGCTATCAAGTCGTGCAAAAAGAAGGAGAAGAAGTAGAGGTTCTTTACGAAGATGCTTTTGAAAAAGAGGCTTCTGCCAAAAAGGATGAGGAAGAGGCACTTTCTTTCTACGAACGATTGCAAGAAGAAAATCGACTTGCGGCTAGATCTTTACAAAAAATTCAAGGCCGTTTGGAAATTTTAGAATCCCAAGCTGACGAACATGAAGGTTATAGTCGTGCTGTAAAAGCAGTTCTCGATGCTCATGCTCTATGGCGAGAAGGCATTCATGGACCGTTGGGAGAACTATTTACCGTTGAGAAAAAATACATTACAGCTATTGAGACGGCTCTTGGTAGCAGAGTACACGATATAATTTGTACTGATGGTAAAGTGGCTTCACAAGCGATCTCCTATCTGAAAACGGAAAAAGCTGGTAGAGCGACATTTCTTCCATTAAGTGATGTTAGAGCACGTAAGGAAGACGAAGGTCCACTAAAAGAAGAAGGCGTTATTAATATTGCTAAACGATGCCTTTCCTATGATTCGAAATATGAAAATATCTTCTCTTTTGCTTTAGGGCAAATCTATATCGTCGACACTATGGCACATGCCTTGGCGGTACAGAAAAAATATGGTGGAAAACTTCGCCTCATTACATTAGAGGGGGAAGTCTTTGCGCCAGGTGGTTCTATCACGGGCGGTAGTATTGCTAAAAAAGGTAAATCTTTATTGGCACGACGTGAGGAAAGAGATAGTCTGCGTCTTGAAGAAGAAACTCTTGTACGTACAGTGAAAGAAGGCTTTGCGAAAGAAGAAGAAGCACTCTTGAAATGGCAAGATGCGAAAAATAAGCAAAAAGAATGCCAAAAAGTATTAGAAGAGCAATCATTGGCTATGTCACGAGAACAAGTGAAAAAAGCGGCTAGTGAAGAAAATCTTCAACGCAAAAGAGCTCTTATGGAAGAAGCCGTACGTTCAATTGAAGAAGCGCAAGAACAGATAGTCTCCATTACAGCTGCACAAGAGGCATTAGAAAGAGAATGGCTCCAATTAACAGAGAATACGGTTTCTAAAGAAGAGCATGAAAAAATGCGAGAGACTTTAGATGCATTACTCAAAAAGCAACAAGCGGAAAAAGAACAATGTTTGCGTATGGAGCTTGAACAAAAGCAATGGAAACGCATTATTGAAGAAAAAGAGCATCAATATCATGAATGTATAGAGAATAAAAAACGCTATACAGAAAAAGAAGTTGAATTAAAGGAAAAACTTGAAGAAATGCGTGCGCAAGTGGAAGCGATTCCAGAGCGTAAGAAAGAAATTGCTGAAAAAAGATCTGTTGTAGAACAGACATTGCAAGAATTAGAAATGCAGCGCATTCAATTGAAAAAGGCAATGGAAGCAGAGCAAAGAAACTTTGAAAAAGTATTAGATGAAATGGCTCATTTGCAATCTCGTCGAGATACCTTGCAAAGACGTAAAGGGGATATGGCTGGTAAGATTACAGGCGCCTTAATTTACAAGGAAAGAGCTTTGCAAGAGCTTACAGATATTGGATATACTAGAGAAGAAGCCAAAGAAATTTCAGTAGAAGGTAATGCTCAAGATTGGGCACGACATGCTGCGAAATTAGACGGGGCTATTGAGGCTCTAGGTATTGTGAATCCAAATGCCATTGCAGAATATGAAGAAGCGAAAGAACGTTTTGATTTCTTAGAAAATCAGAAGAATGATTTGCAATTAGCTCGTACACAATTAGAAGATATTATTCAGGAACTCGATAAAGAAATGGCAAAACAATTCCTAGATGTTTTCGAAATTGTAAGTCAACATTTCTCGACAATCTTTAGCGAACTTTTCGGTGGTGGTCGAGCGAAACTTGTCATTACCAATCGCGAGAAGATTTTAGAATCAGGGATTGAAATGTATATTGAACCACCAGGAAAGAAATTACAGCAATTATCTCTTTTATCAGGTGGCGAGAGAGCCTTGACAGTTATTGCCTTACTCTTTGCGTTTCTCGATTATAGACCGGCGCCATTCTGCGTACTTGACGAAGTCGATGCGCCATTGGATGAAGCCAATGTAGAGCGATTTGCACGTTATATTTCCACATTGCAAGATCGTGTTCAATTTATAGTGGTAACTCATCGTAAGAAAACTATGGAATATGCCAAAGTACTTCAAGGCGTTACCATGATGGAACGAGGGGTATCGAAATTACTCTCCGTATCCTTTGATGAAGTAGAGGGGGATTTATAGGAATGTCTTCTATGTTTTTTAATAAAATAAAACACGGCTTAGAAAAAACAAGAAAAAAATTCGTATCTGAAGTAGAACGTGTTGTTATCGGCTATGCTCAGATTGATGAGGATTTTCTTGAAGATTTAGAAATGGTTATGCTCACCTCTGATTTAGGGGTAAAAACGACAGAGTATTTGATGAAAGAAATTCGTCGTGGCGTAACGGAAGGGATTATTAACAATACCGGGGATGTGCTTCCTTTCATGGAAAAATGTATCTCTGAATTGATGGATACAGAAGATGGTGGTGGAGAAACGCCGCGTCCAGAAGTAATCCTCGTTGTAGGGGTTAATGGTGTAGGTAAAACGACAACCATCGGTAAATTAGCGCAATATTATAAATCGGAAGGTAAATCTGTTGTTATTGCAGCAGGAGATACATTCCGTGCGGCGGCTTCAGAACAGTTGACCATTTGGGCAGACCGTGTAGGTGTACCTATCGTTAAACATAAAGAAGGCGCGGATCCAGCGGCTGTAGTATTTGATGCTTGTGCTTCTGCTGTAGCCAAAAATGCGGATGTTGTCATTGTCGATACGGCTGGTCGCTTACATACGAAAAAGAATCTTATGGAAGAATTGAAAAAAATCGGTCGTGTTGCAGATCGTCAAATTCCAGGAGCGCCTCATCAAACATTATTGGTGGTTGATGGCACAACAGGACAAAATGCCGTAAGCCAAGCTCGTTTATTTGGAGAGGCGGTGCCTATTAATGGTATCGTTGTTACGAAACTTGATGGCACAGCTAAAGGTGGTGTAGTTATTTCCATTAAGGAAGAGCTAGGCGTACCTGTACGCTGGATTGGCGTTGGTGAAGGTATTGATGATTTGAGACCTTTCAGTGCAAAAGAATTTGCGAAAGCACTTTTCGAAAAAGAAATTACGAAATAGTAAAGTATAAAACGCATAAAAGGAGCTATAGTAATATAAGTCTGTAGCTCCTTGCGTGTCATATACAATCCTACAGAAAAGGAGGGAAAATGGAAAAGAATGAAAATCTCTCTAGAGAAGAATGCGAAGTCATGCTCCGTGAGATGGAAAAAGATATAGAAATCACTTTAAAAGAAGAAGATTTTATACAACTTACTGATATAGTATTGTATTTTCAAGGCATAGCCTATCGTCCTTTGGCAAAATTATTGCTTAAATCATGGCATGAGTTAGAAGAACGTGTTGCGGCCTACTCCGAAGAACAATGGAATACCATCCATGAAATGCAAGCCAAAGTGGACCATAGATTAACGCCGAAGGAAATAGCTATGGTATATGAAGCTTTTGAAGGGGAAGATACGGTAGATCAGCGTCCAGAAAATATGCAAGATTGGCGTATTTTTCAAAATGGCGTTGAGCAGACGATGCCATCTTCTGTAACTGCAAAATTCATCAATCAACGAGAATATGAAGAAGCCTCTAAACCTTTTCGAGTAGAAGCACCTTTTGAGCCTATGGGCGATCAACCGAAAGCGATTGAATCCTTGGCAAAAGGTATACAAAGAGGCGATTGGGCGCAAGTTCTTTTAGGGGCAACAGGTACGGGTAAAACCTATACCATGGCGAAGGTTATTGAAAAAGTGCAAAAACCGACGTTGGTGATTGTACATAATAAGACTTTGGCGGCTCAATTAGCGAATGAATTCAAAAACTTTTTCCCTGATAATGCTGTAGAGTACTTTGTATCTTACTATGATTATTATCAACCGGAAGCGTATATCGCGACAACGGATACCTATATAGAAAAGGATTCCTCTATTAATGAGGAAATCGATAAATTACGACATTCCGCTACGATGGACTTATTTGAAAGACGAGATGTTATTATTGTCGCTTCTGTAAGTTGTATTTATGGCCTTGGTGACCCTGAGGACTATTCAGAGTTGGTGCTTTCAGTTCGTAGAGGGCAAGAGCGTACAAGAGAAGATATCTTACAAAAATTAGTAGATATTCAATACGTGCGTAATGATATTAATTTCGGACGTGGTACTTTCCGTGTACGGGGAGATACTATTGAAATTTATCCAATTTCATCTTCTGAACGAGCGGTGCGCATTGAAATGTTTGGCGATGAAATAGAAAGATTGGTTGAATTCGATACGATTACTGGTGAAGCGGTATTAGAGCGTAATCATGTAGCCGTATATCCAGCATCTCACTATGTAACGACGAAGGAAAAGATGAAACGTGCTATCGGTGAAATTGAACAAGAATTAGTGGAACGCGTTCGCTATTTTAAAGAACGAGATCAACTTTTAGAGGCACAACGCATCGAGGAAAGAACCAATTATGATATGGAAATGATGCAAGAAATGGGGTATTGCTCGGGTATTGAAAATTATTCGAGAATTTTGGCAAATCGTAAACCAGGAGAGGCACCCTATACTTTGCTAGATTATTTCCCCGATGATTTCCTTATTATGGTCGATGAATCTCATGTTACAATGCCGCAAATTCGCGCTATGTATAATGGGGATAGAGCCCGTAAAAACTCTCTTATCGAATACGGCTTCCGCTTGCCTTCGGCTCTCGATAATCGTCCTCTAAAATTTGAAGAGTTTGTAGAGAGAATTAATCAGATTGTCTATGTTTCGGCAACGCCAGGTCCTTATGAAATGGAAGTACAAACGAATGTGGCAGAACAGATTATTCGACCAACGGGCTTATTAGATCCATCTATTGAAATTCGTCCGATAGAAGGACAGATGGATGATTTACTCAGTGAAATTAATAGCCGTGCGAAAAAAGATGAGCGTGTGCTTGTCACTACATTGACGAAAAAAATGGCCGAGGATTTAACCAATTATCTTAAGGAAGTGGGTGTTAGGGTACGTTATCTTCATTCCGATATTGCAACCATTGAAAGAGCGGAAATTATCCGTGATCTACGAGCTGGGGAATTTGATGTACTCATCGGCATCAACCTTTTACGTGAGGGCTTAGATATGCCAGAGGTGTCTCTAGTGGCTATTCTAGATGCGGATAAGGAAGGGTTCTTACGCTCTGATACCGCGATGATACAGACGATAGGTCGAGCAGCTCGTAATGAACATGGTCATGTTATCATGTATGCGGATAGAGTGACTGGTTCTATGCATCGTGCTATTGATGAAACCAATCGTCGTCGTGCGATTCAAGAAGCTTATAATACAGAACATCATATTACTCCGAAGAGTATTAAGAAAGATGTTCGAGACTTAATTGAATTGACGATTATAGAAGATGAAAATACAAAAGATAAGAAAGAAAAATCGACAGTAAAAGAAGAAGGTTTTGTTGCAGAACCAGTTGATACATATACTATAGAGAAAAAAGAGAAAGTAGTTTCTAAGAAGAACTCAAAATCGAAGAAATCTCCAAAAGCGACGGTTAAAACGGTGGTTCTTACAGAGAGAAGAGATGATACACCGAAAACAAGAGAAGAGATTCTACGAGATATTGATGAGACTACGGCTCTTATGAAAAAAGCGGCTGCCGAATTAGAATTTGAAAAGGCGGCTGCCTATCGAGATGTTTTAGGGGATTTAAGAGAACGTTTATTAGATATGCCTGAAGAATAAATAGAAAGGAAGATATATGGATAAAAGGAATACTCTTTTTGTCAAAGGAGCAAGACAACATAATTTGAAAGATATCTCTTTGGAATTACCTAGAGATTCTTTCATTGTCTTTACAGGACTTTCTGGTTCTGGTAAATCGTCTCTTGCTTTTGACACCATTTATGCAGAAGGGCAGAGACGCTATGTAGAGTCACTCTCTGCGTATGCACGACAATTCCTAGGTCAAATGGATAAACCAGATGTAGATTATATTGAAGGTTTATCACCTGCCATTTCCATTGATCAAAAAACGACGAGTCGAAATCCCCGCTCTACTGTGGGCACGGTGACGGAGATTTACGACTATCTACGTCTTTTATTTGCCCGTGCAGGTCGTGCTACTTGTCCGTCCTGTGGTGAGCCTATTACTCAACAGACTGTACAGCAAACAATCATGAATCTGCCAGATCGTACAAAGTTCATGGTATTATCCCCAGTTATCCGTGGCAAAAAAGGGGAATATAAACAGCTTTTTGAACAATTGCGAAAAGAAGGTTTTTCTCGTGTGCGTGTAGATGGTGATATTCGCTTATTGGAAGAAGATATTACTCTCGAAAAAAATAAAAAGCATACCATTGAAATTGTAGTGGACCGACTTGTAAAAAAAGAGGATATACAATCCCGTTTAGCCGATTCCGTGGAGATTGCTCTTAGTAAATCGGAAGGTCTCGCCGTTATACAGATTATTGATGGCGAAGAATTCGTGTTTTCAGAGCATTTTTCCTGCCCAAAATGTAATATATCCTTGCCAGAAATTGAACCTAGATTATTTTCGTTTAATAGTCCTTATGGTGCTTGTCCATCTTGTTCTGGATTAGGAAGTACAATGAAAGTAGATTTACGCCGCGTTGTACCGGATCCAAGCAAGTCTATACGAGAAGGGGCGATTCAGCCTTTTAAAATTGCTGAAGGTTCATGGTTCTATGTCCAAGTAGAAGCCTTGCTTCGTCATTATGGATATACGGTCGATACACCTTATGATACGCTGCCAGATGAAGTACAAGAGGCTATATTATATGGTACTGATTTCCCATTAACCTTCTCCTATGCAGGGCGCATGGGACCGGATAAAGGGATTTTAAAAGAACGTACTCAACGATTTGAAGGCGCGATTCCTATGATAGAACGCCGCTATCAAGAAACGGATAATGATAGAAGACAGGAAGAGTTAGAAACGGTAATGATTCTAAAAGACTGTCCAACATGCAAGGGTTCGCGACTACGACCAGAGGCCTTGGCCATTCATATTGGAGGCAAAAATATTGCTGAAGTGACGGCTATGACGATAGAAGAAGCGGCGAAATTCTTTAATTCCCTTTCTCTCACAGAAAGAGAAGAATTTATTGCTGAACAAATCTTGAAAGAAATTCATGCTCGTTTAGGATTTTTAAATGATGTTGGCTTGGGCTATTTAACGATGAATCGTGCTGCGGGCACTTTATCTGGTGGTGAGGCTCAACGTATACGATTGGCGACACAAATTGGCTCTGGATTAGTCGGTGTATTATATATTCTTGACGAACCATCGATTGGATTACATCAAAGAGATAATGATAGACTCATTCATACATTAGAAGGCTTACGTGATTTAGGAAATACGCTCATCGTAGTAGAACATGATGAAGATACGATGCGCGCTGCTGATTACTTAGTAGATATAGGGCCTAGAGCTGGTGAAAATGGTGGTCAAATCGTTGCGGCAGGCACTGTAGAGGAAGTGAAAAAAGTTCCAGAATCCATTACAGGGCAATATTTATCGGGGAAAAAATTCATCGCGATTCCTGAAAAACGCCGTAAGAAATCTAAGAAAATGATTACGGTGAAAGGGGCGAAGGAAAATAATCTTAAAAATGTTACAGCCTCTTTCCCTATCGGTTTATTTACGGCCGTTACTGGCGTGAGTGGTTCTGGTAAATCTACCTTAGTTAATGAAATTCTCTATAAGGGATTGGCTAATAAACTGTACAAAACATACCATCCCGTAGGTGAGCATAAAGAAATTACGGGACTATCTTATGTTGATAAAATCATCGATATCGATCAATCTCCAATAGGACGAACACCACGTTCAAATCCAGCTACATATACCGGTGTATTTGATGCGATTCGAGAGCTCTATAGTCAAACGCAAGAAGCCAAGATGCGTGGCTACAAACCAGGTCGATTCTCTTTTAACGTAAAAGGTGGTCGCTGTGAAGCTTGTCATGGTGACGGTATTATTAAAATTGAAATGCATTTCTTGCCAGATATTTATGTGCCATGCGAAGTATGTAAAGGCGCACGGTATAATAGAGAAACCTTAGAAGTTCGCTATAAGGGTAAAACGATTGCCGATGTATTGGATATGGTGGTAGATGATGCGGCTGAATTCTTCAAAGCCATTCCTAAAATTTACCGTAAACTACAAACGTTACAGCAAGTGGGACTAGGTTATATTCGTCTTGGTCAAGCTGCGACCACGTTATCTGGCGGTGAGGCACAGCGCGTAAAATTAGCGACTGAATTATCTCGTCGTAGTACAGGGAAGACGTTGTACATACTCGATGAACCTACAACCGGCCTTCATGCCGATGATATCCAAAATCTCTTAGAAGTATTACATACTCTAGTGGATGGTGGAGATACAGTTGTCGTAATAGAGCATAATCTAGACGTTGTTAAAACGGCTGATTATGTTATCGATTTGGGGCCGGAAGGAGGCTCTGGAGGGGGCGAAATCATCGCAAAAGGTACTCCGGAAGAAATCTGTAACGTACCAGAATCTTATACAGGAAAATTCTTAGCACCTGTAATAGAGCGAACTCGTCAATATATGGAGAAAGCGAAGAAAGAGCAGAAAGGATAAGCTATGATTACAGAGGAACTCATAGATAAGGTAGCCCATTTACCGACAACACCGGGCGTCTATTTATGGTACGATGCTTACAAACGAATCATCTATGTTGGCAAAGCTATAAATTTGCGCAATCGCGTTCGTTCCTATGTGAGACAGGATGCTAAACGATCTGTAAAAGTACAGGCTATGATTGATCATGCAGCCGATGTTGAGGTTATTCAAACGAAGACGGAAATGGAAGCTTTGATATTAGAAAATAATCTTATCAAAGAACATCATCCAAAATACAATATTATGTTACGTGATGATAAAACCTATCCGTATATCAAAGTGACGGTAAAAGAAGAATTTCCTAGGCTTTTATTGGCGCGCCGTATTTCTAAAGATGGTGCAAGATATTTTGGTCCTTTTACTGATGTAGGCGCTGTTCATCGATCCATTGCTGTACTTCATCAAATTTATCCATTGCGGACATGCCGCTCTATGGCGACAGACCGTCCGTGTTTGCAATATCATATACATCGCTGTGAAGCACCTTGCCAACAGAAAGTAAGTGCTGAAGAGTATCGTCATTATATCGATGATATCCTTCTATTATTTGAAGGAAAGCCTTCTCCAGTCTTTGAAAAATTAAAGAAGCGAATGGAAGAAGCTTCTGAAAATCTCGCCTTTGAAGAAGCGGCTCTATATAGAGACCAATTGAAAGCTCTTGAAAAAATGCAGGAAAAACAGAAAATTGTTACGGAAAAAGGCGATTTAGATGTGGTAGGTATTGCTACAGCTTATGGTATTACCTGTGTACAAATCTTCTTTATTCGAGGCGGAAGGATGCTTGGTCGTGAGAATTTCTTTACGGAATCGAAAGAAGATAGTGAAGAAAGTATCATGACACAATTTTTAAAGCAGTATTATAGCGGTAATCCCGTATTGCCAAAGGATATTATACTTCCGATTGAAAGTACGGAAGAAGAGTTGCTATCGGAATGGTTATCTGAGCGTAAGGGCGCTCGGATAACTATGAAGGTGCCTCAAAGAGGCTATAAAATGGATTTATTGAAGATGGCTTCTGAAAATGCACGTACTTTCTTGGAAGAACGCCATCGTCAATGGCAACACACTGTCGATAAATCAGAGGGTGCTTTACTGGCATTGCAAAATATTTTGCAATTACCTCGCCTGCCTTATCGCATGGAATGTTTCGATATTTCCCATACTCAGGGGACAGAGACGGTGGCCTCTATGGTTGTCTTTGAAGGTGGTAAACCGGCTAAAAAAGAATATCGCCGCTTTAAATTACAGACGACAGAAGGAAAGCCAGATGATTTTAAATCTATGGCAGAAATTATGACGCGTCGTTATGGTAAAGAAAAGGATTGGCCGAATCCAGATTTGATTATCATTGATGGGGGTAAAGGACAATTACATGCGACGATACCTATGATTCGACAAGCGGGTTTTCATGATGTACCGATTATTTCCTTAGCAAAACGTATAGAAGAAGTGTTTGTTGAGGGACAGAAGGAGAGTATTATTCTGTCTCATCATACACCGGAATTACAACTTTTACAGCATATACGTGATGAAGCCCATCGTTTTGCGATTACATATCATCGTAAATTACGGGGAAAGAGAAATGTTAGATCCATTCTCGATCATATTGACGGCGTAGGACCTAAACGAAGACAAGCCTTATGGAAAGCTTTTGGATCACTCGATGCTATGAAAAAAGCATCTGTTGAAGAATTAGCGGACGTAGAGGGTATGAATTATAAAGTCGCACAACAGATTTATGATTTCTTCCGTATGTCTAAGGCTGATAAACAGAAGATTCTAGACCCTCATATGACGAGAGGACAATAAGGAAGATAGGTTATAATTATTGGGAAGAGTGGCATTCCACATGCCATTATGTTATAATGATGAAAAACAAGCCCATAAGCATACGAAAACGGTGCTATGGGCTTTTTATGATTTTATGAGGGGATGAATTTATGCACAAAAAGATGTATGTATGGCAAGGAGGAGCTTTTCTCTTTCTCTGTGGCTTAGCATTATGGTCACTTTCAACGGGAACAGTCCATTTACCAATCCTAGGTGTGATTAAAAGTCTAGGACATGCCTATGGACTAACAGAACCTACCTTGTCTCCGTTGGATACGAGTATTTTATGGTATATTCGATTACCACGAGTATTGGTGGCGATTATTGTAGGGGCAGCTTTGGCTATGTCTGGCGCTGTGATGCAAGGTGTTTTAGGCAATTCACTAGCCGATCCTGGTATTATGGGGATTTCGGCAGGTGCTGCTTTAGGCGCGGTTATCGCCATTGGTTTTGGATTAACATCTATGTCGGTATATTATTTACCTATGTTTGCACTCTTGGGTGCAACGGCTGCCATTTTACTCGCACTGGCTCTCACCTTTAGAAAAGGACAGCAGAATATGGCCGTATTATTATTGGCCGGTGTAACAGTTAGTATGTTCTGTGGTGCTTTGACTTCTGGTATTTTATCCTTTGTGAATGAATATCGTTTGCGAGAGTTCTTGTTCTGGACGATTGGCGATTTGGACTATCGCCAATGGTTTGATGTACAGCTTTCTTTTGGGCCTGTTATTATTGGTATGATAATTCTTTTAGTATTAGGGCGTCATGAATATTCTTGTACTAGGTGATACGGTAGCAAAATCATTGGGTATGCCAGTTATGTTTTATCGATTGCTCTTCTTAGGAATAGCCTCTTTTATGACGGCGGTAGCCGTGTGTGTCAGTGGTAGCATTGCTTTCGTTGGCTTGATGATTCCTCATGCTGTACGCATGATTGTTGGGCCGGATTATCGCGTATTATTTCCGGCATCAGCCTTAGGTGGATCTATCTTCTTATTGCTTTGTGATACGATTGGACGAAGCATATTGCCGCATCAAGAGATTCGAGTGGGTATTATTACGGCACTTATCGGTGCACCGTATTTCTTATTTTTATTAAGTCGTTTACGAAAAAGGGGGCGCATCTAATGACAACGCTATTAAAAGCGGAAGATATATCTGTAGCTATAGATGGCCGCGTAATATTAAATCCGTCTTCTTTTTCTGTTAAAAAAGGGGAATTAGTTGGGATTATTGGTCCTAATGGTGCCGGTAAATCGACGATGGTAAAAGCACTTTGTGCTATGATGCCACTTGCATCGGGAAAGGTATATTTAAAGGATCAGCAAATACATACTTTGCCAGATAAAGATAGAGCAAGAATGCTGGCTTATATGCCACAGAATACGAATGTGAACTTTGCTTATACGGTAAAAGATATCGTTATGACGGCGCGTTACCCGTATTTAAAATGGTGGGAACAAGAGTCGCAAGATGATGAAAAAATTGTCGATGAATCTATGCGATATATGGGCGTTCAACATTTGGCCAATCAGCAAATTACAGATATTTCTGGTGGTGAAAGACAACGTGTGATTTTATCGAAAATTTTAGCACAGCAGACGGATATTCTAGTACTTGATGAGCCAACAGCGGCTCTAGATATGGGCTATGCGGATGAAATCTTCCAGTATTGTAAACAACTTTGTAGCGAAGGGA
>RCNI01002496.1_pt1 | contig 18280 bp, 7 predicted proteins | sample 2041151 | NCBI WGS metagenome assembly RCNI01 (sample SAMN09708214, study PRJNA481090) | feces metagenome | isolation source: feces | place: Antarctica: Albino Rookery | reverse complement strand
ACAATTCAGGTTGCAAGCCATAGCGGCATAAGAAAACCCGCGGCAAAATTGCCACGGGTTTAAAGTCCAACTTTATGGGGTCACTACAATTAGCTGGCTGTTTTTATATACGTTTATGCTGTTTTTAGACATGCGAGTGATTGCTCTAGAATCTGTAAATATTCGATTGCTGAAGATTCCGAACATTTAAGGCGAATGATGGTTGATTCATCGAATAGCTCTTGATCTACACTAAGAAATTCTACGTCCATACCCTCATTACTGATGCAATCAAGGAAGTTGAGAATAGATCTTGGATGTGAATCTTTGAGCATAAAGTCGATGTAACCACTAAAGCCTCCTCGCAAAGTCTGCGAGGACAATCCATAATCCTGATGGTCCTTGGCACCAAGATATGAAGTGAATGCAATCTCTGGATGACATGCAAGAAACTCATACGTAACACGGGCAAGATCAGATTCCTTCTTAACACGTTGCTCAAGGTGCTGCAGGGCAATCTCAAAATCATTGCCGTTGAGATCGAGCTGATGAGGCGCAAAATGCCTATCGAGCAGAACAATCTGCTCTTCAGTTATCTTAGATCCTTTAGGAATACCAGCAATCCAAATTGGACGATCGATGTAATCGAGCGTAAGCATTTCCAATACCATATCGGCTCCGAATAGACCAGGGGCACAAAGAGCACAGGTAGGAAGTGTATTATCCACTAGTATTATGGATGGTTTATCTGAGGTAGAAAGTGCCTCAGAGGCATTAGCTATAGATTTGAGATTTGACACACGAAAGGGAGCTCCATACATAACCGGAACTTCTATAACTTCTGTATCAAGGAGCTTTGAGAGCACCTCGACTGAAAATGAATATACTGCCCATGAATGTGTGCAGTGAACTCTCTTGTTCCAAGGATTAAGAGACATCGTGCTAACCTCTTGCTTATGAAACTGAAATAGTAATTAAGAAAAAGAGTCTCTCAAAGAAGAGAGACCATATAGATTATAGCAATCTATGAGTAAATGTTATTCTAAATTCGTAACGATTTTGAATTTGTAACTTTTATTGCAAAGAGTCATGATTTATCAAGAAAAAAGCCCCTTCTTAGAAGGGGCTTTTCCGTTGTTAAGTACTTATTACCTATGATTTATTTCATATGCTTAGGGTTCTTGCGTACGCGCTTGGATCCACCAAGTACCGCAAATCCCATAAGAGCTGAAATGAATGCGGATGCTGAAGTTGCATCTGCAGTAGCTGGAGTCTGTGCCTTACCAGTCTTTGAAGCTGCAGGAGTAGCTGCCTTGTTCTTTCCCTGCTCATTGTTGTTATTCTGAACAGGAGCTGGAGCTACTTCACCTTTGTTATTCTGCTCATTGTTGTTATTCTGAGCAGGAGCTGCTGGTGTGTTCTCCCCACCCTTGTTCTGCTGATTGGTGGTATTCTGAGCAGATGTTGGAGTTGTAGCTTCGTTCACATTCTGCTTGTTGTCAGAACCCTGAGCTGAAGCATTAGCGTTAGCGTTACTCTTATTGTCAGTGGTGTTCTGACCCGCTGTAGCTGTATCCTTGTTGGTCTTATCTGATGTGGTGTTAGTGGAAGCATCTTTGTCAGTCTTGCCTGTATCAGCTGTAGTCTCCTTCTCAGGCGCAACAACCTTAGTTGTATCTTTTACAGTCTCATCCTTAGCCTCATCATCATCGACAAGGGTATTATAAAGCTCGTCTTCTGAACCACCAAAGAAAGGATCAGGTGTATCTACATCATTGATCTCATCATTCTTCTCTTCGATAGCTTTGATGTTAGCGAGCTCGACCTCACTTTGTGCAAGGCTTGCTACAGCCTTTTTATGAAGGTGTTTAGCGTTGTCTAATGCCTTCTGTGCCTGAGCCTCAGCTTCTTTAGCCTCATTAAGCTTCTCTACAGCCTTCTTATAGTCAGCGAGCTTTGCATCAGCTTCAGCATCGTTTAGGACAGGAACCTCATTTGCATAAAGGAACTTACCTGCAAGCTCTTCCTTATGCTTATCAGCTGCAGCCTTCTCCTTCTCAGCCTGCTCTACGTTTGCAAAAGCCTTATCGTAAGCTTCCTGTGCAACTTGAAGTTCAGCCTTCTTCTGTTCAAGATTCTTCTTTGCAGTCTCATGTGCAGTTCTTGCATCTTGAAGCTTTGAGAGACCTTGTTCGATATTAGCTACAGATTCCTTTGCAGTTGCAACAGCAGCGTCTGCCTTCTTCTTCTCAGAAAGTGCCTTAGATGCTTCTGCGTTTGCTGCGAACTGAGAATCTACCTTCTCATTGAGCTCACGCTCTGCATCAAGTTTCTTATTGCGTGCATCAGCAGAGTCATTAACTGACTTCTGAAGCTCCTCGCTTGCCTTCTTTGCAGCTTCAGATGTCTTCTGTGCTACTTCCTTAGCAGCATCAGATGTCTTCTGAGCATCTTTCTGGACATTCTGAGCATCAGAAACAGCAAAGATGTTAGGCTTCTTCCAGCTATTTAATTTATCAAGTTTAGCGTTAGCCTTATCGAGGTTAGCCTGAGCCTTAGCATTTGCCTCAGCAGCTACTTCGTGTTTAGCCTTAGCATCAGCATCTACAGCCTTAGCAGCTTCAACCTTCTCATTAGCTTTGTCAATAACAACCGCTGCCTCTACAACCTGATCTTTAGAAGCCTTAACATCGCTCTTAGTTTCCTCAAGTTTCTCAGTAGCCTTGGTGTGATCTGCTGCTTTCTGAGCTGCAGTTTCAACAGCTTTCTGAAGGTCAGCCTTAGCCTGTGCTAGAGACTCTACAGATACATTATTCTTCTTTGCATCTGCTTCAATCTTATCAAGCGCAGTCTTTGCCTTTGCTTCCTCAGAAGTAGCTAGCTCTGCAGCTGCTGACTTATCATCAAGTTCAGCCTTGGCAGCATCGAGTACCTTCTGAGCATTATCTAGTTTCTGATCAGCTAGCACTGCCTCATAACCTGCCTGATCCTTAGCAGATGCTACGGCACGTTGTGCGGTAGAGAAATTGTTCAAAACAGCAAGATCAGCCTGTGCTGTTTTATCAGCTGCTTGTGTAAGAAGATTTTGCTTATTAGCAATCTCCTCCTCAGCCTTTGCTACTTCTTCCTTAGCCTTTGCAACCTTTGCCTCAGCATCCTGGCGAGTAGTAGCTACAGCCTGAGTTTTCTCAGCCTGCTCTACCTTCGCATCAGCATTAGCGCTATTTTGCTTAGCATCTTCCGCCAAAGCAAGGCCAGGAGCAGAAGTTCCAAGCATTGCAACAATGACTGCAGCAGATGTTGCACACATTCCCAAATTCATCATGCTTGAAGAATTCTTAACCTTCCTCATTTCACTCCTTCATCGATAATTTATGTGTCTAGCAAGATAAATATTTTTAAATGTTACCTAGCTTTACTATTTAGTTATATCAGAGATGAAACGAAACTTGTTAAAATCTGAAAAAGGATTTCATTGAATCGTTTTCAAGTTCACAGTTATAAAAGTATAATAGTAATTCTTTATACACTACCTTTGCATTTGTAGATAACGTACTATATATCGACGAGCAAATTTGAATTAAAATATTAATTTTGAATTATGAAGTAATTTATATATTGATATTTAATTGTATAAAAAAGTAAGTTTTATTAAATAGATTTATATAATTCTTAACCGTTATAAACTCCTAATTTGTGACACTGTAAATACTTTTATGCAGCGAACAATTATTTAAAAAATCCCCTATTCAAAAAAATATAGCCCCGAATATTAATTCAGGACTATATCTTTGCTAAATTATTAAATTAGATTGAATGTTTCTCAAAGTGAGAACGAATGCTACGGGCAATTGTATTTGAAATAAGAGACTTATCAAACTCTATAACTTCCTTTGCATAATTTATCTCATCATTAAGTGTTGAATCACTCATTCCTAATGTATAAACCTTATCACTAATATTCATGAGTGGCTTGAGGATTGTTTCCTTTTGAATCGGAGTATTCGGAAGTGAAAGATTCAATTCTGGAGCATTATGAGGAATATGATTAGCAATACGATTAATCTTATTTAAGGTGTCTCGTTCGATTTTAGATATTTCAAGACGGTCCTCTGCGCAATCGATTCTCTCTTTGCCTTCCTCAGAAATTAAAGTGAGTTGATTGCACAGTGCATCCACCTGCTTTTCTGAAAGATCGAATGATTCCTTAATCGCATCAAGAGCTTCGATATAATCTATGACAATAGACCTCTTACTCAATACCTTAATATAGTCTAAGGCAGCATAAGGACCATATCCTACATATATATCGCTTTCATCTTCCTTGTTCTTTCGTGCCTCGGTTATTCCAAGGGCAAGAAGTCCTAAGAACAAAACAGCACTCCCCGTACGCTTACGTGTCGAAGAGGAAAAAAGAGATAAGATTGGAAACATTTGCTACCTCCTCTCAAAATTAAATGTAATACATAAATGGAATAAGATTACTAACAATTATATAACCTTTTTACATATATATCTCTTAAATATTCATTATCTATAAAAGTACTATGCCGATAAGATATGAAACAGGACCGAGGAATACCCGGTCCTGTTTGTTTAAAAGAGATAATTCTTTTACTTCTCTTCCTTATTCTTCCTTGTGGTAAGGAATGCGCCTGCGGCTGCCATCAAGCCAGCAAGACCCGCTACTGATGCATCAGCAGTCTTAGGAATGTGCTTCTTAGGAAGTACAGGTTTCTCAGGAACCTTAGGTACTTCAGGAACAGCTTCAGGAGCCACAGGAGCTGCGATATCCAAAGCAGCTGGCTGAGGAATTGCAGGAATCATATTGAGAGGCTTTCCAGGTATAGGCTGTACAGGTGCTACTGGTGCATCTGGTACCTGAACGTTTGGATCCTCCACCTTTACCAATGGTGGCAAAGGAGCATGATTTGGTAGAACCTCTACATCCGGAACATCAATATTAGGCTGTACAGGTGCCTGAGGGTCAGGCAACTGGTCGGTATTCTGATCGAGAAGTTCTGGTGGAGCAGGCTCAAATGGCTTCTTTGGAAGTGCCTCAAGCTTGCTGTTGCTATAGAAGGCAAACCAAATACCATTCATGTGGTCTGCTGTACGGCCACCTGGCTCAACTACCGTAGCGTAAAAATCAATGGTGTTTCCTGTGTTCTTAACACCTGCAATAGCAAGTTTATACCAATTTGGATTATCAGGATGATCAAACTTCAAAGGAGTTTCAGCCTTACCAGCGAGAATAGGATTGTTTGCATTAATCTGAGGAACGGGCTTTGCGGCTCCTGGAATTGAGGTCTCCTCAACAATGATAGAGTCCTTGATAGGAATGATCTTATCGAAATTCCAATGTGTTACTCCCTCGATCTGTCCTGGGTTGTGGTAGTTCAAAGATCCGCAGAACAATACAACTGGATCATTATCGGAGAATTCAATTGGGGTTCCGTTATTTAGGAACTGCATAGAAACGCCAGTATTTACAAGATAGGTGTCCTCTACCGGTACAGTCTTTGGGAATCTATTATTCTGAACAGACCATCCGGTTGTACTTTCAAGAATGTTTTTATCAGTGTTAATCCATCCTTGAGTAAATCCCTCACGGAAGTTAACGTTTGCCATTACTGCAATAGGATATGAATTAGGATTTGTGTATGTAATCTTAATCTCTGTAATTGGCTCGTTTGCCAAGGCCATACCAGGGATAGCGGCGCCTCTATAAGTTACGGTATTGGACTGGCCTGGCTCCAACCTTACGGCAATACCATGCTTATTGTTAGTTGTATCGAATACAATAACACCAGGTCCATTTTCCCATTCAATAAGTTTGTTGTTGAATGCTTCCTCTACAGTAATATTAGGGTTAGTACCCCAATCAAGTCCCTGACCTTGAGCTTGAGTAAGATTACCTGGGGTATTTTCAAGTTGCTTTAGTGCATCTAATTGCTTTTGATATTCAGCATTCTTAGCATCATAATCTGCCTTTAGAGTATCGTATTGGTTTTGCTCATCTTGATTGTATGTATCAACTTCGGCGTTATAAGCCTTCTGAGCATTCTCGGCAGCTTGCTTAAGCGGTGCCAGGGCATCAAATGCTGTCTTAGCTTTTTGGTATGCCTGCCCATAAGCATTCTTTGTATTCTCAATTTCGCCCTTTAAGTCTTGGCGCTTCTGGTTCATCTCTGCAATCTTCTGATTGTACTCATTGAGCTTAGCCTCGAGCGTTGCATAGATTTGAGCATTCTTGGCATTCTCTGTCTGAGCAGCTTTTTTCTGCTGAGCAATTGTATTCTGCATCTCTGTACGCTTAGCTACAGCCTGATCATAAGCAGTCTTTGCAGTGTTGTACTCTGCTTGAAGCTTAGCGTTATCACCATCAATTTGACTATTGAAGTTAGTGATTTCAGCATTTGCAGCATTTACCGCAGCTTGAGCAGCCTGATATGCGCTCTGGAGGTCATTATATTTTGCCTGGAGCTGCTTATAAGATGCGTCTGTTGCCTCGTATTGGGTCTGAACATTTGCACGCTCTTTTGTGAGGGCATCAATCTGTGTCTGGATGGAAGCTGCTTTTTCGTTTGCAGCATCATATCCATCATGACTGTCCTTAGGAAGTGCCTCAATCTGAGACTTTAACTCATCAATCTGAGAATTGATATCTGAAAGCTTGGCATCATACTGAGCTTTAAGATTATTGTATTCGCTTGCTTTTTGCTCATACGTAGGCTTGAAGGCATTAAAGTCATTTTCTTTAGCCTCCATTGCTTGCTTTGCAGTATCAACATTAGCATTAAGGCCAGCAATCTTTTGCTGATCAGCTGTTCTCTTTGCTGTGATAGTTTGCTCTACTGTTGTCATTTGCTGCTCGGCTTGTTTTGCGGTAGCGGCAAGGTTGTTAAATTCCAAAAGGGATTTATTGAGAGCTTCTTGATTGGTTGTATTTAGATTCTTCATCTGAGTATTAATTTCCTCAAGATTTTGAATCATTGGATTGAGCTGATTATCAAGTTCAGTAATCTTACCCTGCTGTTCTGTTAGCAATGCTTGGTAGTCTTTAGATGTTGGCATATTCTGACCGTCAAGATCATTCAAAGCCTTAAGCTCATTTTGCTCATATGAATCAACAGCATTCTCATAATCAGTCTTTGCTGTATCAAATGCTGTTGAACTTGGCTTTGCAGCATAAGTGCCCTTAGGCTTTACATGAACCGTTTCGATGGCCGATTCAGCACGAGCAATTGCTACAGAAGGTGTTGCGAATGCAAGAGGAAGGGTCAATGCAGCCATTGTGGCAGATGCCACAATAAGTGTACGGCCTCCCATGCGTTCTGCATGTCTGACACGTCTAGTCATTTGATTTCCTTTCTTCCAATGTAACCGCGATAGTACGTTTGCACAAACTTCAATATAACAGCAGTAATTTATACTGATATATTCACCTCTACTAATATTAAGTCTAACACCATAAAGGACTAATGGAATATAGACCAGTGCAATATTGATTCATGTTTAGAAGTTAAATCACTTTCTTATACATAAATTTAAATATTCGTGAAAAGAAGAAGAAACTTGCTTCATGTTTTAGTTGTTTAATGAACCATTCAATAATGAATAAAAGCATTCTTTTTCATTTTCCTTATTCCCAATAATTATTAAATAAGCGGGACTAAGGAAAAAATCCTCAGTCCCGCTATATAAATGACAAATAGTTAATATTTATTATTCTTTTTAGCAAAAAATTTTTATTTATTAAGAATTCTATTTCAATAAGAAAGCCCGAGGAACATAATTCCTCGGGCTTTAGTTTATGACTTTAGCTCAATTAAACCTTAGTCATTCTTCTTTGATTTCTTAGTACCACGAATAGCAAATACAGATCCAAGAAGTGCGAGCATTCCTGTAAGGACAGATGAAGATGCATCTGAAGTTGCAGGGGTTGCTGGCTTAGCATTTCCCTTAGGCTCAACAACACTTGGTGTAGCTGGCTTAGGCTCTGGCTTAATCTGAGTTCCACCGTCTGTTGAAGGTACCTTTGGTGTCTCAGGCTCAGGATCGGTCTGAGTACCACCATCTGTTGAAGGTACCTTTGGAGTCTCAGGCTCAGGATTGGTCTGGGTACCACCATCGGTCTTAGGTGCCTCAGGCTCAGGATCGGTCTGAGTACCACCATCTGTTGAAGGTACCTTTGGAGTCTCAGGCTCAGGATCGGTCTGGGTACCACCATCGGTCTTAGGGGTCTCAGGCTCAGGATCAGTCTGGGTACCACCATCGGTCTTAGGTGTCTCAGGCTCAGGATCAGTCTGGGTTCCACCGTCTGTTGAAGGTACCTTTGGAGTCTCAGGCTCAGGATCGGTCTGGGTACCACCATCGGTCTTAGGTGTCTCAGGCTCAGGATCGGTCTGGGTACCACCATCGGTCTTAGGTGTCTCAGGCTCAGGATCAGTCTGGGTACCACCATCGGTCTTAGGGGTCTCAGGCTCAGGATCGGTCTGGGTTCCACCATCTGTTGTAGGTGTTGGATCAGTCTGTGTTCCGCCGTCGGTAGTAGGTACCTTAGGCTCAGGATCAGTCTGGGTTCCACCATCTGTTGTAGGTGTTGGATCAGTCTGTGTTCCGCCGTCAGTAGTAGGTACCTTAGGCTCAGGATCAGTCTGGGTTCCACCGTCGGTAGTAGGTACCTTATCCTTGATAACGATTACCTTCTGAGGTACCACTACTGAAGATCCATCCTTATAAGTAACCTTAACTGGCATAATCTGCACACCAGGCTCAGTTGTATCAAATGGACCATAGATTGGCTCTACCTTTGCAATATCACCTGTGGTCTCAACCTGATTCTTGAGCATATCTGGAGTAATCTCTGTACCAACCTTAACAGTCAAAGGTTCGGTTGTTGCAGGTGGAATGGCTTGATTGGAGTCATTGGAGCCCATACGGTGACCTTCATAGGGGTAACTACAGAAGAGCCATCCTTGTAAGTAACCTTAACTGGAACTTTCTCAGTATGTACGTATGAAGTATCGATAGGTCCATCAACGAGCTCAACCTTAGCAACATGGTTCTTAACCATATCAGGAGTGATCTCAGTTCCAACCTTAACGCGAATTGGATCTGCAACAGCAGGAGCAATTGGCTTGATTGGAGTCCATGGCTGAACAACATTTACTTCCATTGGAGTGATAACTGAAGATCCATCAGGATAAGTAACCTTTACATCAACAGTCTGCTTACCAGGTTTAGAAGTATCAATCTTTCCGTTAACAGGCTCTACCTTAGCAATCTCACCAGTGGTTTCGATCTTAGGTTTGATCATGTCAGGAGTGATCTCCTCACCAACATTAACCGTAATTTCTTTAGCCTTTGCAGGTGGAATAGGCTTGATTGGTGTCCATGGGGTCCATACGGTGACCTTCATAGGAGTAACTACAGAAGAGCCGTCCTTGTAAGTAACCTTAACTGGATGTACGTATGAAGTGTCGATAGGTCCATCAACGAGCTCAACCTTAGCAACATCACCATCGGTCTTGATCTGGTTCTTAACCATATCAGGAGTGATCTCAGTTCCAACCTTAACGCGAATTGGATCTGCAGTAGCAGGAGCAATTGGCTTGATTGGTGTCCAAGGAAGCAAAACATTTACGTCCATTGGAGTGATAACTGAAGAGCCATCGGTATAAGTTACCTTTACCTCAACAGTCTGCTTACCAGGTTTAGAAGTATCAATCTTACCCTTTACTGGTTCAACCTTTGCGATATCACCGGTAGTTTCGATCTGATTTTTAATCATATCAGGAGTAATCTCTTCTCCTACATTAACCGTGATTTCCTTTGCAGTTGCAGGCGGAATAGGCTTAATAGGAGTCATAGGAACCTGGTATTTAGGTACCTTAGGAACTACTGGTAGAGGCTTTGGTGCATCCACAAGTCCTGGAAGATTAAGATCTCCTGGTTTAGCGGCAGGAGCAACAACATCGATAGGATTCTCAGTTGTTGGAGCTTTTGGTGCTGTTGGAGCAATACCAAGATCTGCCGTTGGAGTCTTGACCTCAGCTACCTTAGTCACCTTGTCAGGATTCTTGATCTTCTGAACTGAAGGTACTTCCATAGATGGTTTAGCATCTGGCTTATCAGGCATACTAAACTCGTAATCAATCTTATTCTTGGTGTGTAGTTCTGGTCTTTCAGGTACACCAGGAACTAGAGGAATAGGAGCAATTTGTGTATCACTGTAGAATGCAAACCATGTACCCATACCATTTGCACGACCAAATTTCTTGTATCTAGGGTCGTTTGGTTTAACAACTGCAACATTCTGAGTTGTTGTGAAGTCAATGGTATTACCCGATGTCTTTACACCCAAGATTGCAGCTTTATAGAAATCAGGACTGCCAGTATGATCCCATCCGTTATTAAGTTTAGAGAAAACATTACCTGGCTGAGTATTTCCACCATTAGTATATTGGGTTGTTCCAATAACATTGTGATTAATATAAGGAACGCGGTCAGTAGCAGTTGCTTTCGAACCTGTAATTGGAATTAGCTTGTTGAAGTTCCATTGAGTTAGAACCTCGGCACCATCTACAGTTCCGCCCTCTTCCTGATTGTGGTTCAAAGAAGCAATCCAAAGTCCAGCAGGCTTGTCATTACTAAACTCAAAAGGTCTGCCATTATCATCGATTAGCTGGATACTAACACCCGTATTTTGCTGAGAGTGCTGATATCTTTCGCTAAAGTGTTTTGGCATATTAGGATTGTCAAAACTGAAGAGCCTCTTTTTACCAATAGGATTCTGCTTTGACGCATCTTTATAATCAAATACTACAACGAAACCATGCGTAATATCAGCGTTTGCACCAATCCACTCATCGTAGTTGTTTTTATTTGTATAGGTAACACGAACAGCATTAATATCCTTACCGGCAAATTTAGAGCCTCTAATAGCTTCGCCGGTATATACTACAGTCTTTGATTGACCTGGAGCAAGCCTTGTATAAAGCTCATTGGAATCAGTAACAGTATGAGGATTACCTTCCCAATATAGATCACCACGGTTGGAAAGATTATTTACATCTACAGGATGATGTCCCCATTGCAAAGCCTGTCCTTGAGCCTGAGAGAGGTGACCATTCAAATGACTGTATCGACGCATATCATCAAGCTCATTATCGAACTTTCTTTTAGCTTCGATATATTCATTCTGAAGTCTTCTATAGGTTTGCATTTCTGCATTATAGAGAGCCTCTTGGCCAGAATTATAAGCATCAATATCGTTGTTATAATCCCTTAACTCAGCTTTTGCTGCGTTAAGTGCTTTACCAAGTTTGGTATATGCAGCCTTAGCAGCCTCATATGCACCATTGACCTTGGCCTTAGAATCCTTAATAGCTTTTGCTGTATTCGTACGCTCGCGATTGAACTGCTTTACCTTTGCAGCAACCTCGTCATATTTAGCTTTAGCCTCGTTATATGCCTGAAGATTCTTAGCATTCTCGGTCATAGCATCTTGCTTCTGCTTATTAATGAGTGCCTCTGTAGCATTACGGGCGGCAATTGCCTGATCGTATTCAGCCTTAGCCTTGTTGTACTCATTCTGAAGCTGAGAATTATCAGAAGTAATCTGGTTGTTTACTTCATTGACCTTAGCATTAGCAGCATCTACTGCTGCCTTTGCAGCGTTATATGCATTCTCAAGTTCTGTCTGCTTAGCCTTTACGCCATTATATGATGCCTTAATCTGATTGTATTCAGCCTCAATTGCATCATGCTCAGCCTTGAGAGCGTCGATCTGAGCTTGAATACGAGATGCTTCATCGCGTGCATCTTGGTATCCCGCAGGGCTATCCTTTGTAAGAGCCTGGATCTGAGCTTTAAGAGCGTCAATTTGAGTATCAATGCCATTGAGCTTAGCTTCGTATTGAGCCTTCTTTGTATTGTATTCAGCAGTATTCTGATCAAATGCAGGCTTTGCAGCGTTAAGCGCAGCAGCCTTCTGATCCATTTCCTGCTTAGCAGCCTCTGCCTTAGCTTTTAGCTCATTGATATTCTGAGTCTCTGGAGTCCTTGTAGCAGCAATCTGTTGCTCAAGATTCTCCATCTTTGCCTTAGCTGCTTCAGCAGCATCAGCATGCCTTCTATACTCAGCGATAGAAGCATCGAGTGCCTCCTTGTTGGAAGTATCGATGTCTTTTACCATTTGGTTCAAATCATTGAGATTATCACGCAAATCGTTGAGTTCTTGATTGAGGTCATCAATCTCGTCGTTCTGATCAGAAACCAAATCGTCGTAATCAGACTTGGTCTTTGTATCAGGTGAATTTACTGTATTGTTGTAATTAGCGAGGTCCTTGATGTAATTCTGCTTCTGCGTTTCGTACTCATTTTTGAGCCTGTTGAAGTCTTGCTGACTAGGTGCACGAGTAATTGCACCTTTAGCCTTTGACTGAGCTCCATCAACGGCCTTCTCAGCACGTTGAATAGCTACAGACGGAGTCGCAAAAGCGAGAGGAAGGGTCAAGGCTGCTGCAGTAGCTGATGCTAATGCAAACTTGTGGCCTATCAAGCCCTCTACATTTTTAGCGTCTTTAGCCATGATGATTTCCTTTCTTCTGGCGACGGCATGAATTTATTTATTTGCATAAAGTAATTAAACTATTCAGCTAATACGTGTTATTAGAAATAAATAAACTAAAGCCGTTTATACGAAGAAGTATAACACCTGACCTTATTTATTCAGTCTGCATCTATAAACGATTAAATTACGTTTCATTTAATGAATAAGGATTTATACTTTAAATTTCATACATGTAATACAGATACTTATATATAAAAAAGAAAAATAAAAAAAGAAAGAAAAATATCAAAACTGTTTTTATCCCGTTAGTCCATTGGTATCTTAAAAAATCGATTTAAAATGAGAAATGTTACTTATTTTTGCAATATAACGGAGTTATATTTATAGTCATTGAATTAAACATTTGATTCTTAAACATGAAATAAATATTCTTTATATATTATTCATAATATCGTCAAATGTTATCTATCCTATCACAATAAAATACCTTCATTTTGAACAAATCGTAACTACATCTCCTATATAAGTGATATATAAAAATACCCTCGATAACAATAATGCCATCGGGGGTATTTATCGAAGATAAGTCTATAAAGTAGGTTTACTTACTTTCCTCTTCCCTCTTACCAAGGCAAAGAGCAATGAATCCTACAATGATACTTATAAGAGCGACAACGTAGCTCTGATCTGAAGTAGCAGGAGTTTGAGCCTGAGCTTTCTTTAGGCTTTGAGACTTTTGACGTACATCTTCTTTCGTCTCTACTATTTCAATCTTTTTAGACTCCAAAGATTTATTCTCTACTGGCTTCTTAATTTCATTTGCATCATCTACTTTGATAAATGATGAACCTTCAAAAGGTAAAACATCGTTATAGACTACCGGAGTCTTTTTTTGCACAGTAAAGCTTGTACGAGCAAATGCTCCATTTTCATACACGGCTTCAAATACATGCTCTCCAGCACTGAGAGTAGAAGATACGGATGGAGTAAAGGTAATAATGGTTGATCCAGCCTTTACAACATAGTCACTTGGCGATATAGGTTTACCATCAATGTATGCATCCTTGAATCCTTCAGGATCTATATCAATCCTAAATGATAGTGCTTCGCCATTTTTAATTGTATTATTCGCACCTGATAGAATATTGAGCGTATATGAGTCAAGTTCAACGTTAGCCTTTACATAGTTATCGAATGCAGCCTGGTGTTCAGACTTTGCTCTCTTCAGTGATTCAAGTGCCTCATCATATGATTTCTGAATCATATCAACGTTTTTCTGGGCTAACTTGATAGCATCAACCTTCTTGTCTAACTCAACAAAGCTTGTAGGTGCGGTTTCTGAACCCTTGAATTCAATCTTATCGACCCTAAATTTAATATCATTTACCTTAGCAAGCTCATCCTTTGCTTTATCAATAGTATTGCCTGCTTTTGTGAGTTCGTCCTGAGCACTCTTCAGAGCAGCTTGTGATAGAACAAGATTTTCCTGTGCTACGCTCAATTTATCTTGAGCATTTACAAATTTATCAAAACCATCGAATATTTCGTTATGCTTCGTTTTTTCCTTAATGAGTACGTCTTTCGCAGTAGAGCAATCGTTAGATACCTTCTCATATTGCTCTTTTGCAGACATTACTTGATCTTGGAGCTTATTATAATCAGCCTGAGCAGCATCCATTCTGTCTTGGATGCGCTTTAGTGAGATCTTGGCATAATCTCTGCTATTTGTTGCATTTTCGGCCAATGAGCGTGCATCATCGAGCTTGAATGATAAAAGCTTATGATTATCAATAAGCCTCTGATGTGATTCTTTAAGTTCGCTAAAACTTGCACGAGCTTCATCTAATTTATTCTTGGCTTCTTTTACTGTACCGGTAAGCTCATCAACTCTTGCCTTGGAAGCTTTCAAATCTCGTTGAGATTGACCACGTTTGTTATCAGTTGCCTTAATTTTTTCGGATATCTTACTCAGTTCCTCTTGTGCCTTTTCAAAAGAGTCATCTAGACCATGAATGGCGTTGGTGAGCTCCTTATAGGAAGCATCGGCTTTAGCCTTTTCCTCCTTTAACTTATTAACTTGAATTTCAGCCTTAGTGAGAGCATTTTTATTTGCAGCATTGAAATTACGCAGAGTAATGAGTGAATTCTCTGCATCATTCAATGATGCTTCCCTATTGCTAAGGTCATCTTTTAGCTCATCTATATTGCCAACAGACTTAATATCGAGACCATCATGCCATTGCTTAAGCAGTTTTCGATATTCATCAGTGGTAAAGAGCTCCATGCACTCAGGTTTCTTTCCATCAATTGCACAATCTGTGTCACCACAGCCATTAACAATATATTGGGAACCGAAGGTCTGAATATGAGTCAAAGGATTAAAATTGCCGAGATTTCTATCGATTGGCAATTGGCTAAATCCAAATCCAGTTGTTATGAAGTGAATAGGCTTATAAACATCGCCATATTTAGCTTGAAATTTCTCTGCGAGCAACATGTAATGTCCGACTATTTCTTCGTTAGTCTTTTGGCGTATTGATGAGTCGAGATTGGTACCTGGGAGCTTTCCCCACTTCTCAAAGCTTGCATAATCGTCTGGATCAAATTCTCCGTTTGCAATTGCCTTGTCGTAGTAAGCTTTTTCGACATCGTACCAATTGTAATATGGCTTTGAATTACCCCATGCTGCATTTTCACCATTGTAGTATGTACCCATATGCTGACGTGAATGGTTAATATGGTGAGTTGCCCAATCGGCATTAACCATAGCTATAGCCATAGTTGAATGAGAAACTTTAAGCTTATTTAGGTTATTAGTTGGTCTTGTACGGATAAGGTTTCCTTCATCAATATAATCCAGCGCCTTAAGCATATTTTCATAAGATGTAGCGCTTAGTGGATTACCTCGCTCAACAGAGTTGTGTAGGTTAGATTTCTCTAAAATCTCAAGTGCTTGTTGGGCATCCTTACATCCTTGATCTCCAAGATGCTTATAGAAGGCAAAAGCACCATCGTCAAGCTGATGAGATACATCTTTGCTGATAGCTTCCTGACGTAATGCCTGGTCATATTTACTTTTTGTAGCATCTCTTTGTAGCTTAAGAAGGTTAACTTCCTTTTGCTTAATATCGACAGCTTCTTTAGATTGATTTAATTTCTTTTGAAGCTGTGCGTAAGATGTCTGGGCTTCTAGGAGCTTAGAGGATAAATCGGATTGGACATCTTTGCTTTTCTTAAGATTGTCTTGAGCAGTTTTAAGTGATGAATTTAGATTAGTAATATGTTGCACTTGTGCGTCTTTTGCACTTTTGAGTTGCTTTAATGTTTCACTCGATGTGTTAAACGAGCTTAGCAAGGATTCGTAGTTATCCTGCTCTGACTTTAATGTATTAGTTGCTTCATCGTATTTTATTTTAGCGTTATCAAGTACAGTTTTAGCTTTAGTAATATCTTGCATATCTGTATTCTTGAGACTTTCATCATAAGCTTCTTGAGCCTTTTCAAGAATATTTAAAGCATTGACTCTAGCCCTTTCGCATTCCTCTAGTTCTAACTTAGAATCAGCAAGCGCATTTGCTTCTGCATCCTTAGTGTTAGTAGCTATTTGAAGGTTGTAATTAGCCTTATGGAGAGCTTCCTTCTCCTGCAATACTTGTTCATTTAGATTACTAACTTCCCCTTCCAACTTATCAATGTTTTGAAGCGAAGCATTATAATCTTCTATCGTTTTACCTTGTGCTTTAATTTTATTTTCAATCTCGTTGTACTCAGAGCGAGCTTGCTCTAATTGAGCTTGAGAACTAGCCAATTCAGCATCTTTATCATCTAGCTGATGCTGTGCATTTATTTTATCCCTCTCAAGCTGAGCTAGAGCATCATTCGCTGAATTGAGGCTATCTAGTGCCTTTGATTTAGCCTGGGTAATGCTTTCATCCGCATCGTTATAGGCATCCTCATAAAGCTTTTGAGCCTCAATAAGTTTCTGGTAAGATGACTCGCTCTTTAGTTTTTCTGCATTGTAGAGATTGGTCTTAGTCTTAAGTTCCTCTGCTGCCTCCTCATGCAGCATGAGAGCCTCCGTACGTGTTGCTGTTTTAGTAGATGATTCATCGACTGAAACCTTACGAGCGTCAGGCTCAACAGGCGTCTGATCTACTTCCTGCGCATACGCAACATGGGCAGAAACAGGAGCTAGCATTGTTGCAATAAGAGCCGTAGAAGCAACTTGTTTGAGCATCCTGGACGATGAGTTATTCTCTTTCTTTCTCATAATACTCCTTAAATTACTCATTAGCACATACAAACATAAGCTATAAATACACATATCTATCTGCATATTGTTTAACTTATACCCAAATGTGCTTATAAGAGATAGCATTTAAGCAATATTGAAAAGTAGTTTAAAATTCAATGTTTATGCATAAAAAAGCCCAGAGATAATACTCTGGGCTTTAATTTATTTTAGTCGTTTTTCTTCTTTGAAGAGAAACCCAATGCAGCAAGGAGTGTACCAAAGGCACTCATTACTCCTGCAGATGCAAATGCACTAGCATCCGCTGTAGCAGGAACAACTGGCTTTGCCTTATTATCGGTATCTACCTCTGGCTTAGCTTCTGTTTCTGGCTTAACCTCAGGCTCAGGAGTTACTTCTGGCTTAACCTCTGGCTCTGGCTGAGGCTGAGGCTCAGGCTGTGGCTGTGGTTGAGGCTGTGGCTTAGGCTGAGGTTTTGCAGTTACCTCAACTGGTACCTCGATGTTGATAGAAGATCCATCTTCAAAAACAACCTTTGCCTTAACTATTGAATTGCCTGGCTTAGAAGTATCAATAGGATTCTCTGGGGTTACAGACTTTACCTTACCATCAGTTTCGATAGCACCCATAAGCATAGCATCAGTTACAGGCTTATCCTGCTCAACGGTAATAGGATTTACCTTGACGCCTGGAATAGGCACCAATGGAGTCATTGGAGCATTAACGCTAAGGTTCATGTTTACCTTAACTGAGCTTCCATCTTTGTAGGTAACCTTAAGCTGAACAGTTTGCTTACCAACGTTATCAGTGCTGATAGGACCATTAGCTGGGGTTACGCTCTGAACATCTCCAGTGGTTTCAATCTGACCCTTAAGCATATCCTCAGTAATAGGTGTTCCCTGCTTTACTGAGAGATCCTTAGCAGTTGCAGCTGGAATAGGCACCAATGGAGTCATTGGAGCATTAACGCTAAGGTTCATGTTTACCTTAACTGAGCTGCCATTTTTGTAGGTAACCTTAAGCTGAACAGTTTGCTTACCAACGTTATCAGTGCTGATAGGACCATTAGCTGGGGTTACACTCTGAACATCTCCAGTGGTCTCAATCTGACCCTTAAGCATATCCTCAGTAATTGGAGTTCCCTGCTTTACTGAAAGATCCTTAGCAGTTGCAGATGGAATAGGTACCAATGGAGTCATTGGAGCATTAACAGTAAGCTTCATTTTAGCAACAACGGAACTTCCGTTCTTATATGTAACTTTAAGCTTAACATCCTGCTTGCCCACATTATCAGTGCTGATTGGACCATCAACTGGGGTTACACTCTGAACATCTCCAGTGGTCTCAATCTGACCCTTAAGCATATCCTCAGTAACAGGTGTTCCCTGCTTTACTGAAAGATCCTTAGCAGTTGCAGCTGGGATAGGTACCAATGGAGTCAATGGAGCATTAACGGAAAGCTTCATGTC
>RCNI01000811.1_pt1 | contig 18284 bp, 17 predicted proteins | sample 2041151 | NCBI WGS metagenome assembly RCNI01 (sample SAMN09708214, study PRJNA481090) | feces metagenome | isolation source: feces | place: Antarctica: Albino Rookery | reverse complement strand
TTTTCATCTTCTTGTTTTTCTTCATCTTCTTTTTCATCATCGAAATCCTGTTCTTTATCTTCTTGTCTATTTTCTAATTTTTCTTGAATCTCTTCATCTTCGATTAAAGCAGGATTCTTTTTAATTAAATCTAGGATTTCTTGATAAGATAAATCATCAAATACATCATCAATATCCTTATCTTTAATTTGACGTACAATATATAATCCTAAGTTTTCTTTTGCAGTTTTTGCATCAACAATATCTAAATGATTCCCTCGTACATATAAAATATGATCATCGTCAATAATTTCATCAATTAACTTTCTTAATTGCTCATTATCTTTTGCTTTACTATCTTTATGAAAAGCAAATCCAATTACAAGCGAATTTTTTTTATTTTCCAATATCTTATTAATATCATTTTTTACTTCTATTATTTTTTTTCCTTCTAATTTCTTTAATTCTTCATCACTTACTGAATGATTATAAGAAATTGCTTTTTTAATTTTCGTATTTTCATCTAATTCTACCTGAAAACTCTTGTCTTTATCAAACGATACCGTTGCATATGCATCTACTGGTTTTAAAACACTAGTAAATTGTGTCACCACAAATATTAACACAACAGCTATTCCCAATAGAACTGTTTTATGGAATGATTTTGAATATAGAAATGAATGAGAATTTTCTTCTTGTTCTTTATAAACATCTTCCAAAAGATAATAAATTTGATCTCCTACATGCATATTTCCTTTTTTATGAATACGTATAATATCACCATCTTCGTTCATTATAAGGCAATATTTGTCCTTGATTTCCATAACGATACCTTTATGATACATGCTGATCACACCTCGTTTCCAATAACCATCTAATTAAATATGTTAACTGTTTAATAAAAATTAACATCGTTCCTAGAATAAAAAATTTACTATGTTTTACCATTTTTTCACTAAGTAAAGTTACTCTTGCGACATGTCGTATAGGTAATTTTTTCTTTGCGTATAATTCATTTACAATTTCTTTATCTTCACTTGCTACTTCAGCAGCAGCAATAGCTCTTTCTCTTGAATCTTTATGTTTGGGTGAGTGATCTGCTAATATTTCCAAAGATAACCCAAAATAACTTAACTCTTTACAATATAATTCAATTTCTTCTTGTAAATCTAGCGATGCAGTTGATGGATTTTTTGAAAATTCAATTCCTTGTTCCTGTAATATATCTAAAGAAAGCGGTTTATTTTGATTACTCTTTCGTTCTGCAAAGTTTAATAATCTACTTTCTATTACTAATTTTGCGTAACTTAAAAAGCTTCCTTTTTTTTCATCATATTTTTCTACTGCTTCTTGAAACGCAAGCAAAGCAATACTAAATTCATCATCATTTTCAATTGTAATATAACGCCCAGTAAAGTTACTTGTCGTACGTATAATAAAAGCCATGTGAGATTTGATCAAGTCATCGATATGCTCAATATCAATTGTTTCATTTAATATCATGACAAATCCCTCCTTCTGCTAATATAGTATCACACTGTACCTTGTTAAACAATTTAATATATTTATGAATTTTGAGCCAACAGATTCACACTGTCAATTCCGCCTACGTTGAAAATATAATCAATAATTCCATTTGTTTCATTTTCTTTTATTTCAACTTCATAAACTAATTCAAAAGAATCTGCCAATATATTTTTTGCCTTAATTTGATTTCTTCCTGAAATCGTATTTACAATACCTTGAATACTATCTAAATCTGCATGTGTACCACGTACAACTAATAACATTGGGTTTGCACGTTCACCATTTCCTTTTGTAGCTACCATAATTCCAAATAATACAACACTTCCTAAAAAAGCAATCATATAACTTTGTGTAGCAGATGCAATACCGATTGCCATTGACCAAAAAATAAATCCTATATCTCGATAATCTTTAATATTTGTTCGAAATCGAACAATAGATAAAGATCCTAACATACCTAATGATAATGCTAAGTTTGATTGAATTAAATCCATTAATACTGTAGAAATTAATGCTAAAATAATTAAAGTTATTCCAAACTCAGTATGGTATGAATGCTGATCATGTGAAATTCGATATGCCCCCCACATTATCATTGCAAAAACAAAAGAAACTAATAAACTTATCATAATTGCCATATTTCCAGGCTTATTCGAAATGATTGCTAATAATTGATTCATTCCCTCTTCAAATTGATTTTCCATATATTTTACTCTCCTTCAAATTTATCTAACTTATGAAATTCTTGATCATACAATACCGCTGCTTCTTTTTCGTCATTATCCCATACATTATCTTGTTTCCAAAGAATACATCCATCTGGTTGATTAGAACTATTTTGACAACAAATCACAAGCTTCTTTTTTGCTGGAATACTTGTATTTAGTGGCACTTGAAACCATTCTTCATCTTTTTTAGATCGTATGAAATAATTTGAAATATCGATATCTTTATTACTTTCATTTATTAAAGTAACCGTTTGTTTATCAACATCGTATCCACTAATTTTAATATTTGATTCGATTTCCTCATCATATATATAATCTAATGAAATTTCTTTTTTATTAGATATAAAGTCAATCGCAATTTGTTCTCCTTCAGAATAAAAAACATCAACTCCATATGCATCTAATCTACTTTTAATTGTTTTATTTACAGATTCAGGATTTTCTTTTTTATTTCCTGTTACAATCCCATATTTTGGTCTTACTTTATCTAATAAAGCTACAGATGTTGCATCTTTTTCTCCGTGATGTCCTAATTTTAATACATCACTTTTTATATTTTGATTCTCAAATAAATAATTTGCTTCTTCTTCTTTTTCCATATCTCCACACATCAAAAAAGAAGTATCTCCATAACCGATTCTCATTACCATCGAATTATTGTTTTCATTTATCCTATCTACATGAGATGGTATCCAAATTTCGATTGAAACATCTCCAAATTGTAAATTTTCTCCACCATTCAAGTAAATCAAGTCTACTCCTTTTTTGGTAACAATATCTTGAATTTTACTTTTACGATAAGATACATCATCTTTCTTTGAAACATATACTTTTTTTGTTGGAATACTATTTATGATGGTTTCTACATTACCAGCATGATCCAAATGTCCATGTGACAAAAAGATTCCTTCCAACTTTTCAACATGTTTCATTTTTAAAAATCTTGCGATTGTTGCGAAATCTTGTCTTTTTCCTGTATCACACAAATAATATCCTTCATGGGGAATATCAATTAAAAATGCATCCCCTTTTCCAATATTAATAAAGGATACTCTTAACTGTTCTTTTGATGCATTATTATGGATACTAGAACATCCTGTTAATAAGCACAATAAACATATACATCCTATTTTTATCCATTTCATATCAATCACCCTATGCTACTTGTGTTTCAGGAGCCAATACATTCACTCCTCGAATTCCTTCTAATTCATTAAGTTTCGCTAACAAATCAAATTTTTCTAGATTCTTTTCTTGTACCTCATATACTAATTCAAATGTTTCACTAAATACATTTTTACTTTGTACGCTGCTACCTGCCACTTGATTAAACAAGTTTTGCACATTTGTAAGCTGAGGTTTTTCTCCTCTTACAATCATCAATAATGTATGTTTACGTTTCTTATTATGGTTTAATACGACCATAATAACACCAATAAATAAAGAACTAATTATCATTATGCTAAATGCACCAACTGCAGATGAAATACCAATCGCCAATGCCCAAAATACAAATCCTAAATCCCTTGGATCCTTCGTATTTGTACGTATTCGACAAATAGAAAGTGAACCTAGAACACCTAATGACAACAATGGATTATTTTGAATCAATGCCAATAATACCGTTGTAATCATGGATAACATTAATAATGTTACATTAAACTTTTTATTATAAGTCAAAGAGTCATGACATAATCGATATATTCCCATCAGAAATAAACCAATACATAATGTAATAGCTAAACTAATTAATAAATGTGTTCCTGTTAATATATATGGCTGATCTACCGGACTACTAAAAAATAATTTTATAAATTTACTCATTTTATTCCCCTCCGTTAATAATAATATTCTTTTAAAATCTGACGTGATGTTCCAAACTTACTTGGTGGTTTTCTTGTTAAATCACATTTTGCTAAAACTCTTTGAATTTGTTTAAATAAAAAACGATCATATTTAATTTCTAAAATAGTTTCATCTTTCGGCATTGCTTCTTTAAAATTCAAATGCTTAGAAAATAGATTATAATCAAAATCACAATATCTTAAATTATTATCCATCGTAATTCTAGTATTAAAGTTTTCGTGTGTATATGCTCTACGATCATATTCAATTAAAGATACTGGACGATATAATCGAGTAGTCATTAAATCATACGCATATCTTGCCGTATCACTATCATAATGTAATAAAACCTCATAGTTACATTTCAATAGTTCTTTTGCATCTTCTCTTGAAATGACAACACTTTCCTTTAACTCCCTACCATAACTTTTTCTTTTTAATTCAAATTTTGCCACCTGATCATCTGGATGATACACACGAACACGAATTCGTTTTTTTTCGTTTGCATGCATTTTTTTATCGATGTAATCTTCATTCGAAATACTATCAAAATAGACACTTCTTACGGTATATCCGTTATATCCGCCATAAGCATCTGGTGTTAATATTTGATTTAACGCATCTAATAAAAATAGTCGATCAGGCAAAGATATTAAGTATTTTACTTCTCTTCTTGATACAGACAACTTTTTTGCTTCTTTACCAATTGCCATTTTACTATCCCCTTTCTCACACTCTCTTTTTTCTTTCACTACATAATACAGATATTCTTTTATTTTTAGGTACCACTTTTAAAAAAAAATAAAATTTTTTTAAAATAAATAGTTTCTTATCAAAATAATCAATTGCAACATAAATAAGATAGATCATTTTCTAAAGGCATACTTCTTTACTTTTTCAACAAACATGAATATAATGTAATTACTAAAATAAAACTTCAGGGATGAGTGAAATTCTCTACTGGCGGTATACTCCGCGAGCCTTTAGGCAGAACTGGTTAAATTCCAGTAGCAACAGTTAAAGTCTGGATGAAAGAAGTTTTTTTACATTCCTTTTAAATGTGAAAAAATGTACCTAGAAGCTTATTTTAGGTACATTTTTATATAAGGAGGAATCGATATGACTTGGACTACCAAAAAACTTACGACGGTAGCCGTACTTTGTGCAATGGCAATGATTGTAAATATGATGATTGCAATACCAATTATGCCCGCAGTTCCATTTTTACACTACGATCCAAAAGACGTTTTAATTGTAATGGGAGGATTCATTTATGGACCTATGATTTCCTTTGCAATGAGTGGTATTTGTTCTTTTCTAGAATTATTTCTTCGAGGAGGAAATATAATAGACGTTTTAATGAATATGATATCAACTTGTGCATTTGCATGTAGTGCTGCATTAATTTATCAACACAACCACACAAAAAAAGGAGCTATGATTGGTCTTGGATTAGGAATTATCTTAACTACCATTTCTATGTGCATATGGAACTACATTGTTACTCCATTTTACTTCCAAATTCCTAGAGAAAGTGTAGTCGCTATGATATTACCAGGGATTTTACCATTTAATCTTATAAAATCTGGAGCAAATGCAATTATTGTTCTTATTATTTATAAACCAATTGTACAATTTTTACGAAGACAAAAAATGGTTAATAAAACAAATCAATCAAAACCCTTAGCTACAGGTTCAATTATTGTTATTACATTTATTGTAATTTCTATAATATTAATTATTTTAATTCATAAAGGTGTAATTTAATTAGGAGGTAATCGTATGAATTTTAACGAAGCAAAAGAAATCATGAATCAAAAACTAGGAGATTGGAAAATTATGGCATTAGCAAGCTGTGTCGATGACTATCCAATGGTTCGAAATGTTAGCTGTATTTTCTACAACGATAAAATCTATTTTAAAACTGATAAAAATTTTCGAAAAACACAACAATTATTTAAAAACGCTAAAGTTGCTATGTGCTTTAATGGCGTACAAATAGAAGGAACAGCGATAAATAAAGGGCTTGTTATCGAAGAACCAGGAAGAATCTTTGAAAAAAAATATAAAGAGTTTTTATGGAGAAGTTACAATGCATATTCTCATGAAGATACTGAAATTTTAATTGAAGTAACTCCATCTTTCGTTGAAATATGGGATGAAGACGAACAACGTAATGCATTCCAAATCTTTATCGATTTTAATACAAAAGAAGTTACTTACAAACCATACGATTAATCGTACTCTTACTCATTTTTCTCTACATTATGATTTAGCGGATAGAAAATATTCTATTCGCTTTTTATATTCGTTCCATCATTTATATATAAAAAAAACTTCCAATTTTTTGGAAGTATCTGTTTACAAATGGTGCCGACTATAGGAATTGAACCCACAACCTACTGATTACAAGTCAGTTGCTCTACCAATTGAGCTAAGTCGGCATATAAAGATAAATGGTGCCGACTATAGGAATTGAACCCACAACCTACTGATTACAAGTCAGTTGCTCTACCAATTGAGCTAAGTCGGCATCTATAAATTGTAAATGGTGCCGACGAGAAGAATCGAACTTCCAACCTACGCGTTACGAGGGCGTTGCTCTACCATTGAGCCACGTCGGCAAGTTTCAATTTATCGGAACCACATAGTTATCTCTAACTAAGCCATCACATTATAGCATACAATTATTATATTTGTACACCCTTTTTTTCATTTTTTTATTAACATTATTTAATTTTAACATTATTGTGTTATAGTATATCATACAAAAGGAGTGATTCATGTGATTGATCTACAAAAACATAAGGATTTTTTATGGAAATATACATTATTCTACGGTAATTTAAAACTAAAAAATGATGGTAGTGGAAATTATGCTTTCCCATTTAATAACTTAACAGTAGAAGACAAATCAAAATGGGAAGAACTAAAAACTGACCAATTAAAAGAACAATTATATGCTTGTAGTTCTCTAGAAGAAATTTATGATTTTATATCTACTGAATATAAAGATTTTTACTTTATGGAAATTAGTGCTCACCTTCATGATGATATTGCTTTTTATTCAACATTGTTGAAAAAAACATTTGATGAAGTTGGGATTACTGAGTACATCACCAAAAATAATTACATGCATTTAATTAAATTTGCCGATGAAAATACCGCTAACTACATCTCATCAAATATTGCTTAATTAAACTTATTATAAAAGTGCATTCTTCAAACAAATCCTAGTTTAAGTAATGCACTTTTTTATTTTCCAGTATATAGTGTATAATACATTGTTTTTATCACACAATAAAAAAAAACACCTTACGGTGTTATTTATTAACATGGTGGAGGTTAAGGGACTTGAACCCCTGACCCTCTGCTTGTAAGGCAGATGCTCTCCCAACTGAGCTAAACCTCCATTTGGCTTATCACTAATTTGTTTTACTTATTTCCTTAGCGCTCATATATAATAACATTTACAAACAATAATGTCAACACTTTATTTAACTTTTTTATATTTATTTACATATTTTTTATATAAGAATATAATAATAAAAAAGTCACTTTATATAAGAGGTATATCATGAAAAATCAAAAAATCTATAACAAATTAATTTCGATACTTTTATTACTTATTATTGCCACTCTCTTGTTAACATATAAATCATTTATTTCTTTTCAAAACAAGATAGCTAATTCAAGTCCAAAAATAGATCTATCTACATTCATTAATCCTTCCTATAATGAAAATTCAAACCATAATATAGATATTGTAGCAATTGGAAACAGTGATCTCTATTCTGCAGTCAATCCGCTTCAATTATGGAATGAATATGGCTATACATCCTTTCTTTGTAGTCATCCAAAGCAAAATATGGCACTATCCTACTTTAGTTTAAAAGAAATTCTAATTCCACAACATCCAAAACTAATTATTCTAGAAGTGGACAATTTTTTCGAATCACGCGGAGACGATCAGATTGAGTCTTATATAGAAGATATATACAAATTAACAAAACCTCTCTACAAAAATACTCCTCAATGGGAACAAGTAAAGCATATGCCTTCACACGCTCGTACGCCATATAACGGTTATTATTATAATACAGATACAGTTCCCTATTACAATGACTTTTCTTACTTATATACCAATTCTAATCTAAATACAAATGTATCAGAATACACATTAAAATATCTACCAAAACTCATCGATACCGCTAATAACTCTAACATTCCAATCTTGTTTATATCTGTACCTTCTGCAAATTCATGGTCCTACGCTAAACATGATGTAGTGCAACAATTTGCGAACCAATATCATATTCCTTTCCTAGATTTAAATCTAGATGAAGGTATACGAAATTTTGGCTTTAATTGGACAACCGATTCACGTGATGGTGGAAATCACCTTAACCACTCTGGAGCCACAAAATTAACTTCTTATTTAGGTGCTTATTTAAACACAAACTACGATTTACCAAATCACTTATCCGATGAAAGCTATAATGATTGGAATACAAGATACGAAGAGTTTTTTAATTCCTCTCATCTTTAAAACAAGTAATTTTACCTTAACTTAAAAAAGATTCAACTTGTTGACAAACTGCCTTATTTTGAAAACATATAAAATCAATTTAGAAAAAGTGGTGTAAATTACTAAATTATAGATGGTTTTAGGTTAAAAACACCTTAAAATCATCTTTTTTTATATTAAAGTGGAGATTAAAAAAGACCGAATGACAAAGTATGTTCAACGAGTGACTTTATCAACGGTCTGAGATTATTTTTATAAGATAATCTTTTTTCATTCAAAATATAAAAACAAATCAATTAATCATACTTTAATTCTGCTAATATATATTTAACCTTTAAATATATATGCATATAAATTGCTAATGAACCTAATAATAATATAAGTACAACAGCATATATTGATAAATAGATTGTTTGATAAATAGTTGGATGTGTAAGTAAAAAATATAATATTCCTACCATACATACAATAAATAATATAATTATTGTGATTAAATTACGCCAATTTTCTAATAATCGATTATATAATATTTTTTTTGATTTACGATCACTATAAATTTCTGGTGCTGGAATTCCCACTGGTTCTTCTGTGCGGAAATAATGAAGTACTCCATCAAATTCACTTTTTTCTTTAAATATATCTTCCCATCCCGCTTCTTTATAATTATTTACATATCGATTTTCATCACGTAATCCATGTTCATAATATCCAAGATGATAATAATAATTTTTTACTTCACCTAATTCAAAATAATAATCTATACCTTTCTTTTCAAAAAAATGATATCCACTCATTGACATAAAATGCAAATATTCAGCTTCCTCATCCATGTCAGAAACAAAAAAAACTTTACGCTTTTTAATTATATCTTTTGACATTTCCTCTGTCTTTGTATTTTTATCCATTCTTTTACCTCCATATATAGGCACTAACTTAATTTACCATGTAAATTACAGTGTGTCAAATTATATTCTAGTTTGCTTATTATTCATAATTAAAAAAAAATAAAAAAATTTCTATTTATTTTCAATTTAGCTATTGTATTTTATTTTTCACTATGCTATAATTTTATGGCAATGAAACGTATTGCATGTCAGTAATGGAGTAGTACTCAAGAGGCTGAAGAGGTGCCCCTGCTAAGGGTATAGGTCGGGAAACTGGCGCGAGAGTTCAAATCTCTCCTACTCCGCCATTAAATAAACAAAAACGCGTTAGCGTTTTTTTTATTTATATTAAAGTTTAAGGATTGAAACTATAACAATATAGTATTCAATCCTTTTTGTTAATTAAAAAAAGTGATCTTAATTAAGTTACTAAAACTCTTAAAGATCACTTTATTTTTCTATTATAAACTGTTTTCAATCATCTTTAATAATAAAGATACACTTGTTTCCATTTCTTGAATTGATGCATACTCATATTTACCATGATAGTTATAACCACCAGTTCCTAAGTTTGGACATGGAAGACCTTCATACGTAAGCCTTGCACCATCAGTACCACCACGAATTGCATTTCGAACAGGATTAATTCCTAAATCTTTCATAGATTTTTCCACCAATTCAATAACACTCATATCTTTTTCGATAATTTGACGCATGTTTGAATAACTATCCACAATTTCTAACTGAATTGTTTCTTCTGGATATTTAGAATTCAAATAAGTCGCGATACGTCGGAAATCCTCTTTTTGTTTTTCAAATAATGTTTCATCATGATTACGGATAATATAAGACATAAATGCATGTTCACATTCACCGTGCATGTCTGTTAAGTGATTAAATCCTTCATATCCTTCTGTATAAGCAGGATTTTGTTCTACAGGTAACATAGAGTGAAATTCCATTCCAATTAACAACGCATTCAACATTTTACCTTTTGCAGAACCTGGGTGAATACTTCTTCCTTGAATATTAATGTTTGCTGTAGCTGCATTAAAGTTCTCATATTCAACAAAATCAACTTCTCCACCATCAACAGTATATGCGAAATCAGCAGCAAATCCTTTTACGTCAAAATGATCTGCTCCACGTCCTACTTCTTCATCAGGTGTAAATGCAATTTTAATTGTTCCATGTTTTCTATTTTCAGAAATAATTGTATCTACCATTGTCATGATTTCTGCAATACCTGCTTTATCATCTGCTCCTAATAAAGTTGTACCATCCGTTACAATTAAATCTTCTCCTACTTTAGAATTTAAGCTTTCAAAGTCAGATGGACCCATAACAATATTTAATTCCTCATTTAAGACAATATCTTTTCCATCATAGTTTTCAATAATTCGTGGTTTTACGTTTTCCCCACTCATATCAGGTGAAGTATCCATATGTGCAACAAATCCAATTGTTGGAACATTTGCATCATCCACATTCGCAGGAACGCTACCATAAACAATTCCAAATTCATCTACATATGCATCATCAACACCAATACTTTTCAATTCATTAACTAAAAAATCTGCTAACTTTAATTGTTTTAATGTACTTGGTGTTGTATTTGAGTCATCTTGAGATTGAGTATCAAAACTAACATATTTTAAAAATCTTTCTTGTACTTTCATAATAAACCTTCTTTCTTGTAAAGAATTATACACGATAAATCACAAGAAAGACAAGTTTAACGTTCAAATTCAATTAAATATCTATTTAATTTATGATAAATAGACATATAATCTTGTTTCATAATTCTAAGAATTTTTATGATACCATCATCAAATAAAAAATGTTCTTCATCATATACAAGAATTGCTTTTTCAGCCATTTTTATGTTATAAATCGCAGTTTTTAACACTTCATAATCACTATCTAGTATTTTACTTTTTAAATCTTCTACAATTTCGGTAATTGTACCCATCACTCCAGTATGCTCAGCAATTTCTAATTTTTTTGATTTTAATAGTGCTATTAAAGAATGTTGATGGATCTGTAATGTGTTTATAATTTCTGTAAATTCTTTTTTTAACATTTCACTTTTTAATCTTTCTTTTAAATTCTCAAAAATGGATATTCCCATATACGTTCCTTTTAATAATTGATTAATAGAATCAGTTTCGTTCATAATTTCACCTCATACTTAGTATAATTATATTTGGTTTAATTATTCTAAAACACAAAAAAACCTTAACATCTGTTAAGGTTAACTATCAACTGGAGCGGGTGATGAGAATCGAACTCACGTAGTCAGCTTGGAAGGCTGAAGTTCTACCATTGAACTACACCCGCATTTATTAAATGGTGACCCGTGGGCGATTCGAACGCCCGACCCTCTGATTAAAAGTCAGATGCTCTACCAACTGAGCTAACGGGTCATAAAAGCAAACTGGAGCGGGTGATGAGAATCGAACTCACGTAGTCAGCTTGGAAGGCTGAAGTTCTACCATTGAACTACACCCGCAACATTAAATGGTGACCCGTGGGCGATTCGAACGCCCGACCCTCTGATTAAAAGTCAGATGCTCTACCAACTGAGCTAACGGGTCAAATATGTTGCTTTTAATTAAATTGGCTGGGGTAACTGGATTCGAACCAGTGAAATGCCAGAGTCAAAGTCTGGTGCCTTACCGCTTGGCTATACCCCATTATTTAATGGTGGGGAGGGACGGATTCGAACCGCCGAACCAAATGGAACTGAGTTACAGTCAGCCGCGTTTAGCCACTTCGCTACCTCCCCATCTTAGATGGTGCCGACTATAGGAATTGAACCCACAACCTACTGATTACAAGTCAGTTGCTCTACCAATTGAGCTAAGTCGGCATTTATATGGTGGAGGTTAAGGGACTTGAACCCCTGACCCTCTGCTTGTAAGGCAGATGCTCTCCCAACTGAGCTAAACCTCCATTTTGTTTATCACTAATTCGTTTTGTTTGTTTCCCTTAGTGCCCGTATATAATAACATTTACAAATAATAATGTCAACACTTTATTTAACTTTTTTTAATTTTTTTTATATTTTTTTATTGTGTGTACTTTTTTAAATAAATGCATTGGAATTACGAATATATTTACTTGGTTTTGGAATGGTCTTTCACTTCCTGGATTATATCCGCCTTCACTTTCCATTATTTTAATTACTTGATCAGCTTCTGCATCTTCTACACCTAATAATAATACTGCATCTCCATATTGTAAGAATTCTCCATTACTTGCAATCTCTGTAGCATGATATCCATGTTTAATCAAAATCGATGTAATGTTTTGTAGATACTCTTCTCCAGCAATTATTAATATTAACTTCACGTACAACACCTCATGTATTATAGTATCATATTTTTTACATATATGAAATAATGCAAGAAAAAAAAGAAACACCTTTATGTTTCTTTTTTAAACCCCTCTTAAATCTCTATATAAACGTTGTGCATAACTATCACTCATTCCAGATATAAAATCCGTTCCTAGTAATAAACGATAATATAAACGTGTCTGTTCATCTTCTATATCAGCTACTGCAATATGATATTGATCTAAATAGTTATGTGATAATAATTCAATATATTTTTTCTGAATCTCGCTTATTTCTATATCTGTATCATAATAAATTAATGCATCCATAAGTCGATCTAACAAGAATGTTAATATTTCATTTCCCATTAAATCTAATTTTAATACAGATATATGATTATATATTCTATCATAAGCAAACTTTTTCAATGTATTAATCAATACACCTTCTTTACTTTCACTAATAAGTTCTTTATGAAAGTTTCCATGCATAATTTCCTCATAATGTTCTAAAAACGTATCACTCATTTGTGATACACAATATAGTTGCTTTTTGGTTAGCCAAGAAGAAATTGCTTGCTTATATATTTCAAAAGAATTCTCTCCTTGATTTTCTTCAATACTCTTTTCTAATTCTTTACCTAATTTACCACATTCGTATTCATCACCAATCGACTGAATTAAGTCATATAAGTCATCATACGTATATAAACCTTTATTATATCCATCTTCTAAATCTGCAAACGTATATGCCAAATCATCTGCTGCTTCTAATAAATAGCATAATGGATTTCTTGTATACATGGTTCCTGTGTTTTCTTTAATTAGTTTTATTTGTTTTGTTTCACTTTGGAAATACCCTACTTTTTTCTTTAATAAATTTCTATCTTTTGCATCTTTCTTTTTTTCTTCTACCATGGCTAAGGATGAATATGGATATTTTATAATCGTATCCATTACAGCAGATGTCAAATGCATTCCATGATTACCAATCAATCGATGTAATTTTGTAATAATACGAATGGATTGCGCATTTCCTTCAAAATTTTCTAGATCTGCAATTTGTTGTTCATCCAATATCATTCTTAATGTTTTTCCTTTAATCATTTTTTGGTCTAAATTTTTTCTAAACCAATCACGAATACTAAATTCTCCAAAATGGCCGAACGGTGGATTACCTATATCATGTAATAGTCCAGCACAATTTAATGTCTCCATAACTTTAATCGTATCAGGAAGCTCATCCTCTGCTTCTAAGCCACGCATTACAATTCCATTGCATACTTGTTTCCCCATTAATTTTGCTAAAGAACCAACCTCCATTGAATGCGTTAGACGTGTTCTAACAAAATCGCTATGATCTAAAGGAAACACCTGTGTTTTGTCTTGCAAACGACGAAATGAGGCACTACGTATAATTCTATGGTAATCACTTTCGATTTCACTGCGAAACTTTGATGATTCTTTTTTAGGAACATCCGGGATTCTTTTTTCACTTGTTATATATTTCCATTGTAATCTGTCCATATGATCTCCTTTCTATTTTAAAAAGGAGGAATGTATCTTTCATTCCTCCGATAAGTATTAATCTTTTTCTAATGTTTTTTCGATATCTTCGATTTCTTCTTCTAATTGTTTAATGAATAATTCTTTTTCTTCAATTCGATCATCCATATCATCAATTGCACGTTGTCCTAATAAACCTACTTTTTCTTCTTCCATATGTTTAATTTGACGTTTTTGATTTTGTACTAATTCTTGTTTACGTGTACGTGCATCAATTAAACGTTGACGCCATTGTTGATGTCTACGTTCATTAGATTCTTTCAATCCAGCAAAGTATGCATCCATAATGCCTCTAAATTCATTCCAAAGCTCATTTTCTTTATTTCTACCAGCAGATCCGATTTCTTTCCAACGTACACCAAATTCTTTCATTTGTGCTGTATGTTCTCTTGTGAATTGTGCACTATCTAAAATTTCTTTTGCTTGTGCAATCAATTCTTCTTTCTTGCTGCAACGTTCATCTTGTTCACTATGTAAAGCTTCATAGAATGCATTACGACGTTCATAGAATTTTTGTCTACTTTCATTGAATGAATTCCATAAATCATTTTCAAATTCACGTCCAGCGCTACCTACTTTTTTCCATTCGCTCATTAAGTCATGGAAAACTTCACTAGTTTTTTGCCATTCTTCTGAAGATTCTAAAGCTTTTGCTTTTACAATTAAATCTTCTTTTACTTTTTTTGCATTTGCAAATCCATTTTGCATTTCTTCCCATGCTTGATGTTTTCCATCAAAGAATTTTTGGCGTGCAGCATTAAATGATTCCCATAATTGATCATCTAATTCTCTACCAGCAGAACCAATTTCTTTCCATTTTTCCATCAAGTCATTCATTTCTTGTGTCATTTTATTGAAGTTATCAGAATTTAAAATATCATTTGCTTTTTTAATTAATTCTTTCTTTAATTCTTCATTTTTAACAAATTGTTCTCTGCGTTTACTAAATACTACATCAACATATTTGTTAAATTCTTCTTCTAAATCTTCATCATATGCAGATTCCCAACTTGGAATTCTACGGAAACGTTTTTGTAAACGAACCGCTTCATTATAATCTGCATTTTCATCTTCAGCTAATTTTTTTGCTTCTTCAATTAACTCTTTTTTTTCATTGACATCAGTATCAAAGTCATTTGTTTCGTACATTTCTACATTTTCATTAAACATGGATAATCCTCCCAAACAGTTTTTTACAAATTCAATTGTTTATGAATAAAATAATTTTACATCAAATTTTAAAAAATTTCATCTGAAAACGTTAAGTTTTTTCAATATTTTGATTTTTTTTCATATTTATATAAAAAGACAAGAATTATCTAGCATAATTCTTGTCTTTTTCTTCTATTTTTCTTTCAACATTTGATTGATTTTAATTTCGTAAGGTGTACCCTTCATATCTTTTTTAGCACTACGTAAATGTTCTAAACGCTTTTTCTTTTCATCAAGATGTCCATATTGAATTGCTAAGAAATAGTGATACATTCCACGATTAAATGCATCTTTCTCAGTTTTTACTTGTTCTTCCATCAAATCAACATAGTTTGTCTTACCTAATAATACAATTTCATAAATTAATCGCATTTGTTCATACATAACATCTGAAATTAATCCTTTGATATCTTCAAGCATTTCTTTTGCTTTTACACGATTGTTTTCATCTACATAAAAATAAAACGCCTTAATTGCTACATTTGCTTTTTGTTTTTTATTAATACGCATATGTAAAATTAATTCTAATTGATTTTTAATTTCCTTTGCATCTCCCATCATATAATATGCATTTAAACGCATATACTCACGATTAAATGCCGGGAAGAAATATTTACATGAAAATGAATCAATAATATCAAAAGCCTCTTTAAATTTTCTGGTTTGAATAGCGTTTAAAATTTTATTTAACATCCTATTTTTATAAAACGAAATTCCCAAGAATACAATTACTAGTACTACAAAAAATACAACCCAACCTATTATTTTTACTTTCATAAAGCACCTTCCATTTCTACTCATTATTTTTATTATACATGATTTTTTTACTTATTTCACTATTTATTTACATCTTATGATCTTTTTATATAACTTGAGTATTCATATAAAATATTATAAAATACCAACAAGAGGTGATATTATGAAACGTAATGAAATTGAAACACAATATACTTGGGACTTATCTAGTATGTTTAAAGACCAAAAAGCTTTTGATGATACATGTAAAAAAGCAGAAGAATTAATTGCTAAATTAGCATCTTATAAAGGTCATATTACCAATACTATTGATAATTTCCAAACTTTTTTAAATACCCAAGAAGAATTAAACCGTTACTTAGATTCTTTAACTTGTTACACACATATGGATACAGATGTTGAACCAGATAATGAACAATCACAACAAAATCTTTCAAAATCAATGACACTTTATCAAAAAGCATGTGTTGATCTAAATTTTGTCAATTTAGAACTAATGAAACATAAAGATGTAATTGACGTTTATTTAAAAGAAGATTGTTGCAAAGATTATCGCTATCCAATGCACGAAGTTTTCCGTTATATTCCGCATCGTTTAGATGAAGAAAAAGAAGATATGCTTGCCCAAATGCAAGAACTTATGCAAGCTCCAGAAAACACATTTGAAAGTTTCCGTTTAGAATTTGAACCAGTCACAGTAAATGGTGAAAAAGTTTTTTTAAATGGTGGAAACTACCATCAATTCTTATTAAATGATGATGCATCTGTACGTAAAGAAGCATTTGAACACTACTTCAATGAATACAAACGTTACCAGAATGTATTCATGAACCTTTTAACTTCTCATGCAAAAGGGCAAGTGCTAAATGCGAAATTCCATAATTTCTCTTCTGCATTAGAAGCAAGTTTATTTGAAGATGATGTAACTACTGACCTATATAATTTAGTATTGAAAATGGGAAATGAAACTTATCGTCCTTATGTACACGAATACTTTAAAATGCGAAAAGAAACATTGAACTTAAAAGAACAACACGTATATGATATTTTTATTCCATTAGTAAAATCTGTAAATGTATCTTATTCTATTGAAGAAGCATTTGATATCTTAAAGAAAGCTCTTCTTCCTTTAGGAGAAGACTATATTGCAATGCTTGATGTTGCGAAAGAAGAACGCTGGATTGATTTCTTTCCACATGAAAAGAAACGCTCTGGTGCCTATTCAAGTGGTACATTTGACTCTAAACCATTTATTTTAACAAACTTTACAAATGACTATGAATCCCTTAGCACTTTAGCACATGAATTTGGACATTCTATGCATTCTTATTATTCTCGTACAAAGAATCGTGCAATGCTTTCTGATTATCGTATTTTTGTTGCCGAAGTTGCTTCAACTGTAAACGAATTACTATTAAATGACTATCTATTAAAACATAGTATGGATAAAGATTATAAAGCATACCTATTAAGTAATTTATTAAATCAATTAGTTGGTACAATGTTTAGACAAACTATGTATGCTTCTTTTGAAAGTGAAATTCATGAACGAATTGAAAAAGGAGAAGCTTTATCATCAAAAGATATCTGCGACCTTTATTTAAAATTAAACAAAGAATATTTTGGAGAAAGTGTTATTGTTGATGATTTACAACGATACGGATGTTACTATATTCCTCACTTCTACTATAATTTCTATGTATACAAATACACATTAGGAATGTCTGTAGCAATTAGCTTTGCGAAAAAAATCTTAGCTGGTGATGTAGAAGGATATCGTAATTTCTTAACAAAAGGAGGAAGCGAATCTCCTCTTGATGAATTAATTCATGCTGGTGTTGATCCAAGAAAACAAGAAGTATATGATGATGCATTCACTTACTTTAAAGAAATATTAGATGAATTCAAACAATGTATGAT
>RCNI01000809.1_pt1 | contig 18318 bp, 12 predicted proteins | sample 2041151 | NCBI WGS metagenome assembly RCNI01 (sample SAMN09708214, study PRJNA481090) | feces metagenome | isolation source: feces | place: Antarctica: Albino Rookery | reverse complement strand
CAACAAGGGATGCCGTGTCTATTCTGCCGGCCATCTCAAGGGCGTAACCGCCTTCCGGATTGCCTATACTGACGGCATCTACCTCAACGAGATCAACACCGCGGGCGAGCGTTTTGTGGCGCTCAACATCTACGGCATTCAGGAACAGGTGGACGCAGCGAAGGCTGCTGCCGCTAAGGGCGGCTACACCGCCGAGAGTGTGGAAGCACTCAATCAGGCAATTGCCGCAGTAGAGGCTCTGCTGAAGGACAATGCTCTGGGTGAGCCTGTTGCAAAGGCAGCAATGGACGCTGCTGTTGAGGCTATGAACAAGGCTGTGGACGGTCTGGTCGCTGAAAAGCCTGCCGAAAAACCCGCCGACAAGACTCTGCTGGAGCAGACCATTGCCAAGGCTGAGGGTATGAATCTGGACGGTTACACCGCTGAGAGCGTACAGGCTTTCCAGAATGCTCTGAAGGACGCTAAGGCTGTCATGGATAATGAGACCCTCACCGAGAAGGATCAGGCCGTTGTGGATACAGCGGTCACTCAGCTGGAAGAGGCCATTAAGGGTCTGACCAAGGATACCACTCCTGTGGATCCCGAAAAGCCTGAACCCGAGCCTGAAAAGCCCGCACCCGATGTAAAGCCCGAGCCTGAAAAGCCCAATCCTACTCCCGCTCCTGATGTTAAGCCTGAGCCTCCCAAGACCGGCGACAACAGCAGCGTGATGATGTGGGTCACCGTGGCTATGGCTTCTCTCGCAGGCGTTGCCTGCGCAGCTGTGGCCCTGCTTGATTCCGACAAGCGCCGCCGCATCTAACCAAAACAAATACGGTCATCCCTTAGGGGGTGACCGTATTTCATATCTTTGGGTTCCCAAACCACAAAATTTTGGACGAATAAAAAAGCGAGTGAAACGCCTGTTTCACTCGCTTTTGCTGTTTATCTGTTATCTTCCGGTGATGCGATCCAGCAGGGAACGCTTCTGGCGCTCGTCTAGAGCATCCACCGTTTCCCGCAGAAGCTGGTTCCATTCCCGGGCGTTCATGTGCCCGTCCATACCCGTGGTGAGGTAGGTGCATTGGGGAAGCTTCCGGTTTCCAAACTGCCGTGCAAAGCCTTTGTCCGCATGGAGTGCCATGGCGTAGGGCGCCAGACGGTAGAAGTAATCGGGATTGAGGGTGAGATTTTGCTGTAATTCTTTTTCGGGGGCGGTGAGCATATATTTCCGAAGCCCCAGCAAATCCGACTGAACCTGCTTGCCGGCTTCCGTGCGCCGTCCGCCGTAGGCTCCGGCAAATCCTGCCAGAATCTGGGTGAAGATCACGAAAACTGCTACATTCCACTCCCCTGCCCGGGCGCTGAAGAAAATCCACAGAGCGCTGCACACGGCGGCGGTGAGCCAATGACGGCGGCTGCGCAGGTGGACGGTATAGCAGCAGGACTGAATGAGCCATGCGGTGGCAAATCCGGCGGCACCCAATACAATGGACAGGAAAACCTGCCAGAAGGTATCCACCGCAAAGGCATAAGCCATGGAAATGCCGCCGAAAAGACCGATTCCGGCCGAAATAGCCCGGAAAACCTTGGAATTGCCGAACCCGGTGCGATAGTAGCTCTTGGCGTTGGGCACATAGCGGGCAGCCTTTCTGGCCAGACGGGCATAGTGGAAGCCGGTGCCGTCCACAATCCGGCGGCCGCCGAAAAGATTCTTAAAGAAACGGCACTCAAATTCGCTGCGCTCGTTGCCCATATCCATCCGCTTGTGCAGAAGCACTCTGCCGCTGTCCTCCTGATGAATCAGCAGGTAGCCCATCTGTGCCCATGACAGAACCATCATGGTGAAATCCACGCCCTGTCCGGTGAGGCGGCAGCCCACTTCTCCGGCGGAAAGACCGGCAGGCTCCTGTGCCTTGCGGCTGCTTCTGGCGGGAGCGCTGCGGAGAAATACCAGCCAGTAGATAAGCGCCAGCAGAGCGCACAGCGCCATGGCGATATCTTCAAAGCTCAGTGACCATCGCTTTGCCACCGGCTGGGGGAACATATTTTCTGTGACCTCCAAGGTCATGGTGACGCTTTCCTGATCCTTGAGGGGCTCCCGGAAGGTGCCGGAAATCACATTGCCTTCCACCGTGCAGTCCATGAGAGTTTCGATGGATTCCGTGTGGTATGTACTGGTGAATTTCGGTCGGGATTCCACTTCTGTGGGCAGAGTAATGGAAAACTGCATCTGCTCAATGGGGAACGAAAACCCGGACAGCAGCGGCACAGTCAGCAGCAGCTTGCCGTTGCGTTGTTTGGTAACGGCATCCGGCAGAGAATACCGCAGCTGGAAAGTCTGCGTGCCGATGCCGCCGATGCTTTTGGAAAGATCTGCCCAGCGCAGAGAATTCCGACGGACGGTTTTTGCGCTGTTTCCGTTTACCGTGATGTCCCGGGCCGTCTCCGGCAGGGGAAACTGAAGCTTGGAAACCTCACTGTCCAGCTGCAGCGTCACAGTCAAAGAAAAATCACAGGCGCCGCTGGACGAGAAAACGCTGTCGCTTTTGAGATCCGTTACGGAATTGGCGGCAGAAACTGCCGTGGTCAGCATCAGACAGCAAAGTAAAATGAGAATAAACCGCCGCACGGCAGTACCTCCTTTTGGTGTTATGTTATCTTGCAATTTTAACATGAAACACCGGAAAATGCAAGGCAGCCCCCGAATTTTGGCCGTAAAAAAACTTCCGGGCGGGAAGCCCGGAAGTTTTGCTTATGCGCAGGCGTCTTCTTTAACGATCACAAAACCGTCGACCAGATTGGCGCTCAGCAGCTGTCCTTTTACGGAAACGCTGCGTTCCATCAGATCCGTCAGGACGACGCAGCCGTCCTTCATGTCGATCCGCATGACATTTTTCATAATGATGGCATCGTCACTGCGGGTGTTTCTATAAACGGTGGAAAGACACATAATAAAAGATCTCCTTACTGTAAACTGCTCAGCACAGCGCTGAGGCGCAGGTTGCCCTTCTCAAAATCGGAAACGGCAGCCATGACCTGCTCGTATGCCACATGATTACCGGCCTTTTCCAGCTGGGAAGCCAGCTCTGCCAGCTCTCTTGCGTGGGCGGCGTTGTGGCCAATCATGTATTTCATCAGAGCGGTCAGTTCTTCCATGGGGGTATGCTCACAGGTGCCGGCGCAGCCTGCACAGCTGCCGCTGCACTCGTGGGAATGCTCATGGTCAGAATGCTCGTGGGAATGTTCGTGAGTATGCACAGTGCCGTCGGCATGAGTGTGCTCATGGATGTGGGTGTGTTCGCCCACATGATCGTGATCGATATGCATGGTGATTCACTCCTTATATATACTTTATGCCTGTATTATACCCGTAAACCGCAGAACTGTCAAAGGGAATCTGCAAAAAATCCCGGAGACAGGGGGATCTGTCTCCGGGAAATGCTTATTTGCCTTTTACGGGAGACACCTTAAAATCGGTGACTTCGCCGCTCTTTTCGTTTTTGGTAAAGGTGGCGCTGGCAACCTTCACAAGGGAGTGGTACTTATCCTTCTTGGGGCCGCTCTTGGAGTATCCCCAGAGGGTGTCCTCGGTGTATTTGTCATCAGCTGCCTGACCGGCGGCAAATGCTTCCTCGTCCAGCACATAAACAGCCACGGTGTAGTCGGTTTCTTTCTCAAAAAGACCACGGTAGGCGCTGTCTACTACGCAGAATACCTTCTGGTCGTCCCAGTCGTCGGTTTTATCCAAAACCAGATCCTTCATGGACTTGTTCATTTCCACACGCTCTTCTTTGGTGTAGTCAGCGGAGCGGGAGACGCCCTGAGAACCGTAACGGTAGTTCAGATAGGCAACTGCGCTGCCGGAACCCAGCACAAAGAGGCACACCAGAGCAACGATCTGCCGGGCAGTGAACTTCAAAGTGGCATCCGTGTCATAAATGAGTCTTGCCCGACGAACCACAGGCAGCAATACCTTCAAAAACAGGGTGACGACTACGGATTCAATGGGGAAGAATGCCAGATTCTTAAAAATCCGAGCCACGGTGAAGATGCCGGTGATCTGCTTTTTGGCAGCTTCGGGGTTGCCCATGTACATATACTGCCAGGAGAACAGCATGGTCTGCAAAATCACATTCACGAAGAAGCAGATGCAGAACCGAGCCACCACCACACGCCATGCGGAGAGCTTTGTCCGGTAAAGAAGCAGGGCGTAGATTACGGAGCTGGCGATCTCTGTCAGCATGAAGGGCAGGAAATAGTCGCCGGTGGGGAACAGCATGAAGCCCACGGTGTCGGAAATAATGGCTGCGGGAATGGCCACAACGGGTCCGAAGATCATGGAACCCAAGGCATTTGCCAGCATAGCGGCGGAAATACCCAGCTGGGGAGCCAGATAAATGGTAGCGGGTTTCAGCGCAATGCGCAATGCCGTCATAAGTGCGGCGATTACCAGCATTCGGACATCCTTCATTTCGCCTGCGGCGTCACGCCAGTAGGCCTTGGAGAAGGGATGGGGATAAAGATTGTCGCTCGTGTGTTTTCTGTACATATAAATAGATCCTCCTTTTTTGCAGCGTTGGTGACCCGATTTTCTGCATTCCCGGTGCTGAAAAACAAAAAACCCCGACAGCAAAAGCCGTCAGGGAGCATTCTTCAGTCATAGAGGGAATGGCAGCGCAATAACAGCCGACCAATCGCCCGACCGAGTAACGTTGCTACATAAAGGAGGCAAATCCAATATGCAACAGCGGGTGCGGTAACCCCATCGCGGAACGAAGTCCTTCGTCTGTCAGACAACTCCCCATTTTGACAGCACTTCACGCGGGATTCCTACTCTGTTCGCCGATATCATACACGAAAGAACGGCAAATGTAAATAGCTTTTTGAAAATAATTCCACATTTTGGAAAGTTATCTGAAAAAAAGTAAAATAATAGAAGGGGCAGAGCGGTCTTAACCGGCGGGCGGCTGCATATATAATGTATAGCGCCTGTTTGCCGGCCGGGGTATGTGCCGATTTGCCGGCCGGGGTATGTACCGATTTGCTAACTGAGGTATGCGCTGATTTGCCGACTGGGGTATGTGCCGATTTGCCGTCCGGGGTAAGCGCTGATTTGCTGACTGGGGGTAAGCACCGATTTGCCGGCCGGGGGTATGTGCCGATTTGCTGGCCGGGGTATGTGCCGATTTGCTGACTGGGGGTATGCGCCGATTTGCCGACCGGAGAAAACGGCGTGACCCAAAGAGCAAAAAAGGCAGGGAGACGCTGAAATTCACCGACACAAAAGCCAATGAAAAACGAACAAGCGTTGGACTTTGGGGGTATTTTGACAAAATGAGTGTACGACAGGGAAACACTTGTTCCTGCGTTTTGTACACAGCTCACGGATTTTAGAAGTCTGAAAAACCGAAATCACCTGTTTTCGGAACAATCAAATTGCCGTTTTCTTAGACTGTATTTTGGGACAAAGACGGTTGTCCATAGAAAGAAAAAACTGGAAAATTGTATAAACGCCGTCAATTTCACCGAAAACGAATAGAGAATGTACATACGATTTGCACATGTGGCATAAAAAAATAAAAAATAATTGACTTTTTTGTGCTTGGATAGTAAAATATCACTAAATTTATTCGTGATTTTAAGGTTCAAAAACCCCGATCCCATGAGTAAATTTCAAAATGCAAGGAGGAACAAAAAATGAAAAAGTTATTGGCACTAACTTTGGCGCTCCTCATGGTTATGGGCATCTTCGCTGGCTGTAATTCCAGTGATAAGCCTTCTACGGAAGGTCCCGATGACCAGAAGAACGCTACCTACACCTACACTGACGGTTTGACGGTGATGCCTTCTAACTGGAATGTCTGTACCCACAGAGGCGTCGACGATGCATATCCTCTCGATTACATCGCTGTTGGCCTGTATTCTTTCATCTACAACGATGAACTGAATCCCGTAGAGGGCAAGGACCCCTACATGGGCTACAAGATCGTTCCTGAAATGGCTGCTGACTTCCCCGTGGATGTCACCGAGCAGGTCAAGAAGGATCATCCCGAGTTCAACATTCCCGCATCTGCAACTAAGGGCTTTGCTTACACCATCGACCTCAACAAGGATGCTTGCTGGGAGAATGGTACCCCCATCAATGCCGATACTTATGTAGAGTCCATGAAGATCCTGCTGGATCCCAAGCTGGACAACTACCGTGCAGTTGATAAGTACAGCGGCCAGTTCGTGATTGCCGGTGCTGAGTTCTATGCAAACTCCGGCCACTCCAAGCCCCTGTCCCTGAGCAAGGTTCAGTCTTACCTCGGCGCTGCTGACCTGCAGGCTGTTGTGAATGCTTATCCCGATGCTCACGGTTACATCGACTGGTATAACTCCTTCCGCGTTCAGTACGACTTCGAGAAGTTCCCCTGGAAGTCCGGCCAGGATGTTAAGGCTGAAGGCTTCAGCATTGAGCCTAAGGCTGATGACGGCCCCGTTGAGCTGCCCCTGAGCGTTAAGGACACCTGCGAGTTCTATGTAAAGACCTGCCTGCTGCTGGGTCAGACCAAGGAACAGGCTGAGGGCTTTGTTCCCGATGAGGTCTATGTCAACTATACCTACCCCGCTGATGCAAGCTTTGACAATGTCGGCCTTTACAAGAGCGGCGACTACCAGATCACTCTGGTTCTGGGCCAGTCTCTGGCAGGCTTCAACCTGCTGTACAGCCTGGGCAGCCCCTGGCTGGTCGAGCCTGAACTCTACAAGTCCACTATTAAGGAAAACGACGGCGTTTACACTTCTAACTACTGCACCAGCGTAGAGACCACCCTTTCCTATGGCCCCTACCGTGTGGCTTCCTTCCAGAGCGATAAGTCCATGCGTTTTGAGCGCAACGACAAGTGGTACGGCTATACCGATGGTAAGCACGTCTACAAGGATCCTCAGGACGGCAAGACCTACACCATGTACCAGACCACCGCAATCGACGCTCAGAAGGTTCCTGAGGCTGCTACCCAGAAGCTGATGTTCCTGAAGGGCCAGCTGATGACCTACGGTCTGCAGGCTGATGACTTCGCAAGCTACCGTAATTCCGAGTACGCATTTGTAAGCCCCGAAGCTACCACCTTCTTCATGATCGTGAACGGCAACATGGGTGCTATTCAGAAGCGTGAGGCTGATGCAAAGTTCGACAAGAACACCACCGACCTCGAGACCATGACCCTGCTGAACTTCCGTAAGGCTCTGGCTATTACCTATGATAAGGAAAAGTTCGCTGCTACCATTTCCCCGGCTCGTTCCGGCGGCTACGGCATCATCGGTACTCCTTATATCTACGACCCCGATACCGGTGCTCGTTACCGTGACACCGATCAGGCTAAGAAGGTTCTGTGTGACTTCTACAGTGTAGATGTTTCCAAGTTCGCTTCTCTGGACGATGCTGTTAAGTCCATCACCGGTTATGACCCCATTGAGGCTAAGAATCTGTATGCCAAGGCATTTGAAGAAGCTCTGGCTGCCGGTTACATTACCGATAACGATAAGGACGGCAAGTCCGATCAGGTTGTTACCATTGAGTACTGCCTGACCGCTGACAACGACTTCATGACCAAGACCATTGATTACCTCAATGAGAAGATGAGCGAAGTTACTGTTGGTACTCCCTTCGAGGGCAAGGTTAAGTTCGTTAAGTCTGCTCCTTACGGAAATGACGCTGATAAGAAGCTCAAGGGCGGCCTGTCCGATATGTTCCTGGCAGGTTGGACCGGCTCTCTGCTGAATCCCTTCGGCCTGACTCGTCTGTACACCGATCCTGCTTACCAGTACGATGCTACATGGTTCAACTCCGCTGCTGTGAAGCTGACCATCAATGTTCCTGTGGACGGCAAGAAGACCGATGTCACCATGCCTCTGAACAAGTGGTCCGATGCTCTGAACGGTGCAACCGTTATTGTCGACGACAAGGAGTACAACTTCGGCGAAGGCATTGTTGATGTTGAAACCCGTCTGGACATCCTCGCAGCTATCGAAGGCGAGATCCTGAAGACCTACAACTACCTGCCCATGCTGCAGAATGCAGGCATGCATCTGCTGAGCCAGAAGGCATTCTACGTTGTTAAGGATTACAATCCTGTTCTGGGTCGTGGCGGCATCGCCTACCTGAAGTACAACTACAACGATGTTGAGTGGGACGCATATGTCAAGGAGCAGGGTGGAGAGCTCAAGTACTAAAATTTCCACAAAACTGAGATGGATATTTTGAAATCTTAGTTAACCCAAGTTGCGTACTGTAGCAGGGGGCTTTCCCCTGCTACAGTTTCCGCATATTTCAATCGATACCACACTTCCCCTTAGAGAGATAAACGCTTGTCTTTGAGGGTACATTGGGCAGATGCGACCCCCACGGGGAGTTTTTTGTCCGTAGGAGGTTTGTCATGTTTAAGTACATTTCACAAAGAATTTTGTACATGCTGCTGGTATTTCTGATTATTACCTGCATGTGCTTTATACTGATTCGTATGCTTCCGCCTACGATTCTGCCCCCCGGAGACCCTCATGCTGCAATCATTGAGGCGCGTCGGGAGGCTTTGGGCTATAATAAACCCTATATGGTTCAGTTTGGCATTTTCCTGAAAAATGTCATCACTAAGTTCGACTGGGGCGTCAGCGATGTGCTGTATACCGGTCAGAATGTTACAGACATCTTCTTCTCCAAGGTGCCTGCTACCGTAATTGTTAATTTCTACTCTATTATATTGAGTATTCCGCTGGGCATCGGTCTCGGTATCCTTGCTGCTCTCAAAAAGAATACCTGGATCGACTACAGCATTTCCACCCTTACCATGGTGGTTATCTCTGTTCCCAGCTTTGTATATGCCTTTTTGATCCAGTATTTCCTCAGCTATAAGCTGGGCTGGTTCCCGTTCCTGATGAAACCCGGCACAGACTGGTTCAGTCCTGCCATGTTCGTCAGTATGCTTCCTGCCGTGCTGTCTCTTTCCTTCGGTGTTATCGCCGGATTTACGAGAACCACCCGTGCAGAGCTGACGGAAGTACTTACCAGCGAGTTTATGCTCCTTGCACGGACAAAGGGCCTGACTAAGGCACAGGCGACTGTACGCCATGCGCTTAAAAACTGTCTGGTAGTTGTTGTTCCTGCTATCTTCGGTCAATTTGTCGGCGTTTTGGGCGGCAGTCTGATTATCGAAAAGATCTTTGCCATCCCCGGCGTTGGTGGATTGGCTCTGTCTGCAATCAATGCACAGGACTATCCGATCTTTATGCTGGTCACCTGCTTCTATACTGCCATTGGTTTGATCGCTAGCCTTGTGGTCGATATCAGCTACGGCTTTATCGATCCTCGTATCAGAATGGGGTCGAAGAAATGATGAACAATAAAGAATTTGAACATATCCCGCAGGAGAAATTTGCATTCGTCCAGATGGATGCACACCTGCACGATCAGAAGTTTGAGACTAAGGCAAGAGGCTTCTTTGCCGATGCCATGCTCCGCTTCAGTAAGAACAAATCCTCTGTGGTTGCAGCATGGATTCTGCTGTTTCTGATTATTTTTGCCCTTGTGGCACCGCTGGTCACTCCTTATAAGATCACGGATAAGGATACGCGCTACACCAGTGCGCCTGCCTATGTCCACGGCATTGCCAAATTGGGCCTTGGCATTATGGATGGCGGCGTGAAGCGCCCCAGCCTGAATGATGCTTCTGTCAATGCTCTGAAGGGTATTGCACAGGAAACCGGCTATGATCCTATTAACAAGGTGCTGGGCACAACCAGTACCACAGTTAAGGAGCGTGGCCAGCTGGTAACGAAATATTACCACACGCTTGATGTTAACTACTACTACGAAAAGGGTGTTGTTTACAGCGTTTTCTCTCACGACGAGTTTGAGAAAATTCAGGCATGGCAGGATGAGACCGGTATTCAGGTTATCTACCCCTATGTCGATGATGAAATCGCTGCCGGCAACTCTAACGTCTGGTATGAAGTTGACAGCAAGGGCGCTGCCAAGCTGGACAAGGACGGCAATTTCGTGCCTGCCTACTCCACCAACAAGGAGATTGAGGGCAGCCCCTACCATTCTCTGCGGATCCCCGGTGACAACGGTGATTACATCTACTCCGTGTCCAAGTCCGGCTCTGTTCAGTGCCGTATCAACTACTATAACTACTACTGGTATTTGAACGGACACGAGCCTATGTATGTGTTTGGTACAAACACCATGGGTCAGGACCTCTTTACCGCTATTGGTATCGGCGCACGGTTCTCCCTGATGTTCGCTCTGGTGGTTTCCGTTATCAACCTCACCATCGGTGCGGTTTACGGCGCTGTTCAGGGCTACTACGGCGGCTGGGTGGATATGCTGCTGGACCGTATCTGCGATATTCTTTCCGGTGTTCCCTTCATTGTTGTGGCAACACTGTTCCAGCTGCATCTGGCACAGAAAGTGGGTATTGTGCCCTCGTTCCTGTTTGCCTTCGTGCTGACAGGCTGGATCGGAATGGCTGCTCTGACCCGTAAGCAGTTCTACCGCTTCAAGAGTCAGGAATTCGTTATGGCTGCCCGTACTCTGGGCGCATCCGACAGCCGTCTGATGTTCAAGCACATTTTCCCCAACGCAATCGGCACCATTATTACGAGCTGCGCTCTGATTATTCCCGGCACCATCAATTCCGAGACTTCCATGACCTACCTCGGCATCGTGAATCTGACCGATTTTGCCGGCACCACCATCGGCACTCTGCTGAGCCAAGGTAATGCAGCTGTTGTGCAGGCACCTCATGCGCTCTTCTGGCCCAGCCTGTTCCTGGCCCTGCTGATGATCTGCTTCAACCTGTTTGGCAACGGCCTGCGGGATGCCTTTAACCCGTCTACGAGAGGAGTGGAAGATTGATGGAAACTAAACTGCAAGTAAAAAATCTCCGCATTTCCTTCCGTACCAATGACGGTAAGGTTCAGGCAGTGCGTGATATCAGCTTTGATCTGGCGAAGGGTGAGACCCTCGCCATCGTGGGCGAATCCGGCTCCGGTAAGTCCGTTACTTCCAAGGCAATTCTGGGTATTCAGGCTGCCAACGCTATCACCGAGTCCGGCGAGATCATCTATGACGGCCAGGACCTGCTGAAAATCTCCGAGGAAGAGTTCCACAAGATCCGTGGCGATAAAATCGCCATGATCTTCCAGGACCCCATGTCCAGCCTGAACCCCATTGTTAAGATCGGTAAGCAGCTGACCGAGGCCATGATCCTCAAGGGCAAGGCCAGACAGCGGGAAAGCCGTGAGAATTTCAATACTTACCTCAAGAACCTCAACAAGGCTATGATCGAGGCCAATGCCAAGGGCGACAGCGCCAAGGCAGCTGAGATCAATACCATGTGCAAGCAGTTCGATAAGTTCGAATTCAAGCACACCAAGTTGCAGGCTGAGTACAACAATGCTTTCGATGCCGCCAAGGAAGTCATTCCCATGATTGACACTGTGGGCTTCGAGCTTGAGAAGAAAGCTTCCAAGGATGCTACCGACCGCCTGAACGACATTGCAAAGCTGGCTAAGTACTCCATCAGCGAGTATGTGGTCAAGACCAATGCAGAGGAGATGAAGAGTCTCTCTGAAAAGGTGCTTCCCCAGTATAAGGTCGGCCGGGTGAAGAACGATTATCAGGAGCTGGTTGATACCCTGTACCGCATCCGTGACATTGCCAAGGAAGCTATCCAGAAGCCTGTTCCCAACTTCTTCCGTATGGGCTACTACCTGACCTTCAGTGACAAGCCCCTGCCGGATATGCCTGTTGATCAGCTGAACGACTACCTGCGCAAGTATCTGGACGATAATTTCATGATGTCCTTCATTGCTATGGCAAAGGCTGCCCGTGAGCATACTGCCCGTGTGTCTTATGACAACATGCGCACCGCAATTGAAACCCTGCGTTCCAGCCTGCCGGTGTTCCAGAAGGAAAAGCTCGACAAAAAGGAAGTTGCTGCTGCATCTAAGGAAATGGCTCTGGCCGTTGCAGCTGCCGTTGATCCTCTGGCAATCGTAAAAGACGGCCTCAGCTATACCTTCGCACCCAGCATCAAGAACGAGGTTTCCACCTACTTTGGTGCCATCCACAAGAACGCTATGGCTATACGGGCCTATAATAAGGACAAGGCCAAGCATGACCGTCTGGTAGCAAAGGGCAAGAAACCCGATTGGGAAGTTGCCGCTGCTGCTGTTGTGGATCAGGAGCTGGTTAAAAAGAATATTACCGGCATCATCGATCGTCTGATCGAGCATTATGAGCAGCTGCTGGCTTCTGCCGATCAGCGCAACTACGAAGAGGAAACCGTTGCTTCTATCGACTATCTGATGGAAAATGCCTCCGGCGTTGTGGAAAAGGTTACCCGCCGCACCGCTAAAGAGCGCGCTATCCGCCTCATGAACGAGGTCGGTATCGCCGAGCCTCACAAGCGCTACAATCAGTATCCCTTTGAGTTCTCCGGCGGTATGCGTCAGCGTATCGTTATCGCAATTGCTCTGGCGGCAAACCCGGATATTCTGATCTGTGACGAGCCCACCACCGCATTGGATGTTACCATTCAGTCCCAGATTCTGGAGCTGATCAACAACCTGAAGAAGGAGCGTCAGCTTTCCGTTATCTTTATCACCCATGACCTGGGTGTTGTGGCAAACATGGCAGACCGTGTGGCTGTTATGTACGCCGGTAAAATCGTGGAGTACGGCACCGTAGATGATATCTTCTACCATGCTGCCCATCCCTACACTTGGGCACTGCTGTCCTCCATGCCGGATCTTGACACCAACGATAAGCTGGATGCCATCCCCGGTACACCCCCCAATATGATTTACCCGCCTGTCGGCGACGCATTTGCAGCGAGAAATAAGTACGCTATGCAGATCGACTTCGAGAAGCAGCCGCCTATGTTCAAGATTACCGACAGCCACTATGCAGCTACTTGGCTGCTCCATCCGGACGCACCGAAGGTTGAAATGCCCAAGGTTATCCGGGACCGCATTGCCAGAATGGAGAAGAAGAGAGGTGAAGACCATGCCGAATAATGATGAAACCCTGCTGCGAGTAGAGCATCTGTGCCAGTATTTTGGCAACAACAAGGCAGTTGACGATGTCAACTTTGAAATCAAGCGCGGCGAGGTCTTCGGCCTCGTAGGTGAGTCCGGCTGTGGTAAAACTACCACAGGCCGCTCCATCATCAAGCTTTACAACATCACCGGCGGTAACATCTACTTTAAGGGTGTCCGTATTGCAGCCGGTAAGCTCACATATCAGAAGGCGATTGCTGAGGCCAAGGAAAACTATGAAAAGGAATCCAAGGCACATCCTGAAAAGGCAGCAGAGCTGAAGGCTCAGATGGAAGAGACCATTGCGCAGCAGAAGAAGCTCATGGCGGAAGCCATGCACGACCAGAAAAACTGCGACAAGGAATATTCCAAGCAGCGTGTGGCAGAGCTGAATGCCAAGTACCAGCCCCTGCTCGAAAAGGCACAGGGTGCGGAAAAGGAAAAGCTCACCGCCGAGTATAAAAACGAACTGCGCAAGGCCAAAAAGACCAAGCTGGTGACCCAGATCCAGATGATCTTCCAGGACCCCATCGCTTCTCTTGACCCCCGTATGACCGTTAAGGAGATCATCTCCGAGGGCCTGGTGATTCAGGGCGAGCGGGATAAGAATGTCATTGATGAAAAGGTCTATGAAATGCTGGAGCTGGTCGGTCTGGTTCGTGAGCACGCAGGCCGTTACCCCCACGAGTTCTCCGGCGGTCAGCGTCAGAGAATCGGCGTGGCCCGTTCCATTATTATGAACCCCGAGCTCATCATTGCGGACGAGCCTGTTTCCGCTCTGGACGTTTCCGTTCAGGCTCAGGTCATCAACCTGCTGAATGAGCTGCGTGAAAAGTTCGGCCTTACCATTCTGTTCATTGCCCATGACCTGTCCGTCGTTAAGTATTTCTCCGACCGGATCGGCGTTATGTACTACGGCAAGATGGTTGAGCTGGCATCTTCCGATGAACTGTTCCGCAATCCTCTCCATCCTTATACCCAGTCTCTTCTGTCTGCTATTCCCCTGCCGGACCCCATCTACGAGAAGAACAGAAAGCGTATTGTTTACAATCCGCTGGCTGCCCATGATTATTCTGTGGATAAGCCCAGCTTCCGGGAAGTTGCACCGGGACACTTCGTCCAGTGCAACGATGCAGAGTTTGAGAAGTATCAGAAGATGCTGAAGTAAGGCCATGAAGGACAAAACAAAAACACTCATCACTGATTTTGTGCTCGGCGTTGTGATTGCAGGCGTTGTGATCTTTATAAACCGTGGGATGGACTATTCCCTCAGCCAGCGGCTGTGCGACGCTTGCTTCGTGGCAGGTGTCCTGCTGCTGGGTGCCGGAGGACTGCGGTTCTGCAAAAATCAAGGCGCTTTTGATATGATCACTTATGGCGCTTCTATGGCGTTTTATACCGCATTTCCTGCGGCACAAAGCCCGGAGCGCCGGGGCGAAGATTTCATTGCCTATCGGGAGAGAAAACATCTCAAGGCCAAGCCCTGCGCAGATTTGGTGATTTCCGGATGCGTCTATCTGGCGCTGGCACTGATATGCCTGCTGATTTATTACATGGTGTGAGCCGGTAAAGATCTCCGGAAAAATCTTCAAAGAAAATACCCGGGTGCGTCCCCAATCGGAACGCACCCGGGTTTCTTTTTGCCGTATAATAAAAATGCCCGGAGTAATCCGGGCATTTTTGCGTATTTTATTCCGCAACAAGCGTCACGATGCTTTCCACATGGGCGCAGCGGGGAAAAAGATCGGCGGCAAGGGCATTCTTGAGCCGGTAGCCCCGCTCCTTCAGAAGCTTCACATCCCGGGCAAGCGTAGCCGGATCGCAGGAAACGTACACGATTCGCCGGGGCTGCATCCGGGCGAGCGCTTCAATGCAGTCGGCATTTAAGCCCTTCCGAGGGGGATCGACCACGGCAACATCAATTTTTCTGCCCTGCTTTTCCAGTTCCAGCGCTGCCTGTCCGGCGTCACCGCAGAAAAATTCCGCATTTTCAATGCCGTTGCGTCTGGCGTTGTCCTTGGCGTCCTCCACCGCCTGAGGAATCACCTCCACGCCAATGACCTGCCCTGCGGCAGAAGCCATGGAGAGGGTGATGGTGCCCACGCCGCAGTAAAGATCCAGCACTGTGTCTGCCTTGGTGATCTCTGCCTGACGGATGGCGGCTTCGTAGAGCCGCTGGGCCTGATGGTGGTTTACCTGATAGAAAGAACGGGGGGACAGCCGGAAATTCAGCCCGCAGAGGGTGTCCTCGATATAGCCCGGGCCGTGAAGGGTGATGAATTCATCTCCCAGCACGGCGTTGCCCTTTTTGGTGTTGACGGAGAGCACCAAGGTGGCAAAGCCCGGAATCTTTTGCAGCCGCCCGACAAGCTCCGGCACATGGGGCAGACTGCGGCCGTTTACCGCAAGGCAGACAAGAATCTGCCGGGAAACTGCCCCCCGGCGGACATAAATATGGCGCAGAAGTCCCGTATGGGACAGCTCATCATATACGGATATGCCGTATTGGTTTACATAATCTATAACAGCATCCTTGACGGCATCGGTTTCCTCCGGCAGAATGAGACAACGCTGATTTTCCACAACGCTGTGGGTGCCTCTGCGGAAAAATCCGGCGTAGGCTTTTCCTTTTTGCGTGGACACCGGATACTGGGCTTTGTTCCGGTAGCTGTGCCAGTCCGGGGCTTCCAGAATGGACAGGCTTTCCAGATTTTCGCCGCCGATGCGGTTTAAGCAGCAGCGAACCCGCTCTGCTTTCAGACGGGATTCCTCGGCATAGTCCATGTGGTGAAAATCGCAGCCGCCGCAGAGCTTGGCTACGGGGCAGGGGCGGTTCTGCCGATGGGGGGATCGCTCCAAAATCTGAGTGATTTTTCCGGCCGCCCAGGTTTTCTGCGCCTTTTCAATCCGCACCAGACACTTTTCTCCCACAATGGCGTTGGGGATAAATACGGCGCAGCCCTCTATTTTTGCAATGCCCTGACCCTCGGTGGTGTAGTCGCAGATCACGGCCTCATAAATCTGATTTTTGCTTAGCATACTGGCTCCTCCCCGGATTTTTCCGGTAATTTCAGATACTTTATCATAGCATAAAAATTCGCCTAGGTAAAGGGAGGGTTGAAAAACCGGTGAAAACTGGTATGATAGGGTCAGAACGGAGGAAAACTCTATGGATTATGTAAACTGCAACCTGTGCCCCCGATGCTGCGGCGTGGATCGCACCGCAGGACAGCGGGGATTTTGCGGCTGCCCGGATGTGGCGCTGGTGGCAAAAACCATGCTCCACAAGTGGGAGGAGCCGGCTTTGGCGGGAAACGGCGGCAGCGGCGCCATATTTTTCGGCGGCTGTACTCTGGGATGCCGCTACTGCCAGAACAGCGCCATCAGCGGCGGCCCTGTGGGAAAACCCACGGATTCCGCACAGCTGCGGCAGATCATGGAGGAGCTGATCGCTCAGGGAGCGGAAAACATCGATCTTGTGACGCCCACCCATTTCCTGCCCACCATTTTGCCGGCGCTGACCCCCAAACTTGGGGTGCCGGTTGTTTATAACTGCGGCGGCTACGAGCGGGTGGAGACTTTGCGGCAATTAGAGGGCAAGGTCGATATTTACCTGCCGGATCTCAAATATGCGGATGCAGTGTTAGGGCGGAGCCTTTCCGGTGCCGGGGATTATTTCGGCGTGGCGGCCTCTGCCATTCGGGAAATGGTGCGTCAGGTCGGCGCTCCTCAATGGGAGGGCGAGCGGCTGAAAAAGGGCGTCATTATCCGGCACCTTATTTTGCCGGGATGTGTGGAAAATTCCCTCAAGGTTCTGGACTGGATCGGTGAAACCTTTGCCCCCGGCGAGGTTCTGGTGAGCCTCATGCGGCAATATACCCCCATGGGGGGACTGCCTGCGCCCTTTGACCGGCGGATCACAGACGAAGAATACGATGCAGTCCTCAGCTGGATGTATCTTAACGATCTGGAAGGATTTACACAGGAAGCCGAAGCGGCGGACAAGGGATTTATTCCGGATTTCTGACAGATATGGATTTGTTTCGGGAGAAAACTCTGTAATTGTAATATTTTCCAAGAATCCCCCTGAGGGGGATGGAAAATTCGGGTAGAAATCGGCGTTTCTACAATTGACATTTTCCTATTGTAAAGGTAAAATATTATCGATATACCATGCGCTCTTGTACAGCGGGAGTGCATTGTTTTGATAATCAAGTTTTAGGAGGAAATCACTTTGAAGGATTGGGCAACTTTAACTACTGTCGAGGAGATGGAAGCTGTCACCAACTCTCTGCTGGAAAACGGCAAGAAGGTGGGCGCTGACACCTGGCAGCAGCGGGTCAAGAATCAGACCCCCCATTGCGGATTTGGCGAGGCAGGTACCTGCTGCCGTATTTGCTCTATGGGCCCCTGCCGCATTACCCCCAAGAGCCCCAGAGGCATCTGCGGCTGCGATGTTCACGGCATCGTCGCCCGTAACTATCTGCGTTTTACCGTTGGCGGTACCGCAGCACACTCCGACCATGGTCGTGAGATCATGCACACCCTGCACCAGACCAGCCCGGACGGCAACTACCAGATCAAGGATCCGGAAAAGCTGATCCGCATTGCTAAGGAGTGGGGCGTGGAGACCGAAGGTAAGGACATCTACGATCTGGCCCATGAAATGGCAGAGATCGGCCTGATGGAGTATGGTACTCCCTTCGGAACTCAGAAATTTGCAAAGCGTCCTCCCCAGCATACACAGGATCTGTGGGAAGCCGCCGGCATCACCCCCCGTGCTATTGACCGGGAAATTGCTACGGCTATGCACATGACCCACATGGGCTGTTCTTCTCTTGCTGAGGCTCTGATCCGTCAGTCCCTCCGTGCAGGCCTCTCCGACGGCTGGGGCGGCTCCATGATGGGCACCGAGTTCTCCGACGTTATGTTCGGCACTCCCAAGCCTGTTGACACCACCGCCAATATCGGCGTTATGGAGAAGGACATGGTCAACATCATTATCCATGGCCACGATCCCTCCCTGTCTGAAATGGTTGTACATTACGCCAACGATCCCGAAATGATCGCTCTGGCTAAGAGCTACGGCGCCAAGGGCATCAACATTGCCGGTGTCTGCTGTACTTCCAACGAAGTTGCTATGCGTCACGGCATCCCCATGGCCGGTAACTTCCTGAATCAGGAAAATGTAGTACTTACCGGCGCCTGCGAAGCCATTGTTGTTGATATTCAGTGTATCTTCCCGGCTCTCGGACC
>RCNI01000808.1_pt1 | contig 18320 bp, 10 predicted proteins | sample 2041151 | NCBI WGS metagenome assembly RCNI01 (sample SAMN09708214, study PRJNA481090) | feces metagenome | isolation source: feces | place: Antarctica: Albino Rookery | reverse complement strand
GGTGAGCAGAGCTATTGGGTGGAGGATCACCAAGAGCCGCAGCCCTATGGGAGTGTTTTAACTGAGATTCTCAACTATGATTTGAGCCCGATTCAAAAGCAGCTGAATGAGCTGAATCGTATGATTGCGGAACAAGACAGAGCCTCTGCACCCAGATGCTTTCTGGATCTGCTGTCTTCGTTTGCCACTCTTCCGCTATACCGTTTTCATATGGAGGATTTTCGTTTTTTTACTTCTCTGCCAGTAGAAGCGTTGTTTGTAGGCGAAGCGCTGGAGGCGTTTCAGGATCATATCTGCAACCGGGAATCTCGGCTTTTGCGTGTGATAGAGAGAAGCATCGAGGAGATCCGGCAAATTCAAACCCGCTACGCTTGGTTTCTGGACAGCGTTTTCAGCGGAGCGGAATTCGAAAAGAAAAAAGGCCAGAAGAAAATTCCTCTGGTCTCTTTAATGATAAAAAATAATCTGGAAGCAATGGTCAGTGGAACCAGCCTTGGTGAATCTAAGAAGATTGACGCACCAGCAGTGAACATTCAGTATGCAGTGATTGAACCAGCGGGCCAGCCGCCGGAGCTGGTAGAGAAACTGTATTTTGACAGCCTGTTGGATTTCGTCTATGTGGAGCTGATGAAGGGCTTGCAAAAAGGCTTCATCCCAAAACGCTGTGCTAATTGCGGAACATGGTTCTTGCAGTTTCCCGGTGCCACCTTTGCCTATTGTGATAACCCGGCTCCAGACGCAGAGGGAAAAACCTGCCGAGAGATCGGCGCAGCGACCAGCTTCAAGGACAAGGTAAAAAACAACGAGGTCTGGCAGATCCACCAGCGGGCCTACAAAAAATACTTTGCCCGCACCCGTAAGAAAACTATGAGCGTGACCGATTTTGAAATTTGGTCAAGGGATGCCGAGCGGATAAGGGATGATGCACTGAAACGCTATGCCGCCGCAAGGACAGAGGATGAACGAAAAGAGATAGCAGAAACGCTGAAGACAGAACTGAATCAGCTATAAAAATAAGAACTCCCGAAAGGAGCCTGTCATCATCGGCAGACCCTTCCGGGAGTTCTATTTTACTTGGTGTTAGTCAACACCTAACGCTTTATAAACAGCATCTTCTGCACTCTGGTAGAAGATCAAATTAAAACATCCAATCAGCTCTGCTGGCACAGCTCCAAGATCTGCGGCAGAAGTAATCGGCAGCAGTACCTTTTTTGCACCACTGTCCAGGCAGACCTGCAATGAGTTTGCCAATTCATCAACTTTCATCATGGTTCCAGCGATGCTGATTTCACCCATCACCGCAAGTCCACTGATGGTAGGCTTTCCAAGAGCAATTGATGACAGCGCAATCAGTGTGGGAAGCGCAAGCTTTGTGGTCATGCCGATACCCTGTAAATCTTGATAATTGACGATGTAATCCTTTGTCGTGGTGCTGATCGTTCCACTGATATGTCCTGCGTTGGCTTTGAGAAAGTTAAAGGCGGTGTTTGTCGCTTCTTTTGCTTCACGATCTGCTCCAAGACCGGTTCGCTCTAACTTTCCGTTGCCGGGGAGCATCTGCGACTCCAAACGGAACACGCCAATCATTCCGGATTTTCCCTGAGATACAGTGTAGACCTGACCGGGGTTGCACATCCCCTCCGGGATCAACTTACCACCACCTTGTTCCGGTACGGATACATAGGTTTCCTCAAAGCTGTCCTTGTCGATATAGGAGAAGTTCACATCGTAGAACTCCATGCCGCCCAGCTTTTTCAGCTGCTCTTTGACACGGCGGCGCATCTCCAGCGCGAGTTTCAGAATCTCTTCAAGCTGCTCCTTTGTGAACTCACCGTCTGGATAAACCAACTTAATCAGCCCGTCTACCATTCTTCTGACTGCAATGGTGTCACGCTGATTGAGGTTAGAGCCTAAGCGGAAATATTTGTCAAGGGCATCTCCATATTGTTCCTTTCGTAGCTCACGAATAAACTCTGCCAGATAGTCCGTGATAAAGCCATAGTCGTCGGTGAAATGGTCTGGACGGAACTTGGGAATTTCCCAACCGGGAAGATAACAGTGAATGCGGTCAAGGAAGGCCGTATCGGTTCCCATCTCCGGCGGGAACGGATCAAACAGGCTGGAAGTCTTGAGCAGCACATCCACGCTCTGATTGATGTTGCCCACAAAGACCATCGAAGCACTGGCGGCTTTTTCCTCCTTGCCACGGGCGAAGGAACCGGAAGCCATGTAGTCCTTCATGATTTGTACACCGTCTTTGTCCTTGAATCTGATACCAGCAACCTCATCGAAGGCCACACAGTCCCACAAGCCAACTAATCCAACAGTTTTGCGCCCCATATTGTAAAAGAGATTGGCAACGGTGGTCTGTCCACCGGACACCAGAATACTGTTCGGGGAAATCTCTTTATAGAGATGGGATTTTCCAGTACTTCTCGGTCCCAGTTCGCAGAGGTTAAAGTTATTCTCTACAAGCGGCAGCATACGGATGATGAGCAGCCACTTCTCACGGTAGGAGAGTATATCCGGCTCCATACCGATAGATCGAAGCAGTACATCCATCCACTCGTCCTGCGTGAACGCCTTGCGTCCTTGTTTCAGCTCAGCGATGTCTACATGGGGCATCTGGATGGGTGTTAGCTTGCGAATGCTGATCGGTGTTCCATTCCGATCCTCTTCGGTGTACTCGTAATCCAGCTGAACAATACACCAGATGCCACCGCAGAGCAGTCGGTCAAACTTGGTCGGATATTCTTCATCAATAGGGATGTCTTTCAAACCGAGGTTGGAAAACTCTGCCTCATAGCAATCCCGCTTGATATTCAGGGTTACCATGATCTTATCAATCACTGTGTAGCTGCCTCGCTGCCGGAGAATGGAGAGGATCTTCTGCGCCTCATCCGGGCGGACAAAGTTGTCTGCCAGAATGCGCTTGACATTGTTCACCCCGTCTTCAACGACTTCCGGATCATCTGAACTGCAATATTGTCCCAGAAGAAACTCCAAAACATAGACCGGGACATTTGCACCCTCTTTGATTTTTTTGGTCAAGTCCTTACGGACAATTTTTCCGTCGAACTGCTTCCGTAGCTTATCTTTGATTACAGACCGCTTATCTTCAGTCTCCATAAAATCAGCCATTCATACCGCCCCCCTGTCATGATCTATTTTCAAAACCCATAATCATCAGCAAACGCCAAGTCCATGATGACAGGGTGACGGAATATTTCAAGCCCTGTTGCATCGTCGCATACGACAAAGAAATACTGCTTGTCCTTGTCGTACTTTTTGTCTTTGAACTGGAACTTCATGCGGAAAATGCGCTTCTGTGCGTCTTGATCCCGGCTATCTGCGATGTAGCTGTTCTCGTTGGAAATGCGCTCGTTGTCTTCGGAGAGGAAGAACAGTCGGTAGGTCGCAGACTTCACCACATCGCTGACCGGCTCAGACTGGATGAAGTCCAAAATGGTAATCTTGTTGGTAATCTTGCGTACCATGCTCACCAGCGCAATTCCAGCATTCCGGGTCTCCATGTGTCCGCGCTCCATCTTGATGTCAAGCACCGGCACCAACATTTCTTGCGGAGACGAGCCGCCGTGGACATAGTTTTGACCGCCACCGGCCACCTTGAATACATCGTCGCTAATCGGGAAGGACACCCATTTGCTGTCCGCACTACGCAGGATTGTTCCCATATTCATGCTGACAATGCCATCGCCGGAGATAGGTTCAGGAGCAACTACAAAGCGTCGATTGACAAAAGCGGTCTTATTTTTGATGCAGTCAATCTTGTCACTCTCCGCAACCTTGTCCCGCTTATAGATAAAGCCATGATCCGCTGTAACAATGAAACGGTATGTATTGGCACTGGTGGAGATGCGTCGGATCAGGTCGATAATCTCCGATACCGCCTCACTACAAGCTACAAAAACTTCATCCTCAGTGTTGGGCTTATCACCTCGTGCATCAATCTGGTTATGGTACACATAGACCACCTGTTTGCCGGTAAAGACGCTGCGTAACTCTGTAACTTTCAGCGACTTAATGCTGTCAAACTGCGCACATACGGCATCGCAGTTATATTTTTTCAGAATTGCTTCCCGCTCTGCAAGGTTGTCACAGGGCAGACCATCCACCTGTACCTTGAAGCTATCGGTCATGGTGAGGTCAGTATGAGGAAGCAACGCCGCCATGCCAAGGCGAGTGTAGGAAGGAAGCACACTCAGCTGCACCTCCAGCTTTGCCGTACATTTGGGGTCATCTTGCATTCTCTGGAACAGTTCCTTGCCCACCTCATAGCGCATGGCATCCGAGATGATGACCACAGTGCGCTCTCTGGCATTTTTGATATTCCGGGCATAGAAGTCCCGCTGTAAGGGAAGCTGTGCAAAGGAATCCGGATGCTGAATTGCATGATTCCACTTGGGCAGCAGCGTCTCCAGATATTCGTTTGTGTAGATGTTCTCCACGAGATCCCGCAGTGGCTCAAAGGGCGTGGTGTCCTCAATCTGGTCGTAGGATGAGTAGAAGCGGCGGTACTCGTAGTCAAGCCTAAAGTCTTCTTGCTGATACTGTCGCAAGATGTCCCCAAAGCTGTCCGGACAATGATAATTTCCCGCCTGAATTATCTGGTATGCGCTACTAAGCATCTGATACTGGCTTCCGACCTTTTCTCGGAAATACATCTTGCTTCGCTTTTCGCAGAGCTGAGGGATGGTTAAGTTATCTAGCTTTGCACCGATGTCCTCGGACATCAGTCGCTCCACCAGCCACTTGATGAGGATTTCATCGATGACTGCAAAGGTATCACAGTTTACCAAATTCTCTGGCGGATAGTATGAAAAGGTGGTCTGGGCATTCAATTCTGCGGCAACATGGGTGGACAGCTCGTTGTACCGACTGCGATAGAGAATATTGTTCATCAAGTTGTCCATAAATGCGATGATGTTCCCAGCCTTGTAGGATAAAAACGTCTTCCATGGCTTCGGAAGCTCGGACGGGACATATTTGGCTGTGTAGGTAACAAACATGGTCATAACCAGCTTTTCCAGCGTAGGATTCACATCCGCATAGCCGAAATGCTGCTCGCACAGCTTCCAGAAGTCATTCAAAAGTCCGTACTTCTCAGCTTCAATTAAAAACTTGTTGTCTTCTAGTGAGCTGTCGGTCAGCATGACCCGCATGACTTCCTCGAAGGAACAAGTATGAGTTCGGCAAATGGCAGACAGGAGGCCAGTGATAATGTTCTCTTCGTTAAAATTCTCGATTTCCAGATCATAAAAGCACTGCGTTCGTTCTTTGTTAGCAAAAAACTTTATGTATTTTTCGATAATTGGTTTATACTTCTCATCAATTCCTAAATCAACAGAGAGTAGGGACGCACGATCAGCATAAAACCGTTTGGAGTACAACAGAGTATCTTCCAAATGATTATCCCTAACATCAGGCTTCGGGAAAGGTGCATAGATTAGATAATTCGTTGTGGTGTCTGTCCGTTCGAGAAAAAGTTTGGTAGCAAACTGGTTGTCCGGCTGCAAGAAGTAGACCTTCGCATTGTCCAGCACCACATTCTGCATATCCTCCTCAAACTCACCATTGTCGTCATACCAGAAGACAAGCTTACGGGCATCCCCGGTGAACTCCTCATTTAGCCTATTTATAATTTGAGTTAAACTTAATCCTGCCATATTCTAATGTTCCTCAGATGATAAAACGTTTTTCTCTGGCTTGTTGCGGGGTGATCACAAACAAAGATTGAATCTTCCAGATTTTCATTTCATCTTTCAAATGTAGTCGCAAGCCATCTTGAAGTTCTGGTTCCGGCTCCCAATTTCCCTCTCGAGGATTGATTACCAATACCAAAAAAATCTGGGTATTAGACAAATCTGGATTTACCAGATTTCCTGAAACTTTATCTTGTGAATATCGTTTTAGAAGGATATTTCCATAGAGAGAAAGGGAATGGCGCATTTTTAAAACAATTTCTTCTATAAATTTGTCATACGCTTTTTTCTTTTCCTCTTTCTTCTCTTCAGGAATATCCTCCACAATCTGTCTGGGGCATGAAGACTTTGCCTCGAAGAAATAAAGCTTTTTGCCCCTCTGTAAAATAAATTCACAAGATTTTATTCCGTTCTGGCGCAGACTCTTGGTATACTGTTCACTTGTTTCGATTTGGAAAACTTGATCCTCAGGATATTCCCCGAACCGCATCCCCGATTCCTCTATAATCACTCCCATCACAGCACCTCTGTAACTTCTTGCTTGTAAAGGTCGATAGATGCTTGAATGATAGAGTTCTCCGGCATTCCTTCGCTAAGATTACAAATTTGAGGTTCTTTTCCCTTGATGAGCGAGATACAGGATACTTCATCAGGATATTTTAATGCAATTAAAAATAGCTTTTTAATCACAAAATACGAATGGGTAGAAATAAACACCTGAATTCCCATCTCGTGGGAAATGGAAGAAATCATATCGAGAAATTCGCAAATTGCATCAGGGTGCAAGGCGGATTCCAATTCGTCAATAAATAGCACGGATTCCTTGTTTACATAGCCATTGCCCAGCAAACGATCCATAATTGAAATTTTCTTGACGCCTTCTGATGTTGCACCAATAGAGAACTTCTGACCGGATTCATTTTTGTAAAACCACTTGCCGCTATTGTCATCATAGTCCACTTTTCCATTGATAACGGCACTTAGTTCTTTTCGCGCTTGTGAAAAAGCGGTAAAGTTTTTTCCTTTGGCTGGTGCAATTCGGAGCGCTTTTACCAGATCATAATAAGTGTCATCAAATCCAAAAGACTTATCAATCTCTCGCGATTTCAGAATGACGGAAAAGAGTGAAAGGACTTCTTTTGCCGGAATGAAGATAGAATTACCTTTTTTTTGCGACTCCGGCGCAGTTACATTGACAACCTTTGTAGTGGTACTCTGGGAAAACTGATAGTCTAAATAGTTCTGCTCATGGTCTGTGTCTATCTTAAAATGCAAAGGCTCACTTGCAGATCGGGTTACAATGTCTCCCAACTTATCAACCTGAAATGTCCAGCGCAGCTTTTCGGACAGAATCTCATTCATAGAGCGGACATCGTCTCCGCGCTTATAATCTTCCATAGCGCGGATAGCAGAATACATCGCTTTTAGCAAAAAAGTTTTACCTGTTGCATTTTCACCAATGATGAGGTTGATGTTGGAAAAATCAGAGCACTTAAATGACTGAATATTTCCGTAGTTTTCCAATTCAATCGCTTGGATTCTAAAACCCATCGTCGATTCCTCCCTTTCATTTGGACTAGAGCTTCAATTTATTACTATTGTGACCCATCTGATTATTTAAGATGCGCCACAGGATAAAGTTATCTGCTTATTTTTCTTTTACCATAATGCTTTTGGAATCTGCCAAGACCTCATAGAACTTGCCGTCAGCTGCGGTCTGCATCTTGCGGTAGTTGACCTTCACACCATCGTCCAAGTCCAACTCAATGCGGTTCAAAGCCAAGTGACCGATCATCTCATCATAGTCACGACACTCCTTGAGCTGTTTCTGGAGTTTTTCTTTCCGCTTGGTGGAGGCGGCCACTTCACGGGTGTTGGTGCTGTGGTCGATCATGTCCTGCATACGGCTAATCTCTGACTCATAGACCCGCTGTATCTTGTGGAGATAGTCCACACGGAGGTTGCCAATGGTGTCCGGCGTATAGCGGTGGAGGTAGATCAGAGCCTTGAAGCCGTTCTGCTTGCCGCTGTCGAACAGCCAGTAGATGGGCCGCTTCTGATAAATCTTGCAGTGCTCCTTGAAAAAGTCCTTGAGAAAATAGTTTCGGATGATCTCCCGGCTGCTGTTGCCCTTTGTCCCGAGCGCTTTTGCGATGAAGTCCAGATTTTCTTCCAAGGTGTTCTCACCATAAACCACTTTCAGCCAGCTGCACAGGCGGGTAACAATATCATCCTCCAGATACTCTTCGTCGGTGATGGGCAGAATACCGTCCACATCGGGGAGGAAGGTTTTGTACTTACTCTCGTCCCAATCTCCACCTGCATAAGCCAAACCTTCCACATCCAGAGAGTAGCGACCAAACATACAGCCCACTGCGTAGGACAAAAGACTCTTGATGTCCCGCTGCAAGTCAGCCTTGCGGACGGTCACATCCTTGTCCTTCACCTCCGGGGTCAGCTCGTCTTGTAAGCCGTAAATATCAATAAAAATATGGTTCAACTCTTCCTCATTGGCTTTCAGTTGGGCAAAGCGTTCTTCGCACTCATTTTCCCATGCACGATATGCGCCTTGCAAAAAGTAGGATTTCGTTTTACTGTCACCATCCGTAACAGTAAATTTTATGCTGCCTTTCAGACGGATAAGGGGATGTTTTGTGAAGTCCCAAGAGGTTTCAAAGGAATCCCAATCGATTTGAGTGTAGGTGATGTTGTCTTTTACTACTTCTCTTATTAAATGAATTTTTTCTGCACAAACCAGCAATGGAATATTGCATATATCTGTGGTAAGCAAATTGATTGTCGGGTTATACGCCGCTAAATATTCAAACGCCACCTTTGTGTTTAGGAAAGCTAAAATATATTCAAATAGCTTGCTATCCTTCAAGTAAACTGTTGGCGTAGCTGTCCCACATACAGCATTTTGCACGAGTCGAAAGGATTTCCCAGCATTTCCAACCTGTGACCATCCAATAGCCTTCTTAAAATAGTAATCCGCATCGCCACGTCTCACAGAAACATTTGTCTTTTCGGGTTTATATAAATCTGCAAGACGAAGCACATATTCGTTATTACCATAATAACGCCTAAATCCCCCACCTTTTTGCATAATATGATACTTGGCATAATCCTTTTGAGGAGAAAGAGAAATATCTGGGAATAATGGTTCATGCCAAAGTCGTACAAAGTAAGGGTCATTTCCGGTAACAACACCTGCTTTACGTTCTACATAATTTTCTATTGTTTGAGCAGAATCGAACGGAAGATAGTATTTATCAGAAAGCCAGTAAACATAAGGGTTTCCTGGTAACAATTCAAAGTTATTCGAGTGGAAGGTATATTCGTCCTTATGGCTAAGAAATGCCATTTCCTTAGCTTCTGCCAAATCATAATCAACAAGGCGAGAACCTATGGAGCTGTAATCTCTTACCATTCTTTTCCTGAAAATAAACGCAACCGTTTGGACAACTTCTCCACCAATCGCTTCAAATGCTTTGGTTCCAAGATGCACCAGATTGTACCAATTACACCGCAGCATTTTTCTTCGAAGACTATCAAAACTCGAAATAAACATCCATGTATGCTGTGTAATCATAGCAACATAACCGTTCTCAGAAGTAAATTCAGTGCACTTCTCAATAAAAACAGAATACAGATCATATCGAGAATCAGGGAAATTAGTGATAACATACTCTGTCATCTTTGCAGGCATGTTTCCCATATAGGGCGGATTGGTCACAACCACATCGTATTTCCGCGTCATCGTCTCAGCGATGTCAATAAGGGTCATTAAGTGCTCCGCCGTCACTTCCAAGCCGGTGCTGTCCATGGTAATCTGCTCTTCGGCATCCGCAGCGGACACAAAGCGGCGCAGCAGCTCCCAGTTGTAGTTTTCTACCTTGAGGATGGAGCCGTACTCCTTTGCGTCCCGCAGGGTGTCCAGCAGTCCCTCTAGCTGCACACAGGCGGTGTTGGCCTCCGAATCGTCCATCCCTGCACCAAGGTATTTCAGGTGGGCGCGGTTGATGTTGTTGCTCTCCTGAATGGAATAGACATGACAGGTGGTTTCACCGTTCAGAATGCGGCGGTTGTACTGCCGCGCCTTCATCATTACAGCAAAGTAAGCCAGCTGATAGGCACGGTCATCAATGTCAAGGCCATAGAGGTTGTTTTCGAGGATGCTCTTGGCCGCATCCCGCTGGCTGTACCCTGCATCCTCATATATCTGCATCAGCACATCAAAGGCATAGACCAGAATGTGTCCGCTTCCCATGCAGGGGTCTATGACCTTGATATCCCGCACATCCTTGTATGCGCTTTCCCGCTGGATTTCATCCAGCTGCCCACGCACCTCCCGCGTCTGGACAGCTTCGGGCAGATAGTATTTCCATCCCATCTGATCGGCAAGGCTCTGCTCAGTAGCAATCCGCTGTTCCTCGGCCTCGTCCCAAGTCATTTCGTCCAAATCGCACCCATCGGCAAAAATGCCCTCATTTTTTCGTTTGTCAATGAAGATACGGCCCAAGCTGTTCTGTACCATGTATCGGACAATCCAGTCAGGCGTGAACAGCTGTGTAACAGCAGGAATCTCGTCTTTGGTGATCTTGCCACTTTTGGCAAAGGCGGCATTCTTCGGCTCCGTATTGTAATACTGATAGAGCCAGCCGATAATCTCCACCTGACCGCCTTTTTCGATATTAAAATCATTCTCATCAATGTCGTGGATAAGATGATAGAGCACACCGTCCTGATCCACTACCGACAGGTTCAGCAGCAGTTCCGTATAGTCGCTGGTCTTCTCGAAAAGGGCAGGAAGTATCTCGTTCAGGGCGTTGCACTGCTTGATAAAGAGCAGCCGGAACAGCTCATCCAGTGCATTATCAGTTTTCAGTCGCAAGATGTTCTCTTCCTCGGCGGGGGTGAACTCCAACTCAGCATCAAAGGGAGTCGTGACCAGATCGGGTTCCATCTTACCGCCCTCAGAGGATAGGACACGGATGTGGGAGGGAAGATAGTCGTTGACCTCCATGAAACGGATGGCAATGAGCCGGTTGAACCAGGTGTAGGCCACCTCTTCCAAGATATACTTGTAGGCAGTGGAATAGTCGCTGTCCTTTTCCTTCTGGCGAATAATCTCCACCAGCTTTTGCCGCTGATGGATTGCTTCACCGATAATGGAATACGGCTCGGAGGTTCCGATGTCATAAAACTCCATGTTCGGGGGGGACTGGGGCAGCGCACTCTTGATGCCCTCTGCCGTAATGCCCATCAATCCGGCACGATACTGAATATCCACGATCAGCTTGTTCCGCGCCCAAATTGCAAAGTTTTTAATTGCTGTTTTGTTCATCCGCTTTTACCTCCTCAAGAAGAGCAAGGATTTGTTTTCCCAAGGTCTCTACAATTCTGGCATATTCTGTTATATCTTCTGCCTTAATAATCAGATGTTGTCCAACCTGATAGGAAACATCTTCGCTTTTGGTAATATAGTCTTGATCTACAATGCCATCTTGGTGTTGCAGCAAGTGCCGCTGCTGAAAACATTTCCGCAACTTTGTATACTGCACATCCGTAATCCAATCGTCGTAGCCTTTGCCGACCAGATCATGCCAAAGTTTATTTCCATCATCCAATCGCTGAAACACATTTCTTTTCAAGGGCTTTGCCCCTTTAATCTGTGGGTAAACGCATTCACACAGACGCTGAAATGCAACAACAAGATCCGGAACCGAAGTTTCCACAAGCGAGATACAAGTTCTGGCTGCTTCATCTTTACTGACGACTTCCAAAGCTTTTCGGATCACATCCAGATTATTGATTTTTGCCTTAACTTTATCGATGGTATTGAGGAATGTTAATTTTGCAGAGTTATGGCCACAGCAAGGACAATAAAATGCAGACCCAACAACTGCATAACGCGCACCACATTTTTCACATTGGATTTTCTGCTCCATCTCTTCAAGTGCGCTAGCCGGAAGATTGACAAAAGATGTACGCCCAGAAAACTTCATAGACATTTTGATGAAACTCTTTCGAGGCTGTGAGCGATTAAACTCTCTGGCATCAGCTTCCAGAGCTTGGCCAATTTTTGCAGACACCTGATTAATTGCTTGCTCTTTAGCTTGTTCAATCTGCTCTGTTGTCCACCAACTTCTGGCGGGAGCCGAATGACCACAAAACGGGCAGAAAACCGCTTCGTCAGAAAATAAGTTCTTCCAATCTTCTGCATTTACTTTAAATTTTGATAGACATTTTTCGTTTGGACACTCTTTGTCATAGTATCCGTCTTCATCAGGAAGCACATCCATTTTATAAGTCATTGCTCCATTTAGCTGTTCCAGCATCCTGAGTGTATTTCTAAACATAGCAGATCTCCTTAGAACTCCACATTCACAATCGTATCCTCATCCAGTTGCGCTTCCAGTGTCTCTCGCAAACCGGCGATGTATTTGTCGATGTCCGTGTTGCTCTCCAGATGCCAAGAAGAAGTCCCAGTCATCATCTTGATGGAGACATTTTTCGTCTTGCGGATCTTAACCGGGGTGGGGGCAACCTCTTCCGCAGGAATGGGTGTACCAGCTTTCTTGGCTTCCTCAGCCTTGCAGCGAGCTTCTTCCTCCGCCCGCTGCTGCGCCAGCTTGTTGTCCAGCGCATCCATCTCATTAAGCAGTCGGAGCTTTAGTGCATCTGCCTTATCCGCATAGCTGCGGAGGGATGACACATTGTTGCAATGATCTGCGCCGTCCCAGATCTCTTGGAACTGCGTGAAGTAGTTATTCCGCTTCTGGTCGTTGTATTCCTTAGTGGACAGAACTTCTAGCACCCGCGTTCTCGCCTGATCGATGGAATCCAGCACTGGGGCGGACTCGGCCTGTAAAATCTTCACATAGCAGGCCATGAACTTCTCCCGCAGCTCAGGCAGCTTCGGGATGTTGGAGTAGGGCTTTTCCTGTCGGACGATAGAACGCATCTGCGCCACAATGTTCTCCAGCTCCGCATTCACGATATAGGTTTTGCTGTCATCGTAGATTGCCAGCATATCCAGAGTGCGAGTGAAAATGGTCAACTGTTCCCCGGCAAAGAACGCCTTAACCGGCTCATAGTCCTCAGCAAAGTCATAGAAGTCATTTTGTCTCTTGGATACAGTTGCGAAGAAGTCTATGGCAGACTGAATCTGTACAACAGCCAGCATTAGGTTCTTTCCGGTTTCCAGAACCTTCTTGCCAGGATAGCTATGATCCTTGTAGTAGACTTCCAGACGTTCTATCTCATATATGGTATTCTGTGCATACCGCTGGAAGTTCTTCATGATGGTATCTTCGTCTTCCGCCGAAGTGGTGGTCTGAAACACCTCCTTCATTACATCGCGGACAGCCTTCTTGTCCTTATCCGGGACGCGGACACGCTCTTCCATCAGCAGCTTGTCCACAAACGCTTTTTTGGTGATGAAGCCGATAATTTCTTCCTCGGTTTTGTTATTGAGGCTGACGGTTGCCCCATTGACAGTGAAGGTCAGATCGCCGCGCTTGAACAGACGAGCAACCAGCCAATGCACATCGTCCTCCACAAATCCATAGGGGGCTTTCATGAAGCGGTCCTTCACGCTCTTCATGGATGTCTTCATGTGGTTTCGGGTATTCATGGAAATGAAGCCCTGCACATCATCCAGTGCATGAGAGTTACTCTCCGTACTGCTCTCTAGTCCAAGAGACAGCTGGTTGCTGATGTGGAGCAGCTTGCGAATCTCTGCCTCGCCCATGGGGGTGTCGATATAAGACAGCTTGTGGTAGACTGTCTGTACCAGACGGCCAATCGCTTCATTGATTCGGGTGCCGACCTCCTTACCAGTCACACGCGCAATGTCGCCGTTCACATAGATGGTCGCCTCTTTCAGTGCATCACTCAAGTAGAGTTTTGCGTTGGCGCTGCGCTCCCGCATCTCTATACGCTTTGCTTCCTTGATAGTCTCATACTTCGCCAACTGCGTAGAGGTATTCTTGCGCAGGAAGCCCTCAATCTTCAAGTAGGCTTGAATTTCTTTCAGGAACTCTGCGTCACCCGGAAGAACAACAAGAACTTCTTTACCCTGACCGGACATCATGCGGAGGGTCGCATCGTCTGTGCTGCCATCGTACCACGGGGTCAGAATACGCAGCCCCACATCATAGCTCTGATTTGCCTTATAGGGGCGGTCATCTACCGACTGATTGAAGTAGAAGGCATAGCGCCCATTAAAGGCGGGATAGGTGTATTTCTTTCCAGGGAAAATGTCCTCAAAAATCATCTCCGAAACCTTCGTGATAATCTCAGGGGTCTCCACATTTTCTTTCTCAATCTCGTTGTTAACTTCCTGTTCCTCGTCGGTCAGGAAGACATAGATGCTGCCATTTTTCTGTACGAGCATCTGCCGCATCAGAATCTTCAGCGCATCCTCCACACGGTCTTTCAGCTCAATGCGGTCGTCGTCGATATTCTCAATCATCAGACTGGTGATGTTGTCGATATTTGCCTCAATCTCCAGTACATACTTGATCATGAAGAGGGTTTTGAGAACATTGATGACAAAGACATCTCGATCCTTCTTCTCCGGGTTGATAAAGCTATTGCCGTAGGCGCGGATAATAACTCCGCTATGACTGTGATCCAAGAAGTTCTCCAGTGCGTCATAGAAACGGTGGAAGGGTACGATTACCCCCATCTCATCGTTCATGATATTGACGGCGGACTCTTTGAACAAAGCCAGCATGGAACGCTCACCGCCAGACAGGTGTTTGCCGGACGCACCGTGGGTGCGGATGGATGTCAATACGCTGGAGAGCAAGTTGAACTGGTAGGGTACAAAGGGATAGACTTCGGCAAAGTCTTTTTCATTGGCATATAACTTTTTCTCCGCCGTGTCGTTGAAGAGAATGAGGTTCTTGATGATGGTTGCCTTCTGTTCATAAAGCAACCGAAGAGACTGCGCGGCGGGTTCCGTCTTTTCAAGGATTCTCTTTTTGATAACCGCATCTACATTGGCAGAAGAAAGGGAGAGACGGGTGTCAAAGCGACCCTGAATTTTGGAGAAATCGTTGCCCTTGACTTTGGTGATGGAGTCGATGTCCTGCTGGCTGGTCACGATGACCCACGCCTTGCCCATACATTCTTTACCCAGTTCCTCTGTCACCGTTTGGAGGTTGAGCATGAGCTTGGAATCGTCTCCGATGTACTGGCCGATCTCATCTACGAGGAAGACAACATGATGGTTGTTTCCCTTACGGTCAATGTAGGACTTGACACGCTTGGCAAAATCTTCAATACTGATTTTGTAAGGCTCCATGGCCTTTTCGCACCAGTTCCGTGCAGCAGCCTCGCTCATGAAGTCCATCGAAACTAACACATCCACAACACTGTCCTGAATGAAATCAAAATCCTGCCGGGATTCTTCCCAAGGTTCGCCGTATTCTTCCTCGAAGGCTGCTTTAAAATCGGTATAGCGGCCTTCCTCAGACAGTCTGCGCTCCAGATCAGCAACATGAGGAATAGATCCGCAGAAGCCTTGCATCTGATTAAAAACCTTGAGGAAGACATTCACGATGGCATCTTTGTTCTGCTTTCCTGTGGACTCGCTCTTGGAATCAATGTTAAACAGAATGACATCGGTAGAGGTTTCGGCGGCCAGCTTCATATCGGCCAGCACCATCGGGTCGATAATCTTTTTATCGTCGATAAAGTAGTCGAGAGCTTTCTTGCCGCCCACCTGACGGTTCTCCAGAAGGTAGGAGAGAATCTTCAGGAAGTGCGATTTACCGCTTCCAAAGAAACCGGAAATCCAAACGCCCATTTTCGGAGTAGTACCTACGATACCCTTTTTATAAGACGCATAGAAATCTGCAAAATGCTTTTGCAGCTCACGGGTCACAACATATTCTTCAAGTTCCTGCGAGACATTGGAATCCTTGCCCTGTCCAACAATGATAACGCCTTGAATCTCTCGGTCAATCTTCTTGGCAAACATTTCTTTGATCTGCATTACACTACCTCCATCACTTCACAAGCCGGAAGGCTCTGTAATAGTTATCGTCTTTGATCTCATTAAAAAGAATCAATTCTTGTTCGTTGTATGTACCGGGGAAGAACATGACCACTGGAGCGCGAAGGTAGGATTGATGAAGGTTGTTCAGCACATTATGAGAACGCAATAGAGGATAGCTTTTACCAACTCCAGTCAGAAAGACGATAGCGTTTTCTGGTGTGTTCTCCTGAATATATTGAACGATCAGGCTGTCGCTTTCGCTTACCTTCATGGAGTTGCTGACCGCCTTCACAATCCGCTGGAAGCCACGCTTCTTCTCAAAGTCGCAGCACTTATCTACGAAATTCTTGTGCTCCAAAAAGTTGATGATGATGTCGTAGAGATCAAAGACAACCAGCTCATATTCATCATTTCCTTTCTGGTTTTTGTTCTTCATATACTCGATCCGCTCACGGACTTCTAGTTCCTTCTCTGGCGGATAATCAAAAATCCAGTAATTGACCTCATTGGCCTTTCCGCTACTCTGACGGAAGGAGGCCTTTTTGATTGCCACTTCCATCGCATCCAGTCTTGCTGTTAAATCCATTACCTCACCCCCGTTAATGCCTTCTCGTAGATCTCCATATTATTTCGCTCCAACCATCGGGATAATTCCGGATCGAAGATCGGTTTCAAAATTTTTCTGGCTGCTTTCGATTTATCAATCACTCCGGCTTCGTAGAGCATCGTCTTGTAGCAACGCCCCAACCGAACCACGGTTGCGTCTGTCCAACCGGCCACTTTTTCGTTTTGCTGCTGCTTGTCCTTGAAAAAAATACGCACATCACTGTCTGTTAGCTCATTACTGCCCACAATCATTTTCTCCCGGATGATCTCATAAACAAAATCAAAGAAGAGCGTGTCATACGCCATTGCAGCAATCAGCGCGAAGAGCTTCTGCGTCGCAAGGTCACTGGACAGGAAGAGAGGGACAAAGTCATGTTCCAGAACTTTTATTCTTCCGGACACAGTGCTGAAAATCTGATTGGAGCGTAAAGCCGTTGGTGCTGCAAAGATATTCTCGTTCTGTGCAAGTGTCTTTATCTCGTCGATACTTTTTCCTTCATTAAGAAGCTGGACTACTTTGCGGAACTCTATAAACCAGAAGGACATCTTCACTGCTCCCGCGCTATATTCTTTTCTTTCCATCCTGCTGATTCTTCCTCCCCAGTATTACTCTATACCTTTCTCTGTCCCATTATCAGGACTGTTGGGTAAAATTTCCATTATATCATCAATCCCACAGCCGAGCTTGAGGCATATTTTTTCCAGAACTTCGACGGTTGTATTCTCGCCCTTTTCCAGCTTGCTCATTGTAGAATAGCTGATGCCGACAAAATCACGAAACTCTTTTTTCTTCATATCTCGATCAATGAGAATCTTGAATAACTTTTTATAGGACACTGCCATTTTTTGCACCTCTTCTTCTATACTACATGGTAGCAAAAGTACAGTTTAATTATAGCATGTCTCATTGCGAAAAGCGAGGAAATTTATGCGAACGCATTACTTTTTTACTTGAAACCATTCATTTTAAAAGTACTCTCTTTTTGCAAACGGGAATGAAAACTCAATCGATTATAGGCAAGAAAACTTTTCTCTAAGAAATCCAATTATTACATCTGTCATTTCATCTATCAAAACGAGAGATAAATGAGGGATGAAAGCCACTTTTCATTGTTTACAGCACCGCAATTTGTGAGCCGTTCAAAATCCCAGCAGGGTATCCAGTGCCTGCACCGCTTGCTGTTGTTCCTTTTGAGAATCTTGCTGTTCGCTTGCTGTTTTCTGCGTCACCTTCTTTTTCGTGAATGCCATATGCTCCGCATAGCTCTGCCGAGTCTGTGTGGTGCGGCATCGGCCTTGCAAGTGGGTTAATTCAGCTGCAGTCATGCCATTTTGCAGGGCAAGGACTGCGAAAGTGTGGCGCAGGTCTTCAAAGCGAATGTGTAAGATTTCCGCCTTTTCCAAAATCCATTTATGCCGCAGCCGCACCATATTGGGGGAGTAGGGTTTCAGCGTTCCGGGATGGATGAACAGCACCTCACTGCTGGGATGCTTGGCGTGTTCTTGCTCCAGCAAGGCGGCATCCTCTGGAGATAGCTGTAACTCCCGAACTTTTCCTGCATACTCTACCAACTTGCCCTCTTTCACTACACGCCCTGCGTGGACGGTGATCGAGGGCTTTTCCATATCCACATCGCTCCATTTCAGAGCAATCAGCTCTCGCTGCCGTAGTCCGTAACGAACAGCCAATGTGAACATGGCACCATAGCCAAGCTGCCCGGCGGCATCCAGATAGTCTGCCGCCTCCTGCATGGTCAGTGTTTCCGCTTTGACTGCCTTTGTTTCATGAAAGCTCCAGCCTGCCATTGGCTCCGTTTCCAACAAGCCATCTGCCACTGCTTGCCGCAGGATTTGCCGCAGAAGTACCATGATGTGCCGCATAGTCGCATCGGAAAGCGGCTGATTGGTGCGATGATTTCCGTTCTTTCGACATTGCGTATAAAAGCGGTGGATACGCTCATTGGTCAGTTCATCCAACT
>RCNI01000807.1_pt1 | contig 18350 bp, 19 predicted proteins | sample 2041151 | NCBI WGS metagenome assembly RCNI01 (sample SAMN09708214, study PRJNA481090) | feces metagenome | isolation source: feces | place: Antarctica: Albino Rookery | reverse complement strand
TGCCTTCTACCGTACGGAGCATTTCCTCCATCCGCGCCTCCGTTTCCTCCAACGAGAAACTCTCACTTTGGTGTGATGCGGTCTTTTCCGAAGGTGCTTGACTGCCACTATGGGAAGGCAGCAGCATCAAAAGAACACCTGCCAATACCACCAGCAACGCCAGCCGGTATTTTTTCCAAAGTGCGGCAAGATTGCGTTTGCTTGCCTGATCTTTCATGGTTCCACCTCCCATTGCTGTTGTTCCTCCGGAATCCCCAGCTCCCCTGCCATCCAAAGAGCCAAGTCCCTGTTATAGGGCAGATCCAGTGCCACCGCACAGGGAAACGGTATGCCGTCACGCAGCTCCGTATGAACCTGTACATGGCAGGTCAACCCCAATGCTTGTGCCTTTTTTGATATATATGCACCCGTTTCCTCCTCTATGATTGTTGCCATCTGCTGCTGGTTATCCTCGTTATAGACGGCGATCTGCTCGTCGATAGCCTCCTGCCAATCTTCATAGCGCCAGCGCAGACTTTCAACGTCAAACCCCAGCAGTGGACGCAGGATCACCACCAGCAAAGCCAAACCGCCTGCCAAGTGCGCCACGGACCGCAGTACGCCCTTGGGGACCAGAGCGTAGAGGATGGTCATTACCATGGCAGCAGCAATCATTCCACCCAACCATTCACGCAGCCAACCCATCATGTCACCACCGTTATCGCCGAAGCAATGGAGATGAGGAGCAGCAGCGCACAGGTCCCTGTCATCCCCAGCACCATACCGAAGGCTCCGCACAGAGATTCAATCAGTTCCACCAACGGCGGCGGACCAATCGTCCCAGCTAAAAAGGCAGCCAGCTTATATAGCAGATATTGACACAACAGCCGCAAGAACGGCAGCAGACAAATCGCCAGCACAGCCAGCATCCCCGCTACCCCCACGGTACTTTTCACCGTTGAAGCACCGGCCAGAACCGTCCCGGCCGCATTGGAGATGATACCGCCAACCACCGGCAAGGCACCCATTGCGGACCGGGCCACTTGGATGGCCGCCGCATCTGCCGATCCGGTCACAGCACCGGACAGCGTCAGATAACCGGTATAGAGGATCAGCAGCCCCGTCAGAAGCCATGTCACGCCCTTGGTAATCGTTTTACCAATCGTCCCAATCCGCTGCCCTGGCAGCATCGCATGGGCCGCCGCCGCTACAATGCACAAATAGACCAGCGGCAATAGCACATGATGGATCAGCGTCATCAGCACATCGGCAAAAAACACAGCAGCGACCTGTCGCACACCTGCGGTGACCACGCCGCCGCTGCTGGCTACTGCGGCCGCCAGAGCCGGCAGCAACGCTTTGGAACAGATGTTTAAATCTTCAATGGTTTCCACCCCCAGGCCAATCATCGACTGTAAATTCCCTGCGGCAACGAGCGTGATGGCCATAGCGCCCGCCACAGGGACAAAGTTGGGGATACTGCCGCTATCTGCTGCTTCCAGGCAGTCCTGCGCCACAGCGCACAGCAAAACCACGGCCATAAGTACAACTGCTCCCCGCAGGCTTTCGTGGACAACATCGCCCGCAAAGTCACAGGCCTTGTCCCACAACAGTGCAATGCCTTGGGCAAATGTATGGTGATCCGCATCGTCCTCCCCCAGCTCTTCCCAAAGCTCTTCTGCCGGTGCCGGCAGTTGTTCCTGCACCGTTTCCGGCAGGGGTGCCGCTCCGGCCGTCTGACACAGTGCCACCAGCAGCGGCAATAGCACAATCCATCGTTTCATAGCATCTCCTGCAGCATATCCCACACCGCCGCCAGCAGCGGCAGCGACACCCAAATTGCACTGAACGCCGCAGCAATCTCCACCAGCGAGGCCAACGCTTCCTGTCCGGCATCCCGACAGATTCCAGACCCGATACGACAAACCAAAGCAATGGCTACCGTTTTCAGCAGCGGCTGAAACAGCTCCGGGGCAAGATTGCTGGCTCCCAGCAGCTGATGAAGAAACCCAGCCGTTTCCAGCCAGATCTCCCGCAGCCACCACAGAACGGTTACAGCGGCAGCCAAGACCAGTAACAGAGCAAAATCCGGGCTTGCCTTCTTTACCAACACCGCCAGAACGGCACCAATCAGGCATACAGCGGCCACCTTACATACAAGTTCCATTACAGTGCAAAGAGGGCCTTGATCAGATCAAAGAGATCACTGATCTTCTGTACCAGAATCATCAAGACCACCACCAATCCCGCCAGCGTGGTCATCATGGCCTGCTCTTCCCGCCCGCTGCGAATCAGCACCTGATTGAGCACTGCCACCAGAATCCCGATGGCCGCAATCTTAAAAATCAAATCCACATCCATTGCTTCATCCCCACTTCGTATCGTGTCCCGGTGCCCCTGTGTTCCGGTCTTGTCCCATTCTATGAGTCCCCCAAAAACATTATGACAACATAAAACCTGCTGCATCGCTGCGCCGATTGTCCCTCTACGTTCCGCCTGCTCTTCTTTGTATCGGAGGCACAAGCAAGCACCACTGTGTCCGTTGCCTTTGCCCCATTACATGAGAACAATAATTAACAACGCCGCTGCGCTGAATGTCAGAGCCGTTCGCAGCTTCGTCCTTTGCCGCTGCTCTTGCTGCCGCTGTTGCAGCGCTCTGCGCAGTGCCTCGATTGCGGTATGCAGACTCCCTATGATCTGCGTTTCGTCTCCTGTCCATTCGATGCCGCCAATGATTTTCGCAGCCTCCTGGCTGTGTATATTTTTCGCAGCTTTTGTCCAGACTTTCTGTAAAGTAATTTCACCTTTCATCCCTTGCAATACAGCATTAAAAAAATCTCCGCAGAGTGGACGTTCTGCCTGTTGGCGCAGCGCACGAGGAAGCGGGAGCTTTTGCCAGCGAATGGCGCTCTCCATGCCTTCCAGTGCACAGGCCAGCTCCTGCAAAAGGTGCATCTCCTGCTGTACTTCCCGAGAAAGGCGCAGGCAGGTCACGACACTGCCCACCAGGATCAGTACAGCCCCCAACAGCTTCCCGCTCATAATTCGCTCACCTCGTATTGGCGCTGTGTCCCTTGTCGTGTAATGGTAATACTTTTTTGGAATACCCCCGCCTGCAGGACCTGTGCGAAGAGCGGCTTACGCTGAAGTTCCTCCACTGTGCCCGCGTGAATCGTCGCCAGCAGCGCAGTGCCGCAGTTGGCTGCCATCGTCATAGCGTGGAGATCCTCCTCCGCTGTAATCTCATCGACGGCGATGATCTGTGGATTGGCGGCACGCAGCAGAATGGGAATTCCCAGCGCTTTAGGACAGGCATCCAGCACATCCGTGTGTCGGCCAATATCCATCTGCGGGACACCCTGATACATCACGGCAATCTCACCACGCTCATCCACGACAGCCACCCGATGGGCCGGAAACTCTGCGGTTCCGTCCGAGAGCAAACGCACCAAATCCCGCAGCAGCGTCGTTTTTCCCTGCCCGGGCGGCGAGAGGATGACGCTGCTTTGAAACTGTCCCTCCCGGAACAACTGACCCAGCACACCCTCTGCCAAGCCAATCCGCTCCCGACTGATGCGGATTGCCGCAGAAGACAGATCCCGCAAATTGGTGGGACTTCCCTGCCGCAGCACAGCTGTACCGCACACGCCGATTCGGAAACCGCCCCGGGCCGTCAGATATCCCTGCCGCAAAGTATCCTCCGCCGCATAGCGGGAATAGCCTGTCACAGTATCGCACAACTGCTCCAAATCTGCTTGGGTCACAGGTTCAGCCTTTCCCAGCGGCTGTTCTCCCTCCGGCAGCAATACCGTGGGAACCTGTCCAACCCGCAGACGAAACTCCTCCGCCTGCTCTTTGATCTCTTCAGGCAGTTCCCGTGCCAAACGCTGCCAACGCGGCGGCAGCAAAGCCGCCGCTTGCTCACAGCGCCGGATGGTATAGGTCTCCTCCAATTCCTTCACGCTCCTTTGGTGTGATATGCTCTACTCTATGAGACCTTGTCCTCGAATATGAAAAAAACTCTCCATACCCGAAGGTACAGAGAGTTTTGTGTATTTGATTTCTTTTAGCCGTACAGCACATTCAAAATTCCGGTATAGAGCTGCTCCGGATTTGCCTTAAACCGGCTGACCAGATCCCGGGCCATCTCCTCGGTGGCAACCATCAGATCTAATTCCATAACGCTGTCCACATCATCATGCAGTGCCAACTTCACAGTAAAGGTACCATTCTCGCGGGGAACCACGCGGCCCTGTACCTGATTGCGGCGCAACAACTCTTTGTTATAAGATTCCAGCTGCTTATCCGCCTTAATGCGCACGGAATAGGGCAAACTGGATTCACAGATCTCACTGTTGTGCAGGCCCTTGGGCGTGACACAGTATAATCCGTCCCCTGTTAATTGCAGATGCTCCGTTTTGACAAGATCATTCAGGCACTCTGAAAAGGCAAAGTAATTGATCCCATCATCAATCATCGTCAGTTCCTGCATTTCAGCCAGCGATATTGGCTCAGAAACACGCGCGGCAACATAGAGGATCAGAAACTTGATCTCCAGCTTATCGCGGATAAAACCAACACTCATCGCTTTATCCCCCTTTCGTACTTAGTTTCATTATAAAAAAAATTTCCCCTTTTGTACAGAGAAAAATGAAAAAATTATGCCAAAAGCAAATTTACATTCTCTGACAAAATCTGTTATTCTGGCTTTAGCGCCGTTTATCACAAAGTAAAGGAGTCTTTTGTATGAAAAAATGGATGTCTCTCCTCTTCGCCTGTCTGCTGCTGTTCTCCTGCACAGCCTGCGGGCAGCAAAAAAGTGAAAACACACCCCAGGGCACAGCACCCGCCAATCCGCTGACCGGTCTGCCCCTCCACGATGCAGCGTCTGTCCATCGCCGTCCGGTGGCTGTGATGCTGAACAACCTCCATCTGGCCATGCCTCAACACGGTGTTTCTGCAGCAGATATCATCTATGAGTACAATGTGGAAGGCGACATCACCCGAATGATTGGCTTTTTCCAGGAACCGGAAACGGTAGACACCATCGGCTCCGTCCGCAGTGCCCGCCCCTGCTTTGTTGAAACCGCCCTGGGCATGGATGCCATCTATGTTCACGCAGGCGGCAGTAAGGAAGCCTACCAGATGCTCTCCCGTCTGGAGGTAGATGACATTGACGAGCCGGATGCGGACTGCTTCTGGCGGGACAAAGAGCGGGCAAAAACCATGGCCTTTGAACACACACTGATGACCAGCGGGCAGCAGGTATGGGACTATGTGGCCAGCAACGGCTGGCGCACAGAGCACAAAGACGGCTATCGCTATCCCATCGTTTTTGCAGAGGATGGTACACCTCAACATGGCACCGCCGCCACGGAAGTGTCGGTGGAATTCTCCCCTTACAAAACCGGTACGTTTACCTATCATCCGGACAGTAAGCTCTATCAAATCGGTCAGTATGGTGGGGCCTATATTGACGGCAACACCGGGGAACAGGTGGGCGTCACCAATCTTCTGGTCCTGCGGACCAGTGTTGTCAACAGCGGTGACAAAGCCGGTCATATGAACATCGACATCCAAGGCAGCGGCGAAGGCACCTTCTTTTGCGGCGGCAAGGCAACGGATATTCAGTGGCACAAGGAAACGGTGAACGATCCCTTCACCTATACCCTGCCCGACGGCAGTGCATTGCCGCTGGGCAGGGGACGCACATATGTCTGCGTGGTGGACAATAGTGCCCGCGTGCGGGTATCCGACACCTAAATATCGTTCTGCTGTGAGGAGGCTTCGGCCTCCTCTTTTTATGGATCTTCCCTGGCGCAACATCTCACATTTCTCCTTTCCAGGCATACACTGGAATGAAAGAAGCCCTCTTTCACTACTTATAGGGAGGTTTTTCTATGGCTGAAAAAGGAACGATGGGCCAGGACTGTGATCTGAACAGCGTCCGGGAATCGGTATGTATCCATACCAAAAAGATTTTTGACAGCTGCCGGGATAAGGACTGCATTGAGGATCTGCGCTTTTATCCCACAACGGAAGCACAAGAGGTGCTGAACAGCTGCCAGATGATTAAGGGAGGGACCGCGGAACTACTGTATGTCTATACGGACGTGGAGCCGGTCCACTTCAACCGGGGCTATTACTCCGTAGATATGCGGTTTTTCTACCGTGTCACGCTGCAAGTCGGGGTGGGTACCCCCCGCAGTGCAGAGGCCGAGGGACTGTGCGTTTTCGACAAGCGCTGCATTCTCTTTGGCAGCGAGGGCGGTGCCAAGATTTTCCGGTCTGACACGGTCATCGACAAGTCGAATCTGCCCGGCCCGATCCGCACAGAGCTGCCTGTGGCCGTGGTAGAGGCGGTGGATCCCATTGTGCTGGATACCCGCATCGATGACTGCTGCCCTGCCCGCTGCTGTGATTGTTGTCCCGCAGAGCTGCCGGCGTGCATTGAAAGTTGCTTCGCCCAAAAGCTGCTGCTCGATGATAACTGCCAGCGTCGCTACTATGTCACACTGGGACAGTTCACACTGGTCCGCCTGGAGCGAGATACCCAACTGCTGATTCCTGTCTATGACTACTGCATCCCCCAGTCGGAGTGCAACTGCGGCGACCGGGAAGATCCCTGCGGGCTGTTCCGGGATGTGCCGTTCCCGATGGGGGAGTTCTTCCCGCCCAACACCGTGGAGGCACCTAAGGATTATGCCAGTACCCGCAACTACTGCTCCTGCAAATAAGTGAAAAACAGAAGGGACACTGCTTCAGGCAGTGTCCCTTTTATTTGATTCGTTCTGTATTACCCTTTACTTCGTCTTGACGACGACATTTTCCTCCCCCAGCCATTCTCGGCATTCTTCAATGAAGGCGGGATGTGGCAGGCAATGGGCGCCCATCAGTTTGCCAGTATCCGCAATCCGCATTTTCACCGGGGCCGAACCCTCAAACATGGTCATGACCAACTGGATATGCTTGAAAGCCGGACTGTCCACGCTGGGTACACGCAGATAGATCGTAACCTGCGGCTTCTCCGGTGCCGGCGGGGTATTCTCCTGCCCCACTTCCTTGTAAAGCTGATAAATCGAATCACACAGGATCTGGGGAGGCTTTTCATCTCGGACGGACAGCCGTCCCTTCACCACCACCGGGGTATTGACCTGCATATAGCTGCCGCACTGTTCGATGACCCGGTTGAAGCACAGAAGCTCCATAGATGCCAGCTCGTCCTCCACCATCACATAGGCCATGAGGGTATTATTGCGGGTCGTCCGGGTTTTGCTGGATGTGACTACACCGGCAATGGTGATGTTCTGCCCATCTGCAAAGTGCTGCGGTCCTCCCTCAGCGGCGAAATCTTCCAAAATGGCATGGATGGACACAGCGCCGACTTTGCGGGCCGCATCGCGGTAATCGCTCATGGGATGTCCCGAAAGATACAGGCCGGTGGTCTCCTTCTCCATATACATCCGCTCTGCGGCAGTATATTCGGGAATGTTCGGCAGCTCAATATCGACATAACTGGTGCCCTGCGTTTCAGAGGCCATGCTGAAAAAGTCCAGCTGTCCCTCCACGTTCTGCCGTCGGCTGGTAGCAATGGCATCCAGTACCTTTTCATACACAGCAATCAGCTGCGAACGGCGGGCCCCCAGACAGTCGAATGCACCACTGCGGATCAAATTCTCCACCGCACGCTTATTCATGTCGCTGCAAGCAAACATCCGCTGGCAGAAATCCTGGAACGAGGTAAACAGGCCGCCTGTCTGGCGCTCCCGTACCAAGGCCTGAATGAAGCCTCGGCCGATATTTTTGATGGCTACCAGGCCGAAACGAATTCCTCCTTCTTCGACCGTAAAGCGGTCGTAGGAGCAATTCACGTCCGGGGGCAGCAGTGCAATGGAGCACTCCTTACACTCGGCGATATACTCAGCCACCTTGTCGGAGTTATCCAGCACGCTGGTGAGCAGCGCCGCCATATATTCACGGGTATAGTGGCACTTAAAGTACGCCGTCTGATAGGCGACCACGGCATAGCTGACGGCGTGGGCCTTATTAAAGGCATAGTTGGCAAAATCGTAGATTTCATCATAGATTGCGTTTGCCGTTTCTTCAGGAATCCCTTTGGCAATGCAGCCTGTAATGTCTCTTTCCTTGTCACCATAAATGAAGGATTTGCGCTCTTTTTCAATCTCCGCAGCCTTCTTTTTCGAGATGGCACGGCGCACCATATCCGCCTGTCCCAGCGAGTAACCGCCCAATTTACGGAAAATCTCGATGACCTGCTCCTGGTAGACAATGCAGCCGTAAGTAACGGACAAGATCGGCTCCAGCGACGGGTGCTTATAGGTAATCAGACTAGGATCGTGCTTGCAGGCGATAAAGCGCGGAATGGACTCCATAGGGCCGGGACGATACAAGGCGATAATAGCCGTGATGTCTTCGATGCTGTGGGGCTTGAGTCCCAGGCATACGCCAGTCATACCGGTGGATTCCATCTGGAATACGCCGGAGGTGTGTCCCTGCGTCAGCATCGTAAAAGTGGGGTCATCATCCATGGGGATGTTCGCCAGCTGGAAATTCGGCTCTTTCTCCTGCACCATCTTCACGGCATCATCCAGCACTGTCAGATTGCGCAGTCCCAGAAAGTCCATTTTCAGCAGTCCCAGTTCTTCCAGTGTCACCATCGTATACTGACAGACGGTGGACTCGTCATTCCGGGCCAGTGGGACATATTCATAGACAGGGCGTTTGGTGATCACCACGCCGGCAGCATGAGTCGAAGCATGGCGGGGCATCCCCTCCAGCGCCTTGGCCATATCAATCAGCTGATGTACCTTTTCATCGCTCTCATAAAGATCAGAGAGCTGCTTGGACAGACGCAGCGCATCATCCAGCGTAATATGTAAGGTTGTGGGCACCAGCTTGGCCACAGCGTCTACGTCCGCATAAGGCATATTCAGCACGCGGCCCACATCTCGGATCGCACCACGGGCAGCCATCGTACCAAAGGTCACGATCTGGGCCACATGGTCATCACCGTATTTACGGCGGACATATTCCACCACTTCCCCGCGCCGGGTATCGCCAAAGTCCATATCAATATCGGGCATGGATACTCGCTCAGGATTCAAGAAACGCTCAAAATAGAGGCTGTATTCCATGGGATCAATGTCCGTGATATACAGGCAGTAGGACACCATGCTGCCTGCGGCGCTGCCACGGCCGGGTCCCACCGGGATGCCTACGCTTTTCGCATAACGGACAAAATCGGAAACAATCAGGAAGTAGTCCGTGAAGCCCATCTTCTCGATCATATTCAGCTCATACTCCAGCTGCTTGCGATACGCCTCTTTTTCCTCCCCATAGCGCTCAGCAAAACCTTCATCGCAGAGCTTACGGAGATAGGTAGGCGAATCATATCCGGGCGGCAGCGGAAATTCCGGCAGATGATACTTACCGAACGTAAAGTCAAACTGACAGCGATCCGCAATGCGCTGGGTATTTTCAATGGCGTCAGGATAGCCGGAGAACAGGGCTTCCATCTCCTCTGTGGAGCGAAGATAGAAATTCTGCGGTTCGTAGCGCATCCGGTTCGTATCATCCACCGTCTTGCCCGTCTGGATGCACAAAAGGATATCGTGGCTGACGGCATCCTCCGGACGCAGATAATGGGCATCGTTGGTCGCCACCAGCGGGATGCCCGTCTCCTGGTGAATCCGCAACAGCCCACGGTTCACCTCCGTCTGCGCGGGGATGCCGTGGTCCTGCAGTTCCAGATAGAAGTTACCCTTCCCCAAAATCTCCTGCATCTGCAGAGCGTACTCCTGCGCCCCCTCATAGTTGCCGTTGCGCAGGCGGCGTGGAATCTCACCGGCAAGGCAGGCCGACAGGCCAATCAGTCCCTCGGCGTGAGACCGCAGCAAATCCAGGTCAATCCGGGGCTTGATGTAAAAGCCCTCCGTAAATGCCTGACTGACAATATAGGAAAGGTTCCGATAACCCGTTTCGTTCTCGCACAACAGCACCAGATGGCGGGCCTCCGCATCAAACTCATGAACCTTATCAAACCGGGTCCGGGGGGCCACATAGACTTCACAGCCGATGATGGGATGAATCCCTTCCGCCTTGCAGGCACGGTAGAAATCGATGGCACCATACATGACACCGTGGTCGGTGATCGCAATAGCCGTCTGCCCCAGTTCCTTGACACGCTTAGCCAAATCCCGGATACGGCAGGCACCATCCAGCAAACTATATTCTGTATGGACATGCAGATGTGCAAATGCCATCTTCTTACTCCTTCTCCTTCAATTCCTCCAGATAATCGTACAGGAGGTCCGTCGCAGAAACAATCAGCAGATCACAGTGCTTCTCTGCGCCCAGCTCCTTGGCTGTATCGGTCCCATCCAGGTCCTTCATAGCCAGCAGCTCGCGGCAGTCCAGCTTGGTGAAGCGCTCGATAAAGCGCTTTTCTATCTCCTTAGTACGCTGGATTCCCTGCCGTTTATCTTCTGCCTCACCGGTGGCCTGAGGATAGAGCATCCCCAACACCATGATCGCACCGCCGATGGCGCCACACAGGCCGCCGTAACGGACGCCGCCGCCAAAGCCGGTGGCAATCGCCAAGCTCTGTTCCTCGCTCAGTCCGGTACGGTCACTGTAAGCCGCCAGCACACTCTGGGCACAGTTGTAGCCCTGCTGGTGGTATGCAAATGCCTTTCGGCAATGTTCCATTTTTGTCATTCAATGTTCCTCGCTATTTCCATAAGTTTTCTCATTCGGTGATTGATACAGGATTTCGTCACCGGAGGTGTACACCGCTCCGCAATCTGCCCCAAAGACAGTTCCGGATTATTCAGACGCAGTAAGGCAGTCTGCTTCATTTTTTCCGGCAGACCTTCCAGCTTTCCCGTCTCGCACAGCTTGTGGATAGCATCACACTGCTCCTGCGCAGCATCCAGTGTTTTATTCACATTGGCCATATCACAATTCATGGCCCGGTTGGCTTCGTTGCGAATCTCTTTATCCAATTTCGTGGTCATGATCTCCACCGCTGCCGCCGGGGCACCGATGGTGGTCAGAAAGTTCTCAATATGTTCGCACTGCTTGAAATAGATCACGCTGCTGCCGCTGCGCATGACGCTGCGGGGCAAAAAGCCCATCTCTGTCAGCAATGCCGCCATTTCACGGCTGGCCTGTACGTGAGATGTGACCAGCTCCAGGTGGTATCTCTTTTCCGGATCGGTCATACTGCCGCCAGCGAGAAAAACACCCCGCAGGAAGGAAGCACGGCAGCATTCCTCCTCCAGGATGCCAAAATTGACATGCAGTACCATATTCTGCCGGACATCGTAGCCCAGCTGATTGATGATTTTTTCCAGTTTCGCTTCGTCAGTGATCTGAAAGATCAGCTTGCCACGGGACGGCTTTTCCTCGGGCAGTCGGTCGAATTTCAAATCAAAGGCACGCCGGAACAGCCTAGGCAATCGGGCGGCAAATTCCGGATTCTCCGTAATGATCCGCACCTCACTTGGCGTAAAAGTGTTGCAGTACAGCAACACTCCATAGGCCTCTGCACGGGCACAGCACATACGCTGCATACCGGCACGACACAATTCACTTTTTACTTTATAAGCAAAGGACTGCATACCGTACTCCTTTCTTATTGTTCACGTTGATACTGGTGGCTTCCGCCGCCGGCAATACGGATTCTGCGCCGCGCGTGCAGTTCCAGCAGTTCCCGGGCCAGATGCCCCGGATTATGGCGCACCATGCCATTTTCCACGGTAGCCACTTCTTTGCCGATGATTTCAACCCCCAGCTTTTCGCAGGCCTCCCGGTCGCAGAAAACCGCATCGCCGCCTTCACAGCGATAGCGCTGCAAGATGGCAGGCGGGATCGTACCACTGTTGACAAGGCACAGGTTGAATAGCCCCTGATACGAGTGGTGAAACAGCGCCCGGATGTGGTCCGACACGGTGTAACCTTCCGTCTCCCCTACCTGGGTCATAATATTGCAGGCGTAAACCTTCATGGCATCCGAAGCACGGATTGCCTCATTGATACCATCCACCAACAGATTCGGAATCACACTGGTATAAAGGCTGCCGGGAGCAAAAACGATCATCTCTGCCTGAGCAATGGCTTCCAATGCAGCAGGCAACGCACCGGGATGCTCCGGCAGCAGACGTACCCGCCGAATACGGCAGTTCTGCTCCTTTTTGCACTGGCAGATGCGAGACTCGCCCAGCACTGTGGTGCCGTTCTCAAAAAGGGCCTCCAGCTGGACATTTTCATTGGTTACTGGCAGAATCCGCCCAGTGATGGCCAGCACCTGGCTCATGCCTGCCACCGCTTCATCAAAGCTGGGCAGGATCCCATTGAGGGCCGCCAGCAGCAGATTGCCAAAGCTCTGTCCTGCCAGGCCGCCTTCCTTGAACCGATAGTGCAGCAACTGTCCCATCAGAGGTTCCACATTGGCCAGTGCCTCCATACAATGACGAATATCGCCGGGAGGGGGCATTCCCAAATCCTCCCGCAGTATCCCCGAACCGCCGCCGTCATCAGCAACGGTGACAATGGCGGTGATGTGTTTGGTATATAGTTTCAACCCGCGCAGTAAGGTGGACAGGCCAGTGCCGCCACCAATGGCAACAACCTTCGGCCCCTCTCCCAGGGGTACACGATAAATAGAAGACGACATAAGCCTGCTCCTTTAGCGGGAAATATCCCGATGATTCTCTGTGACCTGATAGCCCTCTTTAGCAATAAAAGACGCGATCTCGTGGGCGATGGCTACGCTGCGGTGATGTCCGCCGGTACAGCCAATAGCCACAACCAGAACACTCTTCCCCTCCTCGACATAAAGCGGCAGCAGAAAGCTGAGCATCTTTTGCAGCTGATCGAGAAATTCCTGTGTCTGCTGAAAACTCAGCACAAAGTCCCGCACCTGCGGATCAAGTCCTGTCTTTTCCTTCAGTTCAGCCACATAGTAGGGGTTCGGCATGAAACGCACATCGAATACCAGATCTGCCTCGATGGGGATGCCATGTTTGAAGCCAAAGGACTGGACATTGACGTTCATGCCCAGATTATCCGTCTGATCGCCGAAGAGATTGATGATCTCGCCCCGCAGCTTGCCAACAGAAAACGTAGAGGTGTCCAGCACAAAATCTGCATGATCCCGCACCGGCTGCATCAGCTCACGCTCCAGCTGCACCGCCTGCTCCACGCTGAACTTCCGTCCCGCCAAAGGGTGTACGCGGCGCGTCTCCTTATACCGGTTGATGATGGTCTGTGTATCCGCCTCCAAAAAGAGCATACGGCACCTGACGCCCCGGTTCTTAATGCGTTCTACGGTATCAATGAGCAAATCAAACGGCTCCCCGGCACGGACATCATAGACCAGCGCTACTTTGTCATAGTGGCCGCTGGATGCGGCACAGAAATCAGCAAATTTAGCCATCATCTCTGCCGGGAGATTATCCACAATATAATACCCGATATCTTCCAAATAGGAGGCTACCCGGCTTTTTCCGGCACCGGAAAGGCCGGAAATAATCAGAATTTCCATGACTGTTCTCCTCAGGGAATAATTTTGACCTCCGGCTCCATCGGAACACCGGAATCAGCCAATACACGCTGCTGCACCTGCGCAATCAGCTCTTTGACATCAGCACAGGTCGCGCCGCCGATATTGATAACAAAACCTGCGTGCTTAGTGGACACCTGCGCCCCGCCTACGGTCAGACCCTTGAGACCTGCGCCTTCGATCAATGCTCCGGCAAAATGGCCCTCCGGTCGCTTGAAGGTACTGCCCGCACTGGGATATTCCAGAGGCTGGCTCTTCTTGCGCCGAGCCATCAGATCATCCATCCGGGCACGAATCGCAGCCGGGTCATCTTTGTGCAGACGCACGGTTGCTCCCAGCACCACAGCGTCTGTATCGGAAAACACACTGTGGCGATACGAGAGCTGGGCCTCCTCTCCTGTCAGATGGCGGATACCGTCCGGGAAAAGTGCAGTTACCTCCGTGATGACCTGCTTCATCTCACCACCGTAAGCACCGGCGTTCATGCAGACACCACCACCGAGACTGCCGGGAATCCCGTGGGCAAATTCCAAACCGGCGAGTCCTGCCTGTTGGGCAACAACCGCCAGTCGTGCCAGGGAGACACCAGCGTCCGCTTCCAGGGTCACCTCGTCCACCTGTCGGATGGCAGTCATATTCTCCGCCACCTTAATAACCAGCGTATCAAGGCCCTCATCCGCCACCAGAAGATTGGTGCCTTTGCCCAGGATAAAAGGCGTGACACCGCACTCCTGTGCAAGCCCCATCAAAATCACCAGCTGCTCCCTATTCTTTGGAAACGCCATACGGCGGGCAGGTCCACCCACACGGAAAGAGGTGTGTCGCTGCATTGCCACATCCTGCTCCACCGGAAGGTCCGGCAGATATTCCTTGATCTTCTGATCCAAACTCTCATACCAGAGCATATTATTTCCTCCAAAAATCATGTCTCAATGGCGGCGCTTACATTTGCCCAGCAGGGCCGCACCGATAATTCCCGCCTGATTGCCCAATTCAGCCTTCACAATGCGGGTCATTTTCTCCTGACTGCACGGGACGATTTCCTGCGCTACCAGCTTCTGCAACGGATAGAGCAGCTGCTCATCCTTCTCGTGGCTGACACCGCCGCCGATTGCCAGTGTATCCGGCTGGAAAATGTTCACCAGATTGGCGATACCTGTGGCCAGATAGCCGATGTACTCATCGCACACCTCCTGCCCGATTGGATCACCTTCCCGCGCAGCGATAAAAGCAGACCGCCCGCTGATCTTGCCGTCATTTTCTGCCACCACCCGCGCCAGAACGCTGTCCGGATGGGCGGTGATGGCATTCTTTGTCAAGCGCTTGAGGGCGCTGGCAGAGGCATACTGTTCCCAGCAGCCACGCCGTCCGCAGGCACATAGTTCCCCACCGGAGACGATTGCCATGTGGCCTACCTCGCCGGCCATACCATTGGAACCATGGAAAATCTTGCCGTTGTGGATGATGCCGCCGCCAACGCCCGTGCCCAGCGTAATGGTCACAAAGCGCTTGCTCTCCCGTCCGGCGCCGGCAAAATATTCGCCCACGGCAGCACAGTTGGCGTCGTTCTCAATATAAAACGGCACACGCAGATACCGGTGGAACAGCCGCCGCAGAGGCACATTACGCAGAGGCAGATTGCAAGTGTAGATGATCGTACCGGAGCGGATCTCCACCGCACCGGGAACGCCTACTCCCACGGAAGCCACCTGATCCAGCGGCACATCAACCGCCTGTGCCAGATCCTGCGTCATGGAAACCATCGCCCAAGCCAGCTCCTCCTGATTCTCAATGCTGGAAATCTTGATGCTCTGCTTGGCCAAAATCTTTCCCTGTTCGTCCACCAGTCCGGCCTTTAAATTCGTACCGCCGATGTCAATACCAATGTATGTCATCCATTCTCCTTTGTCTTTTGCACCATTTCATCTACCCTGCGGTCCAGCTGGCTGACGAAGTCACTGGCAGTGCTATCGCCATAGGCCATCTGCCGGTTCTTCATAGTCGCCAGTTCCACAATGCCGGCCAGATTACGACCGGGACGAACAGGAATCGTGATGTAAGGCAGCGATACACCCAGCATAGTGTAGGTATCCTCGCCCAGCCCCAGACGGTCATAGAATTTTCCTTCGATCCAAGGCTCCAACTGGATGACCATGTCAATTTCCGTTTCAAACTGAACGCCGCCCATACCAAACAGCTTCTGCACGTCGATGATTCCCACGCCGCGGATCTCGATCAGATGACGAATCAGCTCCGGAGCCGTACCGTAGAGAGAATTGGACACTTCCTTGATCTCCACAGCATCATCCGCCACCAAACGGTGACCACGCTTGAGTAGCTCAATGGCGGTCTCACTCTTACCAATGCCGGAGTCACCCATCAGCAAGACGCCCTGACCATAAATGTTCATCAGCACGCCGTGGCGCACGATCTGCGGTGCCAGTGCGCGGTTAAGATAGTCAATGATATGGCTGGTGAGCTCCACGGTGTTCTGGTCCGAGCGCAGCAGTGTACGGCCATGCTTCTTGGCCAGCTCCATCAACTCCGGAAACACCTCCATGCTGCGGGAGATGATCAGCGCAGGAATTTCACAGCGCAGCAAGTTATCAAACACCGCGCGGCGCTCCTCCTGCTCCATAGCTTGCAGGAACATCATCTCTGCCTTGCCAAAAATTTGCAGACGGCGGGGCTCAAAGTAGTCATAGAAGCCCACCAACTGCAACGCAGGGCGGTTCACGTCAGAGATGGTGATCTCCCGTGTGTCATAGTCCTTGCCTTTATTCAGAATTTCCATATGAAAGCTGTCAACCACTTTGCTCAGCTTCGCAGGAATGCGTCTTACCTTTTCCATGATATTTTCCTCCTGTCGGCGGATTTCGGTGAGAAATTCTCGTTTTGATAATGTACCTTATTATATCTTATGTACCAACTTTTCGCAATACTTTCCCTGTCAGACAAAATTTTTCAGTTTTTTCTCAAATAACACTTGCATTTTTTCGCTATATCTGCTATGATATCAACTGCTTGTGAATGCAAGCAGTAATGTTAGTCACAGCAAGGAGGTGCAACGGATGGCTAAGTGCGAATTTTGCGACAAGGGTGTTAACTTTGGTATCAAGGTTTCCCATTCCCACAGACGTTCCAATCGTCCCTGGAAGCCCAATGTCAAGCGTGTTAAGGCAATGATCAACGGCACGCCCCGCCATGTGTATGTTTGTACCCGGTGCCTGCGTTCCGGTAAAGTTACCAGAGCGATCTAACCATGGTCAAGCAGAAGTCCTGTGCATTTTTTGCACAGGACTTTTTACTTTTCTTTTTACAAATTTTGCGCTAAAAAGCACCGATCTTTCCAGGAAGATCGGTGCTTTTTCATTTATTCAGCCTCGGTAGACGCAACAGTGTCCTTCTCTGTCTCGGCAGTATCAAGATGCCCTTCCAGGCGATGGAACTCCTCAAACGTCTCACCCTTAAAGACGATCTTGACAAAGTCCTCTTCCTGCAGCTGGCCATAGGTTTCTTCCGGGACCTCCAGTTCCAGCGTTTCGTCGTTCTTCAGACGAAAAGTGACGAAATATTTCTTTTCTCTGTGGCTCGCCTCCATGCGTTTGGAGACGACATGGACCTCTGCCCCCAGACGGGGTGCCTTACTCTCCCGCTTGCGTTTGGACATTGCACCGAATGCAGCAGCTGAGAACAGGCCCAGCAATAACAGAAGGCCCATGGAAATGACAAGATTCATCATCTGATTATCCATAAAAAATCTCCTATCTCTTATACTTTCGTCAGATGCTTACCTGCGGCTTTCAGCATCAGTTTCTTAGTACCTACCTTATCGAATGCCACCTCAATGAGTGCATCACCGCCCATAGGACGCACACTGAGCACCATGCCGGTGCCAAAGGCGCTGTGGCGGACGCTCTCGCCGGCACGGATCTGCATAAGGGGCGCACTGCCTGCGCCGCTTTTACGCACACCACCAGCCGCAGCCATCGGTTTGCGGGGAATATTAGCACGCGGTGCAGAAGCGGCACGGGCTGTGTAGCTTTCATCACCCCAGCCGCTGTCCTCCCAGTGACCGGACGTCATCTTGGGTTCCGGTCGGCTGAGCCACTCATAGTTCTCCTCCGGAATTTCCTTGAGGAACCGCGACTCCATCGCCGGTGTCGTACGACCATACAGCGTTCGCTGCCGGGCGTGCGTCATGTACAATTTCTCCCGGGCGCGGGTCATGGCCACATAGCAAAGGCGCCGCTCCTCCTCCATCTCCTCCGGATCACCCATGGCACGGTTGCCGGGGAACAAGCCGTCTTCCATACCAACCACAAACACCTGCGGGAACTCCAAGCCTTTGGCGCTGTGCATGGTCATCATCGTCACGCAGTTGTCGGCATCACTTTGGTTATCCAGATCTGTATAGAGGGCCACTTCATCCAAGAAGCCGGACAATGTGGGATTCTCCGGGTCATTTTCCAGAAAGGCCAGGATGCTGGAACTCAATTCCTGTACGTTCTCCAGCCGTCCACGGCTCTCCATGTCGTTCTTCTCCTGCAGCATCCGCACATAGCCGGTACGATCACAGACATATTCATAGTACTCTACCAGCTCCATATCGGTGGTATGGCGGCGCAGTTCCTCCATCATATCCGTGAACGCAGTCAGCTTGCCTACCACATTCTTCAGCTCCGGGAACTCCGCAGCATGGCGCAAGACCTCATAGAGCGTCCAGCCGTTGCTGGTGGCCAGCTGCTGTGCCTTATCAATCGTTACAGCGCCAATCTTACGAGAC
>RCNI01000805.1_pt1 | contig 18362 bp, 12 predicted proteins | sample 2041151 | NCBI WGS metagenome assembly RCNI01 (sample SAMN09708214, study PRJNA481090) | feces metagenome | isolation source: feces | place: Antarctica: Albino Rookery | reverse complement strand
TGAAGAAAATGACTAAATATTTTTCCAAAAATAATTAGAAGATCTCCCAAAAATGTCGGCATGATTTCAGCTCTTCCACATAAAACGAGTAAAAATCATCCGAATTCCCTCTCTAATTGATACAATTAAAGTAGATTGAAGTGTTATAAAATGTGTAAATAACAAAATATTTACAACAAAAAACATCGTTATTCCCCACAAAGGATAACGATGTTTCTTTATCGTAAAAGCAAGTTCCTAAAAAACTCTTACTTATTTACATTTTGCATAATCGTTCCATTTCCCGGATTATTGACAGCTTCAATAGGGAAAGGCATAATCCACAAATGAGAATTTGGATTCAATCTATACTCCTTACCATCCACATTCTTCTTCAGAGTAATCGCATATTCTGAATCAAGATTCAAGCGACGGTAATCACAAAAAATCACCTGACTCTGAATATATTCATTCGCCTTATCAGCAATGATTTTCTGTACTGCCTCACGAGTATTAGAAGCGGTCCACTCATGATAGTACTCCGGTAAAATACGAGTCTTTCGCACTTCATTCACTAATTTCATCGCCTCCTTCAAATTGGCTTCACCCCCCTTACGAGCCAAGCACTCAGCCTTGATATAATACATTTCCGGAGTTCTGATTCCACCTTTATTAGGTTCAATACCATAAATTCCAGCAAAGATAGTCAAACCCGAAGTAGACGATGTCTTGGTTTTCCAGTGAGTGAGCAAACGAGTGTCACCAGTTTCAAATTTCCTTGCTCGGTCTACACTGATAGCATAAGCCGTCCCCTTCATACCACTCCAAAATCCAGAAGAAGAGAAATGAAACACATAGTTTTCCACATTATCCTTCTCTGGGTCACTCTTGCAAGAAGCAGAATAATTTTCTGGGTCAGTAAATCTATTCTTGTCATCATTATAGAACTTTATCCAATCATAAAGCTGATGATTTTCCTCTAAAGCCAGAGAAGCATACTTCAAAGCCTCCTCATAATTGCCCATAGCCAAATAGACACGAGCCAGCATACCCAATCCGGCTGCATGAGTAGGATGCAGGATTGTCTCCCCTTCTTTAGGCAACGCCTCCAATGCATCATGCAAATCAGAAAGAATAAAACGATAGATTTCCTCCAAAGTAACTTGTGGAGAAGGTGCATCCACCAAAGAAGACTTTACCAAAGGAACTGCCAAAAGCGTGCGGTTCTTTTCAGAATAAGGAGCTGCGTAATAGTTAGCCAAATAGAAGTAAGTCATAGCGCGCAAAACCTTAGCCTGCGACACCAGCATACTACGCTGCTGTGGAGTACACTCGGTAGCAGAAGGGGTGAACTCTATAATCATATTCCAATAAAACAATGCCTCATAAGCACTGAAGTAGGCGTTCTTATCTGAAGAATTAATCAGCTTACGGTCCTCATTTTCATCCCAATAATAATGAGCATGAAGCAAGCGGTCTGAATTTAATGCATTAGGAGTCTTAAACAAGTTATCCATCAAACAAAACACCTGGTCCATTTCATAATACGAGAACATCGGGTTCTTGATGAAGGCATTATAATCGGCCCAAGTCTTCGGCGTTTTCTGTCCTTTTGGTATATCGTTCAAGAAGTCGTTGCACGAAGCGAACAACAATGCAATCATTCCCAATAGGGCCAAACGTGCAGTTGAAATAAGTTTTCTCATATAACGTTCTTTTATAGTCTGTCAATAATTAAAAATTCAAATACAGTCCCATCACAAAATTAGGTGTACGCTTGCCATCCAATGCATAATGCGCGCGACCATCAAAAGCCAAGGTTGCCACATTTTCTACATTAAACTGCACTTTTGCCCTAGAAAGGAACATCTTCTTACAAAGAGAAGACGGGATACGATAAGCAAACGACAAGTTATTCAGACGAATATTTGATGCATTATAAACGAACAAATCTGAATATCTATATAATGTAGAACGATAAGTGTTGAAATTATCAGTATCGTTAGAGAACAACAGGCGAGGGACACTTGTATGCAATTCATCACCCGGTTTCTGCCAACGTTTCATAATATCTTTATGAGTAACCACCACACGACCGTCTCCCATATTAATAGCAGGAGTAAAAGTGTCACGTATTTTATGACCAGCATCAAAAAGCAGCATCATAGCGAACTCAAAATTCTTGTAACTCAACACATTGGTGAAAGAGCCACTATGCACCGGCACCGTAGTTCCCTGATAAACTATAGCATCAGCGTCACGAACGTCTTGAGAAGTGATATTACCCTGGGCATCATAAACCTGAGGATCACCCTTGTCATTCAAACCAGCCCAACGGTAAGCATAAAGCCCATTCAACGGATTGCCTACCACCGGATAGCTGGTAGCCATCTCAAGGCGGCTATCATAATTGGCAGGTTTCACTGACACAGATTTCACTTCATTCTTGTTGAAAGCATACAGCAAAGTGGCATTCCATCTGAAGTTTCGCGTACGAAGCACATCGCCCTGCAAACTCAATTCAAAACCCTTATTGACCATACGTCCGTTATTGGTTGTCAACAAAGCATAGCCAAAGCCTTGCGTAGGACTACCATTAATGTTTGAAAGCAAATCGTCGCTGTTCTTATGATAGAAATCAAACGAACCTTGCAAGCGGTTGCCCAATACAGCAAAATCAAGACCGACATTGACAGAAGTCGTTTTTTCCCAACGAATATTCTCATTTGGAGGAGAAACCACCACCCCTGTAAGCCCTGAACCGAACAGAGCCGCATAATATTGTGCAATCAGATATGGAGCTGTATTTCTGCCTATATTACCACCAATACCATAAGAGGCACGCAATTTCAGCATATCTACAACGGGCAACTTAAAGAAAGATTCACGGTCAATGTTCCAGCTTCCACCCACAGACCACAGAGGCTTGTTCTGATATTTGGAACTGGTTCCCCACAAATTAGAACGGTCCCAACGGATACTACCCGACAATACATACTTGTCATTATAGGTATAAGAAGCATTAGAATAGAACGAGACGAAACGGTTGACCAGTTCTTTCTTGGTAGTGATATTGTCATGGCTAAGCTGCGCTGCACCCAAGATGCCAGAAACATAAGCCAGATTACTCTCATTCAAAGCCGGCCATGTGAGCAGTTCCGGGTCGTATCCAAATAAAGAACGGTCATTGTACTCCATCTTAGAATGACGGATTTCCTGACCTAAAATCCATACCAGATCATGACGGTCATTAAATCGCTTGTTCAAGTTCAGCTGCTGACGGAAATTATAACTGCGTCTATCAGAATTACTCTGATACAAAATATCCCCCTCCGGCAGGTTATACATCACCGACCCATAAGATTCAGATGCAAAGTTATTGATCATAGTCACTACATCATAAGCTTCACGCTCACGCAAGCGCTCTCCATCATTGCTGCTAGTTTCATATTGGAACATCACGTGGTAGTTCAGCCAATTCGTAAAATCAAACTTCAATTTACCAAAAGCACGAGTTTCCAATTCCTTATTATTTGCCTGCTGATAATGCAATTCATTCATTGGTATAATCACCTCCGGGCGCAAGCCATATTGTTCAATCAAGTCACGACGGTCCTTGTTACCCTGTAACGGAGCAGCCACATAACAGCCATCTGGAGCTACCAGCGCATCATAAGGCAATGTGTTATAACCAGGGTTCAACAGGTCGAAGTACGGAGAATTAGCTGTACCATATTTCAAGTACACACCCAAATCGGCCTGCAACCAAGGAGTAACCTGCAAGGTATTATTCAAATTGATACCCAATTTTTGGTCATCTTTATGGATATCCTCTCCACGATTATCCCAATAAGAAGTAGAAAGACTGAAGCTATTACGGTCGGTAGTCTTTGCTACACGCAAGTTATACTGCTGAGTAAATGGATTACGCTTGGCATATTTTTTTACCTGATCATAATACTGATACCCTCTTGCTCCCAAAGCATCCAACATTTGGTTCCCCTTTTCCATCGAGATTTTATTTGTGTACATATCCAACAATACATCCACACCCAAGCTAGGCATCGGTCCATTGTCACGTAGGTCGGAAGCAACTCCCAAAGCACTATCCAATCCCCCCTGCAACTTGGCATTTTGTGCTGCCCAAACACGCTCCAGTTCAATTACATCCCAAGAGTTGGTCCTATTGTCAGTATACAATCTATACGGCTGAACAGTAAAGGTAGAAGACAAACTGATTTCAGTTTTTCCCTGTTTGGCTTTCTTAGTGGTAATCACAATCACCCCGTTGGCAGCACGTGCACCATAGATAGAAGCTGCTGCCGCATCCTTCAACACCGTAACACTTTCAATATCCTCCGGATTCAAGTCTGGCATATTCTCTACGGTACGTCCACTTCTATCCATCGAAGTATTTTCCACCGGAAATCCGTTGATGACCACCATCGGATTTGCAACAGCATTCATTGTTGTCACCCCACGAATCTTTCCATCCACATAACCAGCTACACGCCCTTCCAACATATCCGAAAGGTTATCCATACGCTTCGTTTCCAAAGCAGCAGTACCAACTTTAGCAAAAGAACCAGTAGAGCGCTCTTTCGACAAAGTCTGATAACCTGTCACCACCACTTCATCCAGCAATTCAGAGTTGGTTTCAAGTTGAATATTATATTGAATAGCCTTGGTAACCTGTACTTCCTGACTGCGCATACCAATATACGAAACTACCAGAGTACTTCCCGGAGCCACCTTCAGTTGGAACTTTCCGTCGACATCAGTCACAGTTCCCTCCTGAGAACCCTTTACCAATATAGTAGCTCCAATTAAAGGCTCTTGATTAACATCTGTCACTACTCCACTGACAGATAATGACCGCTGTTGCATCACCGCCACAGCTTCCGAGTGGACAGCATTTCCTTCAACCGCCATAGCATGAGCAGGACCGAAAGAAGCCACTCCCCAAATCCCCAACAACACCTTCAACGATGCTCTTGATGCTTGGGAATAGAAAAATTGACTAGTCTTTTCTTTCATACGTAAATTATTTATTGTTATTCAATAACTTCTCCAGCAAGGCATCTGTAGCCGGATCTGACGGGCGGGGCATATCAGACGATACAATCCGGCCCTCCGGATCAAGCAAAATAAAGCGTGGGATACCTTGCACCATATATTTCTTCATAAAACTATCATCAGTCAAATGAAGCTGAATACCTTTCAACGTACCGGTGGCTACCTTACGTTCCCATACCTTCCGGTTGGTATCACAAGAAAGGCTTACAAAATGAATATTTTTCCCATGATATTTCTCCTCTAACTTTTCCAGATAAGGCATCTCCTTACGGCATGGTGCACACCATGTTGCCCATATATCAATGTACACATATTTACCTCGCAGGCTTTGCAAAGAGACCTTCTTTCCCTGTAAATCTGTAGCATTAAAATCTGGCGACAAGGCCCCTACCTCCAAACTATTCACCTCTTGGCAAAGCAAGTCAAACTGTTTTTTATAAGTGCCATTCACTACATACTTCTGAAAAGCATCCAGATAAGGTTCAGCTCCTTGCATTCCGTCTTTCTTTACATATCCATATACGCTACGGAACACCAAGAATTCAGCAATCCTTTTATCTTTTATCTCATGGTCAATAAAAGCCGTCAAACGATAAATCCCTTTTAAATTAGGGTAAGACTTAAGCGATAACTCACGCACCGCCTCTACCAAAAACGACTGATAATCTTCCAGCGCCAACAGTTCTCCATCGAATTTCGTTATGTCCTTCAACTTCTGCCAATATTGAGGAGAAGCCTGAAAAGTTGTATCGCGGGTTATGCGACGATGGAAAAACGGATAAGTAGGCAGAGTTTGATGCACATAATACAGCATACGCTTCTCCTCCATTCCGCAAAAGACTTGAGGTAAACCGCTTTGTTTCAAACGCGCCAAATTGACATTCAGCAAGCTGTCACTCTTACAGATGAATCGAGCCTCATCCAATTGAGCGTCATTAATCTGCCCAGCCGGAAAAGGTCTGTCATTCAAATAGCAATTAATCCCCTTATTATCTCCTTCTACTGTCACCGACTTATAATAATCAGCTCCTACAAATGAAAGAGACAATGTAGAGGTTGGATCAACCCAAAATAAACGGGTCACATAATTATAACCAATCTTGACATACCCCGCTTGAAGAGGTTTAAAAGAAACTTGCCCTCTACCTTGTGCATCTACAGGTATAAGTATCGACTCACCGTTAGGCAAATAAAGCACCGGAGGCTTTTGAAGAGGGTGGTCAATCTGTACAACTATTTGTGTAGCATTTAGATAACTGGAACTAAAAGCTACCAACGTCCCTAAAACAATCTTTTTCAGCATACTTAAAATTTTTATTGAATCAATCCACTATAAAATAACAGGGATTATGAAAAGAGTTAAAAAAGTAAAGTTAACAATAATCACACAATCTTTTACACATTTCTCAGTATTTCACATTGTAATAATTATTTATAACAGGTTTTGTAAAAAAACGATGGCATGAGATATACAATTTTTCATATACCTCATACCATCGTCACCTTATGCGAACAAGCCTTGAAGACCTACTCAAACTCAGTCATCTAAAGAGATATTTCCCTTTTTATCTACCTTGATTTCCACTTTTTTATCGTTCAACTTAAATTCCATTTCAAATGAAATCCCTTTATTACCTTCATCCTTCACCTCAATTTCTGAAATGAAACCTTCCTTCGTAATATCAATACCCTTGTTTCCAACAAAATCCACTACTTTATCACGAAGTTCGTCCTGCAATAATTTTTCATCTACCACCTCAGCCCAGGTCACTTCATATTCTACACTGACCAAAGCATAATTCATATCAAACTTCAATTCTTTGTGGCGTCCGTTATCAAAAATATCCACTTCCACTTCATCATCATCCATCTCCACCTCAAGGATACCAATCTGACTCCAGCTATTCGGATACAACTTGTACAGCGCATCCATCAGCTCTTGAGAAATAATTATCGGGAAAATATAATCATCACCGTCAGTATCTATCACATCCTTCAAGATATCACCCTTCTCAGAAATTGAAATTTCTCTTTTCTCATTTCCTTTTTCTATCTCTATAACATAAATCAAATCCATTCCACTGCGCAAGACCATCTCGCAATCGTCCACTTTCCAACCATTATAAAACAAAGACAGATAATTATTAAACGAAGTTTGAACAATCTCTGGCAATTTACCAAAAGTAATGTCTTCATCCGACTGATGACAATTTCCATCAGATGTAAACCATGCAGAAGTAGTATAATCCACTCCCCTGCTGATAGGAGAATTAAAACGAGCAACATAAAAATCCTTCACTTGATTCCATTGCACATCCTTAACACCTTGATACTTCTTACTGAAAGCATCCAACACATTTTGAGGAATATTTTCATTACCTCCATTCTGTTCATCGTCATCACTGCAAGAGAACAACGCAACACTGCAAAGCATTGCAGCAAATAAACTTCTCCATTTCATAGTCATACTTGTTTAGTTATTAATAAATTAGCTAGTCGTTTTATGACTCTATCAAGAGTCAACTTTACTAAAGTACAAAAAACTTCTGAACCCCCATTGTCTTTCTCACACTTTAACCTTTATAAACAAAGCAAATAATCCGACTATACCTTCAAGCAGCATTCTACTAATGTAATGGAAAAGCCTCATTTATTCACTACAAATACTTATGAAATCAGTTTATGACACCTACAATCCTCTATACATTATTTTCTCTTCTCAAACTCAAAAGCTACAGGTTCATTATCAACACCCTCCGGAAGAGAAACTGTAACAATACCCTCTTCACATTTATATCGTACATTCTTTCCTGAAGAAAGCAGTCTGATTTTCCCCTTCGGCAGATTACCTTTCCACTGAATTTCAGAAGGCAGAGATTCCCCATCTGCCAATGTATAGATGGCATAAATCGTTTTACCACCCTTACTTTGAGTAAACCACGTTTTCCCGTCGTTATAAAAAGGAGTGATACGAGTATTATAAATAGCTTTGCCATACCGTCTAAGCCAGTTTCCAATTTTATGCAAACGCTCTACTGCTGCTGCTTCAATCACCCCTTCCGGTGTAGGCCCTACACCCAAGACGAAACAGCCACCTTTCGCCACAATCTCAGTCAAGATAGAGACGACCTTTCTAGCAGATTTATAAGGCGCATCAGATGTCCACCCCCAATCATTACTAAGAGTGATACAACTCTCCCACGGATGAGCTATCTGCGTTGCTGGAATCTTCCTTTCGGGAGTTTGATAATTTTCATTTTTTCCACGAATTGTCCTGTCAACAGAAATCAACCCCGGATGATTCTTTCTTGCTGAAACCAGCACCTCGTCCAAATTGACATCATCACCAGTAACCCATCCTCCATCTAACCATAAAATATCGAAATGGCCATAGTTAGACATCAATTCATTCAGCTGATTACTTGTGAAATCCTGATAATTCTTCCACCATTCAGGATGGCGCTCTTTTTTGTAATTTTGCTTACGGCTAGGAGTTGCAAAATAAGGATTCCAATACCATTCACAATGCCAGTCAGGCTTTGAGAAGTAACAACCTATCATAAAGTCTTTCTTTCTGAAAGCTTCAAAGACATATCTTGCCACATCTTTTTTAGGGTTATCTTTAAAGGCACCATTCGATATGGAAAAATCGGTATATTTAGAGTCAAACATACAGAATCCGTCATGATGCTTGGTGGTAAACAGCATATATTTCATACCAGCATCCTTCATCACATCAGCCCATTGCTCTGGATTGAACTTCACAGGATTAAATTTATCTTTCAATCCCCAATACCATTTCTTATAATCCTCATAAGCCATCGTCTTATTACGAGGAATCCATTGCTCGTCTTCCGAACATATAGACCATGACTCCACAATGCCAGGAACAGAGTAAAGCCCCCAATGAAACAATACCCCGAACTTCAAATCCTGCCACCTGTCAAGTTTTTCCAAAACATCCTTATCGGTTGGCCACACATAATCTGCCGACTCACTCTGCTTATGGACAAAACCTTGTACCTGCCAGGAATACGAAATAGACGGAACTCCCATAAATACCCCTAACAAAATCACTTTTCCCAAACTCTTCATAATATACGAATCATGTTTCTCATTAATAACTACTTAAAGATTCAAGATTTCCAGATATACAAATCCACATATCCAGAAATCTTGAATCTTTATCTGCTTTATTTATTCTTAAACTTAAATGTCACCAGCACTCCCTTATGGTCTGTAGGCCATACCCCTTGAGGCTCAATAAACTTGTCGGATGAAGTTTCTTCCACCCGCTCATTTCTTACAATGCTTTTGGAAGGTCCGAAAATCACCGCATCCTTCAGTTTCAATTTCGGATTAGGATAGTAGAAGATATAATCTATTCGGTCTCTCTCGTCGGCTTTGGGAGCCCAAGTCAACCGCCGTGTCTCCATCAGCGGATTATCGGAAGGGAAAGTAAATCCAGGATACTTCAACACATCGGGATAACGTTCACGATACGCATCCACAAAACCCGCGTTGTCCAACTCCAGGGTTACCGTCCAGGGAATAATCAACCCGTGATGGTCATACAAATCCTTAGTATCCCTAGTCCAGTCCAAGTGCGACGGTTCATTGAAGTCACCTCCCAAGAATACAATTCTACCCATCTTGACATCCTCTTGAGCCACCGAGATAAAATCACGGATGGCATCATCACGAAGAGAGGCATCATTGAATGTCAACACTTCAGCCACTGTTTCCGGAATAGGAATCTCTTCCCAAGTAGACCCGTGATAACCTCTCACATTATAATACGCATCGGTCAGGTAGTCCAGATGGGCTGTATAAACAGCAAACTCCTGCCCGTCTATTTCAGACACCAGACGGTAAATACTTCCATGATCGTCCTTCAGAGGAAACACCGTAGTAGAGTCTGATATCGGATAACGGCTCAACAAGCCAGTGTCATCACTCTTAAAAGAATAATAAGTTTGGTCATACTTTTCCTTCAAGGACTTGACGATACGGTCGCAAAAACGAGTGTTATGATAATTCCTCACTTCACTGAAAGTCACGAAATCAGGCTGAAGACGAGCCACCTCATCCACTACCGCATCAAAACCTCCTTTTACTACAGTACCTTCTTGCCAGATATTCCACTGCAAGACTTTTACTTCATTCTTCCTTGCCGAAACGCCCAGCACTCCAGCCAAAAGAAGAAACAACGCTAAAAAACTTTTCATCATAAATATCTTATTTTTTTGTCATTATTCAAAAAACTGCGTCATGGGACGTCCAATCCAGGCCTGCGGCTGTTTCAGACCGAAAATATAAGCAATAGTAGAAGCTACGTCAAACTGCATCATACTTTTTTGAAACAACAACCCTTTTTTCACATTTTTACCTGAGATAATGAAAGGAGTCTGCATCTCCTGCATGCTCTTCCCTCCATGTCCTTTATTAACTCCTCCATGGTCGGATGTCAAAATGAAAATTGTACTTTCCATCATTCCGGCATCTTTTACCGCCTGGACGATCTCGCCAATATATCCATCAAGCTCTTTCAGTTTCGCATAATACTCCGGAGTATCATGCCCAATGCCATGCCCAACATGATCCGGCTCATCAAAAACCACATTCAGCAATACCGGACGCTTCGCCCTGATATACTCAGCTGCACATTTTGCCGTATTAGGATTGCATGGTTGTTCAGTTACATGTTTCTCATAGCTCAATGCCGCTGAGTCTACCACATAATGTATTCCTTTCCACTCATAGATGCAGCCTGTTTCAGCTTCAGGATAAGTTTCCCGCATCAAGCTAAACACGGTAGGGAATATCCCGTTTTCATTCAACACACGGGAAGGAAGTTCAGGCGTCTGGGAGTCCCACTCAGTATATCCGTGGATTTCAGGACCAGCCCCCATAAACATGGATGCCCAGTTCACAGCACTTGAAGAAGGAAGTACGGAACGTTTTTCCAAAGTATATGCCCCCTCTGCCATCAGATTTTTCACAACCGGCATCTCTGCTTTTTCCACACTATAGGATCCCCAGCCATCCAAACCTATCAAAACTACATGCTCTGCCTTAAACTCGGGCTTAGTAGAACAACTAGCCAAAGCAAACAAGGCAGCAATGGCAAATGTAAAATTTAAAATTTTCATAAATACAAGATTATAGTATTAGTTATAATTAAATTGGTTTCACCTCTTTACCCCAACATTTATTTAAGAATTCAATATTCATCCAGCTTTTAGAATTTCACCTGAACCCTTGTCTGAAACATATTCCACCGCTCGCAAGGAACAACAGCATATTTATCTGACCAAAGATAAGAATAATTTAAACGAAAGATTACATTTCTGTTTAAATAATAGTTGAATCCTAAAGAAATATCACAAAGTGCCCCTGCTTTACACTGCGACGAATTGAGATTTGTATAATTAAAACGCCCGAATAGAGCCAACGAATTCTCCTTTTCCGGACAGCAAATCACAGCATCCCGATCATCATAACTGAAGTTATCTCCTTTGATAAACCAGCCGCCTTCAACATAACTGCCATTAGCCTGATAATTAGGCATACCACTACGGTTGACATTCATTTGTATATATTCAGCCTGGAAAAACAAGTTTCTGTAAAGACATATTGACTCCAGATTCCACTGAGTCTGGGATATTACATTATCCATTTCATTGTCCAATATAGACGGAACGGACAAATACGTCGGTCCCTTGCTCTTTAAAGCCACTATTCTTTCCCCGCTTTCCACCTTCCTGTCGGGATACCTATGAAAAGCACCACCACCAATATGAAACAAGTTGCCGTCTTCATTTTTCAGTTTATATACCAATCTCAATGTTGCATTCTTCCCGGGTTTCACATCGTCAGAAAGTTTCAAACCATCTCCACAAAAGACACCACCTGAAACATAGATTGCTTCATTTAGGTATGAGTAAGAAATTCCAATCCGTCTGCCGGGATAAAAAGTTTCTGCCACGTTGGCCCCCGTCATAAACACATAATCATTTGTGCTAGAAGATTGATCCAAGCTAAACATACCAATCATATACCCAACCCTAAACATGTGCTTCCCCTTTATTTTCTGCAAAAAAGCATCTTTCAATTTCACCTCACGAGAAGCGACCCCCACATCCAGTTTCATATACCATCCTCCATCAAAATAAGCCTTAGAGGTAATACGCGCTTCAGGAATGCCTACCCCTGAATGAAAAGCCGATGGGGAGGCAATAAAAGTCCCCCCATCCAAAAACAACCTTCCCCCTAAAGATATTTTATTTTTTGCCCCCATCATAACAGGGAAAACCAGTACAAGAATAAATAAAAACTTCTCCATACAGCTATTCCAATTTTATCAAGAACCTGTCATATGGCTCATTTCTCCAGGCCAAGCCCTTAGTAAGAGGTGACAAGGCAAACAATGGAGAAAATGTCCTGACCGATATCGTCTTCCCGTCGGGCATAAACTCTAAAATCCTCAGCCAACAATCTCCGCCATTACCGTGCCACTGCTTGTCGGCTGTCTGAGCATTAAACATCATTTGGGAGACACTGTTTCCATGAACATTTCTATCTGTCCTGAAACTAACCTGCTGGTTATAGTCCGTAATATAACATTCATGCCCGCATATTACCAGTTTGATATTGGCAGAAGGATATACCAGTTTCTCCCATACAGACTCAGCATAATTCACATCCTTCATCTCATAATTCTCCGTTGTGAAGCGCTTCCCTTGATAATCCAAGAAGGAATGAGTGAGAAGTATTACTTTATGATTTTTATACCGGTCATTGCCTATCAATTCTTTAGCCCAAGCAATAGCCTCATCCCGAGGGGCAAATTCCAAGCTCAATACTAAAATTTTACCCCACTCCCTAGAGCTGAATTCATACGCTGCATTCTCCAAAGAAGGAATGCCTTCATAATTATTCCCGACAGAGACCAGAGAGTTCCGATTATAATAATTCCTTTCTACAGTAAAATACTTCCTGAAATTAGTGATTCTCTTTTCAGATGCCCTATACCCATAATCATGATTTCCCGTACAAACGACATAAGGGACAACTCCGTCAAGTCTTGAAAAAGAATGCGACACAGCCTTCCATTGTTCAACACTGGTCTGGTCCCCATTGGTCCCGTCAGGCATGGCTATCTCATTTTGTTCCACCAAATCCCCTGTACAAAGTACACTTTTTATATTCAATGCTTCTACATTATTAGCTATCCAAGCCGTTTGCAAATCAAACAAAGGCTGATTGGCAGCAAATTTTATATAACTTTGGGGGTCTGGCAGAAGAATCATCGAGAATGATTTTTCATTTTCCAGTGTTGCATTCACCGGATATACCTGCGCATAGGCAACACTAGTATAAATAAAAGCTATAAATGACAATATTTGTGTTTTCATAATCTGATTCTAATTATTTCCAAATAAATGTAGTCAACACAGCAGAATGATCGGACGCCCAAATATCATCTATCTCTGGAGAGGTTTGTATTATTTTAGATTGAATTGGAGTAATCTTATCTCCTTTATAATATATAAAATCACAACGAGCAAAATCCAATTGACCATAAATTCCGGCAAAAGTTCCTTCCGGGCGTTTCAACTCATCAGGATTTACTACACGGTAACTATCTTTATAACCTTGCTCCATCAAATACAAAGAAGTAGGGAATGGCACATAGCCATAACCTGCATGCAAATGAGAGGTGCGATCTGTCCAGTCTAAATGACTATAAGAATTGAAATCGCCGCCTAAAACGACAGGGGTGTCAATCCCGTTCAAGGCCTCACATACATCTTTTAAAACAAAGTCACGCGTGTTTGCCATCGGGCGAATAGAATCTTCCGCCACCCATATATTAGGATTATGACCCGTATCAGAGAACGACCCCGTATAGTCAGGATGATAAGAATAACTCACCCAACAGTCGTTGACCAACAAACGGCGAGAATGAGGAAGTTCGACAAAAGCCGGATTAGACCTAAAAGTATCTGACGACTTCAACTTTTCAATAGGGAATCTGCTAAAAAGAGCCAAATTATCTCCAGAAGACGCTGTCTGCAAATTGAATTTCAAATATTCAGCCATTTCTTCCTGAAACCCGTATCCTTCTTGCAGAGTCACAATATCAGCATTGCTCCTCTTTATCAGTTCCACAATTCGGGCCTTGCCTTCAATTGGCACATGGCGCCCGCCATGCCATATGTTCCATTGCAAGATTCTAAATATATCGGAATTCGCCAATGAATTTTCAGAAACAGTTTTATCTACATCATTCCTCCTAACATCAACCTGATAGGTTTTACCACCAAAGGTAACTTTGGAAATCACCGCACCCAACACATTACCATGCCTAGCTCGTCTTGAAATATCGGCCGAAACCAACAAATAATTTATGCCATCAGTCAAAGCTATCTGCTTGTCTTTTGACAATTTTATGACCCTGTTCCGCTTAGGAGCTACAGCACATAATAGAGTACGGGTAGAATCTCTTGGCGTTTTTCCCGAATAATAAATATATAAAGAATCAATGTCTGCCAGCCTTTGAGTTCTATCCAAATCCAATTCCAGACTTTCCAATACCAAAGGTGCTTTTGAACCTTGAGCTGCTATACGCAATTTAGAGAATTGCTCATTCTTCGCCCCTTTGTCTGAATCCCATTCACTTTCGATGGAAATAAGATTGAAGATTCTCTGGCTTCCACTGTATGAAACAAATTTATCATTAGTATTTTTCACACTACCTGCAAGTGGAAGAGTTCCTGAATAATCAATCCTTCCGTTACGGATATGATAAGAATGATAACCACTACCAACCCAATTCAATGATGTATCATCAAGTTTTGAATCAAACGGATAATATGCCACCAGTTCTTTATAATAAGGATGATTACTGTATAAAGGTCTATACATCCAGTTTTCAATATCTTTACTGGACAAGGCCTCACGCCAAATCCGCACTTCATCCACACATCCTCCAAAAACCGACTTAGCTTCTTCACTGGCACCGATAACTCCCGGGATTATCGTATATGAAGTATCTCTGCAGGCCTCAACCTTCCCATCAACATATAAAAATACAGAATCATTACTGCAACTTACAGCCACATGATGCCAGCTATCATCCATCCAAGTATCGGAACCGATATTCGCCTTTGTACAAAACAATTTGCCCTCTTTTACTACCAAAGGAAAATTGTCGGCCTTGCGAAAAGTACTATATTCTCCACCTCCAAAAACCACCTCACACTCTTTCCATGAAATATCATCGCCTTTAATCCACGCCTCTATCGTCCAAGGGGCATCCAAAAAACCTATCCCAGTACGAACATTATTATCATGTCCATCCAACTTTATAGCTAAATTTTGGGCGAATAAAGCATTCGCCCAAAAACAAAAGCTATAAAAGAATAAAAGAAAATTCCTTTGTAACATAATATCATCTCATTTGAAAACACCCCAAAAGTCCTCTATGGTCTGTACACCACGTCGTCTTAGGCAAAATTATTTTATCCTTCCCCTCTTCTACAAGAATCCTTTTATTCTTGCATATAGAACCCAACGGACCAATTATTGAAATATCCCCTAAAACAAACCCTTCAGCAGGTTTATAATATATAAAATCAATTCTATCACGTCCATCAGCATCAGGAACCCAATCCAGTTTTTCTAGAGAGGCATCCGGATTATTGGCAGGATAAGTAAACCCAGGATATTCTTTAGGATTTGGATATATCTCCCTATAACAATCTTTAAATCCAGCCTTAGCCAACAAAACAGAACAATCCCAATTGACAACTGCTCCTCTATGTTCCCACAACTGTTTGGTATCCTCTTGCCAATCAAGATATGATGGTTCATTAAAATCACCACCAATAATTACATAACAATTTTTCAAGGAACTAGCATCATTAATGATTTCAGTAATTTCTTTTGGTCTTCTCGATTTCCTGTTGGCTTTCTCTATTCCTTTAGAATCTGTAAAAGGTTTATCCAATTTTCCCCATGTTACCCCACTATATTGGCGAGGCAAATAACAGGCATAGTTTGTATAATCCAAATGTAAAGAATATGCAACAACTGTCTTTCCTTCAATATGAATTAAACTTTTAATTCCTGAACCTTGAGGCAGAACTTCCTTTTCTGAAATCTGATATTTAGATAACACACCTACATCTAAACCTGAAACACCATAATACTTTTCCCCCTTACTCTGCAATCGGGTTATAAGTTTTTCAATAAAAGGCTCATCTTTATAATTTCGTATTTCACTCAACAAAACAATATCCGGATTATTACCTATAATATCATCAACCAGCCCATTTAGTCCATTCTCTACCATAGTAGTTTCCTGCCAAATATTTAGTTGCATGATTTTTAATTCCTTAGCAAAAGGAACAAGACTATACAGGCATAAAAACGTAAAAAATAAAACACGGTTCATAAAAATTTATTTTAAAATCCACATCACTCCATTAACATCATCTGAGCCCCCATATTGTCTCTCTATTGCCTCTTCCACATTTTCTTTATTATATGAAAGTTCAGAATCTGGATATTGCCATCTGAACGGCAATTTATCAGGAGCATTAAAATTCAAACTCGTATTTGGATTAATCGGAAATTTAGGATATCCTGTTCTTCTATAATCATAATAAGGCTGCCAAGGCAATTGCATGAAACTAGCAATATACTTTTGAGTCATAATCTGTTCTAATTTACTTTCGAAATCACCGGTCAATTGTATTGAAGAACTATTTATAAACTCATTTATATACTCATCTGTAATCTTGTTCCCATAATGATACTTTTCATCATCAGGGGTGTGACTTTTAATAAATGACATACTGGCAGCAATCCCCTCTTTATAGAATACATTTGGATCACCATCAATCCAACCTCTTAACGCTGCTTCTGCCAAAATAAATTTCTGTTCAGCAAAACCCAAACGAATAAAAGGCTCCCCTTGCACATAATCTACATACCTAGAATTCAAAGTACTAAAATTCAAAGCAGCAAACTGCTCCTTTATGTCAGAAATTGGTTTTGTAGGATCTGTTCCTACAAAAGCATCCCATGCACCAGCCTCTATTCCTTCTTTTATCTTAGCTTCTGCAGGTTTGGCATAATAAAACAAACGATAATCCTGATTCTTCTTGAGCATATCAATGAGGAAGTCAGAAACCATAGGGTAAGAATAATGCTTATGAATTGATTTATTGAACGGATAAATCTGACCAGCCTTATCCGAATAAACCAATTGTAAATTATCATCATTTGATTCCATCAAACTACCATTCTGATATACTTCCTTAAATCTTTTCCTCACTTGCAATTCAGTATCAGACTCTTTTTTTGACAAATTCATGAGCATACGTAACTGGAATGCAGTAATAACTTTAGCCCACTGTTTTGCATCACCTTTAAAAACAAAATCACCGTCAAAGTTTGATGCTAATTTCATTTTTGAATAAGCATTTTCCAAATCCTTTATCAAATAAAGACATACATCTTTTTGAGTATCATACTTAGGAGTAAACAACCCAGTGTCTCCCTGCAAGATCTGCGTATATGGAATATCCCCAACAGACAATGTTATATCAAACAGCATATAAGCCTTTAAAAACAAAGCCAATCCCTCATATGCTCCTTTCAATTCCACAGGAGCTAAATCTGCCATTGATTGGTAATCCTTCAAATTTGTATAATTATAAAAACTCGTTTTATAGAAGTCATTATATTGCGCACCGCGAGGACACTCACCCCATGCTAAATATTTTGAGATCATAAGATGATCAATAAATACCGCTCCCGAAGAAGATTTCATTATTCCTGCTATAGCACCAGTAGCCAGCAAAGAAGAATTAACTTGTGTTGATGAATCTGGGTCTGTATTAATTTCATCAAAATTAGAACAACTACAAATGGTAGCCATTCCTAACAATATAGCTATAATTCGTTTCATTATTTTCATTTCTTTAAAAATCTAATTTAACATTAAATCCAAGATATCTAGTGGAAGGTGTATTCATATTATCAGAACCTTTGTCTGGGTCTACAAATCTGAATTCCTTAGTCCACATCAATAAATTATTTCCTACGAAACCTACAGCAGCTCCCTTCAATTTAAGTCTTTGACAAACAGAAGTAGGAATATCATAACTAATTGACAGATTTCGTAATTTTATAAAGGTCTGATCCCACTAGTGTCCACTAAAAATTAGCGCGACACTAAAATTTTAAAAATTAAATAAATTTGGCCCATTAAGACCGCATTGATCTTTGACATT
>RCNI01000804.1_pt1 | contig 18365 bp, 11 predicted proteins | sample 2041151 | NCBI WGS metagenome assembly RCNI01 (sample SAMN09708214, study PRJNA481090) | feces metagenome | isolation source: feces | place: Antarctica: Albino Rookery | reverse complement strand
GTCTGCATTGCACAGTAATCACTCAAGTAAAACAGAAAGTCCTGATTCGGACCCTTGCAATACTCCAAAAGTGCTTCTTTGGTATGAAATCGCTTGCAGCCATCGAGCATATCGTATTTGCTTTCTCCTGTCCCTCTCCATATCCCGTTTTTTCCTTGAAAGCACTGGAATAAATTGCTTTTTCGACAAATTTAGTTTATACTAAGAAAGTTCTGTCTTGGCATCCTTTCCAACACAGAAGAAAAAACAACAAGAATTGCGAGGGACATTATGTTAGCACCAAATGAAATTGCCGCCGGCTTCGTTTCGGTTGGAATCAAAAAGACCTCCACCCCCAGTTTGAAACTCTTCTTACTCGGCATCTTCGCCGGCGTCTTTATTGCACTGGCCGGCGCAGGCTCTGCCATTGCATCCGCCACCATTCCCGATCCCTCTCTGGGCCGGTTTGTGAACGCACTGGTGTTCCCCGCAGGTCTGGTGATGGTGCTGCTGGCCGGCAGCGAGCTCTTTACCGGCAACAGCTTGATCCTGATTTCCGTTCTGGAGAAAAAGGTCACCTTCGCCGCCATGCTGAGAAACTGGTTTTTTGTGTATCTGGGCAATTTCATCGGCTCTATGCTCATCGCTCTGGCTTTCGTTTACAGCCATGTCCCCGATCTCTTCGGCGGCTCTTTGACCGACACTTTAGTGGCCTGCGCAGTCAACAAAACCAGCCTTTCCTTTGGTGACGCTTTCCTCCGGGGCATTCTGTGCAACATTCTGGTCTGCATCGCAGTCTGGGTGGCCAGCGCCGAAACCAGCGCCCACGGCAAGATCATCTCCCTGTTCCTCCCCATCGTGATCTTTGTTTTGTGCGGATTTGAGCACTGCGTTGCCAATATGTTCTCCATCCCCGCCGGACTGCTCTGTGTGGCAGAATACGGTCTCAATGCAGAGGCCCTTTCTTGGGGCGGTATGTTCCTCAACAATCTGCTTCCTGTGACTCTGGGCAATATTCTGGGCGGCTGTCTGGTGAGCCTCGGATACTGGGAAGTCTACCTTCACAATAAATAAACACATGAACAAGGCCCACAGGAGTATCCTGTGGGCCTTACTCTTATTTTTTCTTACTGTGGAGCCAAACTCCAACACCACAAGCGACTGCAATCACGCACAGCAGCATCGTCACCCCCACGATGACGGGAGCGGACCGATTGGCATTTTTTGTTTCCGGCACCTTCTGATGCTCGGTTTCTTCTGCTTTTTCCACCGGTTCCTTGCTCTGCTCCGCACTCTGCTCAGCGTTTTGTTCCACAGCTGTCTGCGCATTTCCAGAAAGCGTTTCGCTCTCGGTTTCACGCTGGGCTGCAGGCGCAGAACCATCTGCTTTCTCCGCCTGAACAGGCTTCGGCTCTACATTCGGAGCCGGTGCTGCCGGAGCATTGGATTCCGGCTTTTGCGGCAGCTGCGGTTCCGAGTCGGCAGGTCCTTCCGGTTCCGGCTCCCAAGGCTCCTGCGGCTGTACCGGCGTTTCCGGCTCTGCCTCAGGCGGAAGTTCCGGTTCCGGCTCCGGTATCACCACCGTTGCGATATTGGATACCGTGACAGGGTAATCTACCACTTTTCCGCTGCTAAGCAGCCGAATCTTAAATACAAATGTTCCGTTTTCCCGGAAGGTATAGCTGTCAGCGCCGCCGTTATTCACGATCTGGTGTGCGCTGGGATCGATTGTGACTCGCACTTGAACCGGACCATAAGTTTCTTCCTGCGTGGAATACACGGTTTGCACCTGATCTTTGGATGCATCCATCCATCCAACGGTTGCAATCACCTTTCCGGTATGTCCTGCTTCGTCCCTTACCTCAAATGCAAAGCTGCCATTCTTCTCAAAGACGAATTCGTTTTTGCCTCCGTTGTTCACAACCGTAAAGGACTCACCATCTCTGTCCGCTTTCAGCACCGCTTTCACTGCTTCACCGGTCCACTGCGTTTCGGAGTACTCCACATGCACCGCAGGGGCAAGCGAATCAATATAATCGACGGTGGCGGTCACTTTTCCGGTATTGCCATAGGAATCCGCCAGTTCAAAGGTAAATGTCCCATTTTTCGTGAAGGTGTAGACAGGCATTTGGTCGTTGTTGGAAACATAGACATCATCAAATTCAAATCCATCAACGGTGGCCGTCACATGGTTGTAGGTGTGCTTTGTTTCAGAATAAGTGATGGTGCCTGTCAATTCCGCTTTACGAATCCAATCCACTTGTGCCAGCACTTCATAGTGGTTGTCATATTGATCCTTGTACCGGAATGGGTGGATTCCATTTTCCGTAAAGGTATAGGTTCTTTCTCCCTCAAGCATCTCATAGCCATCCGGCAGTTCAATGCTGGCCACAACATCCTGATTGGTGTGATTGGTGTTCGAATACGACACTTCCGCCAACGGCAGATTGTCTTTGCTCCGATCTTCATAGAAATTCAGCATTCTTCCGCTGAAGTACCGATTCTCTTCCGCAGCACTATTGCCCCAAGAGTTCAGTCCCTGAACCATCAAATACTTGGCTTGATGCTCCGAGTTGAGGATAATGGTTTTCATGTCCTCCGTGTTCTTCAGAGAAGCGCTGCCGACTTCCTCCCAATTCTTCTTATCCAGACTGATATAGATTTTAACATCTCTCCATCTTCCGTTGGGGGAATGGGGGAAGTATTCCAGTGCGGAAAGGAAGCGAGGCTCATCAAACTCCACGATATATTCCATTTTATCAATCAGATGATAAGCGGAATGCCAGCGTGTATCCATATTTCCGTCAATCAGGTTGCGTCCGGCTTGATCGCCATTATTCTGCTGAGAGGAGCAGGAAACCATCTTGACATGTTTCAGCGGCAAATAGGTCTTTTCGGGGGTGTCCGCATTGGCCGAGAATGTATATGTGTCAATCTCGCTTTTCAGGGTGCAGCCATGATTTGCATAACGGAGTGCAACTTCCTGATCTCCCGAAAAACGCAGTTCCGCATCCAGCCCCGGAATGTACTCGTGCCAAGTAGCTCCACCATCCTGGCTGAATTCCAGATTTTTGGTGGCTCCCACAAACAAGTTTTCATAGTCGTTCAGTCGAACGCCATTGTCTTTCGGACGCTTGGGAGAGACCAGATCAATGGTGTAACTGTTTTTCACACCGACCAGGCCAACCTGAATGTCATTCTCCGCCGTCAGTTGCGCCAGCTGTTCGTCAGTCAGCTGAATTTCATGTTCCGGCGTCACGATCCATTCCTTGCCGCCGTCAATGCTGTACTTCACCCGTACGCTGGACTCATCATACATCTCATTGAGTACGATCTTCCCGGCCTTTTCCCCGTCAAAGGAGAAGCTTGCCAGATAAGAAGTGTTGATATTCAGCAGCTCGTTTGCCAGAAGTTTCCAGATGTCCGGCTGTCGGCTTTCGTTCAATGTAGCATTTTGGGCCGTTTTCAAGGCTTCCAGACGCAGCAGTTCAAATTCAGCCAAATCATGCACATCGGTGACCTTGGCTTTCACCGGGTTCAGCAAATCATCCATCGGTCTGGGATAGTAGGTCAGTGCATCCATGATTTCCTGACCGTAGTTCAGGTAATCCTTACTGGTCAGCGCTGTATCCGCCAATTTGACCGTGGTCAAACCATCCCATGCATCCAGATTGAATGATTCAAATTCAATTGCCTTCCGGTACAACTGCTCTTTCGTCTTCTGATCCTGATAGCTATTGGCCAGCAAGACGCACTGGTTGGCTTTGACATAATTGTCGAAGTCTTCCACAGCATCATATGCCATAACTGCGTACACGCCTCTGAAACGCTGTGCCATCGCATACTCAGAGGTGCCCCATCCCAGCATATAATCTCCCCGTTCGCTGTTGAACTTCGTCCAGCCGGAAACATCATTTTGCAGTGTCCAGATGTACCGGTTCTGGGCAGGGGCATACTGCCATGTCAAGGTTGCAGCATGGCCGGGCTGTCCCACCACGGTAGAAGGTCGGCCGAACACTTCCGCCAAGTTTGCATAGGTCTTTGCCAAGCCTCCGCACACGGCGCCTTCTTCAAATACGATCCACAACCGTCTGATGTCCTTTCCATAGTCATCAAAGTAGTCTTCAAAATCATATTTGTCATTCCACATCTTCCGGTTGCTTTCCGCATAATATCTGGGATCGTGGTATTGGAAGGTGTTCTTGTATTCGATGTATGTATAGGCATCCAAGAAGTTTTTCTGATCGGCTCTTGCCTGAAACGCATAATTTGCCAGCCAGAAAAACTCGTCATCATTCATGCGTGCATCCACAACCCAGCGCATCATGGGAACCTTCAATGCCCGGAACTGGCTGCCGGACCACTTATTGTGTGCTTCCCCCTGCCCTGCATCATCCATGATCCCACCGGGCTCCGAAAGCGTGATGTAGGTTTCAAACCGCTTCACAGGATCGCTGCCCTTGTTGGGCTCCATCCAAAAGCAAACATTACTGGGGTAGTTAAACGCACTGGCAATGCTGACTGCCAATCTCAAATAGAAATTATCTTCACTGGGATCTTTCAGCAGATCTTTGTGCTTATTATAGATCTGACAAAAGGCCACCATTCCTTTATAGGGGCTTGTCCCACCCATTTTGCTCAGGGGACCGCCTTCTATAAAGTATGCCAGTGCCTGCTCATCGTTACGCAGGAACTCAATCGCCTCTCGATAGTCCGCATGATTGTAAAGTCGCTTTAATGCGCCGTATCCGATACGATTGACAAATTCTCTTTCGTAAATTGTGTGAATATTCCGGCTCAGATTTTCTTCGACCGACATTCCGGACAAAATGGCGTCATATTCTTCCACCGTATGAAAGGGAACATTGTTTTCCACATTCGGGTTGTAATCCGGTTTCATGAGTCTGGCGTCTGCATACACAGCATGGTCGTGGCCTTTCTGACCAAGGTCATCTGCGTACAGCTTCAGGAATTTCTTTCCTGTGACCATGACATCCACAAAAACGGCATCGCTGTTTCCTTTCAGGGGGCCTGTCTGCTCCAAATCCTGCCAGTGCTCGCCATCATCCGAAACAGAAATCGTAAATTTGACGCCGTTTCCGTTGTTTTTCACCCGGGCGTCCACGCCCACATAGGCAATGAATCTCGATTGAACCTCGGAATATGCGCTGATATCATATACAACGCATGATTTCGCATGGGCGCATACTCCCGCCTCAAAGGAAACGGTTTTCCCTCCCACATTCAATTGGATTCCCGGGCCGCTGTTGCTGTTATCCAAGAGAATCGTTTCATATCCCACATAGGATTGCTCTTCCAGATACGGTATCTCGGATAGATAGTAAAAGTTTCTGTCTCCGGAAGCACGGACGGTTGCCTGCTCGGGTTCTTCCGCCCAAGCGGTCATCGCTGTGCCGAAGGTAGACAGTGCCATGGCTGCAAGCAGGCAGCCTACAATCAGTTTTTTGATATATTTCTCTCTCATAAAACAGTCCTTTCTTTTTTTCTTTACTTATACGATAGAATCCCATAATTTTCAAGACATTTTTTCATAATCGGGTTCCTTTTTTGAAAAATTTTCTATACCCGATACATTTGGATGCTCGCCGCAGAACCACAATCTGTTTTGACGCCCTGCAAGCCCTGAAAACCGCTTCCGAAGCGGAATTCTTTTTGCAAGGAACCGACCGCACCCTCAGGAGAACCCTAGAGGTGCTGCCTTGCCCGCTGTTTGTTTCTCTCCCCGGCAAAACACTGTCCCTGACGGAAAAACCGCTCCATGCAGCATGCGTGGGGCGGTTTTTGCAATGGTCCAATGAACTTAAAGGACCTGATTATTCTCCATAACGATGGGCGGCAGCTCGGTTTTATCTCCGTACAGGTCGGCTCTGCTGAGGAGATACTGTTTCAGCTCCTCCCGATTGCCGAACTTCGTTGCTTGGAAGGGCAGCTGAGGTCCGTACTTTTCCACAAACAGCAAGCCATCCCCGGTATCCACCAGAACACCGGTATGACCTACAAAGCGCACCGAATCAAAGGGCAAATCCAAATAGACCGTGATGAGAGAGATGCCGTCTCCCCCTACCTGAATGTCCCGCTCCGTCCATGCGTCCAGAATCCGCTGGGTCTGCTGCTCCAAGGTGTCCGCTCCGTCCACCGGCACCCAGCCAAAGAGGGAGCCATAGTCACTCCGCTCCTCCTCACTGAGCGCAAAGGGGGCATAGGTATCCATAGCCTCCTCGTCAAACAGCAGAATGGCGTCCTCCTTCGGGCGGCTGCCATTGGTGTGGATAAAATTCTTCAGGAGCAAATAGCTGGTCAGGCGGCAGTTTGCCTCGGGGCGCAGGGTTCCGTCCTCTGCCTCTTTGCTTTCCACGATCCAGCCGCTGTAATCCACACCCGGTCCGGCAGCCGTCTGCATCCCCTCCGCCAGCGTCCCGGAGGTCACTCGGGCATTGAAGTCATCCGCCCATGCCATGAGGGTTTCCGTCTGCTCCTCAGTCACTCCGTGGTCTTGCAGCAGCTGAGCCACCTGCTTCTGCGTGGGCGTGTCCACCAGATTGGAATACTCGATTTGGGTGTCCTCTGCCGCATGACCGCCGCAGCCGACACACAGCATGGCCGTAAGCATCCCAACCACCCATATCCACAAGCGTTTTTTCATCGTAACCCTCCTGTTCGGAACAAAGTTTGCTTTCATATACCGCTTTATTATATGGATACCCGGGGGTGGATACAATTCTTTTTTGCAATCTTAGTGTATCTTTAAGAAAGGCAGGGCACAAAGCTGCTCGCAAACTGCTTTGCACTGTAAGAGCCTGCTCCATGATGAACATTCTTTACATGACCAGTCGTTCCCATCCGAATCGGTTTGTCTCGGGGCAGCAAACAAGGACGAATCTTGCGATCCGTCCTTGTTTTATGGCGAGCTTCACCAAGGGGTGCCGGTCTCCTGCTCCGCTCCGTCGGGGTGCTCCGGTGGAGCATAAACCGAGGAGAGCTTCAGCGGCATAGGCCCGACATTGACGATATTATGCCATGTGCCGGCAGGAATCAAGATGCCGTCGTTCCTGCCGACCTTTTGCTGCCGAGTCAGAGCGGCTTGCTCCTTCCCCATGCGCACCAACGCAAATCCTTCCTCCACCCGAAGGAATTGGTCCAGCTTGGAGTGCATTTCAAGTCCTACCTCCCCACAGGGTGGAATACTCATAACCGTCACCTGAAGATATGCCCCGGTCCAAAGTACCTTTCGATATGCGGTGTTCTGTATGGCGGCACAGTGAAGGTTCCCAATTCCCGGCTCGACTTCCTCCGTGGACAAGGCGTTTCGGCTGGTTCGATTCATACACATTACCTCCGGTAAAACAGCTTCCGGCTTAGTTTATGCGCCGTTTTTCCCCTTCGTGCCGCCTCATAGGGTGCAAGAAAGACCTCTGACATGGGTCAGAGGTCTTTTTCCACACCTTATGCCACTTTCTGCGGCGACAGGGTGCTGATATTACAGTTCCGATTGCGGCTCCACTCCTTGCCCATACGAACCAGCAGAAGAACGGCAGGCACCAGCATGAGAACATCAGATATGCCCACGATCATGTAGGAAAGATCCGTGTCCAGCACGGGAGGCAATGTACTGAGGAAATTATTCAGAATATGCATGAACATGGTCACACGGAGATCCCGGGTTTTGGCATACACAAGGCCGTAGGCCACGCCCATGATGGCGGTATAGACACACTGGACCGGCTCGCCGTGCCAGATGCCGAAGGCAATACCGGAAAGCACGATGGGAAACCAGCCTGCCCGGACTTTTTCAAGAGAATGGAACACCAAGCCGCGAAACAGCAGTTCTTCCACGATGGGCCCAACCACTACTACGGACAGGAACACCCAAACATAAGGTTCAGTTTCCGCTGCGGTCCATGTATCGCCGTGGCTCTGGAGGCTTTCGCCCAGAAACGGAATCTCCTTCAGCCCCAGCTCCAGCGCAGCGAACCACGCACCGGAAACGCCACGCAGACCCAGCGCAATCACCGAAACGGAAAGCAGCATACGCCGATTAAGCGATGCTCTGGGCGGTTCCTCCGTCTGCTTCTTCCGGTGGCAGAGGGCATAGAGCCACAGCGCGTACAGCACCGTGAGGATGGTAGCCGCAATGGTATCCAGCATGAAGGTGTTGGCTGCAAACACCTCCGGGCCCATGAGGTAGTAGCCGGCAGTCATGACCAGCTCGATGACGACCTGATATAGCAGAATGGCAAGTGCCGCCATTCCAAGGCCAAATCCAATTCTCTTTGCTTTTTCTAACATAAGTCCCTTCCTTCCGATGTAGTTTTCGTGCCGCTCATGTGCAGCAGAATAGATGTTCCGTTACACCTTGTTTCGGCTCTATACGCACATGATACACCCAAGTTCCTCCCATATCCAGCGACAAACTGTTTAAGATTTGGCCCAATTCCGTCTCTCCGGCGGCGACAGCTGTGTCTTTTGTAAAACTTTTGTGAAACTGCGGAACATCAAACAGGAGGGTTGTACATTCTCGCTTTCGTTTGTGCTGTATTTGAACTGAGCTTTCCTCAAAAAAGTGCTGCGGTCTGGGCCGCAGCACTTTTTCTGCATATGGACACGGCATGAGTCTGTTCATGTATAAAATCACAATTTGGTAAAACTGGTGGGACTAGCACTTGCGAGATTGTGAAAAACGGTGTAAAATCCATCCATCCTGATATAAACAGGCTCATATAAGCGAGTTTGAGGGGGCTGAGCAGGAGCCTTCCTGCAAAACAAGAAGAAGAGGCATTGCAATGCAGAACGAAAGAAAACTGTCATCGCTGAACAAAACCGTTGGTCTGTTTGACCGCAAACATATCCATTCTATGGCAATTCGGCGGCTGTCCACCGGCATGAAAAATCTGGACAACGCTCTGGGCGGCGGCATCCGTCCGGGATTGTATGTTCTGGGCGCCATCCCCAACCTGGGCAAGTCCACCTTTGTGCTTCAGATTGCCCAGAACCTGTCCGCACAAGGAACTCCGGTGCTGTTCTTCTCCATGGAGATGCCCGAAAACCGCATTGCCTCCAAGGCACTGGCCCGGCAGCTCTTTATCAACACCCAGACCCCACGCTACACCTCGGACCTGCTGCTGAATGAGGAGTCCGCTTCCGACGGTGAATTCTGGGAACAGGTAGATCTGGCTCGAGAGCAGGTGGCGGAAGAATGTAAAAACTTGTATGTGATCGAGCGGAGCGAGAATATCAGCTCCGCTGGTGAAATCGCACGGGTTGTGGAGCAGTTCATGGGCACCTTGGAACCGGGACAGATGCCGGTGGTTGTGGTCGATTACCTGCAAATCCTTTCCGGTGAGCAGAACAACACCTATTGGGGCGACCGTGCCGTGGTGGACTCCAACATCCGTGCTCTGACCACGCTGGCCACCCAAAAGAAAATCCCGGTCTTTGTCATCAGCTCCTTCAACCGCACCAACTATCAGGCCCCAGTCTCCATGGAAGCCTTCAAGGAGTCCGGCTCCATTGAATACTCCGCCGATGTGATTTTGGGCATGCAACTGAGTGCAGTGAACAGCAAACACTTCAACCTCAACGAAGAAAAAGCAAAAAGCCCCCGGGACATCGAAATCGTGGTTCTGAAGCAGCGTTACGGCAAAAGCGGCAGCACCCTTGCGTTTCAATACTATCCTGCCAACGATTATTTTAAGGAAGTCGGCTTGGACGAAGAATCGGATGATTTTTTCCCGGAGCTTCCGGAAAGAAGCCTGGATTCACTATGAAAAATTTAAAAATCAACAACACCAAAATCGCCAATTCCATCCGTGCAAACGATGATTTGCCCGGCTATCGACTGGTAGTGTCCATCACCCCCCGGGACGCCAAACACAAAATTAAAAGCCAGTTTGTCATCACGGAGGACCTGAGCTATTTTGAAATGGCAGTGGCGGATGCAATCTATTCCCTCTTTCAGGAAGGGGTGCGGAAATTCACCCCCAGAAAGGTGCTGACCCTGCTCTCCGGTGACGAAACCATTTCCGTTCCCAGAGATCGAAAGCATCAGATGGAGTGCTGCATCGACAAGCTGATCCGCACCCAGCTGCATATCTACTGCCCTAAGGAGGTAAACATCTGCGCCAGACTTCAGTCCCGTTACGATGGCGCCTTTCTGAACGCAGTAAAGGTGGAGCACGGCTATCAGTTCCAGTCCGACGCCCCCATGCCTCTGTACTCCTACGGCGACGCAAAGCGTCAGCTGATTACCATTCCTTTCGCCCTGCTGGAGTACACGCCTCTGGAGGGACGGGAAAAGGAGGACCGCATCGGCAACAGCAACGAGAACATTCTGCTCAAGCAGTATCTGCTCCATAAGCTGGAACTGGTCCGCAATCCCAACAACAGCGATCCGTCTGCCGCCATCACCTTCAAGGGCAGAACTTCCAACCCCATCTTTGCGGCACTGGAAATTGATCCGGAGGGCTTTACCACCGACGCTTTTATGAACAAGAAGCGGGAAATCTATCGCAAAACCGAGCTGCTGCTGAATTTCTGGACTCGAATCGGATACCTCAAGGGGTTTGATGCGGACAAAAAGGAGTATTCCTTCCACATTGCTCAGGACATGATCTGCCCCAATCCAGCCGGTTTGGGTTTGTGAATTTCAACATTTGCTTTCCTGTATTTTCATCAAAATATGAATTTCAAATGCAATATCGCAAGAATTGATTTGTTGTTTTATATGATTTGGGAAATGGAACTAACAACGCACTGCTGCACATTGCGTTCCGCTGGATACCCTCTGTGCCGCTGTACAGGCACTTTGCGCCGAAGCAACGAAAACGCCCCCGAAGCAGCCATGCTGCTTCGGGGGCATTCTTTTTTTCTGTGTTTTGCCGGGGTGGGTTACTCAATCGCCAGCGTTCTGGCCTCAGGCAGGTTTTGCTGACGCTTGGGCATATCCAGCTTCAGCACGCCGTCCTCATATTTGGCGCTGATGCTGTTCACATCAATGCCGGACACATCAAACTGTCTGCTATATGCCCCGTAGGAACGTTCCATGCGCACCATCTTATTCTTCTGATCCTTCTCCTCCACCTTGGAGTGACGCTCGGCACGGATGGTCAGCAGGTCGCCCTGTACGGACAGGTCAATGTCCTTCTTCTCAAAGCCGGGCAGGTCAGCCTCCAGCACATAACGGTCACCCTCGTCGGTGATGTCCGTCTTGAACTCCGCCAGACTCTGGTTTCCGAAGAAGTCGTGGAAGGCATGGCGCTCAAATTCATCCATAGCACGGAAGGGGTTATAAGAATTCATATAGTTATTGTTCATCAGTTCAAACATAATAAATACCTCCTAAAACGGAACGAAATGTGTGGTTTTTATTCTGTCGTCCTCTGCACTTTCATCCGACCGGGTCGGCAGGGATCGGAACTGTTTCATGGCACATCGTTTATCATCTCTTTCTGATGTATCCTGTACTTCTTTTTACAATTGTTATTGTATGCACCAATATCGGATATTCTGTGTCATAAGTATGAACAAATCAATAACTTTAGCACTCGCATATATAGAGTGCTAATACTTTCTATCTGGAAACCATTGTAAATTTCAACTATTCATTGCAAATTCAGTCAGTATACAACAAAAGAGGAGAGCTTACGCTCTCCTCTCCTCTTGAGCACCGATGTGCTCACTCTTCTTTTTTTGTTTTTCCCTTGACCCAAATTCCAGTCAGCGCCGCTCCGCTCCCTGCCAGAAGGGTCAGCCACAGGTCCATCGAAAATCCGTCCCCGGTGGTGGGGGATTCCGTGGGCTTGGAGGGCTCGGAGGGAATCGTGGGTTCGGCCGGGTCGATTGGCTTCTCCGGATCGACGGTTTCCTCCCCTTCCCAGCCGCACTTCGGCTCAGTGACAATGTCAGCGGTTAGGACGCCGCTGATCTCCGCCGGAACACTCAGCAGGAAGGGCGAGGACATATAGGCTCCGTCCTCCCCCAGCTCCACCGCCTTGGGCTGGACAATCAGGTACAGTCCGTAGTCCAGCTTCCGGAACACCGCCTGACCCCGGTCATCGGTGGTTTGGGTGGTTCCGGTGATGCCCTGTTCCCGGGCGTACTGATAAAGCTGCTGCGCCTGCTCTGCCCGCTCCGAGGCAGCATCATTCTTCAGAGAGACTTCGGCATCGGCAAACGCTCCCGTCAGCACCCAGCAATCTCCCTGCCGCTCTCCCACCGGGTAAAGCACAAACTCCGCCCCCGGCAGATCGATGGGCACCTCCATATCGGAGCAGCCGTGATAGTGGACGGTGATGGAGCCCTGCGGCTCTGCGGCATGGGCCGTAGGAATCCCCACCGCAGCCGAGAACAGCAGTGCCGCACACAGCGCAGCCCACTTGAACTTGTTATTTCTCCGTTTCACCGGGTTTTTTCCTCCTTTTTGCACGGCTGCACACCGTATAGATCACGGCAATCAGCAGCAGAACCAGCAACAGCACCACCGCAGCAATGAGCATTTTCATCTGAATTGGCATCTTAGGCTCCACCGTCTCGTCGGAAGCGATGGTCACGGCCTCCTCATAGGGGATTCGGTGGCCACGCACCAGAAGGCGGTGGGTATTCACCGCATAGGGAGTGCAGGTCACCAGCGTGACATAGTCCTCACCGTGGACGATGGTCAGCGCCTTGGTATCCGTGGGCAGCACGGTCAAAATCTGGTCCACTTCATAGGCAAAGGTCTCATCCAGTACCTTGATGTAGAACACATCCCCGTTTTCCATCTGATCCAGATCCGTAAACAGTTTTTTAGACGGAAGTCCACGGTGTCCGGTCAGCACCGCATGGGTATTTTCTCCGCCCACCGGCAACGAAGTGCCCTGAAAATGGCCCACGCCGGTCTGTAATACCGATTCGCTGGTGCCGTGGTAGATGGGCAGCTCCGCCTGCAGCTTGGGAATGCGGATATAGCCCATCATGCCGGAACCGGTGGCATTGAGCAGGCTTTCATACCACTGGTCTACCTCTGCCTTCACCGGGGAAAAGGGGTCCAGCAGCTCAATATTGCTCATCAGCTCCCGGTTGTACGCCCGGGCTTCCTCCAGCTCTGCCTGCTTTTCCGCTTCCGTCAGGTTTACCCGCTCCTCGTCATACAGAGAAATGGCCCGTGAGCTGTTCTTCTCATAGAGGTAATTGCTGATGGTGGGATATAGCAGCACGGAGAATGCAATCACAAGAACCGCTATTCGGATGATGTCATGCCATGTTCTTTTACTCATTTCATTCTCCCTGCCGTTATATTCCGGGATGGCTGCTCAGGGCAGCCATCCCGAATCGAATATTCTGTTTTGTTCCGAAGAACCGAGCTTACTGTTCGCTCTTCTTTCTGCTGCGCACGAAGCTGACGCCCACGCCAACAATCAGGACCACAGCAATCACAGTGAAGAGCATGGTACCCATGCCGCCGGTGCCGGGCAGGATGGTGCCGGTGCTGTTTTCGATGTCGATGATCTTATCAGCCTCCGGAGTGCCGTCCATCTGGATGGTCCAGTTGCTGCCATCGGGATTCACACCCTTGGCAATGGTGATCTTGATGGGAGCAGAAAGCTTATTGTAGCCCTCGGGAGCCGCAGTTTCCACCAGCCAGTAATCGCCGGCGGCAAGGCCGTTCAGGTGCAGGTTGACGCCCGTGGTAATCTCAGTTCCCACAGAGACCATGTCCATGTTGGAGGAAGTCGGATCCACCTTGTAGTTACCGGCAGTACCGGTGACCTTGATGGCGTTGGTATCTTTCAGAGCATCCTGCTCGTTTCTATAAATGTGGAAAGCTGCGTCGGCCAGCATGGTGGTCGTGCCCTTGATGACCTTGTCGACATCCAGAGAATAGGTGGGAGTCACAACCACATCAGGAACGGTGATGATGGTCTCACCGGGCTGGTTGCCGTACTCCAGAGATGCGCTGTTCTTCACATTGTTGACCACGGCGTCGCTATTGACCTTGGCATAGTAAGTAACGGTAAACTTCTTGCCCACATGAGCCTGATTATCTCTCACCCACTTGGAGAGGTCCAGAACCATGGTTCTGTCAGTCACAGCGGCCTGCTGAGACTCAGCCGTTCCATCTGCAATCTGCACGGAAACGCTCAGGTTAGCGCCGCTCAAAGCAGTGCCGTTGACATCAGCAACAAAGTCCAGACCAGCGGACAGGGTATCGTTGATTTTGTAGACATACGCTGCATAGCCGGTGGTGTCAGGAATGGTGCCGGTGATGGTATAGGTCACCACATCGCCGATTTCGACAGAGGTCTTGTCGGCCTGCTTATCAATGCCGGGAGTGGTACCCTTGAGGTTTACCTCATTGGCGGGCTGAGTCACATTGACCAGAGAGGACTGAAGGTTCTGGGTTCCGGTCTGATACACCAGATAGTAGCCGTAAGCCAGACCGTGGAAGGTGTAGCTATTCTGATTCGTGGAGGTCAGCTTGCCGGAGGTTGCGGTGTCCGCAGCCTGCTGCTCCAGCGCCTTTGCAGTGAAATCGTCGGCGAACTTCTGCACTTCGGCACTGTTTTCGGCGCCCAATTTCTGCACAGCCTGATAAATATCGCCGCTCTTGGCTTCCGCACCCAGATTCAAAACCTGCTTCAGGATGGTTTCGTAGGCGGGATTCACCACATAGCTGCCGTTATCCTCGTCAAAGAGCCGATACACATGAACCGTCTGGCCCTCCAGAGAGTTACCGGAAGTGACCTTGACGGTCAGGCTGCCCTGATTTGCACTGACTGCAAACGCCGTCACAGACAGTGCCATGGTCATGACCACTGCAAGCACTGCGGCCATGAGCTTCTTGATCTTCTTCATGTTTGTCTCTCCTTTTTATATTCTGCCCTGCCGGACATTTTTCTTTCTCTTTCTGTCTGCCAACTCCATGCTGACATACAGCGCAATCAACATGACTCCCACCACATAGACGGTGCGCAGGCCCATGCCGCCGGTTTCCGGCAGCGGATCGCTGAACCATGTCTTTTCATTGGTAATGGTGACCCCGTAATGGTACTGGTCGTGATATGTGATCTCTGTCTTGTATCCGCTCAGGGGATCTTCGGTGACAAAGTAGGTGTAATAGCACTTTTCCCCGTTTTCCGCCACATGATAGGCGGTATATTCGATCCCGCTCAGCACCTTTTCCCAGACATTCTGGGACAGGTAATCACTCTGATTCAAAATCACCTCTTGCCGGAAGGCTTCATCCTGCACCTCGGCTCCGCCGCAGGTGTAAGACCGGGTGATATACAGCCGAATTTCCGTCGGTCGGGTTTCCTCACGGTCCTTCTTCCAGACCTTCTCGATGTTCAGCTGCACCGTATCCTTACAGGGGTCCTGTACATCTCCGCCCGGTGTTTCCGGACCCGGTTCTGCCGGTCCGGACGGGGTGTTGTCCATCAGCACCGCCATAGCGCCGTTTTCCATGTAAGCGTCCAACTCTGCCGGAGCACTGCCCACACCCTGCAGTTCCGCTCCGGAGAGGTTTTCAAACTTCTCCGTCTTGCCCTTCTGCATATGGGTCATGGTATAGATGTTCCAATCCGCATTGCTTTCAAAGGCGCTCTGCAGGATTTGGCTGTTACCGCCCAGAATGTGGTCCAGCGCCGGGTTGGGGCTTCGGTAAATGCGGAACTGATTGCCTTTGCCCTCAATTCCTTCCACCGTATTGAAGCTGTACGAGGAGTCCAGCGTGGTAGTGCCGGTAAACGGGCCGGTTTTCTGCTCCGTGCCACGGATAACATCGGCGAGAATCATCTGATTCTCCTGCATGAGTGCTTCATGGTTCAAGCCCACAAAGCCGCCGGCATAGCCGTTCTGTCCCGCTCCGTTGGCGTCATTTCCGGCGCCGCCGCCGTACACATCATAGCCCGTTTTCGTGCCTGTGACGGTGCAGCAGTCAATCCGGGTGCGGTTGGCCTTAATCAGAGAGAGGCGTACCTCATCCCGGAGTGCCTTATCATCGGTAATGGAACCGTCCGGGGCACAGTTGACTTCAATCTTGCTGTCGCCGATGTAGATTGTGGCAAGGTGCTGTCCCTTGGCAAGGGCAATCTTAATATTCAGCCCCAGCAGGTTCACATGGATCAGCTCTCCATCGTACAGAGCGCCCACCGTGATAATACCCAGATTGATTTTGATGAGCTTTCCCTGTTCCAGCTTTTCCACCCACAGTGCCTTCAACAGACGGTTGAGCAAATCCAGCAGTAAATTCACCACCGGAGAATTCACTTTAATGTCCGCCAGATAGGCAAAAGTAGTCTCACCGGCATAGCCGCCGGCGATTTCTCCGCTTGCCACCTGAGCGAGATTGGTAATGCGGTTATCCGACATACGCGCCAGATCGGCAAAGCCCACAAAGCCGCCGCAAATCTCGGATTTGTCCACAGCATCCAGCGTGTTGTGGCTGCGCACCGTAAATCCCGCCGGGATACCGGACGCCTCGCTCCGGTCCACATGAGCGCCGAACACATCCAGCACACCGGCACCGACGCTGGCTACCTTGTCAAAGATGCCCAGTGAATCCACATCCACCACGCCGCTCTTGCCCAGATGCCCCACAAAACCGCCGGTGTAGTTCATGCCCTCCACCGTTCTCAGGTTGGTCACCTTGCAATCCTTGGCCGAGCCGTCCAGCATGGTTCCGCCAAAGCCACCGGCGTTGCCGGTGTAGACGGGATCATTCACATAGCCCAGCTTTTTGGCGTCCCGGGCATGGACCTCCAGACCCGACTGCGCCGTACCGGACACATCAGAGAAGTAAATAAAGGTGCGGAAGGCGTCCATCACATCCAGCGAGCCCAGCTTCAGCAGAGAGCCCAGAATGCTGGTCTCTCCACCGCCGGAAATCTCCGCAACTGCGGACACATCCGCCAGTCCGAAGAAGCCTCCGGCGTGTTCGCCGCCGGTGACACTGCGCAGATCATACACATGGGCTCCGTTTTCCTGATCTTTTGCCGTTCCGACAACGGCTCCCCGAATTTCTCCGGCAAAGCCGCCCACCGCCTTGGCATACCGGGTGCTGGCCGCTCCATCGGAGTACATACCATTCACCGCAATGCCATACTTGTCCCAAGCCCGCACATCACAGGCCCGGAGGGTGGACATGGTGGCATTCAGCACACTGAGCAGGTCGCCCGGCGTGCCGATGACCTTCTGGAGCAGTCCGCCAAGCAAGCCACTGCTGCTGGCGGTATCCAGAGCCGCCGCACTGCCCGGCTCAACCAATCCTACAAAGCCCCCCACGGCGTTCGTGCCGTCCACCTTTCTCAGGTTGGCGGTAAAGCAGCGGTTGTTCTGAGGATTCGGCGCCGCATCCGTTGCGGAACGGGCGTTGGGTGGTGCCCAGTTGCCCCAGATCTGTCCGCCCAGCACATGTCCGGCGAAGCCGCCGGCATAGCCGGCCTTTTCCACTGTTCCAGCGGCAGGATCTCCGGGCAAGCCCGTGGCTTTGACTCGCATACCGGACTGATAGCCCGTGACATCGGAATTGCGAATCACCGGCACGAAGGTCTGCACCGCACCGATGGAGCCAGTCAAATCAAGGCCCAACAGGCTGACCTTGCCCACTTCTGCCACGCCGTCGGTGAACAGCTCACCGGCAAAGCCACCGGCACTCTTGTAGGCGCTGACCTCCATCACATCCCAAGCATGGGCTTCAGTGACTACACCGCCGAACATCGTTCCGGCATAGCCGCCGGCCGTGCCGGTCTGCATTTTCTGGTTTCCCACTGCTGTGCGTCCTGCCTTGACCCGATAGCCATAGGCATACTTTTGAATGAGGGCGTCTAACTCTTGCTGACTCCCCACCGGGATCGTGGGGAACTGGTTTCCGTACACGCCGTTCTTACCCACAGCGTCCACCCATCCATTCCAAGTTTCCACATCCAGTTTCCGCAGGGGACCATAGGTGGCGGTGTTGGTTTCCGTGGGATAAACCGCACCCAGCAGACTGAGCACATTGCTGGTTTCGATCAGACCAAACAGCACCTCCAGATGTCCGGTGCCCGCCAGATCAGCATTTTCCATCACGCCGGTAAAGCCACCGGCAGATTCGCCGCCATAGACCGACCGCAAGCGGATGACAGCGTTTTCCATATGAGTGCCCTGAATTCGACCGCCGTGGTTGTAGCCGGCATAGCCGCCTGCCAAGCCCCGGACCACCTTGTTATCCGTAAAGCCATCGGCACGCACCGCTCCGCCGCAGGGCACAGCACAGGTCTGGCAGTCCTCCACCACCGGGATGAACGCCTGCACCAGATTGGCCACGCTATCCTTGATGTTGACAATTCCGTTCAAAATACTGGAATGATCCAGCACCGAAGCCACATCGCCCGGCTCCATCATGCCCACAT
>RCNI01000803.1_pt1 | contig 18387 bp, 15 predicted proteins | sample 2041151 | NCBI WGS metagenome assembly RCNI01 (sample SAMN09708214, study PRJNA481090) | feces metagenome | isolation source: feces | place: Antarctica: Albino Rookery | reverse complement strand
CTCTCTCTTGCTTTCAGCAGAGAAATCAATTTTCTAAAAGGCGTGGAACTGACGCTAGCCTGTACCTGTATTGCAAAAACATGCTTTGATCTGACAGATGCAGACAGCGTGCAGATTATGTCCGGAGGTACAACCGAAGAAACAGTGATGACCATTTATCGTGATCATGTACTCACATTCGATGATACTGCCCAGCATTCTGAAACCACGCAGCCTAACTAAATCTTACTGACGGAGGTAATTTATGCGTCTGATCTCATGGAATGTTAACGGTCTTCGTGCCTGCATAACAAAGGGATTCTCAGAAATTTTTGAACAGCTGGATGCAGATTTTTTCTGCATTCAGGAAACCAAGCTTCAGCAAGGACAGGTCGATCTGGAATTTCCAGGATACCAGTCCTACTGGAATTATGCTGAAAAGAAGGGTTATTCCGGCACTGCCATCTTTACCCGCCACACACCTCTTTCCGTAACCTATGGTGTGGGCACAGAAGAGCTGGATACAGAAGGTCGACTGATTACCCTTGAATACCCGGATTACTATGTTGTCACCTGTTATACCCCCAATTCCCAGGACAAACTGGCTCGGATTGACCATCGGCTTAAATGGGATGAAGCTTTTCGCCGGCATCTGATGGCACTGGACGAAAAGAAGCCTGTCCTCGCCTGCGGCGACCTGAATGTCGCCCATCAGGAGATTGACCTGAAAAATCCAAAATCCAATCGTGGGAATGCCGGTTTTAGTGACGAGGAGCGCGCCAGCTTTACAGAACTACTTTCCAAGGGTTTTACCGACACCTTCCGTTTCCTGCACCCGGACACTACCGATGCCTACAGTTGGTGGAGCTATCGTTTTAACGCCAGAAAAAACAACGCCGGATGGCGCATCGACTACTTTCTCGCCTCCGATCGGATTGCAGACCGGATCTCCTCTACCCCCATTTATTCAGAGATTCTGGGATCGGATCACTGCCCGGTAGGTTTGGAAATTGATCTTTAACAAGCTACATCCCCGCTGCTTATTCTGCAGCGGGGATGTTTTCTTCCGGAAGCTGTACGCCTGCCTGTCCGTCTTGCGTCGCAAAGGTAGCCTTTTTCAGCTTATCGAGATAAGAAAAGGGTTCCTCAGGATAAACAGGCGCAAATCGCTTTTCTAACCTTTGGTGGCGGGGCACCACATGAAAAGTGATTTCTTCTATCGGTATTCTCTTGGCAGGCACCTTTTTTTCAAGTCCAAAGCGCCCATCCACCGGAGCCAGAATTCCCAGATTTTCTTCTCCCCCGTCCCATGTCACAAGGAGCTTATACATAATCTCCCGATCGAGTTCACATCGGCAGCGAATACGAAAATACAGCCCTTCTTTCTCTACTGTTGCCTCTCCGGTAATTTCCTGGCCACGGTATACTTTGTACCTTTCCTGCATAAAGAATCCCCTCCCAGCTCAATTCTATGAGCAGCGGAGGGGAAATATTCAGCTTAAATGATTGTCATGCAGGCCGAAACTAACTGCAATGGCATCATCTACCATTGACATCTGTCTTTCATCTAATCTTCCCATATGCTCTCGCAAGCGGCGTTTGTCTATGGTTCGGATCTGCTCCAGCAGAATCACGGAATCTTTGGAAAGCCCTACACTGCCTCCGGCAATATTGATATGGGTAGGAAGCCGTGCTTTTCCTGTCTGGCTTGTAATGGCCGCTGCAATGACCGTGGGAGAATGGCGATTGCCGGTATCATTTTGTACAATCAGCACAGGACGGGTACCGCCCTGTTCGCTGCCGACTACCGGCGATAAATCTGCATAGAAAATATCGCCCCGTTTAACTGTGCTATCCATCTGATTCACACTCCGTAGTATCATTGCCTGCGCTACCGGAATGATCCTTATGTAACGCGGCTAACTCTATTTTCCCACGCACAGAAGAAAAATATACGGCAGTGCTTGCAATTTATCCTATGTTCATCACAGAATCATGCTACAGGATTTTGAAATTATCGATAATCATCGATAAAATTCTATGTCCTTTCCAATATATCTCCGCATAAATTGGAATGTTTTTTTCATTTAGTGACACTTCCAGACGAAATTCTTCCTGTTCAAAAACATCATCAATTGTGACGCAGAGGCTTTGATTTTTATCCCCATAGCCAACTATGTACCCGCTTTGAAGACTCCGTATTACCATCCAAGGAGCAGCCACAGGGCTGAGCATTCCATCTGCCAGCATCGAAAATGCAAGAATCTTATCCTCATACGTCAGTTCTCCCCGCTCAGAGGTAAGGTTTCCGCTAATCCCCCGAATGCTTTCCGGTTCCGTTACCGAAAATTCCATATTCCCCTGCGGATCTGCCGAGCAATGCAAAGAAAAACACTGCACCTCTTCCAGATAATCCGCCACTACATCGACATCAAAACTGCAGCTATTGGTCTGCAGTGCCTGCCGAAGAGACAAAATCAGATCCATATCTGTACTTTCCTTGCTGCAACCCGCAAGCATTAACATCGCCAGCAGCAGTATTGCCAGCCGTTTCATAATACCCCCGCCTTTCTTAAGCTCTCCACCCAGAAGGACATCCTCTGCCCAGAACACTCTATGCCGCCATGCTGCAAATATGCTGGACTTGCTGTATTTTCAAGCAAATCCGTTTACTTTTCTCCGTAGCAAAACAGGAAAAGCTCCGAAAAGCACTTGCATTTCTCTTAGCAATGTGGTATCATCAGCATTGATATAGAAAAGCGATGATTGGGTTGCCTTGTGCTGCAAGTACGATTTCAGCGAAAGCGGGTTGGTGCGAGCCGCTTGCGTACAGTATCGGGCTTTCCCCCAGGAGCTGCCGCCTGAACTCATAGTAGGGTGCGCCGCGTGACTGCGTTAAGTGTCTTGGGCGTGTTTGCGCCTCAAAGTGCGCTGTTTAGCGAATTGCGGGTGGTACCGCGGAAGGCTGGCCTTTCGTCCCGATTTTGGGATGAGGGGTCTATTTTTTTATAAATTTCCTTACTGGGAGGAGCTAAATACATGAAAGAACAATTAGAGCAAATCAGAAAAGAAGCGCTCGCAGCTCTGGAGCAGGCAGCTACCCCTGCCGCCCTTGAAGATCTTCGGGTAAAGCTGCTGGGTAAGAAAGGCGCAATTACCGCCGTTCTGAAGCAGATGGGTAAGCTGTCCGCAGAGGAGCGTCCCGTCATGGGTCAGCTGGCTAACTCCGTTCGTGCGGAGATTGAGGCAAAGCTGGAAGATTGCAAGACAAAAATTCACGCTGCTGCTCTGGATCAGAAACTGGCAAGCGAAGCAATCGATGTCACAATCCCCGGTGACCCCGTTTCCATGGGGCACGAGCACCCCATGAGCCAGGTGCTTCAGGAGATCAAAGATATGTTCGTTGGCATGGGCTATCAGATCGTAGACGGCCCCGAGGTTGAGCTGGCAAGCTACAACTTCACTCGTCTGAACATCGGCGAAGGTCATCCTTCCCGTGACCGCAGCGACACCTTCTACTTTGCTGATGATGATTCCGTACTTCTGCGTACCCAGACCAGCCCCATGCAGATCCGGGTCATGGAAAACGCCAAGCCCCCCATTTGCATCTTAGCCCCCGGTCGTGTCTATCGTAAGGACGAAGCAGATGCCACCCATTCCCCCATGTTCCACCAGATTGAAGGTCTGGTGATTGATGAGCACATCACCATGGGCGATCTCAAAGGTGCTCTCGTTACATTGATGAAGAAAATCTATGGACAGGATGCCGTTATGCGTTTCCGTCCCCATCACTTCCCCTTCACCGAACCCAGCTGCGAAATGGATATGCAGTGCCACAAGTGCCACGGTACCGGTGAGGTTGATGGTCAGGTTTGCTCCACCTGCCACGGCGAAGGTTGGATTGAACTGCTGGGTGCCGGCATGGTGCATCCCAATGTGCTTTCCGGCTGTGGCATTGACCCTGAAAAATACTCCGGATTTGCTTTCGGCATGGGTCTGGAGCGTATGGCTATGGGCCGCATGAAGATCAATGACCTTCGTCTGATCTTTGATAACGATGTACGGTTCCTGAACCAGTTCTAAGGAGGGATTAAGATGAAACTCAACAGAAAATGGATTAATGAGGAGTTCGTGGATCTTTCCAATGTCTCCGATAAAGAATTTGTTGAAACTCTGACTGTTTTTGGTCAGAAAGTGGAAACCTATGAGCGTATGGACGCTGAGATCAAAAATGTGGTTGTGGGCAAGGTAGTTTCCATTGTCCGTCACGAAAATTCCGACCATATGTGGGTTTGCCAGGTAGATGTGGGGCAGGAAGAACCCGTTCAGATCGTTACCGGCGCTCAGAATGTTCATGAAGGCGATCTGGTTCCCACTGCTCTGCACAATTCCTGGCTGCCGGGCGGCGTTCATATTACCAAGGGCAAGCTCCGTGGCGTTAAATCTAACGGTATGCTCTGCGGTTTTGAGGAATTAGGACTTACCCAGAACGATCTGCCCGGTGTCTTTGCTGATGGCATCTGGATTCTCAATGACGAAGACTGCAAGCCCGGTGACGACATCAATGCCATTATCGGAAATGATGATACCATCGTCGACTTTGAGATTACCAACAACCGTCCTGACTGCTATTCTATCATCGGTCTTGCCAGAGAAGCTGCCGCTGCTTTCGGTAAGCCCATGAAGCATCACGAGCCCGTTGTCAAAGGTTCCGATGCCGGTTCCATGTACGAGCATCTGGATGTTGAAGTTCCCGCAGCAGAGCTGTGCAACCGCTATACCTCCCGAATGATCACCAATGTCAAGATTGCTCCCTCCCCCAAGTGGCTGCGTCAGCGTCTGCGTGCCAACGGTGTCCGTCCTATCAACAACATTGTTGATATTACCAACTATGTGATGCTGGAATATGGTCAGCCCATGCACGCCTTTGACTACCGCTATGTCACCTCCGGCAAAATCGTTGTCCGGGAAGCAGAAGAGGGCGAAACTCTCACCACTCTGGATGGCACTGTCCGGAATCTGAAGTCCGGCATGCTGGTCATCGCAGACGATACCAGACCCATCGGCCTTGCCGGTATCATGGGTGGTGAAAACTCCGAAATCAAGGAAGACACCACTATGGTGGTCTTTGAATCTGCAAACTTCAACGGCACTTCCATTCGCCAGACTGCTCTGGCTCTGGGTATGCGTACGGAAGCCTCCGGTAAGTTTGAAAAGAATCTGGATCCCATGATGACCGTTCCCGCCGTGCAGAGAGCCTGCGAACTGGTGGAGCTTCTGGGCTGCGGCGATGTACTGGACGGAACCATTGATATTATCAACTATGTTCCTCAGCCCAAGCGGGTCCCTCTGGAGCCTGAAAAAATCAACGGTCTGCTTGGCACCAACATTTCCAGAGAAGATATGGTCAAGTATCTGAATCAGTTGGAAATTCCCGTTGAAGGCGATGAAATTCTGGTTCCTTCCTTCCGTCCCGATCTGAACCTGATGGCCGACATTGCAGAAGAAGTGGGTCGTTCCTACGGCTATAACGAAATTCCCACAACAGATCTGAAAATGGCTACCCAGGGCGGCTATTCTGACATCATGAAGCTGGAACACAAAGCCGGTTCTCTCTGCCGCAGCATTGGTTACAGTGAGATTATCACCTATTCCTTTGTCTCCCCCACTATTTTTGACCAGATTCGTCTGCCCGCAGATTCCCCTCTGCGTAAGACGCTGAAAATTCAGAATCCTCTGGGCGAAGACACCTCCATCATGCGTACCGTGGCGCTGCCTTCCATGCTGGATATTCTGGCACGGAACTACGCATACCATAATAAGTCTGTTAAGCTTTATGAGCTTGCCAAGGTTTATTTGCCCGTGGAAGGTCAGGAGCTTCCCGAAGAACCCAAGATGCTGATGCTGGGCACATATGGTGCAAATGAGACATTCTTCTCCCTCAAGGGCGAACTGACTGCAGTCTTTGAAGGTCTTAATCTGAAGAAGGCATCCTATTCCGCTGTAAAGGATCATCCTTCCTACCATCCCGGTCGCTGCGCAAAGGTTACCATTGACGGCGTAGATGTCGGCTATATCGGTCAGGTACATCCGCTGGTTGCCAAGAACTACGGCATCGACGATGAAGTCTACTGTGCTGAGATCAACTTCACTAAGCTCGCTGAGCTTCGTCTGCCGGATCCCACCTATGTTCCCCTGCCCAAGTATCCCACTGTTTCCCGTGATCTCGCAATCGTATGCGATGAAGCTGTCACAGTTGCAGAAGCCGAAGCTGTCATGACTGCCGCTGCCGGCAAGCTGCTGCGCAACATCCGTCTCTTTGATATTTACCGTGGCACCGGTGTTGCTGAGGGTAAGAAGAGCATGGCTTTCTCTCTGGAACTGCGTGCTGATGACCGTACACTCACCGACGCCGACTCCGAAGATGTCGTAAGCAAAGTCCTTGCCGCACTGGCTGAAAAGCTCAACGCTTCCCTGCGATAAGTCTTATTCAAAATAATTTTCCACATTAGCCTTTACACGCACCGGTTTTTGGGGTATAATTAGCCTTAAATTGGAAGGAGGTCGATCCCATGACGGATAATAGCACCATCAAGTTTACAGTTCCCTGCGACGATAAAGAGAATATGAGAAAAATTCTCCGTACTGTGTTCGATGCTCTCAGTGAAAAGGGATACAATCCTATCAACCAGATCGTCGGTTATCTGCTCACAGAAGATCCCACTTATATCACCAACTACAATAATGCCCGCAGCATGATTTGCAAGTTGGATCGGGACGAGCTGATGCAGGCTTTGGTTCGTTGCTATCTGTTTGAAAGCTAAACCAATTGGAGGCTTTTGCTAAAGCAAAAGCCTCCTAACAATCTTTAACTCTGGAGGTATTTTATGGCTGAAGAAAAAGATATTCTTACCTATAAAGGCCGTCCGTTGATGCGAAAGGACAATCTCATCTACTACGGCTCCATGGCTGATTCTCACATCGTCATGCTGCAGGTACTGGAAACAAAAAAAGTAGGCGAGCTGGATGTAGCCACCCGTGTTTCTGTTCAGCTCCAGCTGACCGATCCCTCTGCCAGAAGCCGGGATCGTGTCGTTAAAAAGGGAGAAAAACCCGGTCTTTACAACGCCCTCGATCTTGGATCTGTATGGCTCGAGCGGGCTTTGGCTGGAAAGTAAGATAGAACTATGTGAGCCGCAGTCATTTTTAACTGCGGCTCCCTATTGTATAAGGAGAAACTGTATGCAAAAGCTTCGCTACTATTGGCACATCTTAAAAGGCATTCGCTTTAAAAAGTTTTTTAATGTTATCGACCGTGCACACGAAATGTCCGGAAAGAGCAAGATCTTTTTGTTTTTTGACATTATTGTCTGCGCCATCCGTTACGGTGCCGGTTACTATGATTATCTGATCTTCAAATTCTGGGATATGAACCATTCTCAGAGAAAGACTTACGTGACACGGCTTTGGAACAAAAAAATTGTCACTACCGTCTGCGATCCCGCCGCATCCCACTACTTCGATCACAAGAACGATTTCTACAATCGTTTTTCCGCATACTTAGGACGGGAATATCTGGATCTCACCGTCTGCTCCAAGGAAGATTTTCTTGATTTTGCCTCCAAAAATGAGATTCTCTTTGCAAAGCCCCGTTCCGGCGAATCCGGCAAGGGTATTGAAAAACTGAAGACTGCTGACTTTGAAAGTCTGGAAGCTCTTTATGACTATGTAAAGAGCAAAAACTTCGCAACAGTCGAGCAAATGCTTGTCCAGCACGAAGCAATGAACACCCTCTACCCCCTCGCCATCAATTCTCTGCGGATCAACACTCTGGTTGCTGGAGGGAAAGCACACTGTGTATATGCCGTTGTCAAAATGGGTAACGAAGGCAAGTTCGTTGACAACATGGAAAACAGCGGTCTGTGCTGTCCCCTGGACAACAAAACCGGTGAGATTGTCGGTGTGGCACACACCTCTAAGCTTGTAAACTATGACACCCACCCCTATACCGGCATCAAACTGATTGGCTATCATGTTCCTTTCGTACCGGAAGCAATCGATATGTGTCTGAAAGCAGCCATGGAAGTACCTGAATACGCATTTGTTGGCTGGGATGTATGTATCACTCCCACCGGTCCTGCAATCATCGAAGGCAACAGTTATCCGGGATACGACTTCTGGCAGCTGCCGGAACACACGCCCGATAAAATCGGACTTCTTCCCTATTTCAAGAAAATGATTCCAAATCTTTAAGAAACGCCTAAAAAGCGACCTCGTTTGAGGTCGCTTTTTTCTATGCAAATTACGGATAATATTGCAGGATTTTCATATACTAACAAAAACAAAAGAAGGTGTTTCAAATCGCAGTCAATAAACGAGGCAAACAAAGCTTTCTTCTCCCCAAGCCTGTCTTTATAAATGCATGGGCAAGCATTGCCGGGAAAAAGGAAAGCCAAGGTCCTTTAGGAAAAACATTTGATCAAACTTCCAATGATCCCTACTTCGGGCAAAAGACCTGGGAGCAGGGCGAAAAAAGGATGCAGCAGCTTGCACTGCAAACGCTGGCAAAGAAGGCTGGGCTAACCACATCAGATTTCGATGTCGTATTTTCCGGAGATCTGTTAAACCAGTGCATCGGTTCTTCCTTCACACTCAGGAACACAGGGATTCCGCACATTGGGCTATATGGTGCCTGCTCTACGATGGCAGAGAGTCTCCTTCTGGCTTCTCTCACAGTGTCCGGAGGATTTGCAGACAAAGCGGTCGCTATGACATCATCCCACTTTGCCTCCTCTGAGCGGCAATATCGTTTTCCTCTGGGTTATGGCGGTCTCCGGACGCCGACCAGTCAGTGGACAACTACCGGTTCCGGTGCTGCCCTTGTATGTTCCGAAGGAAAAGGCCCTTCTATTACCTGCGGAACCATAGGAACTGTCACAGATCTTGGTGTCAAAGACGCCAACAACATGGGCGCTGCAATGGCTCCCGCTGCATTTGAAACCATCAAGGCACATTTTACCGACTTAAAATGCGGTCCTGATGACTACGACCTGATTGTCACAGGTGATCTTGGCGAACTGGGTAAAGAGATGCTTTTGACTCTTGCACGGCGAGACGGACTGTCTCTGGGCGGGAAGCTGACAGACTGTGGCTGTTTGATTTTTGACCGTGAAAAGCAAAAGGTAAATTCCGGTGGCTCCGGCTGCGGGTGCAGTGCAGTTACACTTTGTGGCTCTCTGCTGAGCCAGCTGGAAGCCGGAAAGCTTCATCGAATTCTGTTCTGCGGCACCGGCGCACTGCTATCCCCTACCTCCACTCAGCAAGGTCTTCCTATTCCCGGGGTTTGCCATGCGGTATCTATTCAAAGTGGGAGGATGTAGTATGGAATATATAAAAGCATTTATCGTTGGGGGCTTGCTCTGCGTTATCGGGCAAATCCTGATTGACAAAACAAAGTTGACCCCCGCCCGTATTCTCGTCTGCTATGTCACCATGGGTGTACTGTTAAGTGGAATCGGTGTTTACAAGTATCTGGTAGATTTTGCAGGTGCCGGTGCAACTGTTCCCCTGACCGGTTTTGGTTATACACTGGCAAACGGTGTCCGGGAAGCTGTTGATACCGATGGATTTATCGGCATTTTTACCGGAGGTCTGAAAGCCACAGCAGGCGGTATCACCGCAGCAATTACCGCCGGAATTATTGCTGCATTTCTCTTTAAAGCAAGGGATAAAGCGTAGAAATCCGGTTACACTACTGTACAAGCGGATGAAACCGCAAAGAAATTGGAGGTCTGAATCATGAAAAACAAGAATCAAAATCGTAACGAGTCTAACGCACAGAATACAAATGAGAAGCAAAACTCCACACAGAGCACCAAGAGCGAGACCAAGTCTTGCAGAAATAGTTCCAACTAAACAAGATTCCGCCGACGCAACTATTGGTTGCATCGGCGGTTTTTCTCGATTTTTACAACTTTTTGAAGTCGTAACGAATTATTGTACTTTTTAGACTTCAGCAATCTTATTCAAGTGGAAGAAATACAGAATTTTCTTTTTGACCGGAAGGCAGTAGATCCGAGACAATGCATCTGCGTATGTCTCTACCTGCTTGCGATAGTAAGCAGTTCGTGCTTCAAGTTCCGACGGCTGAATCCGATCCGTTTTATAGTCAATAACTGTAATCCCATCTTCTTCAATCAGCGCACAGTCTACAACACCTTGAAGTAAAACCTTCTCCCCTTCCAGATCTGTGCCGTAAAGCTCTGCATCATCCAGGATTGAGAATTTAAACTCTCGCAGAACACGCTTGCTTTCCCGCAGTTTCATTCCGAGATCAGTTGCAAACAGTGCTGCGATTCTTTCGCAGTCCACAGCAGCTGCCTGCTCCTCTTTTAAAAATCCTTCTTGCGTCAGCCGCTCCAGTTCAGCCTTCACACCCTCCAGGCTGCCACAGGCATCGTATCGAATATACTGCATTGCCGCATGGATCGCACTGCCGTATGTTTTCCCACGAGTGTCTTTCTCCACAAAAGAGGCCCGGCGCCATGACCGTTCCTTTGTCGCTGCGCCGCCCGCTTGCTCTTCTGCTTCCTGCTCCCGGAAACTGCCCTTTCTCTGCGTAACGGTTTGCTTGGATGGTGTCACCGTTGCTCCCATATGACCATAGGCAAAGTGGAGACCTCGCTGTAGTTTTTCCAGTGTTTCATCAGGAAGCGTTTTCTTTTCGTCCGCAGCTGAGAGCGTTTCTATCCGGTCTTCTTTTGGTTGGAATTCAGATACCACAATTTTCCACGGAATCTCGCTGACCTCAGTATCTTTCGGTTTAGCTCCCAGAGCAAACAGCTCTCCTGCCTCAGCTCTGTGTAATGCTGCCATCAGAACCCACTGCCCCGGGCAGCTGACACCGCCGGTAATCAATTCACGATTTCCTGCGTCCAGCCGATAAGAAAGCTCAGCTACCTCTTTTTCAAGAGACTTTGAAGCATAAGTCATAATCAGGCGATCCTTCGCACGGGTCATCGCAACATACAGAACACGCATTTCTTCCGACAGGCTATCAGCTGTCATTTGCGCCGCAATCGCACGCTTGGCAATGGTGGGATAACGCACTCTGTTCTCCCTGTCCACGCAGGATAAGCCCAAGCCCAAATCTTTATGGCACATAACCTGTGCTCTCATACTTTCCCGATTGAAATTACGAGACAGATTACACAGGAAAACCACAGGGAATTCCAGTCCTTTCGATTTGTGGATACTCATGATTGTAACAGCACCTGCATTGGCAGAGTCGTCACCAGCAGAAAGTCCCTTCTCCGCCATAGCATCCAGATGTTCCAACAATTGCTCCAGTGAGCGGATACCGCCCGCTTCGTAGCCAACCACCAGCTGATAAAAGGTCTGAAGGTTATTGAGCCTTACCGTTCCGTCTGACATAGCACCGTAAATACTGTCAACCGATGTAAGTGCATAGATTTCTTCAATCAGCTGCGCCAGTGAACCGGTGCGAGCTTCTTTTCGGAGCACTTCCAGTGTTTTCAAAAACTCTACCGCTCTTGGATGATTGCTCTCCAGCAGTGCTTCATAGAAACAGGATTTCGGATTTACGCCTCGAATCTGTGCCAGATCGTCTGCTGAAAATCCAAACGCCGGGCTGCAAAGCGCCGCAATCAGCGGAATATCCTGTCTGGGGTTACTGACTGTCTGCAAAATAGATTGCATTGTGCCGATCTCTTCCGTTTTCAGCAGGTTCGTTCCTCCGCCGCTGCTGCAACGAATCCCTCTGTGTTCCAATGCCTTTTGAAACACTTCCGCCGCAGAACTGGGAGAACGCAGCAAAATCACAATATCATCCGGCACAATGGGTCGCAAGCCATCTCCCTGTCGAATCATATGGCTGCCGTCCAGCAATTCCAGAATTCTGTTTGCTGTATACTCCGCTTCCTCCCGATAAGTTTCCTCATTTACAACAATTCCATGAAACTCCACTTCCGGTTCTTCTACCGGCAAATGAGGGATTCCCTCCCGCAGTTTTTCATTTTCACCGTATGTAAGACCGCCTACCCGCTCAGACATACATAATGCAAATACATCGTTCACAGCACTGATGACAGCAGAAGCGGAACGGAAATTGCTGGAAAGAAGCACCTTTCTGCCCTGCCCCGGTTCTGCCTGTCCGGCAGGCTGAAAGGCCCCATACTTTTCAAGGAAAATCCCCGGATCTGCCAGTCGGAACTGATAAATGGACTGCTTAACGTCGCCAACCATAAACAGGTTGTTCTTTTCTTCAGTTAGTGCTCCAAAAATTGCATCCTGAACGCCATTGGAATCCTGATACTCATCCACCATAATTTCCCGGAAACGTCTGCCGATTTCGGACGCTGCAGCCGTACGGCCGGAGCGGCTTTTTCCCAGCAACAGATCCAGTGTTTTATGCTCCAAATCGCTGAAGTCCATGACCCGTCTTGTTTTTTTCAGGTCTTCATATCGTTTTGCGAAGGCTTGTACCAGGTTTACCATTCCCTGAACCGCCTGAGAAGATTGCTGCAAATCCCTCAACTGTACAGAACTGTCATCGGAGAATACCGTTAATTTACCTGCAAGTCCCTTTTTGCAAGCCTCTCGCACGGCTTTTATCTGCTCAGCATCTTCCGGTGTCCCCGCCTTTTTAGAAAAGACCAGTCTGCCATAATCAATATTTTTTCGAGCAACAACTTCATCCCAGGTTGCACTTTCCCGCAGATGCTGCAACTGATAAACCGTATCCCGAAGCTGTGCTGCCGGTTTTTCCCAGCCTTCATATTCTTCCGCCTTTTGGGCACAGCCTTCCATAGCATCAATCTGCAAATCCAGATAAGAAAACAGATCGTCCATCAAAAGTCTTCCCCAAACCGTCTCACCTGCATCCGTTTTTCCTGTAACATTTGCATTCTCAATGCAGGAAGCAAGCCAACCTTCCGGGTCCAGATTGCAGCGTGCACTATCATACACCTGCATCAAAATGACCGGTACCAGAGAATCATTTCGTCCCAGGCCCTGGGTATCTACAAACGCCGTAAAGGCTTCGTCTTCTCCTACATGCTCATATGCCTGCTCCAGGATCTGATCCATGGCTCGTTCCCGAAGTTCCCGGCATTCATTTTCGTCTGCTACCCGAAAATCTGCAGAAAGGTCCAGCTTATATGCATACTCTCGCAGCAAATCGGCGCAAAAAGCGTGCACGGTAGAGATTTTCGTCAGGTACAGGCGCTGGAGCTGCTGCTGAAGATGTCTGTTTTCCGGCTGCTCCGCAATCCGTTCTGTCAGTTTGGCCGCAATCTTTCCCCGCAGCTCTGCTGCAGCTGCTTTTGTGTAGGTAATAATCAGAAATTCATCCAGATTGGCAGGGTTTACAGAATCGGTCAGGTAGCTGAGCAAACGATCAACCAGCACCTTTGTTTTACCCGATCCGGCTGCTGCAGAGACCAGCAGCTTTCCGCCACGATTGCGGACAGCTTCCGCCTGCTGGGGTGTTAACTTTTCAGCCATCGTTTTTCAGCTCCTTTCCGATTTCTTCCCAAAACTTTTTATCCGTCATCGCTTTATAGTTTCTTCTGCCCGCCACACTGTCAGCGTGACAAACCGCCTGATAAGCGCAATAAGTACAGGCATTATGACTGGTTCCCCGCGTGTAGGGATTCGGGTCCACATTACCGGAAGCAATCTCATCGATCATTTTTTTCAGATATTTCATCAAATACGCCTTCAGCTGCCGCAGCTGTTCCCGGTCCGCAAGGTCACCTTCCAATGTTCCGTCCTTCTTGCGCTTACAGCTCATTTTTCCGAACTCTCCATCGGTGTCCATAGCTTCCAGAACTGCTTCATCCCGCAGCAGAATGCCCTTTCGTTTCCACTCTTTCTCTCGATTCTTTTCCGCTTCTTCCTGTGTCATTGACCCATCCGCAGTCAGAATTGGGGCTCTTGCCGGGAAATACTGAACGCCTGCCGGAGCCGGATGTTCTCCAAGAATTTCTTCCCCCTCCTGCTCCAATGCAAACAGATACAATAGCATTTGCAGTCCGATACCGTTGAATATATCGCAGTAATCAAAATCTTTCTTACCGGTTTTATAGTCTACAACCCGGAAATAATTCTGTTTGCCTTCCTGCCACACATCCACACGGTCCACATATCCGCGCAGTTTTGCATTCATTTTATCCCCGGGCAGAGAAATGGCAGGCATATCTTCGTGATCTCCAAATCCAAGTTCGAAACTTTGCGGCACAAAATGAGACTTGCTCATTTCATTCCACAGTTCCTCGATCACCATATTGAGTTCACGGTCATTTCTGTGGAACAGATAATTTAATCGTGCAGACTGAATCTCCTGAAAACGCTCCCCGGCATATTCCCGTGCGCAGTTTGCTGCAATTTCCAGTGTCTTTTCCAAAGAGACCTGATGAAATCCTCCCAGCTGCATGACTTTCTTCGCCATCTGCTCCAAAACAGCATGAACATATGTACCGAATTCCGCGGGATCAACCGTAATTTCTTTCCGCTCCTTAGCCTTTAGACCATATTGCAGGAAATACGACAGTCTGCATTCTGCCTGCCGGTCAATCTGAGAAGCAGACAAGTTCAGGTGATTTCCATACAGCTTTTGAATAGAAGACTCTGAAATCTTTCCAAGGCAGTGAGATTTTTTCCTCTGAATTTCCAAAAATGCATCAGAAACGCCTAATTTCTCAGCAGCGTCAGCATCTTCCCATTTCGCTAAATATGCTCCGGCTTCCCGGACAGATGCCTGCGCCGCACCCAGACAAACCGGTGCTGCCTCTTCCCCTTGCGCCATTTGCGCCAGTCGCCGCAGCACGAAGGAAGGCTGCCCCGAAGGATAGGTCACGGTAATTGTTTGATCTGCGCCGCAGAATACGCCATAGATTTCAGCAAATTCTGCCTGCAGACCTTCCATAGCACCGCCGGTGAGAGGCACACCCATTTCCCGCAGCGTCACTCGCTCCTGATCGGTAAGGACACCTTTAGAACCGCCGTATCCAGGAAGATTACCTTCCTGCGCACCCAGCAAAATCAGATGTTTTACCTGCTGGCAGCGCATCGCACTGACAGGTCCCGCCGTTACTGCGTCCAGCACCGGCGGAATTGTTCCCACATCATACTGACTCAGCAGTAAAGTAAACAATCTGATAAACACCTCAGGCTCCCAGACTGTTTGACCCAAAACATCATACATCTGCTCCAGTGCTGTTAAAAGGATTTCCCAAAGCTGATTTAAAATCTGGGCATTTCTCAAATCCCCTGCTGCTTCAAAGCTGTTTGCCAGCTGCTCTAACTTCTGAGGAAATTCCACTCGCTCCAGAAAGTCATAAAGTGTCCGCACCTGCTGCTGCAAATTGGCTGCTGTACGAAAACCATCCCGCAGGTCAGACAAGGGATTCAATGCCGTCTCACGCGCCTCATTCAAAAATTGCAGGCGCTGCTTATCTTCCTCCGTCCAGTCTTTCCCCAATCCGTCCGGATGATTTATAAAAGGCTGCAGCCAGCGATTGCCGCTGATTCCCCACTGAATTACATACTCTTCCAACAGATCGCACGTGCTGAGCGGCAGTGGTGACAGTACCGACTTAAGGTACCGAAGGACGTCTTTTTGCTCCAGTCCGCCAAGTGCCGCATCCAGCGCAGACAGCACTACGGAAATTACATTTTTCTGCAAAATATCCTGCGTACCTGACTGATAAACCGGGATGTGGCAGCGAGAGAAAATCATACGAATGGCGCTTTCATATACGGACATATCCGTACATACCACCCCAATATCACGGTAGCGTGCCCCATTGTGCACCAGTTCCAAAATCCGCTCAGCCGCAATTTCACATTCCTGAAAGGCAGAATCCGCCCGATAGACCTGCAGCTGCTGTGCAGCTGAGGTATCGATAGGACCTTGGAACAAATGTTCCCGAACAGTCTGCAATTTTGTATCATACGGCTTTACCATATGGATTTCCACAGGAATGTCCATCTTCTGTGCATAATGAAGGATCTCCGCCGCTGTGCTTCCACCCTTTTCAAACGCCATGGCTCGAGAATCCACCCGGTCACAGTTGATACTCACCGTGACGCTGGGCGAAGTCAGAATCAGGTGCTTCAGGATTTCCAAATGCTGGCGGGTAAGATCCGGGAAACCGTCTATGTAGAAAACATGATTTTTTCCATAATCTCCCTCTTCCAGCTCCTCCAGCAGCCAAGTCATCTGATCCCTGGGATCTCGTTTTCCCTGCTGACACAGACCGTCATATGTTTCAAGGATCAGGGAAAGCTCCTCCAGCTTCTGAGCCAAGCTTCCTTCCGTCTGTTTCGACGCAGACAGGAGATCTGAAGAAGTAATGCAGCAACGCTTAAATTCATCAACTGCGTCCACCAGTTCTGTCAAAAATTCCGGTTTTGACTCTACCGAAGCATAGGCTTTCAGCTTACTGTGCAGGAGTCTGGAAGCAGCAGCCATTGCTACAACACGACCGCCGTCATCCAGGCACTCCATTGCCGCTGAACCAACCGATTCGGAAACACGCCGTGCAAGACGAGTAAACGACAAAACCTCCGCATAGCGGCTTGCAGTATCTCCAGCGGCAGCTGCCAGCCGTCGCTCCATGTCGTGGCTGATGAGTTCCGGCACCATCAGTATCCGACCGCCAAGGCCCTGCCTTACATCTTCGCTGATGCGTTTTAAGACTTCATCCCGGTTTGCTTTCCAGTCCGTTCCCAAAATAAAATGCAGCATAGTGCCACCACCTTTCTATCTGTTTTTGATTATATCACAGCTTAGGGATATTTATGGGACATTCCTTCCTGAAAAAGGAAGTTTTCAATACGCCCCAGACATTCCAAAAAGAAAAATCGGATCTCACCGTTTTTTTCTCCCGTCAGTGCATCGGTCAGCGGCTGCCCAAGTCCTGCCTGCTCAGCTTCCTCCGCAAATGCATCAACAGTCACCGGAGCACACAGTCCGGGAAATACAACACACCACCAGTTGTGCCCATTTCCTTCTCCGATTACCACTCTGAGGGCCTCATAGACGCCAGCCGGCAAGGTAAAGGTATCATAAATTCGCTTGGAAAACGCTTCTTTTTCCAGCGTTACCTTTACAGTATCCGAAAATCCGGCTGCCCGCAACGTCTCTTCCGCTATTCCTTTCAGGTTATCCAATTCTTCGGTTAAAAATGCTTTTGCTGCATCCACATCCGGGATTTCTGCAAGCTTCTCCTGAAGATAAGTATTGATTGCATCTCTTACCTGCAATTTTACAGTCTGATCTTCCTCGCTGTCAGAATTGGCCACCACATGGAGGCGAATCAGATTCTCTTCCAGATTTTCATGATCTTCAATAACAGAAGATCCCCATGTAACTGCCGCCAAAAGCATTGCAAATATAAGTAATTTTTTCATATGATTACCATCCTTTCCTGTTTTTCACAGTATGGACGGCAATCAGATAAAATATACCTGAATATAAAGATTTCCGGCAGCTGAAGTTCAGCCGCCGGAATAACCTTACACAGGCTTAGCTACATAAATATTAGGATAGTTCTCTTTCAGCATATTGCAGACCACTGCAGCGTACTCAAAAGAAGGCAGGATTGCAAAGACTGCAGAACCGGATCCAGTCATCTGCTGTGCCAATGCGCCATAGCTGTTACAGATGGACTTGATGTAATTCAGTTCCAGATGATCCGCAGTCACAACGGGATCAAACACATTAAATACCTGATCCGCAATTTTTTCCAGGTCTCCCGCAAGGATCGCACGTTCCATCGCATCATGATCCGGACGCATAGGAATCACAGTTTCATCCAGTTTGCGATAAAGCTCAGGTGTGGAAGCAGAAAAGTCCGGCTTGCAGATTACAAAGAAGCACTCAGGTATATCCGGGAGCTTCCGAATCCGCTCACCTCTGCCTTCCACCATAGCGGTACCGCCAATGGTGCAAAAAGGCACATCGCTGCCCACCTGTGCGCCGATTTCAGCCAGTGCCGCAATGGAAAACGGCTCTCCATAGTGCCGATTGAGTGCCCGCAGAACTGCTGCCGCATCTGCACTTCCGCCGCCCATGCCTGCCTGACTGGGAATCCGCTTGGTAATACGAATTTCCAACCCATCCGGGTCTTTCTTCGCCACATCGCAGAAGACCTTTGCAGCCTTCCATGCAAGATTAGTTTCATCCGCAGGAATCTCTTCCTTATCGCATTTCAGCGTCCAGGGTCTGCCGGTTCCAACATCAATTTCAATATCATCTCTGACAGAGATCGTCTGCATAATGCTTTTGAGATCATGGTATCCATCCGGGCGCTTCCCTAGTACATCCAAGGTCAGGTTCACCTTTGCAAAAGCGCCTTCATACAGTGTCGTCATTTTTATTTA
>RCNI01000802.1_pt1 | contig 18388 bp, 18 predicted proteins | sample 2041151 | NCBI WGS metagenome assembly RCNI01 (sample SAMN09708214, study PRJNA481090) | feces metagenome | isolation source: feces | place: Antarctica: Albino Rookery | reverse complement strand
TAAATTATTTCTATTTTTATTTTATATAATTTCTTCAAAAATAAGTTTTACTTCTACTGTAATATATTCATCACTTAATAAGCTTTCAAATTTTAAATATTTAATTTTTGCTGAATATTTAACATTTCTATCAAGTAGTTCACTTAATTTTTTAGTATAATATCTTGGAACATATCCTAGACAATATTCTTCATTTGGAGTTTTAGAAATTATTTTAATAGCGTTTTCATCATATTTGTTATCTAAATCTTTTTTTAAATATAATGTATCATTAATACTTAATAATTTTTTAATCTTATCATAACTTTCTGAATGCCTTGTTCCTGCCACCTCAAACTCTAATTTTTGACTATTAAATACTGGAACAAATTCAAAATTATCTGTTAATAATCTTCCTTTAGTTCTTTTTAAAATTTCCATCTTTGTAGATGTACTATCTAAGTCATAAAAATTTAAAATTTCTAAATAATCTGGTCTATTTAAATTAGGTAATCTTGAATCAATATTTGAAAAAAGTTCTTCACTTTTATAACACTTTTTTAATTCATTAAAACCAGGAAAATTGTGGAATCCATGTTCTTGTGCCTCTAAAATTTCATCATTTAAATATTTAAATTTATAAATTTTACTATCATAAGATAATTCACCAATAATATATCTTCTGCGTGAACTTGGTTCTTTCCAAATTAACCATAATAAATTTTCCATATTATCCTCTCCCTTCAATAATATTTATTAATATATCTCTTCTTTTTTTTATATATTTTTTAATAACGCTTTTTTGTAACTTGCTAACAATATCATATTCTTCTGGAATTTCATCAACTATATTATCTATTGTTTTATCACTTAATTTTTTATATTTTTCAATTTCATTTTTTAAAATATCTAAATAATCTTTTTTTAAGTATTCTATCAAATCAAAATGTTTAATTCTTTTACTACTTTCTATTCGTATACAAGCTTTAGAATTTTTTATATATTTTTCTAATTCTATTTCTGAAGTATTTAGTTTTTCCAATTTGCTATAATTTTCCTTATATTCACTTAATAAATTACATCCATTATCATATATTGGAGATATTTTATATATTATTTTATTATCTGGATTTATTTCTTGTGTTAATCCCCAATTTTCTTCATGTCTATCACTTTCCCCTATTAAAGAATCAAATAAAAGAATCTTGATAAAATCTTTAAATAAATTTTCATCTATTTTATCTAAACATATTTTTATATTTGAAAGTGTATAAATTTCTTTTCTTTTATTGGTTATTTCACTACTTAAAAAATCTTTTATATCTGTATGAAATTTTTGTGGCGTATTAAATATATAATTTAATACTCCTATTTTACCGTATTCATCTAAAGCTAATTCAATTTTTGCACAATTATATCCAAGAGCTTTTGCTATCTCATAACTAATTTTTTCTGAACACACCTCTGAACATTTAATTCGTGGATATTTAAAATGCATATTTTGTTCATTTTCCTCTTTAGATTTACACCATTTTTTAACTCTAGAGCCTTTTGAGTTAGGTTCATTTAAAATTTCAAAATCTTCATTTATTTTTTTTATACTATATATAATTATACCTCCTTACATTATATTTATATATTATAATATTACGTAAAATTTGTAAAGAGTATCGACTTTTAATTACATTAATTTAAATTTATAACTACTTTATCATTTTCTATAGCAACTGGTGTATCAAGTTCTTTGCATCCTTTTTCTAAATCTTCTAAGAACTGAACTAGTTTGTATCCTTCTGCTTTTACAGTTTCAGTTTCTGTAATGTATACAGGATTCATTACTATTTTTTTAACTTTATAATCTTTAGAAATTTCTATATCTATTGTTGCAGTTTGTCTTGCATATTCTGATTTAACATCTGAAATTAAATGTCCTATGCTATATAATATTGGTTTTCCATTATATATTTCGACTGGTAAAACTCCCATTGCATGATGTCCTACTACCATATCTGCTCCTGAGTCTATTGCATGTTTAGCCATTTCTTTCATTTTATTTGTTACAACATGTTTATTTTCTAGTCCATAATGTAAAGAAACAATAACCATATCTGAATTTTCTTTAGCTTCTTTTATTTGTTTTTCTAAATTTTCTTTAGAATACATAGCAACGCCTGCATTTTCATATGTACTTCTTGTTCCTATTACAACATCATTTGCAGTAACCATTCCTATTTTTATATCATTTTTTTGCAAATAACAAATGCTATCTCCTACTCCATATGTTAAAAAATTATTTTCTTTTAATATTTTTTTAGTATTTTGTAAAATCAATTCTCCATAATCTAATATATGATCATTTGCTAAATTTACAATATCTACACCTAATGCTTTTAATGCAGAAATTGCAGATTTAGAAGTGACATATTTATTATATGTATTTTCCGGATTACTTTCATCTATAACAGTAGTAAAGTTTGCTATAGTATAATCTGCTTTACTTGTCATATATGCTATATCTTTAAATGACAGACTATATGCCTCTGTTATTTTTTTAAACGAAGGTCCTCCCATCATAATATCACCAAGAAAAGTAAGGTTCATTCCTTCTTTATCATCTTTTATACTTTCATTTATTTTATTAATGAAATCATTTTTTTCTTCCTCTGTTGTTAACACTTTATTTTCTAAATTATTCGAAACATTTGTAGATGGATCAATTTCTACATTATTAGCTACTTCTTTTGGTTTTAAACTAAGTGTAATAATAGAAGCTAATATTAAAACTAATAATACACATGCTACACTTCCTACAACTATTAATATTTTATTATTTTCTTTTTTTTCTATTTTATCTTCTATTTCTATTTTTTCATTTTCTTTAACTAAATTTTCATAATCTACTTTTACAGGTTTTGCTTTAGGATTTGCAAATACTTCTTCATTTTTTATTATCATTGGTATTTCAGGTTGTGATTCTACAGAAATTACTTTTTCTTTTTCTTTTTTTATTTTATCTAAAGCTTTTTTTTCTTTTTTATATTCTATATCATATTTTATATCATCTATTTTTAATTTTATTTTTTTTATTAAGCCTTCACGTCTATGTCTTTTTCCTCTAGTATTAATTCTTGGATTTCTCCTGTTTTTGCCCAATTTTCATCCACCCTCTTTTTAATTTTTATATATGTATCTGTATAACCTTCCATATATCCATCTTTAATTTTTTCTACTAATACTTTTACTTTTTTACCTATATATTTTTGATTATATTTATTAGTTAATTTATTTGAAAGTTCTATTAATTTTTTACTTCTTTCATGTTTTATATTTCCATCTATTTGATTATCCATTTGAGCTGCTACTGTTCCATCTCTTTTAGAATATTTAAATGTATGTACTTCTTTAAATCCTACTTTTTCTACAAAAGCAAGTGTTTCTAAAAATTCTTCTTCTGTTTCTCCTGGAAAACCTACTATTATATCTGTAGTAAGAGATAAATCATCTTTAAATGCTTCTTTTAACATTAGAACTTTTTCATAAAATTCTTCTGCTGTATATTTTCTATTCATTCTTTTAAGTACAGTTGTACATCCACTTTGAAGTGAAAGATGAAAATGCTTACATAGTTTATCTATTTTTTGCATTCTAGCTATATTTTCTTTTGTTATCCATCTAGGTTCTATAGACCCAAGTCTAATTCTTTCTACTCCATCTATTTTAGCAACTTCTTCTATAACATCTATTAAAGATATTTCATTTTCTAAATCTTTTCCATATGATGCTATTTCAATTCCTACTAATACAATTTCTTTTACTATATTATTTGTTAACGCAGATACTTCTTCTTTTATTTCTTGTATATTTCTACTTCTAATTCTTCCTCTAACATATGGAATAATACAATATGAGCAAAAATTATTACATCCATCTTCTATTTTTACGCTTTCACGTACATCATATGCTTTATCTAAAATTCCTTTTTGAGCATATTTTTTTACTTTATTTATATCTGAAATTCTAACAAATTTTTTTCTTTTTTCTTTTAAACATTCTGTAACTATTTCTAATATTCTATCTTTTTCTTCATTACCTATTGCTATATCTATATTTTGATATTCACTTATTTTATCTTTTATAGCTTGTGCATAACAACCTGTTACGCATACTACAGAATTTGGATTTTGTTTTTTAGCAAAATTTATCATTTGACGAGATTTTCTATCACTCATATTTGTAACACTACATGAGTTTATTATATATATATCTGATCTTTCTGAAAATTCTACTACAGTATATCCAGCTTGTTCAAATTTGTCTTTTAATAAATCTGTTTCATATTGGTTTACTTTACAACCAAGTGTATAAAATGCTACTTTCATTTAACTCTCCTTTTGTAGATAAATTATATCATTATTTATGTTATTTTTCAATGAAATATATTTAAAGGAAGCAAAAAAAGCAAATAAAAAAAGAGATTGTATTAAACAATCTCTTTTTAACTTTATTTTCTGTATTTTTCATATGATTTTCTTACATCTAATTTTATATTTTTTATAGAAAGTATTAAAAATACCATTAAGAAAAATATACCTACATACTGGTGTATTACATTAGCACATAAAAAGCCTGCAAAAAGTATATTTGCATATAAACACATTTCATTAAAAAAATCTTTTGCTATTTTATCTAAATCATAATTTTCTCTTTCTTTTTTACTTAAGCTATTAAATCCACTTATATATTTGGTAGATTTTCCTTTTCCAAAATAAAATATTAAAGATGTACTATAAAAGATAAGACTTAAAATAATACATAAATAAGCAATCATATTTTATACCTCCTTTAGTATAAATTTATTAAAATCTACTATTTTATTATTTATATAAAATATACATTTTCTATTCATAAATTTTGCTACTTTTTCTGGTATTTCTATACATTTAGGCCAATATGACAAGCTAAACGGATCATATCCTTTATCTACAAGAAAATTTACATGAATATTTTTATTATCTATATTCAAATCTACTTTATCTATTAAAAGATTATTAATATTAAAATAGTTTACATGTGCTTTATCTAGTATTACTCTTTCTTTTGAAATATGAATTTTATCTGCAAGTAAAAGGGCTGCACCTACATTTGTTTTAATTTCTTCTCCTTTTGAATGATCTAGTATTGCTTGTAACACAATTTCTTTTTGCTTACTTTTAAAATTATATTTATCCAAGTAACATTTTGTTATTTCATACGATTTTTTTGCATGATTTTTCTTTCCATCTAAACATCCTATATCATGAAATCTAGCTGCAATTTCTCCTAGCATTATATTTTCTTTAGTTTCACCTATTTTTTCTAGAATTTTTTTTACTTCTTTTTCTACATACAATGTGTGATATATTCCATGACAAGAGTAGCATTCTGATACTTCATTATTTTTACTTATACTTTCTAATACAGATAAATCTCTCATTATTTGGTTATATGAATTTTCTAAGCTACTAACTTTTTTACACATATAAATCCTCCTAAAGTAAAAACCAAGGCAAATGCCTTGGCTTTCTTTTTTTAACTATATCTTTCATTCATTTCTTTTAAACTTTCGTGAGTTCCTATGTCAAAATACTCACCATCAAAAACAAAACCTTTTACCTCTTCTTTCTTATATAGATATTCTATAAAATTACCTGGTGCATCTTTGTTGTTACCTTCTTCTATATATTTAGAGAACAATGGTAACTGTTCTTTGGTATAGATATAAAATGCACACGCTGCATAGTTATATTTAGGATTTTGAGGCTTTTCTACAAAATCTTTTACTGTATTTTCACTATCTATACAAGTTACTGCGAACCTTCTAAGTTCTTCTATATCATGACTTTCTTTTAAAGTAACACAAGCTTTATGATATAATTTATAAAAATCTACAAAGTCTCTTAATTTAAAAGTATATAAACTATCTGAAGCCATTACTAAAATGTCATCATTTATATTTTGATTTTTGATAGTATATAAAATGTCTCCTATAGCTCCTAGCCTATCATCATTAGAAGTAGTTTTGTCATTTATAACTACATATTTTTTAGATGTTTCTATAGTATTTACATAATCTAGAAAATGATTGTAATATTTATTATTTGTTATAATATATACTTCATCTATTTCTTCTATTTTTTCTAGATCTTCTACTATATAATCTAAAATTTTTTTCTTACCTATAGTTAATAGAGCCTTTGGAAAATTTTTAGTAAGTGGAAATAATCTAGTTGCATATCCTGCACATAATAAAATAGTTTTCATAATTATACCTCCAAAATTGAAATTATTCATTTTCTTTAAATTATAATGTACAATCATTATACCACTTTATAACAAAAAAAGCAAGCTAAGTATAAAAAAGAGAGGATATTTATGCAATCCTCTCTTGGTTATACTTTTTCTTTTTCTAATTTTCTTTTACCAAATTGTCCTAAACCTTTTTTAGCTGCTCCAGATCTTCTTTTAGTTTTTTCTTCCACAACTTCTTCTACATGTTCTTCAACAGCATCTATGTCAAAAGAAAATTCATTTTTTTTATTTTCAACAGTTTCTTTTTCTTCTACTTCTTCTATATTATCTATATCTAAAGAAAGATTTTCTTTTTCCTTCTTAGATTTTTCTTCTACTTCTGAAATAGCTTCTACTACTTGTTCTTTTATTTCTTCTTTAGTAGTATCTCCTTCTTTAACTATTTCTTCTATTTCATCTTTTACTTCTTCTTTTTTTGTTTCTGTAGTTTTAGTAGCACCTCTTCTACGTTTTTTAGGTTCTGCTTTTTTTTCAATTTCTTCTAAATCTTCTAAAACTACTTTCTTAGGTTTTCTACCTACTCTTTTTACTTTAGTTTTTTCTGCTTCTAATACTTCTTCTTTAATATCATTTAATTCGTTTAATCTATCTTTGAAAACTTTTTTAGTTGTAACAGAAGTTGTAGATTCAAGAATTTTTTCTATTATATATTCTTCTAATTCATCTGGTTCAATAAGAATTTTACAATATTTTAAATATTCATCTTCTATTGCTTCTGTTCTCTTAACATCATTAACCATAGTTTTGATTTTTGTATCAAAAATTTCTTTAAAGAATGTAAAGTAATCTTTTGAATTTATACTATTATATTTTAATGATTCATCATATACTTTTAATATTTTTTCAAAAACTTTATCAATTACTTTAAAATATACATATGCATTTTTACAAATACTAACTAACAGATTATATTGATGTACATATTTTTCTAAATCCGAATTATTACTATTCATAGCATCTTCAAATACATACTCTATTAACTCTCTTTCATCTGATGGAAGTCTTGCTATATCATAATTAGAATTTATATATGCTATATAATCATTAACATATGATATTAATTGATCATACATAGCTTCTGTATATTCATTCTTATTAATTTTTGTTTCTATTTCTTCAAAACATTTAATTAACGTATTGTATTTTATATTTTTTCCTTCATCTTTTATTTCTTGTTTAATCTTATCTATAACACTTGATACAGTTAATAATCTATATCTAATATCTTCTTTTGACTTAAATACAGTTTTGCTTATTCTTTCATATTCCATTTCAAGTAATTTTTTTATCATTTTGATTCTTTCTACTTTATCAACTGTATTTATATTGTCAACTATATCATCATTATATTGTATCTTTAATTCATACATAGATTTTTGCATTATTTCATATTGATATTTAACATAAACAATTTCTCTTAATATTTTTTCAAGTTCATCTTGTTTATCTTTATTCATTTCTTCTTTTAAATTATCTATATGTTCATCTATAGCTCTATTCATCTTGCCTACGTTTATCGCAATTACTACACTTTGAATTATTCTATCAAAAAAATTCACTTTCTTTGTACTTGCTACAACTATATCTGCCAAACCTAACCCCTCCTAGTATAAGTACTATAACATTACAAACTATAATACACCTATATTATATAACTAATTTCAAATATTTCAATAGTTTTGTAATATTTTTTTAATATTTTTGATACATTACTAACATTTTATTTCTTTTCTGCATACATTTACGTATTCACAATAATCACAAGGAGATTTTCCTCCCGAATAACCAACAGCATTTGGTTTAATTTCTGTATTTCCAGATAAAATTTCATTTCCAATTTCTTTTAATATATCATCTATTCCTTGACATTCTTTTATAAAATTTTCTTTATCTAAACTGTTTTTATTTGATTTTAAACTTTTAGATGATATATCTATTAAACTTTGATCTGTATCATAATTTTTATCCATAAGTTTTAATATTTCAATATCATTAATGTATATACCATTTAATTTAAAACTATTTCTAACTTCTTTTTTTAATTTTTCTTCATCTGCTTCATATTCTGCTTTTTTTATTTTTGGAATAGCTAATGTAAAATATAGCATTCCTGTTGGTATTACTTCTTTTCCTTTAAAGAAATTATCCTTATTTTTAATAAGAGCATTCATATATGTTATTAATTGTAGAGAAATTCCTTCTCTAATATTATCAAGTGTAAGACTTCTTTTAGATGATTTATAATCTATTATTCTTGTATATACTTCATTTTCTTTTTCTAGAATATCTACTCTATCTATTTTACCTGTAATATACATACTTCTTCCATCATCTAAATCTATTTTTATTGGAGCAAATATTCCATTTTTTCCAAACTCTATTTCTACTCCTAATTGTTCAAAATAACTTGCATTAAAACTTTCGGCAATTATTTTAACAACATTTTTTATTCTTCTTGTAAGTCTATTTTTTAAAGCAATGTATTTTTTGCCTTCTCCAAACATTTTTTTATCTTCTTCTATCATAGAATCTACAATTTGTTCTACTATTTTTTCATAACGATTATCTATTAATATTTCATGATATTTTGTACCAGTTTCAGTAAGATATGATGATACATTTTCTAAAACTCCATGCATAAATGTACCAATATCTCTTTTTTCTATTTTATATACATCTCTTTCTTTAGCTTTTAATGCATATTTCATAAAATATGAAAAAGGACATTTTTTATAATTTTCAAGTTTTGTTACTGTTGTATTTATATTATTTCCGTATAAAGATTTGATACTTTCTTCATCTAGTTTATCTTCCTTACGTATATAACTTAATATATCTTTTAATTTATCTGTTTTATATTCTTTATATATTTTAGCAAATTCTTTATAATTTTCTTTTTCTTCTCCACTATTTATTAACGCAACAGATTTTATACAATTAGTAGTAAATAAACTTTTACTATATATAGAATCTTCTAAATCTACCTTATTAAAATCTTTAGTTACTTCTTCTATTATATTTATATTAGGAAACATTTTCTTAATTACATATATAATACTAGAAGGTCTAAGTGCTGCTCCAGTTGTTTCCGAAGATACATAACTTATATATAATTTAGATAATACAGATGATAATGCTAAAACAATATTATACCTTTGCATATATGTTTTATTTATGCTTGTATTTCTTACTTTTATTTTAGTTTCATCTTCTATTTTAATTAAATCCGAATCTTTTAATAAAACATCTTCATTTACTTGTCTTGGTAATTTATTTTCATTTACCCCAAGAATAAATACAATTTCTTTTTGTTCTATTCTACTTTTATCTATATCACATATCATAACTTTATCTATAGTAGATGGTAATGATGATAAAGTAACATCTTTTATTGCATATTCAAAAATATCTTTAAACTCATCAAAAGTTATATATTCATCTTTATATATTTTAACAATCGATTCTAATATATCTACTATTTTATTAGATACTTGTGCATATATATATGCTTTTTCTTGATATCCCTTTTCTTTTAAAGTTTCTATTTGTCTTTCATAGTTATCTAATATGCCTGTACTTTGTATATGCATATATATTTCTTTTGCAAGTTTTGTTGCAGTTTTTCTACCTACAAATATATCCTTAAATGATTTTATATTTTCTATTATATTTTTTCTAATTTCATTTAATTTTTCTTCCTCATACTCTATTTTATCATACTCATCTTTTTTATATACTTTAAAGTCATTAAGCCACATAGAATAGTTTATATTATATTTTAAACAATAGTTTTCTATATAACAAATATCTTTATAATCTACATTTGTAAGTCCTGTTTTTACAACTTTAAAAATACTTTTTGTATCATATGATTTACTTATAACATCTAATAATGAAGTTATATATGTAACTAAACTATTTGCAAATATATTTTCTTTATTATCTATATAATATGGTATTTTATATTTAAGCATCATTTTAGAAAAAACATTTTGATACTTTTCTATTTCATTTGTATATATTGCAAAATCTTTATATCTATATCCTTCTCTTATTAATTTTGCTATATTCTTAGCTACATCTTGCACTTCTGTTTGAATATTTTTAGTATATGTTATTGTTATATTTTTTTCTTCACCTGTATATTTTTCTTTTTTTCCTTCTTTAAAAATATTTTCAGTTAAGAATAAAATATCCTCTTTTTGTTTTTTATTTTCATTTTCTATTTTTTTAATTTCTAATTTTTTATTTGTTTTTTCAGACATTTGAGATAATGTAATAAAAGTTTGATTAGCTACAAAGTATATAGTATTTTCTCCTACTGCTAAAGCTTCATCTACATTTGACACGTCTGTAACTAATGATATTGTAACTTTTTTAGCAACATTTATTAACATATATATTGTTTCTAATTCATTTTTAGTAAAGTTATTATGTCCATATATGTATATGTTCATATCTTTATATTTTTCTATATTAATTTGATCATTTGTAAATAACTCAATTTCAGATATAGCATCTATATATTTAGATTTAATTTCTTCTAAATATATTTTATATATTTCTCCAATTTCTTTTAATTTTAATTCTAGAAATTTATCTGTAAGTTGTATATTTTCTATATCTTCTATTTCAATACCTTCTTTTCTAAAAAGATCTATTAAAATATCTACACTTGCCCAAAAGCCTTGTTTGGTTTTTACTCTATCAAAAATATTAAATACATCTTGATGTTCACTTATAATTTTTCTAAGTATAATGGTTTTATCTAATTTATTAATAACCTTTTGGCCATCTATATGCTTTTCTTCTAAATATTTATCCGCTAAACGAGAAAAAGAAGTAATATCTAAATCTAATATTCCTTCTCTTCTAGAATAATTTAAATATTTTTTTTCCATTTCAAGTCTCATTTGAGATGGAACAATTAAGAGAGCTTTATAATTTTCATCTAAATCTTTATCTATGCTATCAAAGATATAACTATCTTTACCTGCATTATTTTTACCTAAAATAATTTCTAACATATTTTTGCTCCTTTATTTTACGTCTTCTATTTCTAGTTGTTCCTCTTTATCTATTTTTAAATTTAAAAAATCTGGCATATCCTCTATTTTCTTAATTCCAAATTCAATTAAAAATTCTTTTGTTGTTGTATAAAGCACTGGTCTTCCTGGTGCTTTTAATCTACCACATTCTTCTACCATTCCAAATTCAACTAATCTATTTACAGCTGCATCACTATTTACGCCTCTAATTCTTTCTACTTGTGCTTTTGTTATTTTTGGATTATATGCAATTATAGCAAGTACTTCCATACATGCTGGAGAAATTCCTTTCTTTTTAGAGCTTTCATATAATTTAATAACATCATCATAATATTTTTTATTAGATACTAATTGTACAGAATCTTTTATTTCTATTAATGAAATTCCGCTATCTAAATATTTTTCTTTAAGTACATCTATAATTTCTAATACTTCTTCTTTATCTATATTTAAAACTTCTATAAATTCTTGGATAGAAATATCTCTTCCTGTTGCAAAAAGCATAGCTTCTATTTTATTTTGTAATTCTTTTTTATCCATTTATTTCACCTCATAATCTACCCTAATAGTAACACATTTAACTAAAAATAGCAAGAAAAATCACTTATTAGTTACTTTAGTATACATATTTTATTTATCTTTGTAAAGAAAAAAGACATCTTTCTATGTTTTACGCTAAAAGAAACCAAAAAGATGCACTAATGTGCATCTTTTAATATATTCTATTTAAAAAATTTATTTTTTATTAGATATCTCTACGCTTACTCTTCTAGATCCAATTTTTACTTTTTTGAAGCCTTTCATAACCTTTTCTAAATTTGCTACTGATACTTCAAAGAAAGAAAATTTTTCACATAAAGATATATTTCTAACTTCTAATTCTTTTATCTTAGCATTTTTACTAACTAATAATTGAATGTCTTTTTTTCTTTTCATTCCATCTAATTTACCAACATTAATAAATAATCTTACATTTCCTTTAGATGCTACTCTTTCTTTAGCTTCTAAATTAATTTCTGGCATAATTTTACCTACAGATTTTCTAAGGCATGCGCTTACAAGTCTTTCATATGATATATCATTTTCTGTAGTGAATTTTTGTAAAACTTCTTCATATTCTGAAAGATCTGCTTTTAACGCAATTTCTTTTAATATATCTAGTTCTCTTTCTAATTTTTTATTAAATATTTCTAAAGAACTTGGCATATTATATTTTTCTACATCTACTTTTATATATCTTTGTATTTCATTAAATCTTCTTTTATCTCTGCTTGATACAAATGATATAGCAAAACCTTCTCTTCCTGCTCTACCTGTTCTGCCTATTCTATGTACATAGTATTCTTCATCTTCTGGTATATCATAATTTATAACAATATCTACATCTTCTACATCGATTCCACGTGCTGCTACATCTGTTGCTACTAATATATCTACTTTATTATTTCTAAACTTTTTCATTACAATATCTCTTTGAGTTTGTTTCATTTCCCCATGTAAACTCTCTACTTGATATCCTATTGTTTGTAATAATGTTTTTACTTCTTCTACTTTTCTTTTTGTGTTACAGAAAAGAACAGCAAGTTTAAATTCTTGTACATCTAAAACTCTAGATAATACATCATCTTTTTTACCATCTACAACATTTAAATAATATTGTTTTATTTTAGGTGCTGTTAATTGTTTATGTTTTATTTCAATTGTTTCTCTATCTTTTTTTAGATATTTATTTGTTATTTGTTTTATTCCTTTTGACATAGTTGCTGAAAATAGTACCATTTGTTTTTCTTCTGGAACATCTTTTAATATAGTATCTATATCTTCTCTAAATCCCATATTTAGCATTTCATCTGCTTCATCTAAAACTAGAATTTTTAGATTTGAAAAATCTATTGTTTTTCTTCTCATATGATCCATTATTCTACCTGGAGTACCTACTATTATATGTGGTTTTTTCTTTAATGCAGAGATTTGTCTAGACATTTCTTGTCCACCATATATAGCTAATATTTTTGTTTTATTTTTGTATTTAGCATACTTTTGTAATTCTGACGCTGCTTGTATAGATAACTCTCTAGTTGGACAAAGTACTAGTGCTTGTATTTTATCGCTTTTTTCATCTATTTTTTCTATTATAGGAAGTCCAAATGCACATGTTTTTCCTGTTCCTGTTTGTGCAAGTCCTATAACATCTTTTCCCTCTAATATTTTTGGAATAGCTAAACTTTGAATTGGCGTTGCAGATTCAAAACCAATTTCTTTTATAGCTTTCTGTACCTCTTTAGATACTTGTAAATCATTAAATTTTAAATTTTCCATTTTATCTCCTTATTAAACACCCTTTTAGTATAACATATTCTTTATGTAAAGTCAATGTAAATTAAGTAATAGAATGTTTTTGATTGCTCATTTAATTTAAAATTTATATTTAATAATTATTATGATTTTTTTGAAAAAATTTTTATTTTTTTTGGAAAAAGTGTTGACAAAGCAAAAAAAGTTTGTTAAAATAATAAATGTAATCGACGCGGGTATGGCGGAATTGGCAGACGCGCCAGACTTAGAATCTGGTACTAGTAGTGTGGAGGTTCAAGTCCTCTTACCCGCACCAAATTACAAATGTAAAACGAGCTTAACAGCTCGTTTTTTGTTGTCTGAAAACATTTATATAACTGTGTTTCTAGTGTTTAATTATTTTTATTAATATATAAATATAATTAATTTTAATTTTTTTGGACAAATTTTGGTCAAATTATTTTTAGAACAAATCTTATTGAAATAAACTAGCTTGAGTAATTCTTCAATAATTCTATACATAATATCACTTTCTTTCGTTATTTCTCTTTTAGACACCTTTAATTTTTTTAATTTCTATTTTGTTAACACTTTTTATAAAATTTTCAAAAAAGTTTCTAATATAGAAAAACTATGTAAAACTTCTTGCCTTTTTATCGTTAAAAATATATAATAATTATAATAAAAAAGAAGTATCTATAAAATTAAAAGAATTAAGAATTTTAAATAAAGAAACTTTAGAAGATATCGAAAAAATTTTAAATATCGGTAAATCTACAGTTTCAAAATATGAAAATGGTACATTAGAACTATCTAATGACACTTTAATAAAATTAGCTAAACATTTTGATGTATCTATTGATTATATTTTAGAAATAGATACTACTAAAAAAATGAAAAAGAACAAATTGCTTTTTTAATAGTGCTGAAGATTTATCCGAAACAGATAAGATTTTAGTGCAAAATTTAATAAACAGTTTAAATCTTTAGGAGGTAATAATGTGAATAAATATAAATTTTTAACAATAGACTTTGAAAGTGCAAGTAGATGGGAATATTCACCTTGTGCTGTTTCAATTTATGGAGCAAGAGAAAATGATATAGAAGAAATTTACTCTACTTTAATTAATCCAGGTAATATCTCTTGGGACAATTTTTGTATAGATATACATGGTATCAAACCTGAAGATGTTGTAAATTCACCAACAATACAAGAAGCTTTATCTAAAATTTTAAATATTTTAGAAAATAATATAGTATTTGCTCATAATGCACCTTATGATATATCAATAATAAATGAAGGTTGTAATATTTTTAAATATAATATTCCAAATTTTAAATATGCTTGTTCTATGATGCTTGCTAAACGTACTTTTTCAGGATTAATAAATTATAAACTTGATACAATAGCAGAACAACTTAATATTGATTTTAATCATCATAATGCTTCAGAAGATGCATTAACATGTGCAAAAATTGTTAATGCATCAATGAAAGCTAATAATATATACGATATAGAAGAATTGTTAAAAACTTTACATTATAACATTGGTTCTTTTGAAAATGGTGTATGGAATAAAGCAAAATCTAAATCTATTTATAATGGAAAGAAGATAACAGATAAAGAACGTCTTAAAGATGTTATAATAAATGAAGAAATTGAAACAGAAATATCTGGTAAAAGAATTTTATTTACAGGTTCTTTAAATATTTTAAGATCTGATGCTATGAAGCTTTGTGGATTAAATGGAGCTATTCCCCAATCTGGAATAAATAAATCTACAAACATTTTAGTTGTTGGTAAAGATGATTATCATAATTTTAAAGAAGGTAATAAAAGTACTAAAATGATAAAAGCAGAAAAATTAATTAAAGAAGGACAAGATCTTGAAATAATAACTGAAAGTGATTTTTGGAAATTATTAACTATTACAAAATTATAAGTTATGAATATAAACGCATTAACTTAGTTACTGCTTATTTATTATTTAATATTTGTTTTATTTCAAGTTTTTTAACTTTTTTTAAAATGTCGCATTGTGCATACAATGTGATGTAATATAAATGTATTCGGAAGGAGGTGTAAAAAGTGTTAGAACTAATAAAAAAAGTAGACTTACTAAGCAATTTAGTGATATTAGCGACACCAATAATTACCTATTAAACTGTTATAAAACAGTTTAAGTCTACTAAGAAGATGATGAATAATAATTCTTCTCTTCTATATTAATTAGTTTAACATAATGTTATGAAAAAATTAACTTTTATTTTTTTAATGATATTAAATATCATTGCTATAGTAACTTTATTTATAATTAAAGGAATCTCCATAAATTTAATCATAGCTATAATAGTATTACTACTTCTAGTATTTACTTATTTAAAATTTAGAAGGGAGAAATAAAATTAAGGAAAAATTTAATCATGAAAAGTATATAAATGAGTATAAAAAATATTTATAAAAGAATTAAAGATAAAATATTAGCATTTTGTACATAATAAATTAATTCGAAAAAATGTTAGAAGTAACGATAAAATTTTATAACGATAATAAAAAAGAAATAACTGAATTTTAGATTTCTTAGTTAAATACAAAGATATTCTAATTTCAGTTATAACAATTTCAATTAATATCGATTTAAAATTAAAAAAGAGAAATAAAAGAAAGCACTCCAGCAAATCTAAAACTTCTCATAGAAGAAGGAAATAATCCTCTTTCTAATATAATTATTATAACACAAATTTATGAAAAAAGCAAAACTATTTTTAAAATTTTCTTTTTTTATTAAAAAAATCTTAATATTACTATATTTCAAGATTTTTCATATTTTTATTATTTCCTAAAATATATATTAATAAAGCAAGTTCAATTTAGAACTTGCTAATATTTTATATAACTTTATTTACTTCTTTCTCTTTTTATAAAAAGAAAGGAGGACGTTTCCGTTCTCCATGATGAATTCATATATATTATAGCATAATTTTTTTATTATTCAATACCTAATTTTTTAAAGTTTATAAAATTTAATATTTTTTTTACTCAACTAAATCTAAACTAATTAAAATTATAAATTCATTTTTCTTTAATTTAATATGATTAAATGGTATTGTTGGTTTAGGCATATTCTTTTCTTCTATATCATCTAAATATAATTCCATTGCATCTTTAGCCATTTTAATTGCATTCTCAATTGTATCACCAAAAGTATAACACCCTTCTAAATCTATAAACCTAACATTATACACATCTGAATCCTTTTCAAAAATAGCTGGATAACTATATTTTTTCATTATAACCACCTTTAAATAGTATTATATTTTTTATTCTTTCTTATTACTTGTATATTATATCACATATTGTATAACTTTTTTATTCTACCTCTAATAATTAAAATTTTTATTACAATCTTTCTAGTTTTGGCGGCCAATTGCCATATTTATCGTGAGGAAGTTCATACACTATTCCATCTTTTTCCCAAACATCTGGAGTTGAATCCGTTTCTTTTCGATATTTTTTTTCTAAATATATTATATGTGCTTTAACTTCTGGATTCAAAAGATCTAGATTATGTTTTACAAAATAATCCTTTCTTTGAAAAAATTCTTGATATGTTTTTACCATTAATAATTCTTCTTTAATTGTCATTTAATCACCTTTTCTATAAATTTAACTAATTCTAAATCTATTTATTTAATACAAAATAGCATAACACCTTCATATAATGCATTCTATTTAATTTGTTCAATTTTAATTCCTATATCTTTTTCTAATATTTTTAATAATTTAGAATTACTTTCTATTACATTTATTGCTTTATCTATATATTTATTTTTATTTTTAAAAATTCTTCTAATGTAGTTATACTTTCCCCAATTGAAGCTATTTTTAGATATTCTTCTTCTGCAAATTCTAAAATATTTTCTGCTATTATTGCATCTAATATTAAACATATTAAAGATTCTATTTGATTACTCATAAATTACTATACCTCCTTATTTTAAATACAATAATAGTCAGTAGCTTTTATAATAATGCCATCGACTCATTCTAACATAAATAATAATGACTTTTAGTAAATTTACTAATCTAATCTTTACAACTTTATTATATTCAATTTGATTCTTAAATTCAAGTATATTATTTTTTTAATATTTAAAAGACTACTCTTTTTTATATTTACTTCATTTTATCTTAACGTATAAATCAAAAGATATATAAAAATAGCACTACACTATTGTGTAATGCTTATATTTTATCCTTAATTCTTTTATAATTAATATTATTTTTATCTATATCTCTTTTAGGACAATCATATTTTTCTGCATATGCATATTCTCTAGGCCTTTTTCCGTATATTTTACAATCATTTTCTACATTTTTATTTATTAAATTTTTACATGCTTTACATACTGGAACTCTAACAGTAAAATAAGGATCATTTTCTATACCCATACTATTACTTACTTTTCTTTTCATTATATCACCTCTTTTGGGCTTATTTTATTACATTCTCTTTAGATTAGGTGGCCAATTGCCATCTTTATCATGTGGTAACTCATACACTATCCCATCTTTTTCCCAGATAAACGGAACGGCGCCAATTTCTTCTATATATTTATTTGTTAAGAAAAATATGTGTTCCATAACTTCTTTATCTCTAAAATCTAAATTTTGTTTTTGAAAATATGCTTTTTTTTCTTGATATTCATTAAATGTT
>RCNI01000800.1_pt1 | contig 18423 bp, 21 predicted proteins | sample 2041151 | NCBI WGS metagenome assembly RCNI01 (sample SAMN09708214, study PRJNA481090) | feces metagenome | isolation source: feces | place: Antarctica: Albino Rookery | reverse complement strand
TACCAATGCTTTCGCTGAAGCGTTTAACGCAAAGATCAAAGCATTCAGAGCATCTCTTAGGGGAGTGACGGATATCAAATTCTTTCTTTAAGGAAAATCAATTATATTGCCATTTCTCAATAAATGACCGTTTTATGAAATTGTGCGAAATATAAACGAATTTTACCTTTTGTGCAAATTTATTGGCTATTATTAATATATCTTAACTTTATATACCTGTATATAGTAGAAACAGGGATTTTGGTTTTTCTTGAGATCTCACGCACCTTCATTCCATTATTATATAATTCAAAGATCTCATTTAAAACTGATACATGCCGAATGGGCCCTATTGGTCGACCTAATTTGATACCCTTAGCTTTTGCAGCTGTCAGTCCGGCTATAGTGCGTTCCCGAAGGTTATTAACTTCCATTTCTGCAAAGATTCCAGCTAGCTTGCAAAAGAGTTCTGACATAGGCTGAGCCGTGTTAATGCCCTCAGTGAGTGATAGGATGCTCACTCCCTTCTCTTTCATTTTTTCAGTAATTTCGCATACATGACTAGCGTTTCGGGCTAACCGATCTATTTTATATACTGCAATACAATCTCCCTTTTTAACAATCTTGAATAACCTGTTTAATACTACACGATTCTTGTGTCTGCCACTTTCTTTTTCAAGAAAGATCTTAGTGCACCCGGCTTCTTTTAACGCTTTAATTTGTAAGTCTAAGTTTTGCTCTTTGCGAGATACTCTCGCGTATCCATATTTATTCATATTACAAATTTAATTAAAAAAAAAAGATTGCCATAAAACGGTCATTTATTGAGAAAGAAATGAGAAAAAAGAAAATTTTTTTAGCCGCAATTTTTTGTGGTTTTGCTTTAATTGGCAGGGCACAATCTTATTCTTTAAGAACTAATATTGTTGGTTTGGCTTCTGCTAACTTAAACATTGAAGCGTCAATGACGCTTAATAGGAACTGGTCTCTGCATGTACCTTTGCAGTATAATCCTTTTATAATCCATGATCGAAAGCAATTTAGAAATTTCTATATGGCTCCTGGAGCAAGATATTGGTTCTTGCAGAGTTATATCGGAAGTTTTATTGGAATGTACGGAACCGGTGCTGTTTATAGCATAGGGAACCTGTTTGGGAATAAACACCGTTATGAAGGTTCTGCTTATGGTTTGGGGGTGTCATTCGGACATGCTTACCAACTTTCGAGAAGATGGAACTTTGAGTGGGAAGTTGGGGCCGGGTTATCTTGGGTTAAATACAAGCGATTCGAATGTTATAAGTGCGGTGACCTTCTATCTCGTGAGGAAGGATTAAGATTTCTTCCTAATAGGGTAGCTCTCAATTTTGTTTATCTTTTTTAATCTTCTCTATAAAAATGATTATCTCTAAGAAATTTATTCCCCTTATATCTACTGTCTTTTTCGTCTCTTGTATGACAAATGTTCCGACAGCTCGAGTCAGGCTATCTCAGCCTAACGTTAAGATCGGTAAGGACACAGCTTTAACTCAGAAGGAATTTAGTTGGGTGGATGAAAACGGTGTTTCGAGAACCATTACTACAGCAGAACGTGATTCAGTTACTGGTGAGAATCTTACGACTATTCACCTTTCGGGAGTAACAGTCACAGCCAAGAGCAAGCAGATTGCTGAAAGAAACGGTATGATAAACCTTGATTTTATCGTTACAGTACCTCGTGAACTTATAAGCAAGAAATGGCAGGTTCAGCTTACGCCGGAAGCCTTCACGATACGTGATACAATGTTTTTCGACAAGATATTTTTGTCTGGTGCGGATTTTGCAAAAATGCAGAAAAAGGGATATTTGCAGTATCAGGCATTCTTGAATTCCATAATTCCGGATTCGTTATACCTACAAGAATTATTTAATCAGAAAGGATATAAGAAAGCTTTACGTGATCTTGAAGAGGAATATTATCAGGCATGGAAGCATGAGGTTCTTTTCAAGGAATCATGGATAGATTGGAGTGACAAGTTGAATAGACGCTTTATCTTATTTAATGCGAAAATGGAAAGCAATAGGGCATCTATTGCAGGAATTGAAAATACGATTCTCAGGTTTTTTCCTGCCTATTGGCTTAGGAGAGATCTTACGTCTGAAACAGTACCGGGGAAGTGGAAAATGTTTTTAGAAGGGAATCATCCGATAAGAACCAAGAGAATTACTCCTGAAGATTCTGCTCAAATCAGTAAGAAATTCTTTGATTATAAGAGAATGGCTGAGAATCAAAGGAAAAAAGAGCAGAAGGATATGATGTATAACAAGCTGGTTAGATTCCCATATCAGGAATCCAAGCTTGATACTATTGTCCAAGATGGAGACAATTTTATTTATTTCTATCGACAACAGGTTCCTGCTACTGACCAGACAAAGACAATCAAATTGACTCTTGACGGTGTTGTCCTTGCAACTAATATGGAAAAAACCAACCTACCACCTTCTGATACTCTTGTGTATCATGTTTCTAGTATGTCACAATTTCTTGACCCAAATCCACGATATAAGAAGAAGATTATCACCAAAAAGGATGAGGTTAATGTAACAGCCTATATCAATTATATTACTGCCGGAGTGGAATTCGATGAAAAGCTTGGCAACAATCAAGATGAAATAACGAAGGTATTTAATACCATTCAAGGTATCAATTATACTGGAGAATTTCTCATTGATAGCATATACATGACGGCAACTTCATCACCAGAAGGTTCTGCATCTCTTAATTATAATCTGGCTAAAAGGCGTGCATTAAATCTGAAAACCTATCTATCGAAAATATCGGATGATAAAGAGGGGGTTGATACGCTGTTTCATCCAAGATGGATAGGTGAAGACTGGGTTAAACTTAAGCATTATATAGCAGATGATGATAGCTTGAATGCCAAATATAGCATACTGTCACTTATTGACGAAATAAAGGATCCTGATGTAAGAGAGGCAAGACTTCGCACCTCCACAAGTGATTACCATTATATACGTGAGAAATATTACCCGCTACTTAGAGGTGTTGAGTTTAAATTTCATCTACATCGTCGGGATATGATTCAGGATACAATTATAATGCCTGTGATAGATTCAACATATATGAATGCTATCAAGGACATAGAGGCTAAGAATTACAAGAAAGCCTTGGCTGTTCTTTCCGATGAATATCCTGATGATTTCAATACTGCTATTTGCTTGATGTCCTTGGGGTATGATAATACAGCCCTTTCGGTAATGCTTAAACAGAAGGATTCTTCAAATCGAAACTACATCTTGGCAATTCTTTACGCAAGATTGAATCAGGAAGAGAATGCAGTTCGCTCATACCTTCGTTCCTGCGAGCAGAATGCGGATAAGATCTGGCGAGGCAGACTTGATCCTGAAATAAACAAACTCATTGAAAAATATAATTTGAACAAAGATGAATATTAAACCTATCTTAGTAGCTCCAGCTTTTTTAGTCGCAGCTTTTCTGAGCAGCTGTGAGTTTAATGAAGATTTCTGTGTTCGCGATGGAATCCTCTATGCGACTTGCGATTATTCGAGTATCAGTGCTGGTATATATGTTGAACCTAGTACACAGCATCTTATAGGATATGGTCGAAGTGTCCATACGTTATCCGTATCTGAACCGGCTGATTTTGTCACCGACACTTTGGAATGGAAGGCTCCGCAGGGTGAATATGATTTTCTTTTGTATGCAGGGAAGGAAGGGTTTGACATCTTGAATGAAAAAGAACTCCAATCTTGCCAGGCCGTTGCCCAAACAAAGGAGGTAAATGACAAGGTATATTATTCTTGTGATTTGCCGCTTATCTCATATAATATATTTTCAGATAAATTGGTTTATCAGCAGCCTACATATAGGGAAGTGAAGATGAAACCTCTTACTCAGGAGGTTGTTATTCGTCTTCATCTGAAGGGGAATCAGTTGGATGTAATAGATAGTATATCTTCTGAACTCGGAGGCGTTTCTTTAGGTCGGATTTTTACAACTCTTCAGCCGTCAGCTGGAAGTGCCTATATAAGCACCGTTTATAATAAAGATGTTTCTTCAGAGAAACTCTGGGAAGGTTCTTCAAATGTGTTGGGCTTTTCAGAAACCGAAGCGAATATCTTAAGGTTGTTTACCAAGACAACGAACAATAGCGATGATATTTATGAAATGGATCTTACCTCATATTTAAGGGGTATCAGGGATTACAAGATAATTATAAATCTTGATCTTTCTGTTGGGCATAAGCTTGAATTGAACCAGCCTATAATAATAGAAAGATGGGAGACAGGAGAACAGATTGAAGTTGAATTGAAACCAGTATAGTCAGGCATTTAATAAAATTTATTTTATGAAAATTTAGTTTTGTCTCGTTTAAAGTCTGTTGATGGAATGTGTGGTCAGACAGGATTCCAAATTTAAGTGATACTACTCAGGAGAGGTAATCCTTCTCTTGAAGTTTGATGTTTAGTAATGATTTTCTCTAACGGTATAATAAGAATGGATAATAAGAATATTTTTCATATAAAGACAATTCAGCTCCTTGAGCAAATAAATCATCAGATTCGTCTTAGACACACAGGTGGCCAGATTGAATTTGCAAGAAAAATGCGAATACACCCAACTACCCTTTCGAGAAGGATGAATCAGTTAGAAACATTAGGTGCGATGATAGCTTTTGATCGCACTCTTAATACGTATTATTACCTAAACAACTTTAATCTGCATCTTGAAATAACTTATGACTGACGTTTCGCTATAGATTTAATGGCTACAAAACTCGATTTTTTTTGAAAAAGTCCAAAAAAGTTCTTCCCACTCACATTTTGTGCATGTCTATCCTCGCATCTTTGCTGTATAAAGAAACAACAAAAGATTAAGTAAATGACTTAGAATATTGCGAGGACGTATGTAAAGATGACTTGTAAGGTTAAAAAAAATAGGTTGAACTTGGTTGTAACGATAACTTATGAAGCTACTGTTAACGGTAGAAAGGCCGTAGTTGAATATCGGGTAAGTATGACGTGTTTGAATCGTCATCGCCGGAAAGAGGCGATTTTGTCCGATAGCCAAGATTGTTTGGTGTTAAAATCATTGGCTGTTCCCTGAAAATTAAGGAAGCAACAATAAATAATTATAAACCCAATTTAAAAATTAACAAAAATGAAAAAATTATTTTTTGCAATTCCGCTGTTCGCAGCGGCAATGACATCATGTAACAATGATGTAGAATCAATATCTCAATCACAGAATCCAGAAGTTTCTCCTTTGGTTGTAAATGCTTACGTAGAAGGTGACAACGCTTCACGTGCAAGTTGGAACGGTGACAAGAAAGAGTTTAAAGACAATGACATGATTGGCCTTTATGTTTATAAGACCAATTGGGGTACAACTTACAACAATACCCCTGCTAATGTAAAGTCCACCTTCAACGCCGGTAAATGGTTGCAGTCTCCAGAAGTGAACATGACCGCTGATAAGGCTCAAATTTGGGCATATTATCCTTATATCGCATCTTCTGCAAGCGTAAACGGTGCTGGCGACGGAAAGAAGATTTCTGTTGACTTGACAAAAGATTGGATGTATGGTACAAATGGTGGATTTAATGTTTCTACAGCAAATCCCAACGTCAATATTGTAATGAAACACGCTTTGACTCAGTTTGTGCTTCGTCTTAAGAAATCTCCAGAATACAAAGAGCAAGGTATTCTTACAAACATCCAGTTGGAACATGCACAAGCCAAGTTTGCAAAGAATGGTACAATGGATGTAACTACTGGTACTATCACTGGAACAGATGCCAAAACGAATATTGCTTATACTAACGAAGCTGTACATTTCCCTTCTACTGATACAACAGTTGATTACGCTGCTACGTTGTTCCCGATGAATACTGAAGGTGTTACCTTACGTGTAGTAATCGACAGAGTAGAATATACTTATAAGATTCCAACAGCAAATTGGGAAAAGGGTAAAAAGAACGTTTACAGTGTGCAACTGAAATCTAATAGCATTGTTATCGGTGGTGAAGATGGTAAGGGTATTACTATTGAACCTTGGGGTACAGGAACACATGCTGACGTAGAACTTACTCCTGTTCAAAAGTAATCATATATTAATCGAATTATTTATCAGTCAGTTTTCCCCTGTTAAGAGGATTGCTGACCGATTTTATTTTAAAGGCATAAGTATGAAACAAATATATTATCTGTCTATATGTTTGTTTTTAGCATTAATGTCTTGCCAGGATGATAGTTCAACAGAAATTATAGAGAGTCAACCAGTTACATTTACTGTGGGTTCGGATTCTAGAATTACTCAAGAAGGAACTTTTGTAAAGGGAAATTCAATCGGAGTCTTTGCATATGATTCCAGCAAGAAGAACTTCACCGGCAAAAATGCTAAATACATATATGATGGCACTGTTTTCAATGCAGCCAGCTTATCTGAAGCCATTTATGTTGCACAAGGTGCAGATATAGACTTTTATGTCTATTCACCTTATGATCCGTCATGTACGGATCCCCAAAACATTACTCATGTTGCGGGAGATCAATCAACCACAGAAGGTTGGATAAAAGCTGATTTCATGACAGCGACTTATACAGATCCTATAAAAAGTTCTGTAGTAAATCTTAATTTTTCACACCGATTTTCCACTTTGCAGGTAAAGGCTGACAAATCCGATGAAGTTTTATCTGCATCAATCGAAAATGTAAAATCTACTGCAAGTTTCAATCTCCTAACGGGTGGATGTCAGACTTCAGATGTTACATCCAATCTAGGCATGTACCTTTACAAGAATGAAGGAGGGATGAAATTTTATCGAATTACTATTCCTGCTCAAAGTATTACCAACACTTCTAATTTTATCCTTCAGCAGAATATAGATGGTACATCAGCCAAATTGAAGGGTACGGAAAATCTTATTTTGGAGCCGGGTAAAATTCATAACCTATATATTTCATCAAAAAGAAGGATATCGATTCAAGATTATCTTCCAGGTGGAACGACTAAAGGTTCTGGAGAATATACACTCGGCTCTTCTTGTAATTTATCTACGTCCGTTAATAAAGGATATGAGTTCTTGGGATGGTATGAAAACGATTTACTTGTCAATACAAATAAGAACTTTGCATTTAAAGTTGTAAATGACCGCACCTTTAATGTTAAGTACAGATCCTATGGCCCTTGGAATATTAAACTTGAAACAGTAGGGAATCCTATTCCAGCCTCTGGAGGTAGTGCCATAATCAAAGCAAGTGTCTCAAGAGATATCCTTATAAATGGTCAACCTGTAGATAAGGACAACAACGGCAGTAATGTAATTCTTTCTATGGAACAGAAAGAGGGATTTACACTGAGTGGCAACACTGTCACCGCAACTGAAAATAAGTCAGAAGCAAATAGGGAAGTAAAAGTAACTGCGACAGTCGGTCAAGGAGAATCTATTGTATCTAAAGCAATAACGATTACTCAGTCTGCTCACCAGGTAGTAACAACTTATGGAGAATGGCAGATATCCATTTCTGCAAATCCAACAAACTTCGGTGAGTCCGGAGGAAGTGGTATGATTACAGCGTCAGCGAAGCGTTCAGTAATGTATGATGGTATACATGATCATTATGAGGAACAGACCCCAAGTGTGGCAAGTAATGCAGAATGGTGTAGCGTTAGCGGTTCAAACTTCACGGTAAAAAGCAATCCGTCTACTTCTGATCGTACAGCTTATATCACAGCTTCTTATGAAGGAAAGAGTTCGAGAGTGGCCATTACTCAGTCAGCTCATGTTCAGGTGATCTCTTATGTATTCACTATCGACGGAACTTCAGCTGTAAACACTGGCTACCTGACGTATAAATATAATGAGCGGAATTTGAATATTATGTCAACAAAGACAGTTGATAACAATACTCGGGAAATTGGTTATGAAGTGAAATCTAAACCTGATTGGTGTGGTTTAAATGGAAGCGTTCTTACCGTTGAAGAAAATACTTCATCGAAGCCAAGAAAGGGACAAATGATATTACGACAGCTTGAATCAAACAAAGAAGTTGTTGTTAACATACTTCAAAAGGGTAAGGTTAATATTGATGTTGGAAGTTAATGAAAAGATTAATGTGTTTAGTTATTGGCTGTGCTGCTTTATTCGGCTGCACGGCCAATTCTGACGAGCCGGAGCCAAGCTCCAGCTTGTCTGCAGAGTGTTATTCAAGAAAAACAGAATTTTCTGAGGCTTTTCCGATAAAGGATTTTGCGATGTTCGTTATGAAGGGGGATCAGCCTTATGGTGATGTTTCAAATCCCATTCATGTGACATACGGTTCGACATGGACTTTTCCAGATGTGAAACTTACTGAAGCTATCGGAACAGCAACAGCATTTTCTCCTTTTGTGTCTCAAAGTTCGTATGAATGTATCCCTATGGACATTTCGTCCCAAACCGATTATATGGTTTCGGCATCTTATGAAGTTTCGAATGTTTCTCCAACCGTTACATTTCAGATGGAACATTTACTTGCCGGTATAGATGTGATAGTAGAAGGCAGCAGGGATGTAAAAGTACGTGCAAGCATTAAAACTACTGCCAATTACAGCATTAAGAATCGTCAGATTTCATCTGTGGCAGGGACAAAAGAGGTCGCTACAAACGGCCGTCTGTTAGTTTTTCCGGAATATACGAGCCTATCCCTTACAATTACTCATCAAGGGAAAGAATACGAATATCTGACTCCATATATAGATTTCAATTCAGGCAAAGTATATACTTTCAATTTAGAAGTTGACGATAGTCTTAATCTTCAGATTGTCGGAGATGTCGGTATAATGGACTGGCAGCAGGGGGGAGATTATTCAGGTATTGTAAAACCATAATTATAAAAATAACATGAAAAAGAAATTTGCATTTTTGATTGCGGTATTGGCTGCTCAAAACACCTTTGCACAAGATGCACGTGGTGCCATGAATGAAATTCTGGAAGGATATACCCTTCCGATCTTTGTTGCTTTTATGCTTGCGGGCATTGTTCTCGGGCTCGTTCAACAATGGGACAACATCATTGACAAGGATAATCGAGGAACCCGAAAAGACGGTCTTTTTGCTTTGGCATGGTATGTTGGTTATGCACTTCTTGCAGCTGTCGTTGTTACGGCCGTGAAGGGTGCCGTAAGCGGCATTAGTTTAAGTGTGTAATGAAACATACGGTATATAAAGGATTGGAAAGCCCTTGTATGATAAAGGGCTTTCTTTCTACAGATTACTGGATGTATATCGGATGCTGTGGTGCGGCTGTCATCTTCATTGTTCTGACATTACGGTCCGCTTTTACTACAGGTGTTTGGGAACAGTTTTACTTCACTGTTTTAACCGCTCTTCTTGTGCTTCCAATTATCCGTCATCACTTAAAGAAAAGAGCTCGTTCAACAAAATTCGAGGAGAAGAAGCAAGTTCATACAATTAATAATTTTTCCATAACGAAACTATTAATATCTCGTGAAAAATGAGAACAGAGGAATGTTATAGTATATTGGATTTTATCAGTTTTAAAGACGGAGTAGGTATTGCCCTTATGAAGTCTGGGAGTATTTGCTTGTCATATCTTGTGGATGAACCTGAGTGTTACAGCTTGTCTGAAGCTGATATTGACGAAAGGGACAGGCTTCTTAAGGAGGCCTTTAAATTTCTCCCTGAAGATTCTTATGTTCACAAGCAGGACATCTTTCTTAAGCGTGAATACGAACCGGAATTCCGTAAGGAAGATAAGATTTCATTCTTGGATAAGGCTGATGCCGAGCATTTCAGGGGCAGGATGTATTTGAAACACGTCAGTGTGATTCATTTTATCCTTGATAATCTAAAGAGTCTGGAAAAGGCTTATGTGGCATCACCTTTTAAATTCAATGAGAATCTTCATAAAGATGATTCTGAAAAGTTTGAGAGTTTTTTGGAAGGCGTGAATAATGCCGTGGGTATTCTTGCGAATATGCGTGATTCCGATTTAATTCCTTTAACGGCAAAAGAACAGGCCTGCTTCGTCCATCATTTTATCTCATTTTTTGAGGATGAGAATATGGTGGCCGATTTACGTGTCGATTCCAGTCTCCATATCGGTCAGGTGAAGGCAAGATACTTTACCGTTTGTGATGAACAGCATCTTCCAGAGGGTGGTGTCGACTCTTATATTCGAGACAATAGCCTGCCTATGTCTAATGCCTCGCTTTATTATCCCTTTATGGAAAGTCTTGGCCTTTACCTTCATTATAATCATGTAGTGAATCAGATTATTTATTTTGAAGGTAATGAGCGTTTAAGGGAAAAAGTTTCACGGAACATTGATATCTATGGAAGCAATTCTTCCATGAATAAATCCATAAAAGCACAGTTTGATAAGCTTTCAAAGCTTCAGCAGGATATTCTCGAAGAGAATGAAACGCTTGTTAGAACATTCTTCTCTGTTTGTATCTTTGACGAAGACGAGAAGGAACTTGCACGTGCAGAAAAGAAAGTGAAGGAACGTCTCAATATGAACCAGCTAAGATATTATGTGCCGGGTTATGAAAATCTGGCCATGATGCATTTAGCTTGTGTTCCTGGACAGATTAATATTTTGCCGAAGCAGTATTTATTCCTTACCACCTTACCTGTTGCCGTCTGTCTCTTCCTCCATACAAGTTCTTTCAAGAGTGATGATGAAGGTATTTTTGTAAACGATCGAATGTTCCAGGTTCCACTCAGAAAAGATATTTGGGATGCGAAGAAAAAGCGAGTAAATGCACGAAACGGCATGGTCATCGCCGGTACTGGAGGGGGTAAGTCTGCTTTCACACTTAATTTTACTCAGCAGCTTATAGAGCAGGATTACACAGCGATTGTAGTAGAATTCGGAAAGTCGTTTTCACAGTTGTGCAAACTTTATCCTGAAGAATCTCTCCACGTAGATTATGACGGTAAAACTCCTTTGGGAATAAATCCTTTTGATTTAGAAGGAGAGGAGTTGGATAATAATAATCTTGAAATGCTTTCAGGAATTGTGCAGCGTTATTGGAAGCACATGTTCACGAAAGACGAATCTGAAAAGGAAGTTGCATTGACCCGTTTCATACAGGACTATTATGAAAATGTAAAAGAGGGGCATAATTTTGAAAGTTTCTATCATTATGTTGTTGACAACTTTAATGATATTCTGGTAAGGAAAAGCGTGAGGATTGATTATTTCGATATTGAATCTTTCAAATTGAACTGCAGCGAATTTCTTCCAGGACAACGATATGAAAATGTCTGTAAAGACACCAGAATGGATTTCTCTAAAAAGAAATTTATTGTCTTTGAGCTGACTCAGATTAAGCAGGATAGATTTTTGAGCAACCTCGTAATGAGCATGATCTTTACCATCATCCAACGTAAACTTCTTTCAGACCGACGTAAGAGGGGGGTACTTATCTTTGACGAGTATGCAGAGACGGCACAGATGACTGACACAGCTACAGGAACGGGCATTCATTCATCCGTCGCTTTCTGCTATCAGAAGATCCGTAAGGAGAATGGTGCTGTATATACTATCGTTCAGACGCCGGAACAGCTTCCTGATGATGAGTTTACAAAGAACATCATAAGTAATACTGATATGCTGTTTGTCCTCCCTACTAAAGAAGTTATTTATCAAAGTATCATTGATCGTTTTCAGATTAAGCGTTCGAACCATATAGCTCTCATGAAGTCGATGAGGAACAACTTCAGCGGTGACAGACCATATTCCGAATGCTTTATGAGAATGGGAGAGAATTATGCTACGGTTACCCGTTTGGAATTTTCTAAAGAAAAGTTTCTGGCGTTTCAGACCGACGGGGAGATATGGACAGCTCTTGAAGAGAAGAATAAAAGGATGTCGATGGAAGAAGCCATTGAAGAATATATTAATGAACAATAAAAGTATAATTTATGAAAAGGATATTGATGATATTGTGTTGTCTTATTTCTATGACAACAATGAAAGCACAATGGGCCGTTACAGATGCTCCCGCATTGGTTCAGGCCAAAAAAGAGTTTGAGCAGTTAAAAAATCAGCATAAGACTCTCGTTGACCAGAAAGACAAGCTTGATGAGACGTTGAATCTTATGAAGAAAGTGAATGACGTATTATATAATCTTGATTCAGTTAAAAATCTCTATGAGCGTGAGCGTCGTTTAGCAAGGCAATGCCAAGACATTATAACCAATGCTGACGGACTTAATGCCAATGTTATGTCACAGTTTTCTTCAACTATGGCCTCTATTCTAACGAATAGCACACGGATTGTAAAGATGACACGTACAATTTTAAGCAAGGATTTGAAGATGAATGATTCCGAGCGTCTTCAGATGCTAAAGAAAATGGAGGAAGAGCTCGAGGAAGAAGAGAAAAAAGCGTATACCGTCACAAAGATCTTAAATCAGTATAACATTTCCAAACGGATGATAAACTCAAAATAATGGAAGAAGTATATTCTAAAGTAAACGATGCGTACTTACAAATTCGAGAGCTTATAGTTCTTGACGGATTCAGATGGCTTATAGCGGGTATCATTATTACTACTTTTGTTTTTAGGCTTGTTTCAGTATATAAAGAAATGGTTTCGGAGGGTAAAGGCTTTGATGCGAAACACTTTTATGAGTTAGGGCGAGAATATATTTTTGCGATAGCAATCATCTGCCTGATACCCATACTGCTGCCGATACTTGAAAAAATAATGAGTTCCGCCGCCGATGAATTGACCAGGTCTCTGGTAGAAAGTGGATTTTACAATCATGACAGTGTTATGTTTGAACCTTGTTCTGCTCTTTTGGAAAAGCAGATGGACAAAGGTCTGCTCGGTGCTACCTTGAGTCTTCCTGAGTTCATTCTTGATTCTGCATTGTCAATGACAGTCGGTGCATTCATGGCAAAGTTGTATGATTATATAACAATTATATTTATTTGCACCCGTTATTTGTGCTTGCTTCTCTTGGAAGTGGTTTCTCCTATAGCTATTGCACTTTACTATAATCAGGACACCCGTAACAGTTTTTACACATGGGTAAAAAGTATATTTACCTGTTATATGCTTTATCCTGCCTACGTCATAGCTTCAGTCTTTTCGGATATGATTGTAAAGAATTACATCATCAATACATCATGGCCGGCACTCGTTATAATCTTTTTTGGCCTTTTTTTAAAGTTTAATATGTTAAAAACAGTACGTTCACTTGTACACCGGTGGTTATAAATTATGAATATAAAAGATATATTACAGGATTTCAATAAACTGGCTGACGCACGGAAAAAGAATACAAGCCAGACAAAGATAGCTTTCATCTTCAGTGCAGTGGTCATTTCTATGGTACTCTTTTTCAGTTATCGTGCAGTTAACAGTGCGATGAATAAGATACTTGTTGTCAATGAGGGTGGAGAACTGCTGCATTTCAAAGCGGTTGAGAATGATCTTCTCTACGAGAATCTATTAAAATTTCATTGTGCAAGTACAGCATATTACGTCAACAGCTTTGACCGACTGAATCTTAAGGATAATCAAAAGAAGGCTTTGTATCTGGTCAATAAGCCGGATGCAAATACCATTTTCGCAAAGTATCAGACGGATCGAGCCTATGGTGATGCAGTAGAGTTAGGAGTTGTCTATAATACTGAATATAAGGGTATAGACAAGATAACTGTTCGTGGCTCTGAATTTGATGTGGTCTTTAAGTCTGTTTTATCTATAATCTCAAATACTGGAAAGAAGAGAATCCTCATTATCAGTAAAGGAACGGCCATACGTACAACGCCTTCTTATCCAAAGAATACAACAGGTTTCTTCTTTAAAAATTACACTCAGGAGTATCTTAATTATGAAGAATAATCATGTAATGCGTAAAACAGCGGAATGTTAGTCAAATAATTCCAATCGTTTTCTGCTTTATGTCATTGTTTTAAATGTTTTATCAAATCTATGAGAACAAAGTTCGTTGTTTTAGGTATAGCTGGCGTTGTTATTCTAGGGCTTTTTACATTTATTCTTATGCTTCTGCCAAAAGAAGAAAAAGCCACAGAAGTTGTTCTTCGTCAGGATTTGCAGGATGATTATACCGTTAGTGATAGTATTGTTGTCCCATCCCTTGAAAGGGAAGTGGAGAGAAACGATCCACAGGATGATCTTGAGCTGGAAAGGCTTCAGAAACTCATAAAAGAGAATGAGGGGAGCTTTCAGCCGGTGAAGGAAGTGACGCCTGATAGGGAAAGAAACGCTACGAATCACAAAGTCATTTCCAAGAGACCTGTTAAGAAAGTTGTCAAGTCCGAAGATACCATATCCGCTTCTCCAAAGCGAAGAGGATTCAACAGTATAAAGCTGATCAAGGAAGACAGTTCAAATGCTATACGGGCATTTGTTCATTCTACCCAAACCGTAATGGTTGGTTCCACACTGAAGATGCAGCTGGCAGAAAATTGTCTTACGGATGACGGTCATAGGATTCGTAAGGGAATGCCGGTATACGGTGAGGTGACAGCGATAGACGGAGAAAGGGTTATCATCAAGATAACATCTATTAATCTGAACAACAATATCCTGCCATTCAAGAAAGAGGTTTATTCTCGTGATGCAATTCCAGGCATCTATGTTCCAGGGAATCCGAAGTCAGATATTTCACAAGATGCTGGTGCGGCAGCTGTTACTGGTGCCAATACAAATATTACCGGCGGATTTGATATGGGAAGCCAGTTGGCGGCAGGTGCAGCCAATAGTGTAATCAATGCCACTAAATCGGTTACAAGTAAAAATATAAAGAAAATCAAAGTTACCATAAAAACTAATTATCAAGTTTTGTTAATGGAGGATAAGAAGCCATGAAAAGATTTTTAAGTTATGCTATGATGTTGCTCGTTATTGTCAATGTTCGAGCTCAGAAGATTGATGAACTGAAAGCGGAGCCTATTGAGATCTCCTATGACAAGACTCTGCATTTAGTATTTCCAACGGAGGTAAAGTATTGCAGTGTCGGGAATGACAATATATTGGCAGAGAAAGTGGTTTCTCAGCCGAATATAGTAAGAGTCATTGCGGCGGAGAGAGGATTTTCTGGAGAGACGAATTTGTCTATAGTTACGGCTGATACTAAGTTTTATTCTTACGCTGTAGGATATAAGGATATAGTATCTGAAAGTTACAGAACGATAGGAGAGCAGTATAAAGAGCCGCATGTACTTCCTGTTGCGAAGGATAAGTTGGTAAATCTTATCTTTCCTGCGAAGATAACTTATGAGAACCATGGGAATGAAGACGTGATAGTACAAAAGGCTGATGGAGTGGATAATATTCTTACAGTAAAGGCTGCTCATCCTTTTTATCGTGATACCAATATTACGGTTGTTACTGAAACGGGTAAATTTTATACGTTTTCGTTACGCTATGTGTTGAATCCAGAGATATTTAGTTTTGTGATTGATAAGCATGAGCAGACCAAGATTGCGATTTTAGATGAAGGAGAAGTAAACACATTGCGTAAGGATCAAATCTATAAGGCCATAGCGAAACGCCCCGCCATTCCATTAAAGTTATCCGACAAGAACGCAGGAGTAGAATTTGAAATTAACAATATCTTTATTGATGATAACCTTCTGCTCTTCCGTATATCTCTTACGAATATGACACAGATTAACTATACGATAGATTTCATGCGATTTTATATTCAAGATGCCAAAAAAAGCAAGAAGACAGCAATTCAGCAGCTTGAGCAGGAAGTCCTATTTATTTTTGATATGCCTGAAGAAGTTCAAGCTCATGAGAGAAAGGTCTTTACTGTCGCATTGAATAAGTTTACGATTCCTGACAAGAAACGTCTTATAATTGAAATTCAGGAGAAGAATGGGGGACGTCATTTCTTCTTTAAAGTAAAGAACAAAAATATTCTAAAGGCTGAAGAAGTTTACAGGACAGAGGATGAAAGGAATATAGATCAGACAGTTGATAAGATAATAGGAAACATAAATAGATGAGAGTTCTGATTTTAAGTGTATTACTATTTTGTATATCTTCATCAAATGCCCAATCCTCCGAAGAAAAGGTACTTATAGATAAGTTTCTCTCCTTGCAGCCTCCTTTGGAAAAGGTTGCGGAAATAAGCGGTCTGCTTTCACGTAACGGATATTTAGAGTATATACCGCTTTATATGCCGTTACGGGGGAAGTTTAGGATAAGCAGCAGTTTTGGGATGCGTCTTCATCCGACGCTTAAGGTCAGTCGTTTTCATTCGGGTGTGGATCTGGCCACAGAACTGGGGACTTGTGTTCATGCTGCCGCTTCCGGAAAAGTCATATTTTCAGGTCGCAGAAGCGGATATGGACGGTGTGTAATGATACAGCACAAATATGGATATCAGACAGTATATGCTCATTTGTCTGCCTATTATACAAAAAAGGGATGTATTGTCCGGCAAGGAGAAGTGATAGGCTTTGTTGGGAGTACAGGTCGAAGTACCGGAAATCATTTACATTTTGAGGTTCGACATCATAATAAAGCAATACCGCCATTTATTAATAACAATGTATGGAAGAAGAAGTAGAACAACTGATTTTGAGGGCAATTTTTGAGTATGGATATCCAGCCATACCGTTAGACTATTCTTTCCTCACAAAGTATAATTTAATGGATATATATTTTATAGGTGTCGAGAACAATGTACATGGTATTCGTTCTTACAGCTATCAGTGTACCTTGCATACGATAATCAAACCTTTTCTCAAGGATATTGGATATCCTCATTTATCAGCCCTTTATGATTGTTATGGGAAGAAAGGTGTGATACATCATCTTTATAACAATGAACTTTATTACAAAACTTTCAAAAGCCAGTTAAAAAAATGAATTTCCCAAGCAGATCTATACTTGATTACAGTGAACGAATACGCAGATTGTATGAAATAATAAATTTACGAAATACAGGTCCTCGCAGCAGTATTGCCAAAAAGTTGCGTGTGTCCGTTCGATCAGTCAGCAACTATATCCTCGTATTAAGGAGTCTTGGTGCTGATATAGAATACGATCCTATAGCACATACTTATTATTTTGCAAATGGTTTCGAACTGACCGCTACACTTGAAGTGGTCATTCGCAAATCTTGAACAAAATTACCGTTAGAATATTTTCCGTTAAAGAAGGGCTGTCCGTGAGGATGGCTCTTTTTTTTTTGAAAAAGTCTAAAAAAGTTCTTCCCACTCACATTTTGTGCATGTCTATCCTCGCATCTTTGCTGTTATAGAATTTTTATTATCCATTTAAATTTTTAAAGAAATGAAAAAGAAGAAAATGTATTTGTCATTGCTCATGGCTTTTATGGGCATGACAATCTCATCATGCAGTCATGATGATGAAAAGGAGATTCCGTGCGATGATTGCGGAAAGACAAGGATCCAGGTAGTCTGTGAAGGTGCAGACGGTGTTGTAAGTCGTGGCGGCAGCTTTGTCGGCGGCAAGGTTTCCGGAGATGGGGTGTATGAATCTGACTTTGGCATTGTTCCCGTTACTGCAACAGCAGATGACGGTTACTATGTGTCTTATTTCAAGGGTGGCCCTGAAAACGCTCCGAACTCGGTTGATTATGCAGGAACCGGTGAAAGAACTTATTCTACTAAAGCTGATACCAAACTGGGCAACCACATGTTTCATATCGGGTTCAAGAAAAAGGTTGTGATTTATACGAATAAAATCACGGCTTCGAATGGAGGTAAGGCCAGCTCAACTTTTTCAGGAGAGTCCGGTACCAGACAAAAAATCACTGCAACGCCAGATAATGGCTATAAGTTTGTTCAGTGGAACTGTACTGGAGGAGCGTCTGTTGAAAGCAGAACTTCTGCTGAAACGTGGGCGACCATTGGTAGTTCTGACGGAACTATTACAGCCAACTTTGAAGTGGAAATTCATTCGTTAACAGTTACTGCTTATTTGCCGGATACTTGGGAGGAAATAGGTCCAGATATGACGCTGAGCGGATGGAAAGGTTCATTAACTATATCCCACAATGGAAAACAAATAGGTATGATAACGAATAATGATAACAAGTCCCTTTCCCAGATGGTAACGATTGATGGTTTAATGATAAAGAAGGGAGATAAGATCAGTATTTCAGGAAGATTCAGACCGTGCTACCATCCTAGTAATAACGAAAGTCAAATTATTGACGGCCATTGGGTAACAACTGATCAATTTGAAGTGATTTCTTCATATCCAAACATTAGTTTCGACCTGTCAAAATCAGATTTCTAAATATTTTAATAGGTGAGCTGCTCATGCCTAAAGGCAGGGGAATTTCCGTTTAAACGGCACTATACGATATTTTGTGTAAATGGAAATACGGGATTCAGAAATGAGTCTCGTATTTTTTATTTTATACATTTGCAAAATGAAGAAGATTATGAAAG
>RCNI01001277.1_pt1 | contig 18425 bp, 21 predicted proteins | sample 2041151 | NCBI WGS metagenome assembly RCNI01 (sample SAMN09708214, study PRJNA481090) | feces metagenome | isolation source: feces | place: Antarctica: Albino Rookery | reverse complement strand
TGGACTATGAAGAAGAACCGTAAGCCAAAGCCAATCGAGGAGTTCTTGAAGCCACAGGGTCGCTTTAAGCACATGTTCAAGCCTGGCAACGAGCACCTTATCGAGGAGTTCCAGACTAACGTTGATCGTCACTATGCATTTATTGAGGCACAGTGCGAGACATCTCAGCGCTACAAGGAGATCCTTGAGGAGAAGGGACTTCCTCTCATCTCCGATCACTCGCTATGGAGTCTGGATCTAAGCAGCCATTCCAGATGTAATTTGGCTTTTCAAATCGCTCTTCCGCAGCAGCGGAGGGGCGATTTTTTTACGTAAAAAAGACCCTCGACGATGCGAGGGTCTTGTTGTATTCAGGTTTATTTTGCTTCCATTCCACGAAGTTCCTCAGGTGTGAGGCGCGCACCGTCGAATGTTATATGCTGAGTAATCTTCTCAGTAGGCTCACCATCAAGATATGCTTTGAATGCCTTGTTGTAAATTTCTACTCCCTCATCGAAGAGGTCCAAGAAGCTTTCATTGCGCATCTCATGAGTGTGAGGATCTTCCCAAGTGTAGTGGTCAAGATTCAAAAGGGTTGAATCGGCGCTATCAGCACGGCGGTGACAGAGGGATTGAATCTGGGAGTACTTACCAGATGTATTTCCTTCAAGAACACGTACGATGTGGCTCATTGGACTTCCAAGAGGCTCGATAGTAGAGTAAATCCACTTCATATCATCGATGCTTGCAGCAACTTCGGTTGCAGGGAATTCAATACCTAATCCATGAACGATAGTGTAGTTCATCAACGCACCTACAACACGCTTAACGCGCTCAGAGTTAGGTACGTAGTCAGAAGGCTTAACTTGCGTAATCTGAATGTCGTACATGCGTAGCATGAGGATTGAGTCCAAGTCTGATTCAATTACTCCATGGACTGCTCCTGCTGATGTCTTAAGATCATCATCAAGATTCATTAAAGAGTATTGTGTAGAATAAATGAAAGGATGCACACTTTTATCAAGAATATAGTGTGCAAGATATCCCAATACATACGCACGACCAACTCCGTAATCTTCCTCCGGAAGCTTCTTGAGAGCAATGCGTAGATTGTCTAAGGTCTTGCTCATCTTCTCAGAGTGAAGGTCACTTGCAATCTGGTGAGCAAGTTTAATCTGGGCTGGGGTAGCGCGAGAGCGGAAAAACATAGGGTCAGGACCCTGATTTCCTAAATAAAATGCATCTCGTTCGTCTTGGGTCTTAAAAAGAGAAGTAAAATTTTTCTCATACACAGTCTGACCAAAGATATTATGAGTTATCAATGCTGGCATTAAGTCTCCTTTTGCCTAATTTTCAAATCATCTTACCGATTACTTTTTATAAATTATTCCCTTTTGGGAACCTATCAGTAAAAACTTCCTATACAATATAATAACCGAAAAGACCAATCCAATAGGTCTTTTTTTAGTGTTCCGCTAATATGTATAAAATTGGAAAGTGGAGTTATATATGTACACAAAAAGTGAAAGAAATTGGGTTCTTTATGATGTTGGTAACTCAGCATTATTTATGCTCATTACTGCATTTGTCCCAATGTATTTCAAGACTTTGCTCGGCGCAGGTTCCTCAGGTGAAGAGCTTGTTGTTTATTGGGCAAACGCACAGACTGTTACATCATTGGCTGTAGCAATTCTCGTGCCTCTTCTTGGACCTTTCGCAGATTACCCTGGAAAGAAGATTAAGTTCTTTAATATCTTCTTTATCTTAGGTGTACTTGGATGTATCGTGCTCGGTTTCATCACAAGCGTATCTTGGTTCTTGATTGTTTATGTATTGATGGCAATTGGTCTTAATGCATCTTTGGTATTCTACGATGCAATGCTCGTAGATGTATGTGATGAAGACCGTATGGACCGTGTAAGCTCTTCTGGTTACGCTTGGGGCTACATTGGATCTGTAATTCCATTTATCCTCAGCATGCTTGTATTTATGAAGCCTGAGTTCTTTGGTCTTTCTGGTGATTTGTCTCAGCGCATGCCATTTATCATCACTGGTCTTTGGTGGCTTATCTTCACCATTCCTTTGGAGAAGAGCTACGAGCAGAAGCACTCTAAGGACGTTTCTGAAATCTCCGTTAAGCACACTATGCGTGAGCTCGGACAGACTATCAAGTCTATCTTCAAGGGTGAAGATCGTAGGGTATTCTACTTCCTTCTTGCGTTCTTCTTCTATATTGATGGTATCCATACCGTAATTACCATGTCTGCAACTTATGGTATTACGCTTAATATCCCAGACGAGCAGATGCTTATGGCATTCCTCTGGACTCAGTTTGTAGCATTCCCATCAGCGCTTATTTATGGAAAGCTGGCTGATAAAGTTGGAACTCTCCGTATGATTCGTATTGGTGTAGCAGCTTACTTTGGTGGCGTTTTCTTTGCTGCATTCTGGCTCAAGTCAGCAACTGGCTTCTTTGCATTGGCTACCTTGATTGGTATGTTCCAGGGTGGTGTACAGGGACTTAGCCGTAGCTACTTCGGCCGCATCATTCCAAAAGAGCGCTCTAACGAGTACTTTGGATTCTATGATATCTTCGGTAAGGCAGCAGCTGTTGTTGGTACCGTAATGGTAGCTATCATTACTGATCTTACAGACCAGCCTAGCTATGGTGTTCTTTCCATTGCTATTTTGCTCTTCATTGGATTCCTTCTTCTTATCAAGGTTCAAAGCATTGATACTGATAAGGAAGAAGCATAAAAATCTTTATTACAGCTATGAAAGACCTCAGATTCATCTGGGGTCTTTTTTCGTATATAATGGGGAAAGATGTACACTATAGTGAATATAATTCGTTATAAGGCTCAATATGAATCCAGTTATTGTTATCCCTACATATTGGGATGAGAAGCAATCGAATAGTCAGGATCTCACCACTCTTAAATCATATGACCACGCTACTCATATTGATGCAATAGATCCTGAACTCGAGGGATGTCTTGCGTCTCTTGATGGAGTCAATGGCGTCATGCGCGTCATTGTTCTGCTCGTTTGTCCTGCTAACATCGAATTAAGAGCCAAAGAACGTGTACGACAAATTTGTGAATCTCACTCTCAACTTAATATAACCCTCATTACCCAGCAAGAAGCTCGTATTATTCAGAATAGAGTTGAACGAATAGCACCTGAAATGCAAGGCGAATATATAAGCCTTAGGGGATACGGCTCTATCAAAAACATGGGCCTTTGTGTTGCCGCTATTCTTGGGCATGATTGCGTTGTATTCATGGACGATGATGAGATTGCACTCGATGCGAATTATTTGACAGATGCCGTCTATGGACTTGGCTGTAAGAACCGCCAGAATATACCACTTCTTGTTAAGTCGGGCTATTATCAGAGAGCCGATGGATCTCCGTTCGCTGACGACTCAAAGATTACGTGGACGAATAAATACTGGGATAAAAAGAAAGCCTTTAACGCCTGGATGGCAGGGGCACTAGCTGGTACTCGTATCACTAAATCAAATATCCTATGCAAAGGTTGCATGGCACTACATGCTCAGGCTTTCACGCGAGTTGCCTTTGATCCATTTATTACACGTGGAGAGGATTTGGACTATCTCATCTCTCTTCGCATGTATGGCATTGACGTCTGGTTTGATAAAAATTGGTATGTAAGACACCTTCCTCCAGCACAAAAGCATACGGCACCGCGTTTTCTAGCTGATGCCTATCGCTGGCTTTATGAGTCTCAGAAGGTTGCATGGGCTAATGCTCATACAAAATTACGTCCAATCACCGTTCGTTCGCTCTCGCCTTATCCAGCAGAATGGATTAGACCAGAAGTCATTTCCAATATATCTATTACGGCTAAACGTCGCATGCTCACCTCACATGAAAAGGCGAGCTATTATAAAATTTGGAGTACTTATTTGCCTGAGGCTATGGTTTATGCTCAAAAGCACGCGCATAGCTATTTTGTATTTATGAACTTCTGGCCTACAATTATCATGGGTCTATGGAATAACGAGGAATTAGCAGAGGCGATATCATCTACTGCTCAGATTCCTCTCAAGAATGATTCCATCGAAGAAGAGATTACTATTATTGAGACGGAGCAGGATGGTTTAGATTCCAATCTCGATACTTAAATACTTGGAGTTATATGAAGGATTTTGAATACTTCTCCCTTCACATGATGAAGGTTAGTTTTATTGCGGGTACTGTTTCATCATTTATCTTATTGGCTTTAGGTTTTGTACAAGACAGCCCTGGCATGATGGGTGTTGGTGGCATAAGCTTCGCACTTCTTCTTTTTAGCGATATTTTCTTTGCGCTTATGCCTGTTAAACTCAAAGATCAAGCAACTGAGAATACGCTGAAGCTCACAACTATTACGCTTGATGAGATGAGGCGCGGATTTAACGAAGATACCTGTCAGTCCATTTGTGATGCTCTCTTACCTCAAGTACAAGCAATTGGTATTGAAATTACTGATACCGAAAAGGTCTTAGGATATGCAGGTTTTGAACCAGAAAGACATATCGTAGGTGAGAGAATTTACACTGAAGCTACGCGTGAGGTTATTAAACATGCCAAAATGCAAACCTTCAGCGCAATTCGCGAAGATGAAGATAGGCAGTCTCGACTGAGACAGCGCATGTCATTTATTCCAGCTGGAGTAGTCGTTCCTCTTATTGTCCAAGAAAACGTTGTAGGAACTCTTAAATTCTTCTATGAGAAACGTCGAGATATTAATAAAGCTCAGCTAGCTATTGCATGGGGATTCGGACAGATTCTGAGTATGGAGTTGTCTGCATATGAGCTCGATCGCCTTGCTGAATTGACAGCAAAGGCAGAGGTTAAGGCCTTACAAGCCCAAATCAATCCTCACTTCTTGTTCAATACACTCAACACAATTGCATCTCTCGTTCGCACAGATCCTGTAGAGGCGAGAAAGCTTCTTCGCGAGTTTGCTGTGTTCTACCGCCAGACTCTCGAAAATTCAGAATCAAAGATACCTATCGAAAAAGAAATCGAGCAGACGAAACGATATCTCACTTTCGAATATGCACGATTTGGTGAAGATAGGCTCACTGAATATGAGCATATCTCTCCGGCATGCGAAGATGTAAAGGTTCCTGCTTTTATCATTCAGCCACTTGTTGAAAATGCTGTTCGCCACGCTATGCCTGAAGACAGACCACTCAATATCAGTATCCTTGTTGGATCTGATGGAAATGATTGTTTGATATCCGTAATTGATGACGGTGTCGGTATGGAACAAGAAACCATCGACAGGCTCCTTGATCGCAATGAATCCACCTCACCTTCCGAAAAAGGTTGTGGTGTAGCACTTAAAAACGTTGCGGAGAGAATAGAGAAGTTTTATGGTGCAGGTTCGGGATTAGAGATAATGTCTAAGCTTGATGAGGGAACCTGTGTTACACTGCGACTAGCTAATGTTTTGAATGTAGAAGATTCTGAAACACAAAGCTAAGCACTAAATTTTTATAAAGGATTATATCTTATGTTAAATGCAATGATTGTTGACGATGAGGCACCAGCACGCTCTGAGCTTCGTTATCTTCTTGAGGAAACTGGTAAGGTTAACTCAATCGTAGAGGCATCCAGCGCTCGTGAGTCTATCGAAATGCTCATGGAATCTCGTCCTGACGTTCTATTCCTAGATATTTCTATGCCTAAAACAAGTGGCATGCAGCTCGCAGAGGCATTCGCTAAGCTTAAAAATCCACCAGCTGTTGTTTTTGTTACTGCCTACAGCGAATATGCACTCGATGCATTTAATGTAAATGCAGTTGATTATCTCATGAAGCCGGTTGAGACCGATCGTCTCAATAGAGCATTAGATAAGGTAGAGAATCTTATTCGTCCAAAGGTTGTTACTGCACAATCAGTAGAGCGTCTCCCGGTTGAGAAGGCAGGCCATAAAGTACTTCTTCCTGTTGATGAGATTCGTTTCATTGAAGCTAAAGACGATTATTCTTGTATTTATACCGAGGACGATCGCTACCTTACTAATACAAGTCTTGCTCAGCTAGAGAAGAGGCTTCCTTCAAGCAGTTTCTTCCGTGCTCATCGTAGCTATATCGTAAATATTGATTCTATTGAAGACGTTGAGAGTGTATCAACAGGCGTGCTAAAGCTTGGACTTACTGGTATTACAGATAGAAAGATTACAGTATCTCGTCGTCGCGTTAGTTCTCTAAAACAAATCTTGGGACTCTAAAATGGAAAACGATACTCTTCGCATTGATGTTATTAGCGATACCCATGGACACCTATCTCCAGAACTTCTAGCAGAGCTTCAGGGTGCAGATCTTATTTTGCATGCGGGAGATGTCTGTAGTGCTGAGGATATGACTTCTCTTGAGCGTATAGCTCCCGTTAAAGCGTGTCTTGGCAATAACGATTTTTCTGGCTCTCTGGGTGAGGGCGTGGGAAGAATTGCTAATTTCATTTGGGAAGGGTTGCGCTTCCAGATATGCCATTATGAAGAGCGATTGGTCATGGGTAGTGCTGATGTCTATGTTTGTGGCCATACACATAGGCCTAAAGTTATTGAGCCATATGAGGGAGCACTGCTTATAAATCCTGGAAGTCCTACCTATCCACGTTCAATTATGGGGCCGACGCTTGGCCGTATGTATGTAAAAGATGGTCATGTTCTAGAAGCAATGATTGTTGAGCTATAGTAAAACCCGCTTTAACAGCGGGTTTTCTTGTATCTATACTCAATAGTAGTTACGTATTTCGGATATGTATTTATGTCAACAAACGGTAGCTTGTGCATAATGTTTATCATCGTTAAAATAAGGTTATACAAGGTAGTATATACGCACAACCACATACAGATCGGAGCGTTATGCAGACGTCTCGCGATAGGCACAAAGTGATTTATATGGATAAAATAAAAGATCAAATTCAGACCCTTATTAATCAGGGACTCATTGCTACAGGTAATTCCCTGGGTAACGTCTTAATCCTTAAAGGTGACCTTACGTTTAAGGATATTAATAGTGGCCTTCTTTCCGGTGCTGATGGTGAGGCATTTAAAGCTGCCTTGACTCATCCCAAATTAGGATATGCTCCTGATGACTGGTCGGCATTTTCCACTAGAACAGCTGAAGGGAATGATTTCGATCCTATTCAGTTACGAGATGCAATAATTGCAGCAGATGTACAAACTGTTATTATCTGCGATCAGTCTGCGCAAGAAGCCTTTAGGAACGCCTTTGCTGATGAGCTTGCAGATTTGCCAGATTTGCTTGATGCTCTCTTAGCTCCAGGTCAAGTTGTTAAGGTATTAGGAATGCGTGTTCTCAATCTTGATGGCTTTGAAAAGGCATTGGGCTTTAAGGATCAAAAAGCCCAGCGTTGGGTCTGGCTCCAGCAAATTCCTGCGCTTAAAGAACCGCTTTCATAGTTGTAGCAATAGAATTAGATAAACATTCTTTGCATGTAAAGAAGGCTCCCAAGATTGTTGGGAGCCTTTATTGTTTGCTTTATGGTTGTGATTTTCCCTTTCCCTAAATATATAGGCAGTAGAACAAAGATAGGGTATACTATGTTTGTTCGATAAGGTATCGGGCGAGTACCCTCGACGGGGTTGGACGACATTATGTTCCGAACTGGGTCAGGACTGGGAAGTAGCAGCCCTAAGGATCCTCTGATGGGCGTCCAATCTCGTCGAGGATACTTTTAGAAAACCTCCAGTTCACCTGGAGGTTTTCTTATATAACTACTTATAATCATATTTAGATAGGATCTTACGTGTCATTTATTAACGGTCTAATTGAACTTCTTTCAAATCCCCGCGATGCTATTGCGGCTTGGATTGAGATGGGTCCATCAATAGCCTATGGATTCATGTTTCTCATTATTTTTGTAGAAACTGGTGTTGTCGTAATGCCTTTCTTGCCAGGAGACTCTTTGTTGTTCGCGGCGGGATTCTTTGCACATCTGGGTTCATTGGATATTTGGACTCTTCTTATCATTGTCTGGATTGCAGCGATATTAGGTGATCAATGTAATTTTGTCATTGGTCATTTCTTCGGAGAGAAAGTTATTGCTTCAGGTAAGGTAAAGGCTATGACACCTGAGCGCATCGAGAAAAGCGAAGCATTTCTTGAAAAATGGGGATCACTTGCTATCTTTCTTGGTAGATTTTTTCCGTTCATAAGAACGTTTGTGCCATTTCTTGCAGGTATGGGACGAATGCATTGGCGTCAGTTTGTAATATTTAATGTACTTGGTGGAATTGTTTGGTCATCGACATTTGCTCTGTTAGGTTATTTTTTCGGATCGATTCCTGTGGTCCAAGAGAATTTTGAACTTGTGGTTATAGCAATTGTTGTTGTAAGTGCTATCCCAGCTTTAATAGGTGTAATTAAAGCTCGTAGTAGCAAACGAAAAGAAAATAACTAAAAAAAGAGGAGCCAGTTTATCTGGCTCCTCTTTGTATGTGCATTACTTTAGTTATTAAACCTCGAACTTAGGTGCGTTTGCACGACGCTCTTCAGCCTCTTCTGGGGTTTCGTACTGATAGGTAACCTTCATCTCGTTGAGAATCTGATAAAGTGCCTTTGCGCGAAGGGCGTTAGCAAGAACCTTGTCATAAACACCGGCTTCACGTGCTGCATTGAGCATGGTCTCAACCTGCTCAGGTGTTTGGTTCAGGATTTCAGGAAGATCGCTTTCCTCAAGCTTCATATCCTTATGCTTAACATATGCATCTAGTGCTGCATCATATGCTGCGATGTCTGTAGCTTCCTGCCTGATCGCAGCGTCTACAATTTCCTGACCGCCCTCGAGGCTGTCAAGGAGCTCCTGCTCGCTCATGCCTTCCTGTGCTAGTTGTGCAAGGTAGTCCTGACGAAGCGCCTCAAAAAGCTCATCTACAGATTCGGTAGCAACTGATTGCTCAAGGCGACCGATAAGCTCCTTCATGCATGCGTTTGCCTTCTGCTCCTTAGTGAATTCCTCATTAAGATATGAAAGCTGCTCGCGAATAGCTTTGAAAAGCTCCTCTTTATTCTTTACACCATTCATATTCTCGGCAATCCACTCGTCAGTTACCTCATCGAGGTTCTGTCCTGCCTGTGCAAGCAAAGCACGAGCGCCCATGCGCACTTCCTCCTCATCAATAAGAGGAACGCGAATGGTTGCCTCAACAGGTTCATAGGAAGAGAGAGTATAAACGTATGTGTCGCCAACCTTCATAGGCTGTGGCTTAGTAATCTCAATAGACATTGAAGCTCCTTATGTGTTGGTATGTCTTAACGCAAAACCCTCAAGAGTCCAAAAGGGAAGTGCATGATTGAGACAATTATAACCTTATGTGAGTCGTATAACACCCATTACCTGTGAGCGGTAATTTAAAATCAAGCACAATTTTCAAAGGTTGCTATACATGTGTATAAAAGCGTGGTCATTCTGCGTAATGTAGATAATTTATCCCTCTTATACCACTTTTTAGATGTCGTAGATGGTATTCTTTTAGGTTGAACATAGAGGAATTTAACTTCCTGTATATAGTTAGGAGAATTATTATGCGCGATAAGCTTGAGAAACTCATTGAGGCTTATGCAGATCTTGAGCTCAGATTGGGTGATCCTGAGGTTGTTTCTGACCCTAAGGAGTATGCTCGTCTAGCTAAGGAGCACTCTAATCAGGCTGCTCTTGTGGCTCATGCTCGTGAGTACATTAGCGCTTTGGATGATATTGATGTAGCTAAAGAGATGTTAGCTGAGGAGAAAGATCCTGAGGCAAAGGAAATGCTTCAGATGGATATCTCCGAGAATGAAGCTAAGCTTCCTGGCCTTGAGGATGAAATTAAGATCATGCTCATCCCTGGCGATCCTAATGATGAGAAAGATACCATCGTTGAGATTCGCTCTGCTGCAGGAGGAGATGAAGCTGCGATTTTCGCAGGAGATCTCTTTGCTATGTATGAGCGATTCTGTGCAGCCCACAACTGGAAGATTGAGGTTCTTGCATCAAGTCCTTCCGATGCCGGTGGATTTAAGACAATCGAGTTTAAGGTTCAGGGAGACAAGGTTTACTCTGTTCTTAAATACGAATCTGGAGTACATCGAGTACAGCGTGTTCCTAAAACTGAGAGTCAGGGACGTATTCAGACCTCTACTGCAACTGTTGCAGTATTGCCTGAGGCAGATGAAATTGACATCCAGATTGATGCATCAGATCTTCGTATTGATACCTTCTGTGCTTCTGGACCTGGTGGTCAGTGCGTTAATACTACCTATTCAGCTGTACGTATTACCCACCTTCCAACCAATACTGTAGTTCAGTCTCAGGATCAGCGTTCTCAGATTCAGAACCGTGAAGTATGTATGCAGATGCTTCGTACTCGTTTGTACGAGAAGGAGCTCGAGCGTCAGCAGCAAGAGCAGGGCGCTAACCGTTTGGGACAAATTGGATCAGGAGCTCGCTCCGAGAAGATTCGTACCTATAACCAGCCTCAAGATCGCGTAACCGATCACCGTATTGGTTTCAATGGAACTTATAACGGTGTTCTTCTTGGCGATACTCTCGCATCTGTAATTGATGCACTAGCAGCTGCTGATCGTGCAGAAAAGCTCTCACAGGCGGTATAAACCATGGAAGCAGATGAGATTTTCACAATTTCAAGTGCGCTCAAGTGGTGCTGTGAATATCTGGAAGATAAGGGCGATAAAGACCCTCGTCTCTCATCTGAATGGCTCATTTGTTTTACTACGGGATACTCTCGTTATCAGTTATATACAAATTTAGATAAAACATTATCAGAGTCGGAGCTCGCTTGTTTGCGCTCGTCAGTTGAACGACGCGCAACAGGCGAGCCCTTACAATATATAACAGGAGAAATGCCTTTTAGGCATATTGTCCTTCAGTGTGAGCCGGAAGTTTTGATTCCGCGTCCTGAGACTGAAATACTTGTTGATAAAGCACTCGAGATCATCGATGAGCGCCACGTGGCTGGTCAAGGAATTGATGTCATTGAGGTCGGTGTAGGTACTGGATGTATTTCCTGCTCGATTGCATATGAGAGACCTTTCACTAAAGTACTTGGTACAGATATTTCGACTAATGCGGTAAATTTGGCAAAGAGAAATATTAGATCTTTAGAGCTGGATGATCGTATCGATATTATCGAGTGCGATTTGTTGTCGGGCGTGCCTTCTGACTTTAAGGCTGACGTGCTAGTGAGCAATCCACCTTATGTTCCAACACAGGTCATCTATGAGATCGACAAAGAGGTTTCTGCATATGAGCCGCATCTTGCTCTCGATGGTGGCGAAGATGGCATGGATATCTTCAGACGCCTTGTTCATGAGGCTCCCGAAGTTCTTAAACCTCACGGCTCAATCGTAGTTGAGCTATTTGAGACTAAGCTCGATTTAGCTCAGGAGATTTTGGAGGACGATGGGCGCTGGGAGGCTATTGAGATCATTAATGATTTAACTGGTAGACCTCGCCATATTGTTGCCTCATTAGTCTAAACAGCAGCTCAATGTATAGCCTATAATCATAGTTGTGAAAATGCCTGGTATCTTATGGTTTACTGTGCAAATTTATATAAGTTGTAATAAAATAAATGCCCTAAAACCATTGCATTATGTTCAGAATTCGAGGTATGCATGGAAAAGTTTCATCATACATCCCAAATTAAGCCTGATATGGCTGTTGTGAATGAGACGGCTCGAGTCCTTCTTGATGAAGGAGTTGCAATCATTCCTACGGACTCTGTATATGGTATCGCCTGTGCGGTCGTTAATGGCAATAGCGGGTATGGTCGTATTTATGATATTAAGAAACGACCAAACTCAATGAAGCTGCCATGGCTCATAGCTGATATAGAGCAACTCGATATCTATGGTCAAGATATCCCCGAATGGGCATATAGGCTGGCCAATAGTAAGTGGCCCGGTGCCCTTACACTCATAGTACGAGCATCACATAATGTTCCCGAGCAATTTAAAGCTCAAGATGGAACGATAGCCTTACGTATTCCAAATTCTAATTTTGTGCGTAAGCTCATTCGAACTATGAATTGCCCGATTGCTGCGACATCAGCAAACTTGCATGGAAAGCCGTCAGCAATATCAGAAGACACGCTGGACTCCAACCTGACAAATCAGGTAGATATAGTAATTAGTGCGGGAGAAGCTCCCGTTGCAATAGAGTCAACCATCGTCGATTGTACGAAGGATGCACCCGTTATAGTGCGCCAAGGCGCGCTGTCCGCCCCAGAGATAGAGGTGATTTGCAGTGAAAGAAGTAATTAAAGAAGAGATTACATTTCCTTCTCGTGATAGCAAACATGAGTGCGTAGGAGATGTCTATATTCCAAGCCTTGGTAAGCCTCAAGCTGTTTTGCAGGTAGTACACGGCATGGTTGAACACTTTGGATGCTATGAGGTATTTGCTAATAACATGGCAAAGCGTGGCATTGTTGTATGTGGAATCGACCATACTGGACACGGACGCTCTTGTCCTAATCCAGATGAGTATGGAACCTACGATCCTCAGAACGGTGATATGCACTTGGTTGAGGACCAGGCAACACTTACTCACATCATGAAAGAGCGCTTCAGCGGAATTCCTTACTTCATCCTCGGTCACTCTATGGGTTCATTTGTAACTCGCTGCTACCTTCAGGAGCACAGCGACCTTGTAGATGGCGCTTTCATCTTGGGTACCGGCTGGCAGCCTGGATATATGGTTAACGCAGGTGCTGCAATCACTAAGACTATCGCTGCATTCCGCGGATGGAACTATCGCAGTAGCTTTGTTGACAACCTTGGATGTGGTGGCTACAACAAGGCATTTGAAGGAACTGGTGCAAAGACTGGATATGAGTGGCTCTCTCGCGATGAGAATAAGGCACTTGCATATGCTAACGATGAACTTTGCGGTTGGACCTTCTCCGTATCTGGCTACTACATGATTTCACGTCTTTTGCGTCGCGCTCAGAATCCTGAGCTTATTGCTAAGATTCGCAAGGATCTTCCTATCATGGTTATCAGCGGAACTGACGATCCTGTTGGCAATGCTGGAGCTGGACCTGCAACAGGTCCTATGAAGGTATACGAAACCTACCAAGAAGCAGGAATTCGTGACGTGTCTATCAAGCTTATCGAAGGAGCTCGCCACGAGGTTCTTCATGAGACTGAGAAGTATGACACAATGGATGATATTTATGCTTGGATTGTCGATCACATCGACGCTGAGTAAAGTATATAAACGCCTTGATGGAGAGGGATTTATCAAGGCATCTTAATAAGAAACGTACCGAGTCTTTTGACTCATTATTTGGACCAACATGTCTGTACTTTGCGCGAGCAAGGAAGGGAGTGATAATGGCTACATTAATGGATAGCTTGATGAAATCTATGGGAGACCACTTCAGGAACGATGAGCCTGAATACATTATGTCTTTGGATGCAGGAACCACCAGTGTTCGTGCAATCATCTTCGATTCTAAGGGAAAGAAGATCGCACAGGCACAACGTCCTTTGACAATGATCTACCCTCAGCCAGGTTGGGTTGAGCAAGATCCAGTAGAGATTCTCAGTAGCCAGATTGCTTGCATGATTGAAGTTCAGCTTAAAAGCGACATTCACTCCGATTCTATTCAGGCAATTGGTATTACTAACCAGCGCGAGACTGTTATCATGTGGGATCGCAATACTGGTAAGCCTATCTACAACGCAATTGTTTGGCAGTGCCGTCGTACCACTCCTGAGGTAGATCGCCTTAAGGAAGAGGGCTATGCTGATATGATTCGCCAGAAGACTGGTCTTGTTTTGGACGCATACTTCTCTGCAACCAAGATTAAGTGGATTCTTGACAATGTTGAGGGTGCTCGTGAGCTTGCTGATAAGGGCGATCTTATGTGTGGAACTGTAGACACATGGCTTGTTTACAACCTCACTCACGGTCAGGTTCATACACTAATGCAAGTCGTACCATGCTCTTCAACATCAATACCCTTGACTGGGATGACGAGCTTTTGGCTATGCTTGATATTCCTCGTAACATCTTGCCTGAGGCTAAGCCATCAGCTGCAGATTATGGCTACGTTATGCCTGAGCTTATGACTTGTCACCCAGCAATCGCTGGTGTTGCAGGCGACCAGCAGGCAAGTCTCTTTGGTCACGGCTGCTTTGAGCCAGGTGATGTAAAGAATACATACGGTACTGGTTGCTTCATGCTCATGAACCTCGGCGACAAGCCAACCCTTTCCGATACTGGCCTTATTACCACTATTGGTATTGCAGATGGTACTGACGTGCACTACGCACTCGAGGGATCTGTATTCCAGGCAGGAAGCGTTATGCAGTGGCTTCGCGATGAGCTCGGTGTTATCGATGATGTTGCTGAGTCAGCTGAGCTTGCTCTAAGTGTTGACGATACTGATGGATGCTACATCGTACCAGCATTTACTGGTCTCGGTGCTCCATGGTGGGAGCCAGATGCTCGTGGTTTAATCTGCGGAATTACCCGTGGTACCAACAAGCCTCGTTTGGTTCGTGCAGCTTGTGAGTCTATGGCATATCAGACTTATGATGTATTGAAGGCAATGGAAGTTGCAAGTGGACACAAGCTTAAGGCTTTGGGTGTTGACGGTGGTGGATCTCGCAATGAGTTCACCATGCAGTTCCAGTCTGACCTTCTTGACATTAAGGTAGAGCGTGCTGAGGTAGATGAGACCACTGCATTGGGTGCTGCTTATCTTGCAGGTCTTTCTACTGGATTCTGGAAGGATAAGAACGTTCTTCGCGAGATGCGTGCAGTTAGCGATTCTTATAGCCCACAGATGAAGCGTGAGCGTGCTGAGGAGCTTATCGTAGGATGGCACAAGGCAGTTTCTCGTACAATTGAATAACAAACTTTATTACACCCGGTCTTGATGAGACTGGGTGTATTATTATGTTAAGGCTTATATGGTGGTATTACGTATAGCCGGATTTATAACCCTTAACACAACTCTTTTTTGTATTATTTAAAGGGTTTAAATTTATAAGGAGGAAAAATGCGCGTAGCAGTAGCTTCAGATCACGGTGGATTCATCCAAAAGGCTGATATTTGTGCCTATATCGAAAGCTTGGGTTATGAGGTAGAGGATCTCGGTCCTGCAACTGATGACCGTTGCGACTATCCAGATTATGCTGAGAAAGTTTGCGATTACGTTGTATCTGGTAAGGCTGATCGCGGCATTTTGATTTGCGGTACCGGTATCGGTATGTCAATCGCTGCAAACAAGATTGATGGCATTCGTGCTGCAGAGATTACCACTCCTGATTTCGCACGTCTTTGTCGTGAGCACAACAACGCTAACGTTATGTGCTTGAGCGGACGCTTCGTAGATCTTCCAGTAAACGAAGAGAACGTAAAGGTTTTCTTGGAGACTGACTTTGAAGGCGGTCGTCACGCAGAGCGTGTAGAGAAGATCATGGCTCTTCAGAATAAATAATCTAGATACTAAAATATATTAGAGTGCCTCAGCATTCAAAAGATAAAGGAGTTAACATGGGAAGCCTTAGAGATGCTATCGTAAACGATGAGCGCGTTGTTATCGTTGACCACCCATTGGTACAGCATAAACTTTCAATTCTTCGTGACGAAGCAACCACTACAAAGCACTTTCGTGAGCTTGTAGGCGAGCTTGCTATTTTCGAGGGATATGAGGCAACTCGCGATTTCCCACTTGAGGACATCGAAATCAAGACTCCTTTGGAGAAGTGCACCGCTAAGCAAGTAGAAGGTAAGAAAGTAGCTATCATTCCTATCTTGCGTGCAGGTCTTGGAATGGTTGACGGTCTTCTTCAGCTTGTACCTACCGCTCGTGTAGGCCACGTTGGTATGTATCGCGATCCAGAGACTCATGAGCCACACGAGTACTACTGCAAGTTCCCACAGGATATCGATAAGCGTACCTGTCTTGTTGTAGATCCTATGCTTGCAACTGGTGGTTCTGCTATCTTGGCTATTGAGCGCCTTCGTAAAGAGGGAGTTAAGGATATTCGCCTTCTCGTTTTGGTTGCAGCACCTGAGGGAATTCAGGCTGTATTGGAAAATGACCCTAATGTAAAGGTATACACCTGCTCTGTAGACACTAAGTTGAGCGATACCGCATACATCCTCCCTGGCTTGGGTGATGCAGGCGATCGTATCTTCGGTACTAAATAATTAAATACATGTCAGCCAGGCTCCAGGAGTTACCGCTCATGGAGCCTGGTTTTTTATGAGTTTACATCGCATTATATTTGGGGTATAACCGAATTTGTGAGTAAATAAAATTAAGATTTTGATTGCTCTGAAAGAAGGTGCAGAATTAGAATATGAGTGAAGTATATGCCGTAGTTTTAGGTATCTGCATCGGAGCTATTGGTGCTTTAATACCAATAGGTGTACTCTATAGAGGTAAGGGCTTCATTGCCACGACTCCTCAGGGGTTGATGGTAGAGGGCCTAGCAGCGATTGTTCTTTCGTTTGCATTTATGTCTTTGGGCATATATGTCGCTGTTATGTACGAGGCATTAAGGGTTTTGACACCCATTTCTGTGGTGATAACATTCTTATTTGTCTGGAGTTTTATGGCATGGCGCCTACACAAATCGCGCGGACGCATGCATAGAGGAAGAAAGGGGAATTAGTGGAAGTATTTAACGAATTACCAAATCATGTAAATGAATTGGTTAATAGTTTTCTTCCAACGACGGTTATTGGTAACTCGACGTATGGACTAACTCAATACATGGTTTCATACTTCGTAGCCCTTCTGATTTTGATTGTTGTGGGAATAGTATTTCTCAAAAAGCAATCAAGTTCGCTCGTTCCGCAAGGTCATTTCGTTAATGCATGTGAATCTGCGATTGAGTATACAAGGAAGAACATAATCAAGGACGTTCTAGGTCCTACGTGGAAGAAGCATTTTCCATTCATCGCTACAATGTTCTTCTTCATCCTAATCAATAACTTCCTCGGAGTTATTCCTGGATGTAAGCCGGGAACAGGATCCATTGGTGTTACCAGCGCATTGGCTGTTGTATCGTTTGTTTACTTCACCTACGTTGGAATCAAGAAACACCGTTGGGGCTATGTAAAGACTTTTGCACATGGTTTGAAGGGACCTATTGGATTCTCAATTGCTGTTATTGAGATTTTCTCTACCCTCATCCGTTTGTTCACCTTGGCAATCCGTTTGTTCGGCAACATGTTTGCAGGACACGTTGCAATGGGAACATTTGCACTTCTTACGAGTCTTTGCGCCACTCAGATCATCGGAGGACTTAGTGCTGTCGCTATCGGCATTACAGCTACCTCTATCGTGTGGCAGTTCATTTTGATTATGGTTGAGATCATCGTTGCAGGAATTCAGGCTTTCGTATTTTCAATCCTGACAGCTGTTTATATTCAGCTTGCCGAAGAAGACGAGAATCTATAGGATACTTCGGAATTTATAACCGAGTACATAATCGCTTAATTATTATAAAGCGTGATAAAAGGAGGAATTGTGGGAGTTATCGGATACGGCTTGGGTGTTATTGGAGCAGGTATTGGTATTGGTTTGGCTGCTTATGGTTACTTGATCGCAGTTGCACGCCAGCCTGAGATGCAAAGCACACTCTTTACCGGATACATTCTTTCATGTGCGTTCGTTGAGGCTCTTGCTCTTATCGGATTTGTTGTTGCTCTTATCATCAAATAATCGCGATAGAGATGGAGGCTTATTCTATGAAAAGAACTAATGAAGGCATCCAACCAAATAATCTCTTCTTAGGAACATTGATTGCAGGAGCTCTCTTCGCTATGCCATCTGTTGCATTGGCAGAGGAGTCTTCAGGCGTTGAGGTATTGATTCCTCATATGCAGGAATTCATCCCAGCGCTCATCGCATTCGTTGTCATTTTGATCCTATTTGGAAAGTTTTTTTGGCCAAAGGTTCTCGCTAACCTCGATGCGCGTCAGGAAAAGATTTCTTCTGATTTGGAAGCAGCTGCTCAGGACCGTGTAGATGCACGCAAAGAGCTTGATGCTTACAAGGAGCGTATTGCTAACGCTAATGCTGAAGCTGATGAGATTATCGCTGAGGCTAAGCGCAATGCTGAAGACGAGGCTGCTCGTATTAAGGCACAGGCTCAAACTGAAGCACAGGAGATCATCCAGCGTGCTCATGAGGCTGTAGCAAACGAGCGTAAGAGTGCAGAGCTTGAGATGGCAAATCAGATTGCTGATTTGTCAGTTGGAATTGCTGGAAAGATTATCGAAGAAAATCTTGATGAAGAAAAGCAACTTGATCTTGTAGACAAGTATCTTCAGAAGGTAGGTAATCTGAATGCAAAATAGTCTTGAAAAGCAAAAGAAGATCCAGGCTTATGCACAGGTTTTGCTTGAGACTAGTCGCGCACAAGGACG
>RCNI01000799.1_pt1 | contig 18425 bp, 15 predicted proteins | sample 2041151 | NCBI WGS metagenome assembly RCNI01 (sample SAMN09708214, study PRJNA481090) | feces metagenome | isolation source: feces | place: Antarctica: Albino Rookery | reverse complement strand
TTTTTGACGGGACTGGTAGATAAGGTGTATGAATTTGCAAACCAGAATATGAAGGAGTATCTGGGTGGTGTGACGGATTTCTTGGAGGCTAAGAAAATGGCTTGTTTCCGGGAATACGAGCAATTGCATAAAACAAGTGGAAATATTGCGGCAGTTGAAGAGGTGAAAGAGAGTAAACTGGCTTTTGAGGAGCGTAAACAATTGAATCGTGAAATAAAGAAAGCCGGACAGTTGGTCGAAAAGATAGAGCAGCAGATTGCAAAGCTGGAGGAGAAGATCGCAGCGTTGGAAGGTCGGTTGGCGGCAGGTGAGGCTGGTGACGAGCTGTTGAAGGAGTATGCAGATAGCCAAAAGCAATTGGAGGGTTCGATGGACGAGTGGACTGTAGCAACGGAGGAAATGGAACGTTTGAAGAAAGAATGTAATGATTAAGATATCTAATTAACTATATATGGCTAAATATAGACAAGAGTGTATTTTTGGAATTCGCGCGGTCATAGAGGCGATTCAGCAGGAGAAAGAGATTGATAAAGTGATGTTGAAACAAGGGGTGAGGGGAGAGTTGTTCCAACAGCTGTTCGCAATGATTCGTGAGCGTAATATACCTTTCCAATATGTTCCAGAAGAGGTGTTCAAGCCATTTGCAGACCGGAATCATCAGGGTGTGTTGGCTGAAATTTCACCGGTGCCTTATCAGGATTTGACGGAGGTGCTGGATACTGTATCTGCAGAAGGAAGAGTGCCTTTCGTGCTGGTGCTTGACCGGGTGACGGATGTGCGTAATTTCGGTGCTATTGTGCGCAGTGCGGAATGTGCCGGAGTGGATGCGGTTGTAATACCGAATAAGAATTCGGCAAAGATTTCTTCAGATGCCTTGAAAACTTCGGCTGGAGCTTTGTATCATGTGCCGGTGTGTCGTGTGCAGAATTTGAAGAAAATTGTTCGGGAATTGAAGTTTCAGCACGGAATTCGGGTGTATGCCGCAACTGAAAAGGCGGAAAAATATTATACGGATGTTGATATGAAGGAACCCGTGGCCATTGTTATGGGGTCTGAGGATAAGGGAATAGATGAGGATTTGTTGAATGTTACGACTGAACATATCAAAATTCCGCAGCAAGGGCAGATTGAATCTTTGAATGTATCGGCTGCTGCTGCAGTGCTTATGTTTGAGGTTGTAAGACAAAGAAGAAGGTGATTTTCTTGCAATTGTTTTGAGGAAAACCTATTTTTGTTGAAATTTAAACAGAGCGAAAAGTTAGTATGGTGAGTATATCGCATGTTGTAGAAGATCTGGTAAAACATAGACCCTATTTGTCGGAATCATTGGCTGCCGGTATTATCAATGTGTCATCATTGGCTCGTCAGTTGCAACCTTCGGTAGAGAAAATCTTGATGCGGGAGGTGAATACTGGGGCGATTGTGATGGCATTGAATCGTCTGGCGCCTTATTTGCAGGTGCGGGATCAGGTGCAGTTGAACGAATTGTTAGGGAATATGGGAGATATTATTCTTCGCAGCAATTTGTGTGATTATACTTTTAAAAACTCACCGACATTGTTAGATTGTCATATTGAGGTGTTGAGGCATTTGTCAAAAAATGATGATATTTTCTATACCTTGGTGCAAGGAGTTTTTGAAACCAATCTTGTTATCAGTGCTACGATGGAACATTTCGTGACTGAATTTTTTCGCGATGAAATTTGTCTTTTTGAACAGCGGGGATTGTCTTCTGTGACTTTGAAGTTGCCTAAAGGCAATAGCCTCCAAGCCGGTTTTTATTATACGATCATGAAAGAGTTGTCGTGGGAGGGGATAAATTTGACGGAAGTAATATCTTCTACCAACGAGTTTACTGTGGTTGTTGATAATGTGTTGATAGATAAAACTTTCGTGGTGTTGAAGAATATCGGTAAAAAAGTTCTATAGGTAGTGGAAATGATTTAATGAATAGAATTATATAAATAAATACATAAAGTATGTTTGAGAATTTATCGGAAAGACTGGAACGGTCGTTTAAGATATTAAAGGGTCAGGGTAAAATCACAGAGTTGAATGTGGCAGAGACGCTGAAAGAGGTGCGTCGTTCATTATTGGATGCCGATGTGAACTATAAGATAGCAAAGGATTTCACCCATAGGGTGAAAGAAAAGGCCTTGGGTATGGATGTCCTGACTGCTGTGAAGCCAGGACAGATGATGGTGAAGATCGTGCATGATGAATTGGCGGAGTTGATGGGAGGGAAGAATGTCGAAGTCAATATTAAGGGTAATCCGGCTGTTATTTTGATGTCGGGTCTACAAGGTTCCGGTAAAACAACCTTCACTGGTAAGTTTGCTAATTTGTTGAAAACTAAAAAAGGCAAGAAACCTTTGTTGGTAGCTTGTGACGTTTATCGTCCTGCAGCTATTGAGCAGTTGAAGGTGTTGGGACAACAGATTGAGGTGCCTGTATATAGTGACGAAACCAGTAAGGATCCGGTTAAAATAGCCCAGGATGCCATTAGACAGGCAAAAGCAAATGGCAATGATATTGTTATTGTCGATACTGCCGGGCGTTTGGCTGTGGATGAGGAGATGATGCGTGAGATTGCAGCGATAAAGTCTGCTATCAATCCTACTGAGACGCTGTTCGTTGTGGATGCTATGACCGGTCAGGATGCAGTGAATACCGCAAAGGAATTTAACGAGCGTTTGGATTTTGATGGTGTTATTCTGACCAAATTGGATGGTGATACTCGTGGTGGTGCAGCCTTATCTATCCGAACAGTGGTGAATAAGCCTATCAAATATGTAGGTACTGGAGAAAAATTGGAGGCTTTGGATGCTTTCCATCCGGAACGTATGGCCGACCGTATTCTGGGTATGGGTGATATCGTTTCTTTGGTAGAGAAAGCTCAGGAGCAGTTCGATGCAGAGGAAGCGAAAAAACTGCAAAAGAAAATATCACGTAACCAGTTTAATTTCAATGATTTTTTGAGCCAGATTCAGCAAATCAAGAAAATGGGAAATATCAAGGATTTGGCATCTATGATTCCCGGAGTTGGCAAGGCGTTGAAAAATGTGGATATTGACGATGATGCCTTTAAGGGAGTTGAAGCAATCATTTATTCAATGACTCCGGCAGAACGTGAGCATCCTGAAATTATTAATGGAACCCGTCGTGTGCGTATTGCCAAAGGTAGCGGTACGACAGTACAGGATGTGAATCGCTTGTTGAAACAGTTTGAGGAGTCTAAGAAGATGATGAAAATGCTCTCGGGAGGAAGTAAGATGATGCGTCGTATGCCGGGAATGAGACGATAAGAAGATTCATTAAAACAGATGATATATGGAACTTATTGATGGGAAAAAGATAGCTGCCCAAATAAAACAGGAGCTGGCGGATGAGGTGAGCCAAATGAAAGCAGTTGGGGCAAAACCTCCGCATTTGGTGGCTGTATTGGTAGGGAATGATGGAGCCAGCGAGACTTATGTGGCAAGTAAGGTAAAGGCTTGCCAGCAGGTGGGTTTTAAAAGCACTGAATTGTGCTATGGTGCTGATATTACAGAAGAGCAATTGTTGGCAGTGGTTGATAAACTGAATAAAGATGATGATGTGGATGGCTACATTGTACAGTTGCCTTTGCCGAAGCATATTTCTGAAGAAAAAATTTTGCAGGCAATAGCTCCTGAAAAGGATGTGGATGGTTTCCACCCTTGCAATGTCGGAAAAATGGTGACAGGCCTTCCTGCATATCTTCCGGCAACACCGGCGGGTATTGTGGAATTGTTGCGTCGTTATCATATTGAGACTCGTGGAAAACATTGTGTTGTGATTGGCCGAAGTAATATCGTTGGTACCCCTATGGCTGTTTTGATGTCTCGTAAAGACGAACATGCCGATTGTACTGTGACGCTATGTCATAGCCGTACCCCGAATATTAAGGATTTTACTCTGCAGGCTGATATTTTGATTGTTGCATTGGGTAAACCGCAATTTGTTACTGGAGATATGGTAAAAGAGGGTGCCGTTGTCGTTGATGTCGGTATTCACCGAATTCCGTCAGATAAGACTAAATCTGGTTTCAGATTGGTGGGTGATGTTGATTTTGATTCAGTGGCTCCTAAATGCTCTTATATCACTCCGGTTCCGGGTGGCGTAGGTCCGATGACGATTGTAACGTTGTTGCAGAATGCATTGAAGGCTTGTAAAGGATTATGATTACGTTAATTAGGATTGGCAATTTTAGCCAATCCTATATTTTTATTTAATCTATGGTTCTGAATTATATCTGGATATTCTTTTTTGTCGTAGCTTTTGTCGTAGCGCTTTGGCGGTTGGTGTTTGAGGGGGATGCTGAGATTTTCGGTGAGATGATGAAGGCTACTTTTGATATGTCTAAAACAGGATTCGAGATTTCATTGGGTTTGACCGGAGTGCTTACTCTGTGGATGGGAATTATGAAAATAGGAGAGAGGGGTGGAGCTGTAGGAGTGATGTCAAAGATTATTAATCCTTTTTTCAGAAGATTGTTTCCGGAATTGCCTAAGAATAGTCCGGCACATGGTTCTATTATGATGAATTTGGCTGCCAATATGCTCGGTTTGGACAATGCGGCGACACCGATGGGACTGAAGGCTATGCAGCAAATGCAGGAGGTGAATCCGGACACAAAAGCAGCATCGAATGCCCAGATAATGTTTTTGGTGTTGAATACATCAGGTCTGACTATTGTCCCTGTCTCCATAATGGTATATAGGGCGCAGTTGGGGGCTGTAAATCCGACTGATGTTTTTATCCCTCTTTTGATTGCTACTTATTGTTCTACTCTGGCGGGTTTGATAGCCGTGTCCATATATCAGCGTATCCGTTTGTGGGATAAGGTGATATTGTCTTATTTGTCTGTGTTGACAGCTATTATTGTGGGAGTGATATGGTATTTCTCTTCTTTGGATAAGGATGAATTGACACTGGCATCGAATGTAGCAAGCAATGTGATACTTTTTTCTATAATTATTTCTTTTATTTGTATGGCAGCCTGGCGGCGCATCAATGTGTATGAGGCATTTATTGATGGGGCAAAGGATGGTTTTTCGACAGCGGTCAAGATTATCCCTTATCTGATAGCTATATTGGTGGCAGTAGGAGTGTTCCGGGCTTCCGGTGCAATGGATGTGTTGATGGGTGGAATTGTCACTGTGGTAGAAGGCTTGGGATTTGATGCCGAATGGGTGAATGCTTTGCCGACAGCTTTGATGAAGCCGTTGAGCGGTAGTGGTGCTCGGGGAATGATGATTGATACGATGACCACTTTCGGCGCTGATTCTTTTGCAGGGCGGTTGGCTTGTACTTTTCAGGGGGCAACTGATACTACATTTTATATCATTGCAGTTTATTTTGGTGCAGTAGGAATCAAGAATACTCGCTATGCTGTTCCCTGCGGATTGATTGCGGATTTGGCCGGTATCATCGCGGCAATTGTAGTTGCTTATCTGTTTTTTGCTTAATTATGAAAGATCGGGTGGTCGTTGGAATGAGTGGAGGGGTTGATAGCTTTGTTTCTGCTCTGATGTTGCAGAAGCAGGGATACGATGTCGTTGGTGTAAATCTGGAATTGTGGGGAAGTAATGATTTGGAAGAAGCGGAAAAAATCTGTCGTCAATTGGAAATTCCTTTGCTGAAACGTGGAGGTGAAGAGCTTTTTAGACAGACGGTGGTGGATGATTTCATTAGAGGATACCGGATGGGGTATACTCCCAGTCCTTGTTGCATTTGTAATAGTTATGTGAAATGGGAGTTATTGAATCGGGTGGCGGAAGAAATTGGAGCTTCACGGGTGGCAACCGGACACTATATTCGGATAGCAGAGATAAATGGCAAAAAGTATCTTCGAAAAGGTGTTGATCCTCAAAAGGACCAGTCTTATTTTCTTTGGGGGATACCCTCTTATATATTGGAGAAAGCCTTGACTCCTTTAGGTGGTTTTCGTAAGGAAGAAGTGAAGACCTGGGCTGTAGAGCATGGTTATGAACAAATGGTGCGGAGGCGGGAGAGTATGGGTGTCTGTTTCTTGCGTGGAAGTAATTATCGTGATTTTGTTCGTGAGTATGGAGGTGTTTGTCCGGTATCCGGTGATATATTGAATCGTTCGGGGAAAGTTATCGGTACACATTCGGGAATCCAGAATTTTACAGTGGGGCAAAAACAGGGGTTGCCTTTGGAGAATGGATCCCCGCTTTATGTTGTAGAGCTGGATGTACAGAGGAATGTTGTAATCGCTGGGACGAAGGATGATTTGTGGAGTGATACGATATATTTGGATAGAGTGCAGTTGGTGGCACCGGATGATTTGGAATTGGACGTGACGGTTAAAATACGTGGCATAGGTTTGAATCCGACGGGAATGGTAAAAGTGGAGCTTTTGCCTGATAAACGGGCTTGTGTGCATCTTTCGGATCCTGCTTGGGCTGTGGCTCCTGGGCAACCGGTGGTGCTTTTCCATAATGATTTGGTGCTTGGGGGTGGATTCGTTTGCAGGAATATGGAATTGAAAAAATATTGTTCTTTTTATTGTAGGTTTCAATAAAAATTCTTTCCTTTGCACCCGTTAAAAATACGGGTGTAGCTCAGTTGGTAGAGCACTGGTCTCCAAAACCAGGTGTCGGGAGTTCGAGTCTCTCCTCCCGTGCAAATTTTTCTTCATTTTGCACAATCAATTTTATTTATTTGTTTTTAGATTTACACTTTAAATAGAAGTGTTTGATTGATATTGTAGGGTTTGGTGATATTTCGTTTGATTGGAATAAATTATTGTTTTTTGTATTCTATTTTAAGCGGGAAAATTATTTATTTGCAGTATGAAAGATAAACTTTTTACATCGAATTTTTGTTTTATACTGGCAGCAAATTTCCTATTGTTTTTTGCGTTTTATCTTTTGTTGCCGGTTTTGCCGTTTTATTTGAAAGAGGAGTTTATGGCCGGTAAATCGATGATTGGTTTTATTTTATCATGTTACACTATAGCTTGTCTTTGTATACGTCCCTTTTCTGGATATCTGTTGGATACATTTAGTCGCAAGCCGCTTTATTTGTTGGCTTATATCGTTTTTACGGTGATTTTTGGAGGATATATGCTGGCTGGAATGTTGTTTGTCTTCATTATATTGCGGATCGTGCACGGCTTCGCTTTCGGAATGGTTTCTGTAGCAGGGAATACGATAGTTATTGATATTCTTCCTTCTGCGCGTAGAGGGGAAGGATTGGGATATTATGGATTGGCCAATAATCTAGCAATGAGTTTTGGTCCGATGGTAGGGCTGTTCATGCATAATACCTGTTCGTATGAGGTGGTGTTCGGTAGCTCTTTGTTGTCCGGTTGCTTGGGTGTTGTTATGGCAGGATTGGTAAAGACATCCTATAAGGCGCCTATCAAGCGGGAACCGTTGTCTTTGGATAGATTCCTGCTGGTAAAGGGAATCCCTGCAGGTTTCGCTTTGTTATTGTTGTCAATACCGTATGGGATGACGACAACTTATGTGGCGATGTATGCAGAGGAAATAGGAATCGGAATTCCACCTGGTCTTTTTTTCACCTGTATGGCAATAGGATTAGCTGTGTCGCGTATATTTTCAGGCAAACAGGTGGATAAGGGCAGAATCACTTGGGTGATTCAGTTGGGCATGTATATGGCAATAGTCGGTTTTGCTTCTCTTTTTGTATGTCGTTACCTGATAGAGTGGAGTGGAGTGTTGACATCGGTTTTCTTTCTATTGATTGCTTTATTGCTGGGTGTTGCCTTCGGTACAATGTTTCCTGCATTTAATACGTTGTTTGTCAATTTGGCTCCTAATAGCCAGCGGGGGACGGCAACTTCTACTTATCTGACCAGTTGGGATGTCGGTATCGGTGCGGGTTTGATGTTGGGAGGTGTTATTGCACAGGTGCTGGGAGGCTTTAATTATGCCTATTTGTTGGGGGCGGTGCTGACTGTCATTTCTGTTGTGTTTTTCCATTTGAAGGCTGGTCCGCATTTTAATGCTAATCGTTTAAGATAGCTAATTGAAATGAAGTCTTAAAATCTTTTGCATATAATGTCTGAAGTCTTAAAATTATTTGTATTTTAGTGGCTTGTAATGTATAGCAAAATTTTAGCATGGGATTATTCGGTTTATTTGGAAAAGCAAAGAAGGAAACGTTGAATAAAGGTCTGGAAAAGACTAAGGAAAGCGTATTCAAGAAATTGGCACGAGCAGTGGTGGGTAAGTCTAAGGTGGACGATGAGGTGCTGGATAATTTGGAAGAGGTGTTGATTTCATCGGATGTCGGGGTGGATACAACTGTCCGGATTATTGAGCGGATTGAAGCCCGTGTGCAACGTGACAAAGTCTTGGGGACAGATGAATTGAATAAGGTGTTGCGTGAAGAAATTGCAGCATTGCTGAAGGAGAATACTGTTAATGATGTCGATTCTTTCGATTTGCCTAATAACGGGGTGCCTTATGTTATCATGGTAGTTGGTGTTAACGGAGTGGGAAAAACGACTACTATTGGTAAGTTGGCTTATAAATTCAAAGAAGCTGGTAAAAAGGTGGTGTTAGGTGCTGCCGACACTTTCCGTGCTGCTGCTGTAGACCAGTTGGTGATTTGGGCGGAACGGGTAGGTGTACCTGTCGTGAAACAGGGAATGGGTGCCGATCCTGCTTCTGTGGCCTATGATACTCTGAATAAAGCTAAAAATGATGGAGCGGATGTCGTGATTATCGATACCGCAGGCCGTCTGCATAACAAGATTAACCTGATGAATGAGTTGACCAAGATTAAGAATGTTATGAAAAAAGTATTGCCGGATGCGCCGAACGAAGTATTGCTGGTGTTGGATGGCTCTACCGGTCAGAATGCGTATGAACAGGCCAAACAGTTTACCTTGGCAACAGAAGTGAATGCACTTGCCATTACTAAATTGGATGGTACAGCTAAAGGTGGAGTGGTCATCGGAATATCCGACCAGTTTAAAATTCCGGTCAAGTATATTGGGGTCGGAGAAAAAATAGAGGATTTGCAAGTATTTAATCGGGAAGAATTTGTTGATTCTTTATTTAATTGATAACTTTGACCTGTCTAAATAGATTTTTTGTATATTCTGAAGGGAGGACGCGTTTTACGGGTCCCCCCTTTTTTTTGTTTGGTGTCAGATGCTTATTTTATATTTTTGTAATTGTTAAAAGGTGATGTTATGAATAATATGATGATGAAATCGGATAAAGCATTGGAAATAAGTGGGAAACATAAAATTCTTTTTGTGTGTTTGGGCAATATATGCCGTTCGCCGTGTGCTGAGGGGATTATGAAAGACCTTGTGAAAAAGAAAGGGCGTGATTCTGATTTTTATATTGACTCTGCCGGTTTGTATGGAGGACATGCGGGTGCTTCTCCTGATGAACGGATGTGTAAACATGCCAGTTTGCGGGGATATACTTTGGATAGTAGGGCAAGGGCGTTTTATCCGTCGGCGGATTTTCTGGAGTTTGATATGATTATCGGAATGGATAACCAGAATATCAGGCAGTTAGGCAAACTGGCGGAGAATGATGCGGAACGGTCTAAAATATTTAGAATGACGGATTTTTGTCGTAAATTTACACAATATAATGTCGTCCCTGATCCTTATTATGAAGGTGCTGACGGTTTTGAACTGGTATTGGATTTGCTGGAAGATGCAGTGGCTGGTTTATACGATTATTGTTGTGCAAAATAGATGGAAAAGATACAATTGAAAAAAGTATTATGGGGAAGACCGCAGCGAATGATGTTTTTCGCTTGCGGTTTTCTTTTGTTTTTCATTGTCTTTTGGTTGAAGATATTGCCAGAACCGTTGTTCGACAAACCGTATTCTACAGTATTGCTGGATCGGGAGGGAAAAGTTATAGGGGTACAGGTGGCGGAAGACGGGCAGTTGCGCTTTGAGGGGAAAACTGAATTGCCGCAACGGTATGTGATGTCGTTGCTGATGTTTGAGGATAAGAATTTTGTTTTGCATAATGGAATCGATTGGTGGGCTTTGTGTCGTGCGGCATTTGCCAATCTTAAAGCTGGACGGGTGGTAAGTGGAGGAAGTACTTTGTCAATGCAGGTGGTGCGTTTGTCGCGTAATAATCCGCCCCGGACATTTTGGGAGAAGTTGAAAGAGATAGTTCTGACATTGCGTCTGGAACAGAGCTATTCTAAGAAGGAAATATTGGAAATGTATGCAGCCCATGCTCCGTTTGGAGGGAATGTTGTGGGGTTGCGTGCGGCATCGTTGAAATATTTTAACCGGAGTCCTCATGAATTGAGCTGGGCGGAAGCTGCTTTGCTGGCGGTGTTGCCTAATGCGCCTTCTTTGATTTATCCTGGTAAGAATGATGTGAGATTGAAAGAAAAACGGGACCGTTTGTTGACTCGGCTATACCGCTATGGTGTGATGTCGGAGGATTCTTATATATTGGCGTTGGCGGAACCGCTTCCTGGATGCTTGTTTGAGCAGCCTTCTTTAGCTCCTCATTTGTTGGCACGTGCCCAAAAGGAGGTTGGCGGTACGGTATCATCTTTCCTTGATAGATATTTGCAACGGCAGGTGAATGAAATCGTAGAGCGTCATGCTGCTTTGTTAAGCCAGAATTACATTTATAATATAGCAGTCTTGGTGGCTCATGTGCCGACGGGAGAGGTGCGGGCGTATGTCGGCAATAGTGCTGCTCGTACGGGCAGTCGTGGTAATGATGTTGATATTGTTCAGGCTGCCAGAAGTTCGGGGAGTATATTGAAGCCGGCATTGTATGCGCTGATGTTGCAAGGTGGTTTTATTTTGCCTGATATGATGGTGGCGGATATTCCGTCCCGTTTTGGCGGTTACGCACCTTCAAATTTCAATAAGGATTTTAAGGGGGCGGTGCCGGCATCCCAAGCTTTGGTGCAGTCGTTGAATGTTCCGTTTGTGAGAATGTTGCGTGATTATACTTATACCCGTTTTTATGATGATTTGAAAGAACTGGGAGTGACTTCCTTGAATCGTCCGGCGGATCATTATGGGTTGAGTCTGATATTGGGAGGCGCAGAAACGTCTTTGTGGGATATGTGTAATTTGTATGGAGGTATGGCTTCTGTTTTGAATCATTATGGGGAACAGGATGGCTTATATTATGACGGTGAGTATTCTCGTTTGAAATTGTGGAAAACTGCCGATACTTTGCAGAATCTTCTTCAGTCTCGTGAGAATGGAAAATTGCAGGCTGCTGCGATATGGCAGACATTCCATGCGCTGGAACAGGTAGAGCGTCCTGAAATGGAGTCTGGATGGAGGAATTTTGTATCAGCATTGAATTTGTCATGGAAGACCGGTACCAGTTTCGGTTTCCGGGATGCTTGGGCTGTAGGGGTGAATCCGGATTATGTGATAGGTGTGTGGGTGGGGAATGCTGATGGAGAAGGGCGTCCGGGACTGGTGGGTGTGCGGGTTGCGGCGCCGATATTGTTTGAGGTGGCTGGATTGTTGCCTTGTAATAGAAAATTTTACGAGCCGCGTGAAGAAATGGTTCCCGTGGCGGTTTGCCACAAAAGCGGATTTAGGGCTTCCATATTTTGTGAAGAGCTGGATACCATGTATGTGTGTGAAGCAGGGACACGGATGAGACTGTGTCCGTATCATCAAATGATAAATTTGGACTCGACAGAGACATGGCGCGTTACTTCTGATTGTGAGTCTGTGGATTGTATGAAGCGAAAACCATGGTTTGTATTGCCTCCGGTGCAGGAATGGTATTATTGTCGTGGCCATTCAGATTACAAGCGGCTTCCGCCTTTCCGTCCGGGATGTCATGATGAAGAAGAACAGGTGATGGAGATGGTTTATCCGCAACGTGGGACACGTGTCTTTATTCCTCGGGATTTTGGTTCTAAGCCTGGAAAAGTTGTGCTTGAGGCGGTTCATCGTTCTCCGGAAACAAAAATATATTGGTATATTGATGACCAATATGTGGGAATGACGCAGAATAGACACCAGATGGAATTGTGGCTGCAGGATGGTGTGTATCGTCTGACATTGGCAGACCAGGAAGGGCGGGAATTGAAACAGACTTTTCGGGTGGTTGGAAAATCAATGCCTTCAGATTTGTAAAAAAGGTGATTTTTTTTGTGTTTTCATATGGTTCTCGCGAAAAATTATTACTTTTGCAGTCAGTAAATGCCAATTTAGCTCAGCTGGTAGAGCAACGCATTCGTAATGCGTAGGTCGCGAGTTCAAGTCTCGCAATTGGCTCTGGGATGAAGGAATTATTTTATGAAAGAGGTTATTCATTAACCTCTTTTTTTTAACTATTCGATATGGAAGATTTTCAACACGTAGGATATAGCAAAGAGGTTTTGGAATTTGTTGCTGTGTGCAAGGAATTTTGTGATTTTGTAGAAACAGCGCCTCAGATGTCGCGTAAGGAATTTGTATCGCGTCTGCAAAAGTTCATTCCATTGATTTATTTGAAAGGTTCGCTTTTGCCGGAAAGTGATACGGAGGAGAGTGGCTTGACCGAAGATTTCGTGACCGAAGATGATTACAATTATTTGTATGGGGAATTGCATCGCTTGTTGGGCGAATATGATGAGTATCTTGAGGTGTTTGATGATAATATGCAATATAGCGAAGCTCCTGTCGTTCATTCCATAGCAGAAAAGGTATGTGATATTTATCAGGATTTGAAAAACTTTATCTCTTCGTTCCGTTGTGGTATTCCCGAGGTGATTGGGGAGGCCTTGTGGCAATTGAATGATAGCTTTGAACTTTATTGGGGAAAGGCTTGTGTGGGAGTGTTGCGTGCTGTGCATCATGTCGTTTTTGAAGTTCGGGGCGAAGAGAATTAAAATATAAAGTGATGGAGGATATTTTTAGGCAAAGCATAACGAAGGAAGAAATGGACACATTGCCTTTGTTCTTGTATCAGGGGGAGATTGTGGTCGTGGAGGATCCTGCGGAAGTGGATGGCATTGCCGTTTCTTTGAGGGGATGTCCGCTTTTGGGGTTTGATACGGAAACCAGACCTGCTTTTCATAAAGGGGAAATTTATAAAACCGGTTTGCTTCAATTGGCTACTCAGGAAACAGTCTATCTGTTCCGTCTTAATAAATGTGGTTTCTCAGAGTCATTGCGGGCATTGATGGCTGATCCTGCAGTCGTGAAGATAGGGGTCGGCATCAGGGATGATATCCGTAATTTGAGAAAACAAGGCGATTTTGCTCCGGCATCTTTTGTCGATTTGCAGGAATTTGCTGAAAAATTCGGCATCTTGGACAAATCTTTCTCAAAACTGATGGCTATTATTTTTGGAGTGAAAATTTCGAAAAGACAGCGTGTGACTAATTGGGAAGCCCATCAATTAACTGATGCTCAAATACATTATGCTGCAACGGACGCTTGGGGTGCATTGAAGATGTATCAGCGCTTGTTATCTTTAAGTGGAGATACCAATAAATTGAATGCTGAATTGTAGCATCTTTTTTAGGCTTATATACAGAGTGTTGCATAAAAAAGTGACTTCTTTCAGTATAAAAATGCTTGAAAAGTTTGGTAGCAATATAACTTTTTGTACTTTTGTGGCCGGGTAAGTCCTATGCGACCAGCTCCTACAGAACCCTCCAGGGTCGGAAGGCAGCAAAGGTATGTGGTCGTAGCGGTGCGACATAGTAAGCTTACCCTTTTTTTATAAAAACAATGCCTCTTTAGCTCAGCTGGCCAGAGCACGTGATTTGTAATCTCGGGGTCGTTGGTTCGAATCCGACAAGAGGCTCGAAAGAAGAAGATGGGTTGAAGGGATATAAAAATGCTGTTATAGCTCAGGGGTAGAGCACTTCCTTGGTAAGGAAGAGGTCGTGAGTTCAAATCTCACTAACAGCTCTGAAAATAGAATGGCGCTATCGTCTAGGGGCTAGGACGTGAGATTCTCATTCTCAAAACAGGGGTTCGATTCCCCTTAGCGCTACTGATTGAAGGACTGAAATCTCAGTCCTTTTTTTTATTCCTTATATTTTTCTATTTGGTTTTCGGGAATTCTTCTCAATTTTATGTTATTTTTGTCAGTAAGTAGCTAATTTTTTTGATATGCACTCGTATTATATAGATCCGGTCGCATTTATTGTGGCAAAGAATGGAGCTGAGAATCAAGTTGTAAAAAATGTTTTGGAACTGCTGGATGACGGAGCGACGATACCGTTTATAGCACGCTATCGGAAGGAGCGTACCGGTAATATGGATGAGGTGGGTGTAGAATCAATCAGAAAATTATACGACCAGTTCCTGGAGTTGGAAAAAAGGAAGGAAGTCGTATTGGATAGCGTCCGTGAACAGGAAAAATTGTCTCCTGAACTTGAACGTCAAATACAGGAATGTACTGAAATGCGTACATTGGAGGACCTTTACTTGCCTTATAAGCCTAAAAAACAGACTCGGGCATTCAAAGCGCGCGCAAAAGGGTTGGAGCCATTGGCTGCCATGTTGATGAAGCAGGAATTGAAAGATGTTTCTGCCGTAGCTGTGCGCTTTGTAAAAGGTGAAGTGGAAAATGAAGATGAAGCGTTGCAGGGGGCTCGGGATATTATTGCCGAGTGGGTCAGTGAAAGCGAAGGGGCACGCAACCGTATCCGGAGGATGGTGGAACGGAATGCGTATATTTGTTCGAAAGTGGTTAAAGGCAAGGAAAAAGAGGGGGATAAGTATGCGGATTATTTCGATTCCCGTGAATTGTTAAGGCAATGTCCGTCCCATCGTATGATGGCGATTCGTCGGGGAGAGGGAGAAGGAATATTGAAAGTATCCCTGGAGATAGAGGAAAAAGAGGCGTTGGAGGGATTGGAACGGATTTTTATAAAAGGGGAAAATGAATGTGCCGCTCAGGTGCGTATTTCTATAAAGGATTCATATAAGCGTTTGTTGTTTCCGTCAATAGAGACGGAATATCTGAACTTGTCTAAAGAGAAGGCTGATGAAGAGGCGATTCGTGTGTTTGCCGAAAATTTAAAACAGTTGTTGCTGGCTCCGCCATTGGGAAATAAAAGGGTGTTGGGTATTGACCCCGGTTTCCGTACCGGTTGCAAGGTGGTGTGTTTGGATGAAACGGGTCATCTGCTTCATAACGAGACCATCTATCCGAATCCTCCTCAAAAGGAGCGGCAGATAGCCGGTTTGAAGCTTCAGAATATGGTGAAGGCTTATAAGATTGAAGCTATTGCCATAGGAAATGGTACTGCGAGCCGCGAAACGGAACAATTTGTACATAATTTGCGTTTGGGGCGGAATGTGGATGTATTTGTTGTCAGTGAAAGTGGGGCATCCATTTATTCGGCATCAAAAATCGGTCGTGAAGAATTTCCGAATTATGATATTACGGTGCGTGGGGCTGTTTCTATAGCCCGGCGTCTGATGGATCCTCTGGCGGAGTTGGTGAAGATCGATCCCAAATCTATCGGTGTCGGCCAATATCAGCACGATGTCGACCAGGGACGATTGAAGGAGGCCTTGGATAGGGTGGTGGAATCTTGTGTGAACCGTGTCGGTGTGAATGTAAACACTGCGGGTAAATATCTGCTGATGCACATTTCCGGATTAGGTCCGGCATTGGCCGAAAATATAGAGAGTTACATATGTGAGAATGGAGCATTGAAAAGCAGGCAGGAACTGAAAAAGGTAAAGCGGATGGGTGCGAAAGCATTTGAACAATGCGCTGGCTTTTTGCGGATAGAGAATGCTGAAAATCCTTTGGATAATTCTTCGGTACACCCGGAGTCTTATTATGTGGTGGAGAAAATAGCGGCTGATATGGGTGTTGAAGTAAAAGAGTTGATAGGCAATGAAGCTTTGTGTGCAAAAGTTGATTTAAAACGTTATGTAGACAAGCAGACCGGTTTGTTGACTCTGCAGGATATATTGAAAGAGTTGAAAAAGCCTGAGCGTGATCCGCGTCCTCAGGCGGTGGTGTTTAGTTTCGCACAAGGGGTGACAACGATAGAGGATTTGAAGGAGGGGATGGTAATACCTGGAATTGTGACTAATATAACGAATTTTGGAGCATTCGTTGATGTCGGGGTGCATCAGGACGGTTTGGTTCATATATCTGAAATAGCGGATCATTATATATCCAATCCGGCAGAAGAGCTTACGGTGCACCAGGAGGTGATGGTGAAGGTGATCCAGGTGGATAAAGAGCGGAAAAGAATCGGTCTTTCAATGCGGCAGGCTGTGGAGGCGGAAGCTTGATATGGGGGCTGATGTGGATGCGAATAGTAAAAAACGAATAATATGATAATCGTATGGCAGAGAAAAAGGAAATATTCTATGTATTAGGAATGAGTTGTGCCGGTTGCGCGACAAATGTTCAGAATGCCCTTGCCGGACGTGAGGGAGTGAAAAATGCACAGGTGAATTTTGCCGCCTCGACCGTAATGGTAGAATATGATGAATCAGTGGTTTCGGCCGGTGGATTGCAGAAAACTGTGCAGGAGGCCGGTTATGACCTTGTTATGGAGGATGATGATGTTCAGGATCAGGCTGAAAAATTGCAGGAGCAGGAATATCTGCATCTGAAACGGCGTATGATAGGGGCGGTACTCTTGTCATTGCCTGTATTTGTTTTGGGGATGTTCTTTATGGATATGCCTTATGTTAATTGGATTATGTTGGCATTTACGCTTCCGGTGCTGTTGATTTTCGGTCGGGTGTTTTATGTGAATGCCTGGAAGCAATTGCAGCACGGCCATGCTAATATGGATACTTTGGTGGCTGTCAGTACCGGCATTGCTTTTTTGTTCAGCCTTTTCAATACTTTGTTTCCGGAATATTGGACATCGCGGGGATTGGAAGTGCATGTCTATTATGAGGCTTCTTCTGTGATCATAGCCTTGATTTTATTGGGCCGTACCCTGGAACATCGTGCGAAATTCAATACCTCCTCGGCAATCCGCAAACTGATAGGCTTGCAGCCCAAGACTGTCGTGCGTATCTTGGATGACGGTACGATGCAGGAGGTGCCTTTGAAGGCTGTGCAGGAGTGGGATATTTTATTGGTGAAACCGGGAGATAAAATACCGGTTGATGGAATTGTGGTTGAAGGGGATTCTTTCGTTGATGAAAGTATGATTACAGGCGAACCTATTCCGGTGGAGAAAAGTGAGGGTACAGAAGTGTTTGCCGGAACCATTAACCAGAAGGGCAGTTTCCGTTTCCGGGCTGAGAAGGTCGGTAGCGAAACGGTATTGGCCCAAATCATACGCATGGTGCAGGAAGCCCAGGGATCCAAGGCTCCGGTCCAGAAATTGGTTGATAAGATTGCCGGCATTTTTGTGCCGACTGTAATCGGGATTGCTCTGTTGACTTTCGCTATATGGATGTTGGTAGGGGGCGAGAATGCCTTTACACATGCTCTGCTTACTTCAGTGACGGTATTGGTGATTGCTTGTCCTTGTGCCTTGGGCTTGGCGACACCGACGGCGATTATGGTTGGAATCGGGAAAGGTGCTGAGAACAATATATTGATTCGGGATGCGGAAAGCCTGGAGCAATTGTGTAAAGTCGACGTAGTGGTATTGGACAAGACAGGTACGGTCACAGAGGGTAAGCCGAATGTCGTTGATGTCTCCTGGAATCCTGATATTGATTCTCAAAAGTATCTTCCGATATTGTTCTATATGGAGAGTCGCTCTGAACATCCCCTGGCAGAAGCCGTCGTGAACTATTTGAAAGAACAGGGAGTGACGGAATCCTTGCAGGGGGAATTCCAAAGTGTCACCGGTCAGGGTGTGGAGGCTCATGTAGGAGACGAACTTTATCTGATAGGCAATCGGAAGCTGTTGAATTCGCATGACGTGTCGTTTACGCCGGCTCAGGAGCAGCAGATGGAGGCTTGGAGTAATGAGGGGAATACTGTTATATGTTTTGCAGATAGCCGTCAGGTGTTGGCGCAGATAGCTGTCGCCGATAAGATAAAGGAAGGCTCGGTTGCTGCTGTCCGGCATTTGCAGGAAGACGGGGTGTCTGTGTGTATGCTGACCGGAGATAACCATCTTACGGCACATGCTGTTGCAAAGAAATTGGGGCTGACCTCTTTCCGGGCAGAAGTGATGCCGTCGGACAAGGCTGATTTTGTAAAAGAATTGCAGAAACAAGGGAAAGTGGTGGCTATGGTCGGTGATGGTATCAATGATTCCCAGGCATTGGCTCAGGCCGATGTCAGTATTGCAATGGGCAAAGGTTCTGATATTGCGATAGATGTAGCTAAAATCACTTTGATAACCTCCAGTTTGGACGCCCTTCCCAAGGCTTGGAAACTGTCACGTCAGACAGTGAAGACTATTCGGCAGAATCTGTTTTGGGCATTTATCTATAATACGATAGGAATACCCTTGGCAGCGGGAGTCCTTTATTCATCATG
>RCNI01000798.1_pt1 | contig 18445 bp, 16 predicted proteins | sample 2041151 | NCBI WGS metagenome assembly RCNI01 (sample SAMN09708214, study PRJNA481090) | feces metagenome | isolation source: feces | place: Antarctica: Albino Rookery | reverse complement strand
CGAATATTTACACTAACCACATAATTAATAACACTAAAACTAATAACCAATAGAGATTGATGTAGAAGAACTCTATCATCATCTCGATTGCAAAGATAGCTCTTTTCTAATTGCCTGCAAAAAATCTCAACATTATTTTAGAAAATTTTCAAATTGTTTTCAATAGATAATTCCAATATATTAATATTCAAGCAGTTGCAAATATATAAAATTATAAGAAACAACTGTAAAATCCGGTTTGTTTTCTAATAAAACGTTTAACGGGTGCGTTATATTGCACATAAAACGTTTAATAGACAATAACTGATTTCAAATTGAAATATAAAACGTATAAAATAATGACATTTTAGACTTCTTCAGACTGTTAAAATATTTTAAATTATTGACTGACAAATAAATATATTTAAACTTATCCGACAAATGCAACACGTGACAATTTATAAGTCTCCTTAATTTGACAGTCCTTTTATTTTAATTAACACATAATCCATGCCAAAATTCATCTATTTTGAAGAGGGCAATGCAACTTGTGTCAGTTTCCTCGATTCGGAACTTTCTGCAGAAACACAACAGATGAATATGACGATCCAAGTACGAAGGACGACATATATATGAAAAAAGAAGATTGCGGCAATGCAATCTTCTTTCTGTGGTGCCACCGAGAATCGAACTAGGGACACAAGGATTTTCAGTCCTTTGCTCTACCAACTGAGCTATGGCACCAATTTGGTATTTCCACAAGAGAATTGTTTTCTCAAACGGGATTGCAAAGATAGGTAAATTTTTTCCCATTCCAAACTTTTTTGAGATATTTTTTGATAAATTTGCAATTCATGGATGACAAGATTTTCATACAGGTTATCCTGCCTCTCAAATTGGATTGGATGCCTTTCTACTCGGCAAGTCGTGAACTTGTTGAGAAAGAATACCTTATCCATCCGGAGCTGTTCTGCACCTCCGAACCGGGCGCAACGACTGGGGTCTTCCCCCACATGAACATTTCCCTGAAAAGGGGGACTCGGGTCAAGGTCTCTTTTGCGCGTCATTCCTACATAGGGGTAGTGGCAAATGGCGACACTCCCCGTCCGGAACAGATCAAAAGGATTCTGGACATTGAGGAGATCGAAACAGACCTCATGCCCATCACCGAAGAGGAGCTGAAATTGTGGGAGTTCCTGTCTTCCTATTACCTATGCAGCATCGGGGAGGTTTACAAGACAGCTTATCCTGGAATCAAGATCAAGCAAGAGCAGATTGCCGCCCGGATGCAGGAAAGGGAGCAGGAAAGAATGGAAAAGGCCGTGCAGCTGCTCGGTCGCAAGCTGGCCAGGCTAGAAGAGCGGATTCTACGTCGGCAGGAGGCGTTGGCCGTGGCCAAGAAAGAGAGGCGGATTGCTCTGTTGGAGCAGGAAATCAAGGATCTGGAGGAACAGGCGGCACGCCTTCGGGCAGAAAAAGAGCTGGGATCAGGCATTGCACCGGCGGTTGCCCGGACTTCGTCTCCGGAAGAGCAGCTGGACCTGAAGCTGTCCCCTGCCCAGAGCCAGGCCTGTACCCAGATTGAAGAAGCTTTCCAACAACACCGGATTGTTCTCCTGAACGGAGTGACCGGTTCCGGCAAGACGGAAATCTACATTCGCCTGGCAGCGGAATGTCTGCGTCAAGGGAAGAATGTCCTCTATCTGGTACCGGAAATTCTGATGGGCAACCAGCTGGCCTATCGTCTGCGCGAAGCGTTCGGCGACAAGCTGCTCAGCTTCAACTCCAGCCAAACGACGGCAGAGCGTTACCGCATCGCCGAAAGGCTCCAGACTGGAGAGGGCTACATTGTCATGGGCACCCGTTCTGCCATCTTCCTGCCGCACCGTCAATTGGGGCTCATCATCGTGGACGAAGAGCACGATTCCTCCTACAAGCAGCAGGACAGCAATCCGAGATACAACGGAAGGGACGTCGCCGTGGTCATGGCCGGCATTTTCCACAGCCATATCATCCTGGGCAGCGCCACTCCGTCACTGGAATCGCTCTACAACTGTGAGAAAGGCAGATACACTGAAGTCTATCTGGCCGAAAAATACTACGAGGCTGACAGTGCGGAAGTCACCATCATCGACACGCTGGCAGAGCGGAAGAAACGAGGCATGAAGGGCCTCTTCTCTTTCAAGCTGATCGAGCAGATCCGCCAGACCCTGACCGCTGGGGAACAAGTGGTCATCCTGCGTTCCAGAAGAGCCTATTCCCCTATTGTCCAATGCGAACAATGTGGGAATATCCCTCACTGCCCGCATTGCAATGTCACCTTGAGTTATCATAAGGCAACCGGACGGCTACTTTGTCACCACTGTGGCTATTCTCAGGCATACAACGGCAGATGCACCCTTTGCAACGGGCGTCTGACACCGATGGGCAGCGGTACGCAGAAAGTGGAAGAAGAGGTTCGGACCCTGTTCCCTGAGGCTTCCGTCGCCCGACTGGACAGCGATACAGTTTCTTCCAAAGCCTACCTCTCCAGGACCATCCAATCTTTCTATGAAGGCAGGACAGACATTCTGATCGGGACTCAGATTGTCGCAAAAGGACTGGATTTCCCGAATCTCAGTCTGGTTGTCATGCTTCAGGCAGATGCCATGTTGGGGATTGAAGATTTCAGGGCTGACGAACGGGCATTGCAGTTGCTGGAACAATTCCGAGGAAGATGCGCCCGAAGAAACCGGAAAGGCCGTTTCATCATCCAGACTTCCCAGCCGGGCCATCCTGTCTATCAGCAGATTATGGGAAAGAACGATGGTGAACACAACATCATCGGCACTTTCCTGGAAGAGAGGAAGCTTTTCAATTATCCGCCCTATACACGAACCATCCACCTCATCCTCAAAGACCAGAATGAAGAGAGATTACAGAAACTGGCAGACGCGCTCTACATCAATCTATGCAAGACATTCGGCTTGGCGCCAGAAGTTGGCATTGCCGGTGCACAGAATGATTTCATCCAGATTATTCCTCCTTTCTCTCCCGTCGTGGACAAGGTATCCGACAAGTTTATCCGGCACATCCGCCTCTCGTTCCGCCGAGACAGTTCCCTCTCTGAAAGGAAATCAATGCTAAAAGCATGTCTCACTCATTTTGAGGAAGATAGGAGATATTCTGCACATATCACGACCGATGTGGATCCCATTTAGAAAAAAGATTGCCCGCCGTGGAACAAATGTTCCACATGGTGGATAACTTCTTGTGGAATCACCTGCGACAATTCAAAATTATTGTTACATTTGCCAAATAACGACCTGGAATCCACCAGGATAAAACTGACATGTTTATGGGAAAAGTAATAGCCATTTCGAATCAGAAGGGTGGAGTTGGAAAAACCACTACCGCCATCAATCTTGCCGCTTCTCTTGCTGTACTGGAGAAGAAAGTACTGGTAATTGATGCGGATCCGCAGGCCAACACCTCTTCCGGCCTCAACTTTTCTCCAGAAGAAAGTCAGAACAGGACGCTCTATGAAATCATGATTGGAGAACTTGACATCCAGGATGCCCTCATCCAGACAGAAATGGACAATCTGCACTTGATTCCCTCCAACATCAACTTGGTCGGAGCGGAAATTGAGATGCTGGACACCTCTGAGCGCGAATCTATCCTGAAGAAGGCTCTGGCACCTATCCGAGACCAATACGATTTCATCATCATCGACTGTTCCCCGTCCCTGGGACTCATCACTGTCAATTCTTTGACAGCAGCAGATTCGGTCATCATTCCGGTGCAGCCAGAATTCTTTGCATTGGAAGGTCTGGGCAAACTTCTCCAGACCATCCGTATAGTGCAGAACGGTGTCAATCCAGACCTTTCCATCGAAGGCTTCATCATCACAATGTTTGATGGCAGGACCAAGGTGCATGCGCAAGTGGTCAAGGAACTGCGAGAACATTTTCAAGACATGGTATTCCAGACCATCATACAGAGGAACATCCGCTTGAGCGAAGCTCCTTCTCACGGCAAACCGATTGTCTTGTATGATGTGATGAGTACAGGCACCAACAACTATCTGAGCCTTGCCAAAGAAGTGCTGGAAAAGAACGGGATGGCATAAACAGATGTGGCATGAGCGGAAACACCTGCAAACTGATTGAAATTTAGACTGACAATATATATGAGCAAAACACAAAGAGACGTATTGGGAAACGGAATAAAGGCCTTGTTCGGAGATGTCAATGTAGACGATCTGCGCAAGAAACCTGTAGGATACATCAACAAGGAAATCGTGGGCACAAAAGAAAGCCAGGACACTTCTGACATCCTGCGCATTCCGATGGACATGATTGAGCCGAATCCTTTCCAGCCCAGGATGTCATTTGATCAGGATGCCCTCAACGAATTAGCAGATTCCATCCGCAGTTTTGGTCTCATCCAGCCTATTACTGTCAGAAAAAAGAGCGAGAACAAATACCAGATCATCAGTGGAGAAAGACGTTACCGTGCCTGCAGGCTGGCCGGAATGGACATGATTCCTGCCTATATCCGGGATGCCAACGATCAGGGCATGCTGGAGATGGCCATTGTCGAGAACATCCAGCGTGAGAATCTGGACCCGATTGAGGTGGCGATGAGCTATCAGCGCCTGATTGAGGAGTGCAGTCTCACTCAAGAAAAAATGGCGGAGAGAGTGGGAAAGAAGCGCGCTTCCGTCACCAACTACCTCCGGCTGCTCAAATTGCCTGCAAAAGTGCAGCATGACTTGAAAGTCGGTCTGCTCAGTGTAGGGCATGCAAAAGTTCTGCTGAGTCTTGACAACCAGGACCTTCAGGACGAACTGTGCGACCTCGTCATCAAGAATGACCTTTCTGTTCGTCAGTTGGAAGAAAAAATCCACAAACTGAATGACACGGCAAAGGAAAAGAAACAAAAAGAACAGACTCTTCCAGACCATTACTACAAAGTATTGGAGCATATGGGGAAATTTTTCACCAACGACATCAGTCTGAAGCGGAACAACAATGGAAAAGGCTCCATGACCATCCATTTCGAATCTGATGAAGAAATCGAAAAATTCCTGAATGCCCTGGAAGAAGCCAACTTATAAGTTCCGGCATATTCCAAGCCCTAACAGCAACTGATTAAAAATGGATAGAATTCTATCGAAAATATTTTCCTGGACTCTCTTGTTCCTTTGCATGACGACCTTCGCCCCCGATGCACAGGCACAGTTCAAAGACAAGGCGTTCAAGCAGAACTATAACAATCCCGCCGACACTACCCAGAAGGACAGTGCCGACGTTGTGTTTACATTCAAAGACTATTTCGGAGGACTTGCCCACAAGCACGAATCCAAAATCGGTGTCGTAGCAGCCGGTTCCGCCATCTTCATCGGAGGAGAACAGATCTACAACCGGCAATATTGGAAATTGCCCATAATCTACGGTTCTTTGGCAGCAACCGCAGGTTGCGGCATCGCTTACCGTGTCAAATGGAAACAGACAGGAAACAAACATTTCCAACATGTGAGCAACTGGTGTTTTGCGGGTACAGGACTTGCCTATTGGCTGACTATGCTGGACGGTGTAGTCAACTACAAGAAAGATGACTACCCCAACCCTGGCAAGGCAACCCTCTATTCCATCCTGCTTCCAGGATTGGGACAGGCCTACAACAAGGAGTACTGGAAAATCCCAATCTACTACTCCGGCTTGCTCGGTTCAGCCTTCTTTCTGGAGAACAACAACACCAACTACTTGAGATTCAAAAGGATACATAATGAAGCAACCACCGACCCCAATTATGACGGCCCCATCTCGGCAGACAGAGCCTTGTACTACAGGAACGTCTATAGAAGATATCGAGATTACTCCATCGTAGCATTGGTCGGATTCTATTTGCTTCAGGTCATTGACGCCAATGTCTTTGCCTACATGCAGAATTTTGAGCTGACGGACAACATTGCCATGAACATAGGTCCGGCAGTCATCACAGACGAGGTGCAGACTGCCACGACCACCCCCCACAATTATGCCCTCCACACTTCCACTTCTTCCATCCCAGGATCAGGAATGAACGGACTCGGGCTCCGAATAAGATTTACTTTCTAGACAGTTTTAATTCAACAGGACTTCCCGTTGCCGGAGTCCAGGACAGAATATGAAAAGAGTACATAGTTTGACAGCCATTTCAATGGCATTGCTTTTCTTGTTCCAATTGGCCAGTCCTTTCCGGGCAGACGCACAGATCTTCAAGAGCAAGAAGACAAAAAAAATAGAACAGGAGAACATCAAGCTGAAGAGACAGCTTGACTCCCTCAACAATCTGGTCAACGACTACATGTTCCTGCTCGATTATCAGGACAGTCTGAGCAGGACCTTCCAATATGAAGACGAACTCATCAATTCCGGTGAAACTTCTGATTTCATCTATACTCCACATATCACAGACAGTCTGCTTAACGTATGGTATATCCATCGGAATGCATCCAAGAAGATGGCGGAATATTTCGACTACAATATGGATTCCATCCGCTTCACCTCCAAGACCCCGGACAAAGTCTATATTGAAAGACTGGACAAGATGAATTCCCCCATCACTCTGCCCTACAACGAGACAGTCAAGAACTACATGATTCTCTATTCCGAGAAAATGCCAACCAAAATGGCAGAAATGCTCGGCTTGGCAGAATATTATTTCCCGATATTTGAAGAGACCTTCAACCGTTATGACATGCCGGAAGAACTAAAATATATGGCGGTCATAGAATCAGCGTTGAATCCAACCGCCGTTTCCAGAGCCGGTGCCAAAGGAATGTGGCAGTTCATGTACCATACGGCCAAGTCCTACGGGCTCATCATCAATTCCTTCGTGGATGAAAGACTGGATCCGGTCAAATCCGCCGATGCGGCCGCCCGATATCTGAAAGATGCCTATCGTGTATTTGGAGACTGGAATTTGGCCATCTCCTCCTACAACTGCGGTTCAGGCAATGTCAACAAGGCCATCCGCAGATGCGGCAACAACAAAGACTTCTGGAACATCTATGATTATCTTCCAAGAGAAACCCGTGGATATGTACCGGCCTTCGTCGGTGCCATGTATGCCTTCACCTACAAAGACCAATGTGGCCTGAAACCTAAAAAAATCAGCACTCCTGTCCATATAGATACATTCCATATCAAAAAGAACCTGCATTTCCAGCAAATTGCTGATTTGACGGGCATCTCCGTCGAGACACTGCGTGGACTCAATCCTCAATTTGTCCACGACATCATTCCGGGCAAGGACAAGGAATATGTCTTGAGAATTCCATCCCGTTTCACAGCCGAATTCATCGCTCAGGAAGATACGCTCTACAGCCATCGTGCCAAGGAACTCTTCAACCCGACCGTACTGGAGAACATACGCAATACCGGTTCCGCCTACGAGACGGAAAGAATTGTCTACCGTGTCAAGAAAGGCGATTATCTAGGAAGGATTGCTACCCGGTACAAAGTGAAAGTAAGTGATATCCGAAAGTGGAATCATATGAAGAACAACAACTTGCGTATCGGACAGCGGCTCATCATCTACAAACGTGGAGCCATGAAGAAAAAACCAATGCCGGTCAAGAACGTTTCGCTGGAAGCGCAAAAGAAGGCCAGAGAACAAGCCGTCAAGGACAGTCTGGCCAATCGCCGCGCAAGAGCTGTCGCAGATAGCATTTTTAGAGCCAACCGCCAGGCAGATAGTCTCGCCCTGATCGCAAAACAGGCAGAGGCAGATAGTCTGGAAAAAATCAATGCTCTAAAGCAAGAAGAAGAAGCGGCCAAGGCGGCCAGAGCAAAAGCTATCGCACGCAAAGCCAAAGCTGACACCATTGCACGCAAGGCTAAAGTTGACAGTATCGCGACAGTTCAAAAAGCCAAGGCAGACTCACTTGCCGATTCCAACAATTTTGAAGACTATTTTGACTGATCCAGTCAACTGGAAGTTTCTTTCAGACAAAAGACTTTCCGAGAAGGATGGACTCCTCTCCCATTAACAAAAACTTTCATCCAGACACCTTTTCCAACTGGAAAATTCCTGTTAAAATGAATAGACGCATTGCACTTTAAGCTCGGCTCTTCCGGGCTTTTCGCTTTTGCTGGAGAACAGCCGCAATCCCCCTCTCAGATAGACTTTCAGGCTTTCACGTCCCCAGCGGAACCGGTAACTTGCCAAGCCGGAAACCGACCCTCCACGTCCATAGCAGACAGGCACGTTGAAACTGCCCGGAAAATCCCTTTCATAGACATAGATCCGGTCTGCCCAACGGTCCACCCGGAAAAGAGCGGTTCGCAAGAAAGCAGAGCACCGGGCATCCCGATACCCCAGCTCCACATAGGACAGCAGTCCCCACTCCTCCGAATGAGCCGCCTCCAGCCGCCACGAAGACAGGAAACGTTCACCTTCCCACTTCCAGTCCAGTCGTCCGCCCACCCGGTTGCAGTACTTCCCAGGCGCATTTTCCTTCCATTGGTCCGTCAGGCGGACTCCCAACGAAATGCCACGGCCCCAATTCCACCCCCCGGAATAATAGGCCTTCACCACCTGCTCCTGCGCCACGGGATGCCAGGCCCAATCCAAGGTCAGCATCTGCGAATCCCACTCCAGTCCCCCACCGATTCCCCACTCGTCCAACGGACGAGATGCGGAGGTGACAGAAGAAGCATATTCCGTTATGAATCGGGCAGGATATCCTCTTGCGATCCAAGACACACTCCTCTTGTATCCCAGCGGCAGCGTCCCCCCCACCAGACCGCCCAGTGAACGGTTCAGCCAGTCAAACGCCAGTTCGCCCCACCAAGAACACCATCTGAAACTATGCCTGAAATCCATTGCCGCACGTCCCCCGACATCTTGTCCGCCCAGTTCAGAAAAAGCGGTCAGGCCTATCTGTCCATTTCTCCCATAACGGGAAATGTTCACAAGTGGCAGCAGGGTCTTGTCCAACGGAGACTTCCCCTCCATCCAAGGACGGAATGACGGGCAGGTCAAAGCAGAAGAAAAAAACCACCGTCCCCAACTGAATTCAGCCGCCAGCCCACAGAAATTGGAACCAGAACAAGAAACCGAAGGAGTAATCCCAGAAGGACGACGGCAAAATGAAGAACTCCCTCTCAATCCATGCAACGAAAAGCCGCTCCAAAGCCCCAGTCCTTGACCAAACCGTGCATTGAAATCTCCCAATACCAACTGATTGAGATGCGACCGGCCATGCCAGGTCCAATGCCCGCCCACAGATCCAATCGGATACAGAGGTTGCCCCGGACGATTGGAAAGAGCCAAACCCATCTCCCATCTCTTCCGATGGACATATCGGAACTTTAGAGCTTCAGACCAGCCCTTTGTGCTCCATCCGCCCTGCAAGCTCATCTTTCCTTCTGAAAATTTCCTTCCACCATCTACATCCAGACCGCCTGATGCAAAAGAAAGAAAAGGCTCCAATGCTTGCGCAAGAGACAAATTGAATCCATCGAGACATGCCAATTCCATAATGGAAAAGATGTCCCCTTCACGATGACGATAATCTTCTATGACAGCGACCTGATAAGGAGAGAACAGACCGGATGCGAGCAGTTTCTGCGAAGAAGAGAAATTGATGGCCAAAGGTCGCTCATACCATCTTTCGAAACGGTCCAGCACCTCCTGGCACAAGGATTCTTCTTCTCCTGCACCTGCCAACATGACAATAGAAGACAGAATATTTTTTTCCTCCCCATCATCTTGAGCCAGCAAAGAAAAGCCTCCGCCCAATAGAATAAAGAAAACGCTTGCCCACATGAAAACCTTCCGACACATTTTTTTCTCCTGCAATCTTTTGCATTGCAAGTGCAAATTAAATGAGTGCCTTTGGCTCATAAAAGCAAATGTATCCTCAGTTTATCTTTTTTAATACAGATTTTGTTAAAATTTATCCTTAAATTTGCAATCTAAATATATAATTGCACTATGAAAGAGATTACTCTTTTTGACAAAACATTCAAGACTTTCATTCCTAATGAAAAGATTGAAGAGGCCATTGACCAGGTCGCTGACAAATTGAACAAAGATTTTGAGGGTTGTACAGACATTCCTGTCCTCCTTTGCATTCTCAACGGTTCCATCATGTTCACCTCTGAACTGATGAAGAGGCTGACTTTCAATTGCGCATTCGCTTCCATGAAACTGTCCTCCTATAATGGAACAGAATCTACTGGCGAAGTGAAGCAGCTTCTCGGACCGACCTGCAGTCTGAAAGGAAAAAGAGTGATTGTAGTGGAAGATATTGTAGACACGGGCAATACCATCGTCGCTCTGGACCGGATCATCCGCGAAATGGGAGCAGAAGATGTCAAGATATGTACCATGTTGCTGAAACCGGATATGTACGACAAGGACATCCAGCTCGATTATGTGGCCATGGAAATTCCCAATGCTTTCATAGTAGGTTTCGGACTGGACTATAATGAACTTGGACGTAATTACAAAGACATTTACGTAATCAAGGAACAATAAAAACAACAGCAAAATGAAATATTTCATTCTATTCGGACCTCCAGGTGCAGGAAAAGGCACCCAGGCGACAGCAATGGTAGAGAAATTCAATCTTTGCCATATTTCTACAGGTGAACTTCTCCGCAACGAAATTGCCTCCGGCAGCGAACTAGGAAAACAAGCCAAAGCACTCATCGAGAGTGGTTCATTGGTACCGGATGAGGTAGTGGAAGGCATGATTGAGAACAAATTCAGAACTGTCAGAAACGTAGAAGGCTTCCTTCTGGATGGATTTCCACGAACCATTGCACAGGCCGAGTCACTTGACCAAATGCTTGCCAAGACCGGTGAAAGTGTCACTTCCGTCGTATCCATTATGATTCCAGACAGTCTCATCATGGAAAGGATCAGACACAGAGCCTCTATTGAAGGCAGAGCGGACGATGCTTCTGAAGAAATTGTCAACAACAGGATCAAAACCTATCATGAGAAAACAGAACCTCTCATCGAGTTCTACAAGAAAGCAGGAAAATATGCTGAAGTAGATGGTACTGGCAATATTGAAGAAGTCAGAACCAGAATTTTTGATCTCATGAACAAATTCTAGAAAATCATATGGCCGAATCCAATTTCATAGACTATGTAAAGATTTTCTGCGCCTCCGGTCATGGAGGAGCAGGTTCCACTCATCTCCACAGAGCCAAATATGTTCCGAAGGGAGGTCCGGATGGCGGTGACGGTGGCCGTGGTGGTCACGTCATCCTCAGAGCCAACCCCCAGTTCTGGACATTGATCCATCTCAAATACCGCAAATTCATCCGGGCAGAGCACGGAGGATCCGGTGGCGAGGCATTGAAGAAAGGCAAACAGGGCCAGGACATCATTCTCGATGTTCCGGTCGGTACGGTAGTGAAAAATGCCGAAACGGAGGAAGTCCTTTTTGAAATGATGGAAGCTGGAGAAGAAAGGATCCTTTGCAAAGGTGGTCGTGGCGGACTCGGCAACAACAACTTCAAAAGTGCGACCAATCAGACTCCGAGATATTCCCAACCGGGAGAAGACGGTCAGGAAGACTGGTTCATCTTTGAATTGAAAGTTTTGGCAGATGTCGGTCTGGTAGGTTTCCCGAATGCCGGAAAATCTACCTTGCTGGCTGCTGTCACTTCGGCCAAACCTAAGATAGCCAATTACGCTTTTACAACTTTGGAACCGAATTTGGGTATCGTTTCCTACTATGACGACCAGTCATTTGTCATGGCGGACATTCCTGGCATCATTGAAGGAGCTCATGAAGGAAAAGGAATCGGTCTCCGATTCTTGAGACATATTGAGCGCAACTCCGTTCTGCTGTTTATGGTTTCAGCGGAAGAAGAAGATATCAACAAGGGCTATCAGGTACTTCTGAACGAATTGCAGCAATACAATCCTGAGCTGATGACAAAAGACAGGGTCCTTGCCATCTCCAAATGCGACATGATTGATGAAAAACAGATGGCCAAGATTGAAAAGAAATTGCCATCAGGCATACCGCATATTTTCATCAGTTCTGTCAGCGGATTGGGAATCGGCGAACTGAAAGACGAACTTTGGGATGCTCTCCACAGAGAAGATTGATTGTCATCCCTCACATCCTTCAAATTGTCCAATAAATGATCTGGGAGATTTTACATCAGTGGGATCAAGTGATCACCTTGTCACTCAATCATTTGCATTCAGGGTTGAGCGACAATATAATGATGTTCCTTTCCAAGAAAGAGTTGTGGTTTCCGATGTATGCCATCATGGCTTATTTCGTATTCCGCAGACTGGGTTTCAAGAAAGGGCTGATTGTCATGTTGTCTGTAGGACTTACTATTGCGGCCTGTGACCAGACATCCAATCTTTTCAAATACAGCATCGGTCGGTTAAGACCTTGCTACAATGCCGATATGCTGACGGGAGGCTTACACATATTGGAAGGGAGAAGCAGTCTGTTCGGTTTCTTCTCCGCCCATTCAGCCAATGCTTTCGGACTGGCGGCCGTGACCATCTATGGGTTCAAGAACGACAAGAAATTCAAATACAACAAATATGCGGTCTTTATCCTACTTTGGGCTTTCCTTGTGGCAATCAGCCGGATTTTTGTAGGAAAACATTATTTTGGAGACATTCTGGTCGGAGGTTTCATCGGTATCGCTTATGGCTGCATCTTCGGTTTTCTGACCAGACTGTTAATTCAGAAATTATTCAAAGAAAGAGCCACATTGCATGCCATATAAAAATCGTGTCAAAATATGACACGATTTTTTCAGTCTTTTTTCTCAATATCCTACAACAGTGGAATCACTTTTTCCATGGCAGTGGAACGGGAGCCTTTGACAAGAATCAGACAAGACTCCAGCGGCTCCTCTCCGAGATAGACAGCCAAGTCTGAAGAAGTGGCAAAATAGCGGATATTGTCAGCCCCCCCATCTTCGTCCAGAGCCTTCTGGAATTCGGCACCTACCAGAGCAATTTTCTTCGCTTCCATAGATTTGAGACGGGCCAGGAGATTGCGGTGTTCCTTGAGAGAATCATGTCCCAATTCCCCCATATTTCCCATCAAAATGATTTTGTTTTCATCCTCCATCTGCTCAAAATTATCCAATGCCGCCTTCATGCTAGTAGGATTGGCATTGTAAGCATCTATGATCAATGTATTGTGCTCCGTATGGGAGAGCTGTGAACGATTATTGGAGGGAACAAAACGAGCAATGGCCATCAAAGCCTCGGAAAGCGAAACTCCAAAATAAAGACCAACAGCAATAGCGGCCGCTACATTGTTGGCATTGTAACTTCCGACCAACTGTGTCTCTACAAGAAGTTCTTCATCGGTATTCCTGTGAGAAAGTGGTGCAACAGGCAAAGTCAATCTGAGATATGGACATTTGGTGTCTGCCGGAAGTATTTCAGATTTCCAGTAACGGGTTCCATATGGGATGGTTTCGACTGCCTGGGAAGCTTTACGTTCAATCAACATATCCTTCAGAAGTGCGTCATCGGCATTGTAAAAAATTTTTCCGTCATGCTGGATGAGGTAATCATAGAGTTTCCCCTTGGCGCGGCCCACTCCTTCGAGACTGCCGAAACCGAGGAGATGGGCCTTCCCGACATTGGTAATAAGGCCATAATCCGGTTCACATACCTGTACCAGTTTCTCGATGTCATTTGGATGATTGGCCCCCATCTCAATGACTGCGAGTTCTGTATCTGCCGTGATCTTGAGAAGAGACAGAGGGACTCCAATATCATTGTTGAGGTTACCTTGAGTGGCGCAAACCTTGTATTTGGAAGACAATACACTATATATCAATTCTTTGGTGGTCGTCTTGCCATTTGTTCCTGTCAGAGCGATGACTGGAAGATGCCGGCCTTCACCTAAAACATGTTCCCGGTGATAGCGTCCCAGTTCAGCAAGGGCTTTCATAGTATCTTCCACTACCAGGATTCCTTCACATCCACTCTCAGCGGCTTCTGTACCAGCATTGACCACAGCATAGCGTGCGCCAGCCGCCAAAGCCTGGAGGGCATAGGCATTGCCATCGAAATTATCGCCTTTGAGTGCGATGAACATCTGACCTTCTTTCAAGATTCTGGTGTCTGTACCAACTCCTGAAGATTCTTTGAAAAAAGAATATAAAGTACTGATTTCCATTTAATTGAACTATATTTCAAGCAATAACCCTCCAGTATCTACCAGAGGGTTCTTATACTAAATGATTATATTTTACCGTCCGGTGCTGCCGAAGCCCCCTTCTCCACGGGCAGTCTCCTCCAATTCCTTCACTTCTTCCCATTCGGCCTTCTCATATCGAGAGAAAACCATCTGGGCAATGCGCTCGCCAGGATTGATCAGAAAAGGTTCTTTGGACAAATTGATGAGAACTACCTTAATTTCTCCAGTATAGTCGGAATCAATCGTTCCAGGAGCATTGACAACCGAAATGCCATATTTGATTGCAAGACCGCTTCTTGGTCTGACTTGAGCTTCGTATCCGTCAGGCAGTTGAATATGGATACCTGTCGGGACAAGCGTCCTTTCCATAGGATCCAGTTTGATCGGATCAAGAATATCAGCTCTCAGATCAACGCCAGCAGATTTCTCCGTAGCGTATTCAGGAAGTCTGTGACAAGACTTGTTCACAATTTTAACTTTCATAACGTTATTGATTTATCAGGTGTTATTACTTTGGCGCAATCTTGTAAAGGAAGGCCGTGATTATCGAAAATAAGATATTTGGCAACCAGATGGCCACAAAAGGCGGCAATGTTCCTGTATAGACGAACATCTGGCTGAATTTCATGAATAAGATATAGGAAAAACTAAGTGCGATGCCAATGGCCAGATTCCATCCAATTCCGCCACGCTTCTTACGCGAGGACAGAGCCACTCCCATAATAGTTAGGATAAATGCAGAAAATGGGACCGCCCATCTCTGATGTTCCTCGATGAGAGAATATTGGACAGTAGCATCTCCTCTCATCTTCTGCATCTTGATCAATTCTCTCAATTCTCCATAAGGGAGGTCCTGGACCGTATTGTTCTTCCTGTAGAAATCATCAATCGTCAGGTTGATGACGGTATCCAGCTGGTCTCCAGTACGGATATTGTCTTTGAGGCTTCCCTCATTATATTGTCTGATGAAATATTTCTTCAAGGTCCAGCCGCCGAAGGTACTGTCCCAGACAGCTCTGTCCGCCGTCACTTTGGATACCAGTTCGTTGTCCTTGACCTCTTCCAAGGTAAACTTATAGGCAGTATTGTTCCATTTGCTGAAAGATTGCACATAGACAAACTGTCCAGGAGACAGCTGATAGTGAATATTCTTTCCTTCTGGTGCGGCACGTTTCTTCGTGTATTTTGCCTCAAATACATGTCGGACTGCATTGGCATTGGGTATGACATACAGGTTCATACCTAGTGAGAAGAGGGCAATCAGTGCGGCCGAAAAGATATAGGGCATCACAAAACGGTGGAAACTGATACCACACGACAAAATGGCCACGATTTCCGAATTCGCCGCCATTCGGGATGTAAAGAAGATAACCGTAATGAACACGAACAAAGGACTGAACATATTCATGAAATACGGTATGAAGTTCATATAATAACTGAATATGATTTCACGCAACGGGGCTTCCTTTGCCACAAAATCATCAATCTTCTCACTGATATCAAAAATGATCACGATACCGATAATCAGCAGAAGCATGACCAAGAATGTCGAGATGAACTTCTTGACTATATAAACATCTAGTTTTCTAGGACGTAAATCCATAAGCTTCAATTCTTATTGCTACAATCTGGCTGTAATCTTCTTGACGGCAACATCTTTCCAAGCCTTGAAGTCCCCTGCTTTGATATGCTCCTTGGCTTTCTTGACGAGATCGAGATAGAAAGCAAGGTTGTGTTCGCTGGCAATCATGGCAGCGAACATTTCTCCTGCCACGAAAAGATGACGTAGATAAGCTTTGGTATAATAGGTATCCACGAACGAAGCGCCGTCCGGATCCAATGGTGAAAAATCATTGGCCCATTTTTTATTGCGCATATTCATGATTCCGTTCCATGTAAAGAGCATCCCGTTGCGTCCGTTTCTGGTCGGCATGACACAATCAAACATATCTACACCTCTTTCAATGCCTTCCAGAATATTGGCAGGAGTACCTACTCCCATCAGATAGCGCGGCTTGTCATCCGGCAGGAGCGGGCAGACCAGTTCCAGCATTTCATACATTTGCTCCGTAGGCTCTCCCACTGCAAGACCACCAATTGCATAACCTTCACGGTTGAAGGACAAGGCATGTTCAACAGCTCTTTTTCTGAGTTCAGGATAGACACATCCCTGTACAATTGGAAAAACAGTCTGGCTATGACCATACAGAGGTTCTGTCTCGTCGAAATGCCGGATATATCTTTCCAGCCAAGACTGAGTGAGTTCCAATGATTTCTTGGCATACTTGAAATCAGCATCACCAGGACAGCATTCATCCAGTGCCATCATGATGTCGGCACCGATAATACGCTGGGTATCCACATTGTTCTCTGGTGTGAAGATATGTCTGGATCCGTCAATATGGGATGCAAAAGTACACCCATCTTTGGTCAGTTTACGAATCGGGGTCAGGGAAAAAACCTGAAAGCCACCGCTGTCCGTCAAGATGGGACGATCCCATGAAATGAACTTGTGCAGACCTCCAGCCGCCTTCAGAGTCTCCAGTCCCGGACGCAGATAGAGGTGATACGTATTTCCCAATATGATCTGAGCTTCTATATCTTCCTTCAGATCTCTATGATATATTCCCTTTACCGAACCGACGGTTCCCACCGGCATGAAAATCGGAGTTTCAATCTGGCCATGGTCTGTGGTAATGATACCGCATCTTGCACTAGACTGAGGGTCTTGAGCTATTTTGACAAAATCCATAGTATTCCTTTTAGTCTTCAAATATAGCAAAAAGTTATAGAAATTCTCGTATATTTGTCATTCACTTTCGACTAATTAACGAATAAATAAATATTAAAACTTCTTTATAATGAACAATAAGTCAATTAAATTCAGATTGATTCTGATGAACTTCATACAGTGGGCTGTATGGGGTGCCTATCTGACTTCCATGGGAAACTTTCTGGCAAGAGTTGGCCTCGCCGAGAAGATTGGACTTTTCTATGCCATGCAAGGTATCGTTTCCATCTTCATGCCAGCCATTATGGGCGCTTTGGCAGACAGAATGATTTCCGCCCAGAAACTTCTGGGAATCTGTCATGGTCTTGCAGGTCTATTCATGATTGGAGCCTCCTTCTATGCTCTAAATGCAGGTGATGCTGTTGCCTTCGGGCCTCTTTTCACTCTCTATTCCCTAAGTGTGGCGTTCTATATGCCAACCATCGCCCTGTCCAACTCTGTCGCATTCAAGATTCTGCTCAAGACCGGTCATGATACCGTCAAAGATTTCCCCCCTATCCGTGTATTCGGCACCGTCGGTTTCATTGCAAGCATGTGGACAGTCAATTTCGTACAGATCGGTGGTCTGCAGATGCAGCATTCTCTCTATCAGTTCATGCTTTCCGGTATTCTCGGTCTCATTATGCTGATCTACTGCTTCACTCTGCCTGACTGCCCTCCTGAAAACAGGGGCAAGAAAGTCACTGTCTCCGACATCTTCGGTCTGGAAGCTTTCAAATTGTTCAAGAACAGACAAATGGCCGTCTTCTTTGTCTTCTCCATGCTATTGGGTATCTGTCTGCAAATCACCAATGGTTTTGCAGGTCCCTACATTTCCCACTTCAGTTCTCTCCCTGAATTCGCTGATAGTTGGGGTGCCAACAATCCAAACGCCTTGATTTCCATTTCTCAGGTTTCTGAAACATTGGGAATCCTCTTGATTCCTGTAGCCATGAAACTTTTCGGCATCAAGAGAGTGATGCTCATCTCCATGATTGCCTGGGTTTTCCGTTTCGGTCTTCTCGGAACCGGAGATACCGGATCTGGTATATGGATGTTCATTCTGTCCATGATAGTTTATGGTGTCGCATTTGACTTCTTCAACATCTCTGGAGCTCTCTACGTTGATTCCAGAACCTCTGAGAAGTTCCAGAGCAGTGCCCAAGGTCTGTTCATGTTGATGACCAACGGAATCGGCGCGACAATCGGAACTCTTTCTGCCCAAGCTGTCATGAATCACTATGTTTACAACCCGCTTGCTGGCAACTTCCAAGCGGACTGGCAGACTCCATGGTTCATCTTCGCCGGCTTTGCTCTGGTAGTGGCCATTCTCTTCGCCATCTTCTTCAAGAAGCCGAAAGAGAATGAACCGGTCATCATGTAACTTATTTTCCTTGAATATAAAATTCGCTTGGACAAAACTGAACCCCGAAAGTCAGACAAAAACTTCCGGGGTTTTGTTATACACGACATCACAGATCTTCTCCTAGTATATATGCAATATTTTC
>RCNI01000797.1_pt1 | contig 18453 bp, 16 predicted proteins | sample 2041151 | NCBI WGS metagenome assembly RCNI01 (sample SAMN09708214, study PRJNA481090) | feces metagenome | isolation source: feces | place: Antarctica: Albino Rookery | reverse complement strand
TTCTGATCGGTGGCGTGCTTCAGACGCTCATTGGGGATAATGACCAGAGAGTCCACACGCTCACGCAGGTTCTCAATTCCCTGCTCTGCCTGCTGCATCCGTCGACGGCCCTCAAAGCCAAAGGGCTTGGTGACAACACCCACCGTCAGGATTCCCTGCTCGCGGGCGATCTCCGCTACGATGGGGGCGCCGCCCGTACCGGTACCGCCGCCCATACCGGCAGTCACAAACACCATATCCGTATCTTCCAGTGCCTTGGAAATCTGGCTGCGGCTCTCCTCAGCGGACTTCTTACCGATCTCAGGATTGGAGCCTGCGCCCTTACCATTGGTCAGCTTTTCACCGATCTGAATTTTATATGTGGCACTGGAGGCATTCAACGCCTGCTTGTCCGTATTGATTGCGATAAAATCGACGCCTTTTGCTCCGGCGCGAACCATGCGGTTAACCACATTATTTCCGCCTCCGCCGACGCCCACTACTTTAATGTTAACAACATTTTCAGGACCTGTTTCAAATCCAAAAGCCATAATGGTTCCTCCTGCCACAAATGGTATCTCAAAAGACAGATTGTCTCACCGTAAAATCCATATAGAATATCATTCTTATTGTATTACGGATTTATGTTATCGTCAAGTGCTCCTATGGGTTTTTCCCACCTTTTATCAACGATTATTCCATGATAAAGCGGGCCTCGCCGTCACCAGTCAATTTCAGTGTTCCGCACTCATAATCTTCCAGCTTATCCACAACAGCCATCAAGAAATTCAGCTTATAGTCAAAATCTGCATCCCACAAAAATTCGACATTAAACCGGTCCAAATACCGGATGGTGATGATATTGGGATCTTCCAGGTGAATCTCCTGGACATCCTTCAGCATTTTCTTACTGCGCAGCTGACTCGTCAGCTCCAGCAACTGTGTGCGGGCCAAATTCTCCTCCGGCTTGACGGAAATGGGGGCCCCCACCTCCGGCTTACGCAGCGTCAAACCCGTAATGACTGTATCGGTTTGGCTCACTTGAGAAAGATTGACACAATCCACGATCTTGCCGCTGCGGCACAGGCGCCAAGCTTTTTTCCCCTGCTTAATCACCAAATGATCCTGGCACTCAGTAATTTCAATGCACAGTGTATCCGGCAGCTCACGGTGAATCCGCACGCCCTCTACATAGGAGAGCTTGCTATTGATTGTCTCTGCAATATCGTATTTATTGAGGAAATAGAGGTTGGCGCCCTTCTTCACACCGCTGGCGGCAATGACTTCCTCTTCAGTGTAACGCTTGTTGCCGCTGACCTTAATATGATCTGCTTTAAAAAAGACGGCTAAGGCGGCCAAAATGGCAATCATAATTACCACAACGCACAGCACCTGATAGAGGAAGGCAAATCTTCCGCAGCGGCGTCTTTTATTGCGCCTGTTTCTTCTGGCCATAGTCTTTCCTTTCGTATATCCCAAGTCATTGTTTATGTATTCTCTTCCCGGATCTCTGCCCCCAGACTCCGCAGGTCACCGACAAGGTCGGCATAGCCTCGTGCAATGTGGTGGGTCTGTGACACCCGGGTGGTCCCTTCTGCGTGTAAAGCTGCAACAACTAAGGCAGCACCGCCCCGCAGATCAGCGGCACTGACCGGTGCACCATGAAGCCGCTCCACGCCGCACACCACCGCGACCCGCCCTTCCAGGCGGACATCCGCACCCATGCGCTGCAACTCTGGCACATGGCGGTAACGGCTTTCAAACATATTTTCCACGAACACCGTCGTGCCCGTGCTGCGCAGCAGCGCCGCCATCAGCACCGCCTGGGCATCCGTTGGGAAGCCGGGATAAGGCGATGTACGAATCGGGCTGACGCCCTGCAGCTGCCCATCACTGCGAATACGTACTGTATCCTCTGTGCAGTCAATCTGGCAGCCCGCCTCGCGGAGAGCGGTGGTCACCGTGGACACATGGCGGTACGGCACGCCTCGCAGGAGTACATCTCCACCGCTGGCTCCTGTGGCCGCCAGATACGTCGCAGCCACGATACGATCGCCCATCAGCAAATGGTCGCAGCCGTGAAGCGGCTTGCCGCCATGCACTGTAATGCCAGAGGTGCCCGCTCCGTGGATGTCGGCTCCCATGGCCTGCAAAAAGTGTTGCAGATCGACGATTTCCGGCTCCCGAGCCGCATTGGAAATGGTCGTGGTTCCTTGTGCCCCGCAGGCCGCTAAAATAGCGTTCTCCGTCGCACCTACGCTGGGGATCGACAGTAAGATCTCTGCCCCCTGCAGCTTTTCGCCGCAGCAGTGGAGACTGCCACCGGCATCCTCGATGTCCGCACCCAAGGTTCGCAGTGCACTCAGATGCAGGTCGATTGGCCGGGGACCCAGCTCGCAGCCGCCGGGATAAGACATCTCTGCCCGCCCACAGCGACTGAGGATTGCCCCCAGGAAAATCACCGAGGAGCGCATTTTGCGCATCAAGTCATCGGGAACTTCCCAGCAATCCATGGTGGTGGTGTCTACGATCAGATCCTGACCGTCCCACCGCGTTTTGCACCCCAGATGGTGCAGAATTTCTCGGGCAGTCTCCACATCCCGCAGGTGGGGACAGTGCCGAATCCGGCAGGTATCCCCAGCCAGCAGTGTGGCTGCCAAAATGGGAAGGACACTGTTTTTTGCGCCCTGTACTGTCAATGTACCGTGCAGCCGTTGGCCGCCCTCTACAACAAAATGACTCATTCGCTCTGCCCGCCTTTCACAGCATTTTCATGCCATTGTATGCGCGGAGCTAGGGCAAAGGTGCTTACAGCAAGGCCATTACGGTTTCATAAATACGCTCCGTGGCATCACGGATGCCCAGAGAGCGCATTCCCTCGCTCATGGTCTTCTGACGGGCAGGATCAGCCAGAATCGCTGCAGCCGCCTCATAGAGGGAACTGCCATCGCATTCGTTCTCCAGCACCACCTGTGCGCCGCCATGACGCTCCAGAATGCGGGCATTCTTCTCCTGGTGGTTGTTGGTCACATAGGGCGATGGCACCATCACGGTGGGCTTGCCCAATGCCGTCAGCTCACTGACGGTGGAGGCACCGGCACGGCACAGCACCAAATCCGCTGCCGCCATCACCGTGGCCATGTTATAAATATATTCCCGGACATCCAGACCGGAACGGTCCTGCAGTCCGCGTTTGTGCAATTCTTCCTGCATCTTCTCCCAGCCGGAGGAACCCACTGCATGGATATGGTGGAAGGGCTGGCCTTCCTGGACTTCCCGATCGAAGAAATCCAGCATTTTGGCATTCATGCCGCTGGCACCGAGACTGCCCCAGAACGACACCAACAAAGGCCGGTCATCCGTCAAGCCCAGTGCAGCCCGGGCTTCCTGTCGGGTCAGTTTGAAGAAATCACCACGTACCGGGGTACCGGTCACCTGAATCTTCTCCGGATGCTTATAGTGGGCACGGCAGTCCTCAAATCCCACCATCACACAGCAGGCCGAATCCTCCAACATTTTGGTGGTCAGACCGGGCACCATATTGGACTCATGGACAGCCGTAGGAATGCCCATCTTGGCTGCCTGCTTCACAGCCGGGAAGCTGGCATAGCCACCGGTGCCCACCACCAGATCCGGCTGAAACTCCCGGAGAATCGCCCGGGCTTTACCGGGAGCTGTCAGCAGATGTCCCAGGCTCTTACAGTTATGGACAATCCCCGCAGGTGCAAAAGACCGCTGGAAGCTGGACACCTCCACCGAGCGGAACTCATAGCCCGCCTTTGTCACCAGATCCCGCTCCATCCCCCGGGGCGTTCCCACAAAGAGGACCTGAGTCGTCGGGTCTTTCTCCTGCATATAACCGGCCAGTGCAATGGCGGGGTTAACATGGCCCGCCGTACCGCCGCAAGTAAAAATTACTCTCATTGTACTTTCTCCTATCCGTTTCTGGGTGCCGGGATCTGCCGCGACACGCTCAGTACGATACCCATTTCCAATAGCTGCAGTGCCAGTGCCGTACCGCCGTAACTGAAGAACGGCAGAGAGATACCGGTCGCCGGGGTCAACCCCGTTACCACAGCGATATTGAGGAAGGTTTGTAATGCAATCTGTGTCATAACGCCCACGACCAGCAATGTACCAAAGCGGTCCCGGGCATGGAGGGCAATCCAGAAGCCGCGGATAATCAGCAGTGCAAAAATCAGCATGATAATGCACGCACCAATCATTCCCAGTTCCTCGCAGACAATCGCAAAGATGAAGTCGTTGTGCTCTTCCGGCAGGAAGAGGTACTTCTGGCGGCTCTTGCCGAAACCCACGCCCAGCACACCGCCCGATCCGATGGAAATAAGGCTCTGGCACATCTGATAGCCTTCGTTCAAGGGATCGATAAAAGGATTGGCCCACATTTTAATACGGTCAGAACCGTAGGGGATCTTGCCGTTCAGCGACAGCTGTACCAGCAGGAACGCTGCCGCAGGAACACCTACACAGCCCGCTGTAATCAGCCATCGGGGCAAACCGCCCACCAGCATAATCATGCCGCCGATACCGGCAATCAGGATCATACCGGACAGATGGGGCTCCAGCTTCATCAAAACGGCCAGGATTCCCAGCACCAGCAGATACGGCAGAACGCCCTGTTTCAGTGTCTGCATCTGTTCCTTCTTCTTGGACACACTGTCGGCAAAGAGAAGAATCACTGCCAGCTTAGCGATCTCCGACGGCTGGAAGGTGAACACACCCGGGATTCCCAGCCAGCGGGTGGCGTTATTGATGGTAATACCCACACCGGGAACCACTACCAAAACCAAGAAAAACACGGCCACGATCATGGAGATTTTAGCCATACCACGCAGGCGCTGATAATTCATCTTGCCCACACAGCCCATGGCAATAAAGCCCAAAACAGCAAAGACTGCCTGCCGCTTCACATAGTAGGCCGGATCATTGGATTCCGCTATTGCAGAGGGAAAGCTGGCCGAAAACAGCATCACCAGTCCGATCACCGTCAGCAGTACCGTCAACAGCAGAAAAGGCAGGTCGATGGGACCTTTGGCCGCTTCCCTGCTCCGTCGCTCCATTTCGCGGCGACGCTCCTGGCGTTCTTCCGGAGTGCGGTACGTCCGCTCCTGCGTGGAGTGCTGCACTGGGCGGCGGCGTCTTTTTCTACGGATCACAGGTACATTCCCTCCTTTTTTCCATGGTTCCCAATCAAATTAAAGAGCAAAACGGTGCATCACGCCCAGGAACGCCAGGACGCAGAAAATGGCACTGATCGTAGAGAACACAGCCACGACTTTTTTCTCATTCCAGCCGCACATCTCAAAGTGATGGTGCAGCGGTGCCATCTTGAAAATCCGCTTGCCGTGGGTCAGCTTGAAGTAGCCCACCTGCAAAATATCGGACATGGTCTCGCAGATATAAACGATTCCCACAAACAGCAGCACCAAGGGCATATCATAGGCAAAGGCCAGTGCTGCCACGGCACCGCCCAAAAACAGCGAGCCGGTATCGCCCATGAACACCTTGGCCGGATAATGGTTGTAGAACAAAAAGCCAATCAAGCCGCCCACCATGGCACCACCGAAGATGCCCAGCTGCTCATACTGGCCCCAATAACCACCCATGGCAGCGAAAAACAATGCCACAGGAATGGTCACGCTGGAGGACAGACCATCCAGACCGTCGGTGATATTGACGGCATTGACGGTACCCACGATGACGAAGGCTGCAAAGATCATGTACACCACCCAGTTCATCACGATATGGGTATTGAAGAAGGGGATGTACAGGTTGGGACTCAGATGGCCTTCAAAGCGCATCAGGCACAAAAACAGTACAGCAGCTGCCAGCTGCAGCAGGAACTTCTGGGGCGCTGTGAGGCCGGTGTTCTGCTTGTGCTTGATCTTCTGATAGTCGTCGATATAACCGATGACGCCGAACACCAGCGCAAAGGCAAAGACGTAAAGATGGGTATAATTGCCCTGCAACATACCGGGCCAGCCCATAAGCAGAATGGCCACGCCAATACCGATAATGAACATCAAGCCGCCCATCGTAGGCGTTCCCTGCTTATTCATATGCCACGTAGGACCGATTTCCTTGATGCTCTGGCCCACTTTCATCTTCACCAGAGCAGGGATCAACAGTTTACCTGCCACCCAGGATACAATCAGGGCAACAATGCCCGCCAACAAAATTTTCATAGTTCTCTCCTCCCGCCTGAAAAGGCGTGTTCTTTTGTATATTAATCAGATCATTATCCGCTGTTTTTCTTCAAATAATCGGCGACAATCTCCCGCTCATCCTGATGATACTTTCGATGGTTCACTTCCACATAAGTCTCATGGCCTTTGCCGCACAGCAGGATCACGTCCTGCGCCCGGGCATGGTCCAGCGCCCACGTAACAGCTTCCCGCCGATCCAACACCACCCGGTAGGGCGTCCCATCGGGGATCCCGGCGACAATCTGTGCGGCGATCACTGCCGGGTCTTCGGTCCGGGGATTGTCAGAGGTAATGACGATACTGTCTGCCAGACATCCGGCAATCTTCCCCATTTGCGGCCGCTTGGCCTGATCCCGATCCCCGCCGCATCCAAACAGTGCCACCACTCGCCCTTCTGTAAAACCGTGGGCTGTCCGGAGCACATTTTCCAGTGCGTCAGGAGTATGTGCATAATCAATGAGCACGGTATACGGCTTGCCGGGGGTGGGAATCACCTCCATACGGCCTTTGGCTCCATGATCATTATACAGTATTTTCGCACATTCTTCCAGCGGAATTCCTAAATTCCAGCACACGGACAGAGCCGTCAGTGCATTATAGGCGGTAAACATACCGGGGACTGCCACTCTGACCGGGATTTCGTTTTTCTGGTCCACTGCGCAGAAGTTCACATGATCCCGTCCGAGCGAAACCGCCCGGCCCTGCAGATCCGCAGGATGCTCTATGCCAAAGGAAAACCGTCGGCACTGGCTCCCCTGAAGTACTGCTGCGTGCCATGGATCATCCGCATTATAGACAGCGCAGTCACACTGTTGAAACAGCCGTGCCTTGGCCGCCGCATAGTTCTCCATGGTATGGTGGAAATCCAGATGGTCCTGGGTCAGATTCGTAAAGGCCGCCACAGCAAACGGAATGCCATACACCCGGTCCAGTGCCAGGGCATGGGAGGAAACCTCCATCACCACATGGCTGCATCCGGCATCTGCCATCTGCCGCAGCAAGTGCTGCACCTCGTAGGATTCCGGGGTGGTGCGCTCCGTTGGAAGCTGTTCGCTGCCGGTCCAGTTGCAAACGGTACCGATCAGACCCACTCTGGCTCCCTGGGTCTGCTCCAGAATATGCTTGATAAAATAGGTGGTGGTCGTTTTCCCATTGGTCCCGGTGATGCCCACCAGTGTCATCTCCCGGGCGGGATGATCAAAATAATTGCCTGCCATCACAGCCAGTGCACGGCGGGGAGACTCCACCACTACCGTGGGAAGATCCTCCTCCATCCGGCGACCGCACACAGCGCAAACGGCACCTTTTTCCAAAGCCTGTGCAAGGAAGCATGTGCCGTCGACCGCCGTACCGGCGATTGCCACAAACACATCTCCCGGGCGGGTGGTCTGGGAGTCGTAGCTGATGCCGCTGACTTCCGTCTCACCGTCCACGTTGGAGGACAGTACCTCCACCCCATCGAGCAGGTCTTTGATTTTCAAAAAATTCGCTTCCCCTTTCCAGCATCAATCGGTGACGGAGGTATCGCCCAGTTGGACCTCGATCACAGTGCCGGCACTGACCTTAGCGCCTACCTCTTCCGACTGGCCCAGCACACGGATGGTGTCCGAAGCGCTGGCTGTGGTTCCGGTAAAGCGCAGGATCAAACCGGCATTTGTGGCGGCTACATTGGCCTCCGCCGGTGTTTTGCCCACCAAAGCGGGCACAATGGAAGGTGTTTTGGGTTTCTTTGTCCCAGCGTACACAGCCACGGTGGATTTACCGGGGATCACCGTGCCGCCCACAGGCGTCTGATTGGTGACTATATCACCATCGCCCACAATGCGGAAGTTAAAGCCACGGCCTTTCAACCGTTCCTTGGCTTCTTCCACCGACAGTCCCTTCAGGTTGGGGACCGTAGCATCCACATCCTGCAGCTCCTCAGCGGAATACTCAGGCTCAATGCCCAAGTAGGGCAGGATCTCTGACATAATGGTACTGGCCGTGGGAGCCACCATGGCACCACCAGAGGGGTACGTACCGGTATCACGGGCAGGGCTATCCACTGCCAGCAGCATCAGGACTTCCGGATCGTCTGCCGGTGCAAAGCACGCAAAGGAGACAACCACCTCGCCGCTCTTTCCCTTATCTGCCGTACCGGTCTTACCGCCGATGCGGTAGCCAGCCACCTGGCCATTCCGTCCGGAACCATCTCTGACAACGGCCTCCAGACATTCCCGCACTTTGGCCGAGGTTTCCTCACTGACCACCTGGCGGATGGGTGTATTATCGTGCTGATAGAGCACCGTACCGTCATCACTGAGCACCTGATCCACCACATAGGGCTGACGCAGATAGCCGCCATTCACACAGGCCGCCTGTGCAGCCGCCAAGGCAACGGGTGTCACATTGAAGTTCTGACCGAACGCATAGCAGGCCAGATCCAGTGTGGTAAAATCCTTCTCGTTGATAAAGATTCCCTCTGCCTCACCGTCCAAATCCACGCCGGAACCGCTCATCAGGCCAAAGGAACGCATATAGTCGTAAAACCGCTCCGGGCCGATGGCCAGGCCGTAGCTGATGAAAGCAGGGTTGCAGGAGTTGGCTGCTGTCTCCTCCAGTGTCTGGAAACCGTGCAGGCCGCTGCAGTGAATGGTCTGCCCGGACACCACGGTGGAGCCGGTACAATTATAGGTTGTTTTGTCGTTGATAACGCCCTCTTCCAGAGCGGCCGCCAGCGTTAGAATTTTGAATGTAGAACCTGGCTCATAGGTATCGTTCAGTGCCTTGTTACGCCACTGCCGCAGCTGCATATCTGCTACTGAGGCCGCCCCACTGGAAACCATATTTTGCAGGCGCCTATCTTTAATCGTGGAAAAATCGTTGGGATCATAATTGGGATACGAACCCATTCCCAGCACGGCACCGCTCTTGACATCCAGCACGATTCCGGTGGCGCCCTGTGCGGCATCGAACTTATCCACCATGCTTTTGAGGCCCTTCTCCAGATAGTACTGCACCGTCGTATCCAGCGTCAGCATGAGGTTATCACCATTGCGGGCATCGTAATATTTTTCGTACTCGTAGGGCATATCATTGCCCGCATTATCGTGGGCCGTAATGACCAGGCCCGTCTGCCCCTGCAACTCCTCATCATAGCGGGCTTCCAGACCATAAAGGCCCTTGTTATCATCGCCCACAAAGCCCACCACATGGGAGGCCAGCGAGCCGTAAGGATAGTAACGCTTGGCATCTGTGACCATGTAAATGCCGCGAATCTCATTCTTATTGATGAAATCCCGGACTTTATCGGCCACCTTTTCCTCCACCCGCATCTTCAGCACTTCGTACTGAGACTTGGTATTCTTCATCTTCTGTAAGATGCTCTCCGGGCTGATCTCCAAGATCTTTGCCAGGTGATCTGCCAGAAAATCTGCTGTCCACTTGGTTTCTTCCTTGTTCAGTTCCTCGTTCAGTTCCAGAGGCGAGAGGAACACCGTCTCCGCCGTTGCCGAAATCGCCAGAATATTGCCGTTGCGATCAGAAATTGTACCGCGGTGGGCCGTGACCTCCGTGCTGCGCATCTGTTGTTCCAAGGCGCGCTCCTGCATCTCCTCATGGCGGCCGATCTGCAGCTGCCCCAGCTGGAACGCCAGCACGACAAAGGACAGCACGCCCAGCACGATCATCACCACAAAGGTGCGTGTCTGGACGATACGGTTGATCCGGCGAATCCGATCCGATTTTCGATTGGGATGATTTGGTTGATTGGCCACTGTGATTCCTCCTGCTGCGCTGTCCTTTCAGACGGGAAATCCCGCCTAATGTCAAAGCAAGGAGCAAGAAGTCACCTTCTTACTCCTTGCGCATGTTCACTATATGGTGCTGCTTACCTGAAATATTCCACTACGGTGTCAATACCATCCTGCAGTGTTTTCCACATCCGGTGCACCACGCCGTTCTTGCCGTCCTCGTAAACCACGGCAGTATCAGGACCGCCCAGTTCGACATATTCCACCTGTCCGGTGACGGGCTTGCTCATGCCTGCCTCTTCAGCGGCTTCTTTCAGCGTTGTCAGATCAAAGGTCTTCTCATATTCTGTCAGCAGCGCCACGTGCTCGTGCTCCAGCTCTCTGACAGCGTCTTTTTTGGTTGCGACGGAACCAGAGATCTCCGACAGCTGTATGTAGCCCATCAGCAACAGAACCACCATACCTGTCAGTACGGCGACACTGGCCACGACCAACGGGGAAACCTTGGCCCGGGGACGAACCGCCGGAGCCGCTTTGGGACGGCGAATCGGCTCTGCTTCCCGATGCCGTTCCGGTTCCATCCGGCCGGCTTCTTCCAGTACGCGTTCTCTGGCGAGGGCATCCAGATCATAGGCCAGACTGCCGTAAATGCCATCTGTTTTGTTCTTCTGCGGTTGTGCCATGTCCTAGGTGCTCCTTTCGTCTATCGTAATCGGACAGCGTGAAACGCTTACTTACACTTTTTCTGCCACACGCAGCTTGGCGCTGCGGGCGCGGGGATTATATTCCAGTTCTGCCGCCGTAGAAACGATCGGCTTACGGGATACCAGCTTGATCTTAGGCTTTTTACCGCACACGCACACCGGAAATTCCGGAGGGCAGGTGCAGCCGGTTGCCAGCCGCTGCATTGTTTTTTTGATGATACGATCTTCCAAAGAATGGAAAGAAATTACCGCCAGGCGACCGCCCACCCGCAAGTGATCCACCGCGGCCTCCATCATGGGGACCAGCTCGTCCAACTCACCATTGACAGCGATACGGATGGCCTGGAAACTACGCTTGGCCGGGTGCTGCTTCTCACGCAGCGCAGCGGCAGGCATAGCGCCCTTGATGATCTCCGTCAGCTGGGCTGTGGTCTCGATGGGAGATTCCTCCCGTGCGCGGACAATATGCTTGGCAATCACGGGTGCATAGCGTTCCTCGCCGTACTCAAAAAGAATTCGGCGCAACTCCTCATAGCTCCACTCGTTCACCACATCTCTGGCAGTCAATGCTGCGCTACGATCCATTCGCATATCCAGCGGTGCATCGTGCATATAGGAAAAGCCACGCTGTGCATCATCCAGCTGAGGAGAGGAAACGCCCAAATCAAAGAGCATACCATCCACTTTTTCAATGCCCAGCTCGTCCAAAATACTACCAACACAACTGAAATTGCTGTGTACCAGCGTCACATGATCCGCAAACTCTGCCAAACGAACACGGGCGGCCTCCAGCGCCGTCTCATCCCGGTCCACGCCAATCAGCCGACCGCCTTCACCCAAACGGCGTGCGATCTCCAGTGAATGGCCGGCACGTCCCAGCGTACCATCCAAATAAATTCCATCCGGTCGGATGGCCAGTGCTTGCAGACATTCGTCCAGCAATACCGGCTTATGGCCGTAGGACTGATCCTCGGCCGCGTTACGGTCAAATGCCATACGTTACAGCCCCATCTCTTCCATCGCCTGCTCCAGACTGCCGGAAGCAAAACTCTCTTCCTCCATAGCAGCCCAGCGCTGGGCGTTCCAAATTTCTACACGGTCAAAGCTGCCTGCCACAACAACTTCCTTTTCCAGCCCGGCGTATTGACGCAGCTTAGCAGGAATCAGAATACGGCCCTGTCCGTCAGGCTCACAGTCCGTGGCATTGGCGAACATAAAACGCAGCTGTTTCACTTTACTATAAGACAGTTCCTTCATCCGCTCCATGACACCGTTCCAGCACTCTTCAGAGTACACGGTCAAACAGTGGTCCTGTCCCACGGTCATAAAGAATCTGTTTCCCAGCTCTTCGCGCAATTTGGCAGGAATAAACAGACGGCCCTTGGCATCGATGTTATGCACATACTGCCCGGTCATACCTGCCACCTCCTTCGCTGAAAGCCGGATTTCAGGGAACTGCATGGGGTTTTCCACCACTTTCAGGGGCAATGCCCCCACTTTTCCCCACCTTGCTGTTTGAGTATACATTATTTCCACCGTGATTGCAAGTCACGATGCACATCTATTCGCCCCACTTTCTGCCATTTTTCTGCCTGTTTTCCTCCTGTTTGAGAGGATTTTGCACCACTCTAGCCCCACTCGGTGACATAAAAAATCGGCAGGCACTATATATAGTGTCTGCCGATTCAGTTATCCACAATATCTTTTATGTCGACCTGTATCTCTCTGCAATCAAAAATTTTCCACAAAATTTTTTAGATAATTTCGTTAGTTTTCCACAGGCTCGTCCGCAACAGGCTTCTTTTCCTTCATTTCCTCCTGCTGCATCTGCATTTGTTCCACAGAAGCGGCACGGAAACGGGTACGGGATTCCTTCACCTCAGCCAAAGCTTCCTCGATGGCCTCCTCTGTTCGGCGCAGCGCATCCTCCGTATATGTGTTCGCCACACGATACAGCTCTTTGGAGCGATCCTCTGCACGGCGAATGATTTCGCTGCCCTTCTGACGGGCCTGCTGCAGCGTTTCACTCTCAGAAACCATGACCTTTGCGTTCATTTCTGCCTGACGAAGCATCAATTCCACTTCTTTTTTCGCGTTGGCAACATATTCCTCCCGAGCGTGGACCAGTTCCTTCGCCTTCTTCATCTCAACGGGCAGGTTATTGCGGATCTCATCCAGCAAATCCAGCGCTTCCTCACGATTGATAACGCACTTTTCGGAGCTGAATGCTACACCCTTTGCCTCGTCGACCATGCCATACAGCAAATCCAACAGACGCTGAACATCTCTTCCTTCCATATCGTAAGCCTATCCTTTCCTTGATTTCCAAGCACAAATGCCAAAATTTATTCGTTTTCCACCGACTGGTGACGCACGGCTTCTGCCACCGGGGCAGGAACATATTTTTCCAGCGGCTGATGATAGTGAATCATTTCCCGCACCATCGTAGAGCTAAAATGCTGATACGCAGCACTGGCCGGCAAAAACACAGTCTCCAGCTGGGGACAGATTCCTTTATTGATAGCCGCCATCTGATACTCCTGGTCAAAATCGGTAGCATTGCGCACACCCTTAACCAATGTATAGGCCTGCCGCTGCAAAGCATATTCCACCAACAAACCGCTCCACAGTTCTGCCTCCACATTGGGCAGATCTTCCACCGAACGACGGATCATCTCCAGCCGCTGCTGCGGGGTAAACATAGGGGACTTCTTATCACAGTTGATCATCACGCAGACGTACACTTTGTCAAAACACTGGGCAGCACGGCGGATAATATCCAGATGTCCTAATGTAATCGGGTCGAAGCTGCCGGGATAAATTGCAAGTTTCATATCGCTCAGTCCTCGCTTCCGTCACGGTGATAAATCGTCACTTTAATCTTGCCGTGGCGGTACTCCCGGTACAGCCGATAAGGTGGTGCAAGCATAGGCAACGTCTCATCCATAGCGCTTTCCGCCACAATTATACCATGCCCGCGGCAAATGTCAAACGCGGCAATTCCCTCCAGCGCCTGCTCCAACAGACCGGAATGGTACGGGGGATCGAGAAAAATCAGATCGAATTTCTCACCGCTGCGCAGATATGCCAAGCCGTCACCAGCGTGGACATGGCCCACATCTTCCAGCTGGCACACTTGCAGATTTTCCCGCACCAAACGCACAGCGTCAGGACGTTTTTCCACAAAAACGGCGGATGCGGCGCCTCGGCTCAATGCCTCGATGCCCAGCTGGCCGGTACCTGCAAACAGATCCAGCACCCGGCGTCCTTCAATATCAAACTGGATCACAGAAAAGAGGCTCTCCTTCACCCGGTCAGTGGTGGGTCGGGTCTCCATGCCCTCTAATTCTTTCAATCTTCTGCCTCTGGCAGAACCAGTAATCACTCTCATATGTTTTATCCTCTCGGGTCGAATTGCTCAAAAATCACAAGATTTCCAGCCTCTTCCGCCTTTTTCATTTCCTCTTTCGTGGTAATGGTCCAGTTGATTTCCTGCACCTTATAGAACTTCTTGCACCAGCGCATACTCACACTGTCCCGATCACTGAAGCGGTAGGCAATAAAGTCAGGCCGGGTCGCTATATTGCTCAGCAGGTTGGTCAGTGCAAACAGCGTCAGCTTCCCATGTCCGGCACCATCCTCCGGGTGACGGCCGAAATTTTCACTGAGTTGTCCGCGGACGATGCCGGGACGATTCTTTTTCAGCCACAGCAAACAGCGAGGATCGAAGGACTCGATGCAATACTGCACCCGATAGCGATCCAGCACCGCACAGGTGGCCTCGGCCAAGGCATCGTGATTGCCACGCTCCGGCTTCAGCTCCACAATCAGTGGTGTGCGGCCTTCAAACAGCTCCAGCACCTCTTCCAGCAGGGGAATGTGCTCGTCCGTTCCCTCCAGTCGATACTGCGCCAGCTCCTCCGCTGTCAGATCCTCCACCTGGATATCCACACCGGCGGTGCGTTTCAAGCTGGAATCATGGATCACCGCCAGACGTCCGTCCTTCATCAGATGTACATCCAGCTCCGCGCCGTAGGCATTGGCAATGGCCCGACGGAACGCAGGCAGGGAATTTTCCGGGATCTGGGGCTTATCGTGAAACCCGCGGTGGGCATAGCGAAACTGTCCCAGCACTTTCCAGTAGGGATGATTGCGCCGGCTCCACAGGGCCAATGTCCACAACTCCCCTAAAATCAGAATCACCAATACAATTACAAGAATAGCCAAAGAAAATCAGTCCTCCATATCTCCCAGTGCTTCCAGACCCTTCTTCGCCTCCGGGCAGCTATCACCGTGGCGGACAAAGTGCATGGTCACAAAGGCCAGTGCCACAAACACTGCGGCATACGGGAAGAGCACCGTCATGCCCATCCGATCCATTAAGAAACCGGAAAACATGGGTGTCACCACCTGTGCCGCCATGGATGCGGTGTAATAAAAACCGGTATATTTTCCCACATTACCACCGGAGCACAGTTCCACCACCATGGGGAACGAGTTCACATTGATGGTGGCCCAGCCGATGCCCGCCAGAGCAAAGAGCAGGTTCATCAACATGGAGGGGCTGTCGGCACGCATGAAGGCCGCAGCACCGAACGCCACTGTCAGCAGGAGGACACCAGCCATAATGGTCTTTTTCCGTCCCAGCTTCGAGGCAATCATACCTACCGGCAGGTAAGCGATAATGGCCGCCGCCTGGGCAATGATCAGCGTCAGGTTATAGTCTTTGTGCAGGATATTGCTGGCATAAACCGAATATTTGGAAATAACGGCATTGTAGCCAAAAAACCACAGAACAATACTCAGCAGGATAAAGAACAGCGACTTCTTCTCAGCCCCTGTCAGGCCGCGGGCCTGAGCGCTTTCCTCCGCCGCACTTTCTTCCTCGATGCCGTACTTGATACTGTCCGCCTGCATCTCGGCCGCCCATTCCTTTTCATGGACAGTGGTCAGGAAGATGATCAACGCCGTGAGCATAATGGCAGCAATCACAGCAAAATAGCCGGTATAACTCATCAGGGAATTGCGCACCGATGAGGTGGCAAACACCATGCCCAGTGCCAAAATCAAAATACCACCCGCACTGCCCATCAGATTGATGACCGCATTGCCCTTACTGCGCAGAGGCTTCATCGTCACATCCGGCATCAGTGCCACCGCCGGGGAGCGGAACGTGGCCATCGCCACCAGAATCACCAGCAGCAGTCCCACAAAGAAACACAAAGTGACGGGATGCTCCGCCGTCATCTGCCGGGCGCAGGCCTGTCGGGCAGGAACCACATAGGCCGTATAGTCGTGGTTGATGGCAGTCGTCCCATCCTCCGCTGTCACACTGCTGCGAATGGCAGTAAACTCCTCCTGGGTAAATTTCTCACTCAAAACGAACTTTTCCCCATTGGGTGCCAGCAAGGTGTTGTCTTTTTGCGCCGCATAGATCGTCTCCAGGACTGCCGGATCATCAATGGCCGAGATATCATCCAAATGACGCAGCTGGACGCTGTCCACGAAGGACAGGGCAATCAGTGTCACAGCGGCAATCACTGTACCGACCAGAATAAACGGTGTGCGGCGGCCCCGCTTGCCGCGGTGCCGGTCCGAAATGGCACCGAACAGGGGCAGCATAAACAGTGCCAGCACATTGTCTGCCGCCATAATCATGCCCGACCAGGCTTGGGACATACCAAACTTATTGGTCAGGATCATGGGAATCGTGTTGTCATAGGCCTGCCAGAAGGCACAAATCAAGAAAAAGGCAAAGCCCACCAGAATCGTCCGCTTGTAGTTGAGTTTCATCATCTCTCCTCCAGTTTTCGATAGATTTCTCGAATATGAGGCATCACCCAAGTCGGGTGGATTTGATATGTTTCAATGTCCTCCTCTGTCCCCTCACCGGAGAGGACGAACACCGTGTCAATACCGGCATTGACGCCGCAGGCCACATCCGTGTAAAGTCGGTCACCGACCATCACTGCCTGTTCCTTTGTAAAGCCGGTACGCTCCAGCGCCAGATAGACCATCTCCGGCTGCGGTTTACCGATCACTTTCGGCTCGCGGCCCGTGGCACGCCGCAGCATTTCGCACACGCTTCCACAATCCGGTACCGAACCGTACCAAGTAGGACACACCCAGTCCGGATTGGTGGCTACGAAATCCACACCTCTGTTCAACAGGATGCAGGCATCCTCCAGTTTCTGAAAGGTCAGTTCCGTGTCAAAACCGCACAGCAGGAGCTCCACATCGTTCTCCACACGGTCCGTGACCGGAATCCCCGCCGCATCCAGCTGGTTGTAGAAGGAACGGGTACCAAAGACATAGCACTTCTTCCCCGGCTGCTTTTTTTGTAGGTAGTGGATGGTGGCATCCACAGAGGTGAGGAAATCTTCCCGGGTGGTCGTGATGCCCAGCCGGGCCATCTTCTCTATGTAACCCTCCACCCCGCGTGAGGAATTATTGGTTAAAAAGAGGCAGCGGCCTCCCAGCTGCCGCACTTTGGCCAGAAATTCCGGCACCGTGTCAAAGAGCTGTTCATCCAAGTAAATGGTTCCGTCCATATCCAGAAGGAACAATCGTTTTTCACGCAGTTTCTCCACACCTGTTTCCCCTTTTACGACATAATTGACACTTTATTTTATCACGAAAAAAACGCTCTGACAAGACAACTCCACAAAAACGCCGGGAAAAGTCTCGGCTTTTCCCGGCGTTTTTATCATGTGTTCTCCCGGCTGATGGGGCGGCGATGGAGAATCGCCAGCATCGCCTTGCCGTTAAAGGGGAACAGCGGATAGAGATACCCTTTTCCCACCAGCGGGCGGGTGGTGGCCACCAGCGTCAGAATCCCCACCACGCCCGCAGCAAACCCCCACCAATCCCACAACCAGATCAGCAGCAGCAAGGCCATACGGCAAAACTTACACGCATACCCCATCTCATAGCTGTGCTGAGCATAGTTGGCCACGGCAACGAAGGCCATATACACCAGGACCTCCGGCACCAGCCAGTGGGACTGCACAGCAAAATCTCCCAAGATCAGTGCCCCCAGCATACTGAAAGAATGGCTCAGCACACCGGGTGTATTCAGCGATGCCAATTTCAAAATATCAATGATGAATTCCACCAGCAGCAGCTGCACTATCAGGGGCACAGAATAGTCATCCTGGATTAGCAGGAAGTGCAGGCTCTCGTGTACCCTTTCCGGTGACTTAGCCAGCAAATACCACAGCGGCGTCACAAAAATGGTTAAAAACAGCACCACCAGACGCATGATCCGCAGATAGGACCCCACCAGCGGCGGGAAGTAGTAGTCATTGACCTCCTCAGCGAAGCGAAACACCGACACCGGGAAAATCATCACCGACGAGGAGTTATCCACCATCACGAGGATATCTCCCTCCATTAAGCTGGCAGATGCCACATCAGGCCGCTCCGTATAGCGCACCCGTGGAAAAGGATTATACCACTGTCCCGGAGCCATGGCCTCCGCCAGACTCTCCTGACTCATGGAGATAGAACGCACATCAATGGCACTGATCTTCTCCCGCAATTCTGCCAGCAGTTTCTCGTCCGCCTCTCCCTTCATATAGCACAAGGCCACATCCGCAGCAGAGCGCCCCCCGACTTGCAGGCGCTCCAGCGTCAGCTGTGGAGAGCGGATACGGCGACGCAGCAAGGCCGCATTTTTCATAATATTTTCTACAAATCCGTCGTGACTGCCACGGAGGACTTTGCTGGTGTCCGGTTCTGACACCGCCCGCACCGGAAACTGTTTCACGTCCATCAGGATCCCGCCGCTGAAGCCCTCCATCACCAGAAGCG